>Ga0136642_1000093_pt1 | contig 55342 bp, 65 predicted proteins | sample LowCatLa1302831Y_FD_115313 | JGI IMG/M metagenome (GOLD analysis project Ga0136642, IMG submission 115313) | Freshwater microbial communities from Lower Cathedral Lake, Yosemite National Park, California, USA - 13028-31Y | ecosystem: Environmental > Aquatic > Freshwater > Lake ... | reverse complement strand
GGCAGGGCACCCTCTGTCCAGCACGAAGCTCGTGCCGTACTACGAGGGTTTCAAGGGCACCTACACGGACGAGGGAGCGGTTGGTGTGTATCGCAAGGACAAGGAGGACTATGTGGTGACGGAACTCCCGCCTGGGGAGTGGACGGCCGACTACCGCGAGTGGCTGGAGAAGGAGTTGTCCGAGGGTCGTATCAAGGACTTTGTGGATACATCCACGGACCAGGACATCAACATTCGCATCAAGGGCATCGAGGAGACTGATCTGGTCAAGTCGCTGACGGTCAAGATTAAGACCACCAACATGCACGCCTTCAACGAGAAGGGTGTGATCACCAAGTATGCCACCTTGAACGACATTCTGTCGGCGTTCTGGAGCGTCCGTCTGGAGCTGTACGAGACGCGCCGCACTCACCAGATCAAGGCGCTGGAGGAGCAGCTGCCTCTCCACACGAATGTGGTCAAGTTCATCGTGAGCCAGTGCGAGGATGTCCAGGTGCCGAACCTGCGCCGCAAGACGCGGATGGAGTGCGACTCCATGCTGGAGCAGCACGGGTATCAGACCATCAAGGGGTCCTACGACTACGTTATGCGTCTGCCCGTGTCCAGCTTCACCAAGGAGGTGAGCGACAAGCATGTGGCGGAGATGGAGACGATTCGCGCAGAGATTGTGAGGCTTCAGGGAACCAATGCCGAGAAACTCTGGCTTGCTGATTTACAGACCCTAGGATAAAGGACTCAATGCCCAGTGGATGGTCCAATACAGCAGCCGCTAGCGCTGTCCAGCAACTTCCTCAGACAATGATTTCAAAGCGGTATATTGTCATTGACACTGCACATCGCGACTTTGTTCAACAATCCAACCCGTATTCAAACTTAGCCTTTTCCTTTGGAAGTCAGTCTCCTCAGTACGTGAACAAGTCCGTGACATCCAATAACCCCACGATACCGCTCTACGCATCGAACATTCTTGGCGAGAGGAACACTGTGCCAGGGAAGAAAAACGACTCAGGATGGATTTACAATGGTGTAAGATATCCACCCTACAATCCAGCCTTGACGAATGTTCCCAACTGCAATCTTCCAAATGACACGTATTACATTCAACCGTCGGGGAATTCGTTCGGCACTGTGGACCAAGCGGCCTTTGTCACGTCCATTCGAATCGTCCGCGTGATCCTCCCCCAGAAGCAGTTCTTGCTGGTCCCCACTATTCCTGGGAACGCGAACTCTGCCGCCATCACCCAGCAAGTCGTGGGCAAGACGTACTCGGCCTTCTCGACCTACCCGTACCTACTCCTAAAGGTAAATACATATGTTGGAGAGTACTACGGCGGCAACGAGCCCACGCGGCGCACCTTTTCTGCCTTGACGCAAAAGACCCGCACACAGACGAACTTTGCCCTCGACATTGGCGTGCAGCACTACGACTACGAGCCGTGGGGCACTGAAGCCCATCAGCTGCCAGCTCCCATTCCCAGTCTCCAGAATTTGACCCTCACTCTCACGGACCCCATTGGAACACCATTTGACCAGCAGGACACGCTCAAGGTGTCGTTGATTCAGGCTGACGCATCCAGTGGATTGTTTCTCAAGTGTTTTGCTGCCGACTACTCCTATTTCAGTTCTAACGATCTCCGCATCGGCGATCGCGTTCTCTTTCATGCGCCCACACTTTCCAATATGGAAGTGTCGCCTCTGACTCCAACGACCAAGAAAACATTCATTAAGAACCTCATCGGCACTCCCCTAATTGTTCTGGCCTTGTTGGATTATGTGGATACTGGAAACGGCGTGTTCGGACCTCGCGATGTGTCTGCAGGATATGCTCGAACCCTGCCCTCCGCGGCGTCCTACAATGGATTCGTGGTTCCCAACTTCTTCATCTCAGACGCCCAAGGCAACGCGAGTCCTAAATATCCTCAGTCCATCAACGGATATGGAACCACCAATACAAACTCGAATGTGCTGGAGCCGCAGACGCTAGTGGCATCCAACCTACCCTTTCTCAATACATCGCTGCAACCGTGCTACACCGTAGAGCTGACCTGTGCATCTCCCGACACCAGCCAATTTGGACAGAATATTGTGTAGTGAACTCACAATGCAGTTCAGCGTCGACTACTCGGTCCCCAGTTTGGCGGAGTTTTACACGGGCACAGCCATCCAAGCAGCCCCCAAGCACACGGGTCGTCTTCCTCTGTCAGGTTCCCAGGAAGGGGAGAGTGTTCCTCCTGTTACATTGAACTCTCCTGAAGCAGGCGTGGTTCCGTCGACAATGATGGAGCGGATCAATTACCGCCACTCGTGCACGCCGCTGAACCAGATGTTCTTTAGTCAGTCCAACTTGGCGAACCTCCAAGCAAAGATCAAGGCCGATGTCCTTGCCCGCAGCAACGGCAAGTACTCAATCGACAACCAGTCAGAGGCGGACCTGATGATCATCATGCGTAGTTACTACCTGCAGTATGGTGACAATGATCCCGCTGTCGTCGCCAAGTCCCTCGAGGAGCTGAACGACCGCGTGGTGTCCTACTGCGGCAACAGCATCATGTCCGAGGTGGAGGCGTATGTCTACTACCGCAAGGACATTCTTGACTTCCCTGCCCCGATTGCCAATCCTGTGGCGACACAGGTCTATGGCTCGCGGACAGGTGAGCTCAAGAGTTTCTTCTGAACGGGTAATGATCCACCGCTTCCACGACCGCGCCTACCTTCACATTGGTTCGCGTTGGTTTGTGTGGGAACCTGCATGGTCAATGTTTCGGCCCGTCGACGGCTTGGCCTGGAACGGAACGGCCTTTGTGCTGGATGACTCCGAATACTGTTCCGACATTACCGATCGACAGTATGGATACGGAACCGAAGCCATGTATCAAGTGTGTTTGAAGCTCACCGAGACATGGGGCGACAAGGTGGAGAATGCACCCGTGTCCAAAGTGCTTTCCATCGGGACCAACGAGTGGTTCTATGATCGTCCAATGGTCCTGACCCCCTGTGCGCCTCGGACTAAGGAATCGTGGAAAGCGATGGGGTTAAGCCGTCGGACCCTGCGCAGACATCCGCGGAAGACATTTACAAAACGCAACCAAGTCTAACACAATGCGAGTGAATCTAATCGGAACGGCAACGCCTCTTACGGGGCTGGCCCAAGACACCCAGATTCTACACGCCCTCTTTGCACACGTGTTGGGACCCGACGCCGAGATCCGACACGTTCCGCACCAACAACCTCACTGCCCCGAAGCCGAGATCAATGTGTTTATCGAAGTCATCAACCCCGCGCTGTTCCCGTTTGCAGGACTGAACATATGGGTCCCGAACCCCGAGTGGACATACCAAACATGGTTTCCGTATACAGCCATGGTCGACCAGATCTGGGTGAAGACACATAGCGCAGCCAAGATGTTCGAAGCCATCCCTGGGTGTGCGCCCGTGCAGTACATCGGCTGGACCTCGATTGACAAGAAGTACACGCCCGTCAAGAACTACAGCAAGGGCATTGTTCCCGTGGGCAAGAACATCTGGCGTCATCCCAAGCCCGTAGTCCAAGCGTACATGCGTATTCAACACGAAGACCCGTCCTTGTACGAGTTGCTGCCCGAGCTGACCATTGTGCATTCGCCTGCCCACGTCAGAATTGGTGCACTCCCCGACCATGTGGCTGGCAAAATCAAGTTGGTCTCGGAGGTGTTGAGCGACAAGGACTATGACGCCCTGTTAGCCGACTCGGGATTGGTGGTGTGTCTTTCGGTCGCCGAGGGGTTTGGACACGCAGTGAATGAAGCCATGTCCAGCGGATGCGTGCCCCTGATCAGCCCCATCGCGCCCTTTGCGGAGCTGGTCAAGTCGGCGCTGTGGACCTCGACGACAAAGGAGGTTCCTCACCCCCATTGCATGGGGGTGCTGGAGGATACGGATGTGGGGTCGGTGGTGGACGCTCTGAAGCTCTATGTCGGAACACCAGACGCACACCTTCGGGAAATCTCCGATGCCTGTCGCAAGCAATACGAGGATCGCCACGAGGACTTTGTGGAGCGCTTGTCCAAACACATTGACACCCTCAAAGGGCGTCCCCGCTACTCCATCCAAGAGCACATGCCCAAGGAGGAGGACCTGCCGTGCGTCTCCATCATCACCCTGACTCGGAATCGCCGCGCCTTCATTCCGTTGCTCAAGTACTGCAGGGTGGCTCAGTCGTATCCCGAGTCCAAGATTGAGTGGGTCATTGTGGACGACGGAGAGGATCCGATCAAGGACTTGATCACCGATATGCCGAATGTCAAGTACATTCTAGTGGACACGCCGCTGACCATTGGCGCCAAGCGGAATCTGGCTGTGGAGTATGCCACCCACGATGTGCTGGTCATGATGGACGATGACGATGTGTATCCCACCAACTCCGTGCTGACCCGTGTGGCGCACCTGCTGGCTGAGCCGCGCAAGGAGTGTCTGTTTTCCACGGTATTGCCGTGCTACGAGATCCACAAGCACGTGTCGTTCATGAATGTGCCTCCTGCGACCTTAGCCATGAGCCAACGGGTGTCAGAGGCAACGATGTGCTTCACGCGCAAGTTCTGGACGGATCGGCAGTTTCCTGAGATTCATGTGGCCGAGGGTGACGCATTCATTCGCGGTCGCGAACACATGTGTCGGGAGTTGTCTCCCCAGAATGTCATTGTGAGTTTGGTCCATAAGAAGAACACGAGTAGTCGCAAGCCCCCTGTGACAGAGACGAACGGATGCCACTACGGGTTATCAGATGAACTATTTACCTTGATTTCAGAGATTGCGAGGGCACTCTAGTACATGCCCATGAACTTGCGCGAGCGGCGAGTGCGACGACGACCACCCTTCGTTGTCTCACCACCGACGGTGAAGGGGGCCCCAGTGAGCGAGCCGCCCATCGACTTGGGGACACCGTCATAGTTGCCACCCTTCATCTTGAGGCGCTTCATCAGGGTGGACTTCTTGCCCGTGGTCTTGAGCCCCTTCTTCTTCAGAAGGCGACGCAGGGTCTTGGCCTTGAGCCCACGGCGACCACCCACGGCCGCGGGTGTCCAGGTGGCAGGGAGAACGCAGTCAGCCTCAGTCAACTTAGATTGATCGGAGCAGGACATTTCAGTGTATGTTTACTCTCTAGAAAAAACGCGGAGTCAACGGCGTGTGGACCGACGGCGGCTGCGACGACTCTTGCGACGACGGCCACCCACCTTGGGACCCAGAGGCGGCACACCTGCCGTCCAGTCTTTGGATGTGTAGTGATTTCCTGTGGTTCCCGTGGATGATCCAACCAGCGCAGGTGATATCCGACTTCCTCCCGCAATGGGCCCTGTGACGATGGGCACAATGAGGTGGTGTTTACGAGTGCGGCGCTGAGTGCGACCGCGGGGCATTTGTTAGTTGTGTTTGAAATTAGTAGCCGCGCCCGCGAGTGCGACGACGACCGCCCGTGAGGCCAGCCGCGACCTTTGCAGCGTACTCGGGTCCAGGCTGGCGGCTGTTTCCGTTTGCAGACGAATCGCCATACGAATCACCCACACCCGCGGCGGATCCAGCCGTGGCAGCAACTCCGCCACCACGGAGGTGAAGACGCTTCATGAGTGTCACCTTCTTGCCCGTGGTCTTGAGTCCCTTCTGCTTCAGCATGCGACGGAGGGTCTTCGCCTTCAAAGTTGTCTTGCGACCACGAGTGCGGCGGCGTCCAGCGGTGAGGTTGTCGGTCATTTGTCTTTGAACGAGAAAAGAACGCACTACGCACTGGCAAGGTCGCCGTTGTATCCATGAAGATCCGTGCCACCAGAGAAGGGCGCCGCATTCGTTCCAACACGACCACCGCCCATCCTTGGCGCGTAGTTGAGACGGTTCACCAAGGTTGTCTTGACTCCCGTGGTCTTGAGTTTGAGCTTCTTTAGCATCTTGCGCAGGGTTCCAATAGTCATTGCCTTCAGCTCGGCCCGACGAGTTTTGCGAGCACCACCCCTGGGGAACGACCCTGGGTCGATTCCTCCTGCACCGTAATACCCACCACCACGACGGGTGCGACGACGTCCACCTGCGACTCCGAGACCAAGCACAGTCATTTACCCTTACCCTCGAAATTCTTAGGCGCTACACGTGACACAGTTACTCGGCTCCACGGTGAACTGCTGGGCCTTCGCAGCCGCCTTGGTGCGCAGATAGTAGCAGCCCGTCTTCAGTCCCTGCTTCCATGCGTAGAAGTGCATGCTCGACACCTTGGACGGTGTCGGCTCTGAAAGGAACAGGTTCAATGACTGCGACTGGCAGATGTACGGCGCGCGGTCGCGAGCCATGTTGATCAGGGTCTTCATCGGAATCTCCCACACCGTCTTGTACAGCTCGCGGATCTCGGCGGGAATGGCTGCGATTCCCTGCACGGATCCATTGTTGGCGATGATCTCTGTGCGAATATCCGCGGTCCACAACCCTAGTTTCACCAAGTCCTCCACGAGGTACTTGTTCACCACCATGAACTCGCCCGACAGGACACGGCGGGAATACAGATTGGAAGTAAAGGGCTCAAAGCACTCGTTGTTGCCAAGAATCTGGGAAGTAGACGCGGTCGGCATGGGGGCCACCAGCAGAGAGTTCCGCATACCCGCCTTGCACAAGTCGCGCAGACCACTCCAGTTCAAGTACGTTGACTTAGGTGTCTCTCCCCACAGATCACACTGCAGCTTGCCATCACTCATAGGCGAGCCATCGAAGGTGATGTACTTGTTGGTGGTGTCGATGGAGACGCCACGCCACGAGTCCGATGACGCACCCAACATACTCTGTGTGGCAGCGGCGTAGTAGATGTTCTCAAAGATCTCCTGGTTCAGGTCGGCAGCACGCTGGGACGACCAAGGGATACGAAGCATCGCAAAGACATCTGCAAGTCCCTGAATTCCGATTCCGATAGGGCGGTGGCGGAGATTGGAGGTCTTGCACTTCTCTGTGGGGTAGTAGGTCTTGTCAATGACAAGATCCAAGTTGCGAGCTAGGGTGGTCGTATACTTGCGAAGCAACTCAAAGTCAAATTTGCCATCCTTCACGAACTTGGGAAGAGCGAGAGACCCGAGGTTGCAGACCGCCGTCTCCTCGGGGGAGGTGAACTCAATGATCTCGGTGCACAGGTTGCTCGACTTGATGGTTCCGAGGTGCTGCTGGTTGGACTTGGCATTACACGCGTCCTTGTACAGCAGATACGGAGTCCCCGTCTGAATCTGAGCATCTACAATCATCTGCCACAATTTCTTGGCAGGCATCTTCTTCATGGCAAGGTTCTTGCGCTCGTAGCGGCAATACAACTCTGCGAACTCATTGCCCCAGCAATCTGACAGCCCTGGGCAGGTGTCGGGACTGAACATCGACCACATATCGTCTTGCTCCACACGCTGCATGAACAGGTCTGGGATCCAGAGACCGTAGAACAGGTCGCGGGCCCGCTCGTCGTCATTGCCTGTGTTCAGCTTCAGACGCAGGAACTCCTCAATGTCTGCATGCCACGGTTCCAGATACACTGCAAAGGATCCGTTACGCTTGCCACCCTGGTTCACATACTTGGCTGTGTCATTGAACACCTTGAGCATCGGCACAATGCCCGTGGACTTGCCATTGGTGCCCTTGATATCGGAATCGCGAGCACGGATATTGTGGATCGACAGACCCACGCCGCCCGCCCACTTGGAGATCTGTGCACACTCGGCCAGCGTGTCGTAGATACCCTTGATCGAGTCCTCCTGCATGTGGACAAGAAAGCAGGAGCTCAACTGCGGGCGCGGCGTACCCGAGTTGAACAGGGTGGGCGTGGCGTGGATGAAATACCCCAAACTCAGGGCATCGTACGTCTCCTTGACTCGTGCAAAGCTCGTGCCGTGGAGCTGGATGGACACACGCATCCACAGGTGCTGCGGGCGCTCCCACACACGGCCATCGCGACGCCGAAGAAGGTATCCCTTCTCCAAGGTCTTGTAGCCGAAATAGTCAAATACGAAGTCGCGGGAGTAGTCAATCATGGACTCAAGCTCCAGATCCTGAGCCACGGAATAGTAGGACTCATTGATCACGCCCTCATCGAACAACACCCGCGCAGAATCCACCAGACGAGTGGGGGTGTTCTTCTGGTGATTGTCGATGAGAATACGGGCCGCCAGCTTGCCGTAGTTCGGGTGATGACGGGCCTGCATCATGGCACAGGTCTCGGCCGCAAACTCGTCCAGCTCAGAGGTCTTGATTCCGTCCTGAATCTGGCTACACACCTTCTGCGCGACCAAATCAGGGTTCACGTGGTCAAGTCCATCCGCAAGGCGCTGGAGACGAGTCAGCACCTCGTTGAAGGAAACAGGAACGCGATCGCCGTTACGCTTTGTGACGTAGATGTGGTCAGACATCTTCAATACTATATCCCCCATTCTTACCTTTAAGCGCCCAAAACTTTAGGCCTCACTCTGTTTTCATCCGCACCGTGATGTGCATGGACTCGAGCTCGCGTGTATAGAGCTCCATGCAATACGGCATCTCCACCATGTCGCGGCTCGTGTCCAACTGCCCCGTTTCCTTGTCGAGCTGGACCACTGCGGCGTCCGAGCGCTCCATCATGCTCTCCCGTGTGAACTTGGCCATTCCGTGGGAAATCAAGGCATCGCGCTCCATCTCGCCGATACGCAATCCACCCTCGTCCGCACGACCTTCCAGTGGTTGGCGGGTCAGCAGCTTGCGCGGACCTGTTGACCGCGCGTTCACCTTGTCCTCCACCATGTGCTTCATGCGTTGGTAGTAGGTGGGACCCATGAAGATATCCGCCTCCATCATTTCTCCTGTCTGACCATTGTACAGGGTCTCTGTGCCATACGGCTCGAATCCCTGTTCCATCATGATCTGCTTGAGTGTGGGCAGGCTGTCGGACGTGGTAAAGGGTGTCGCATCAATGAACGCTCCCAGTTTCAGAGCCAAGCGACTCCAGGAACTCTCCATCCAATGTCCGATTGTCATGCGAGTGGGAAGCGCGTGGGGGTTGAACAAGAGGTCGGGGCGCACTCCCCGAGCCGTGAAGGGCATGTCCTCTTCGGGGAGGATGATGCCAAGCGTCCCCTTCTGCGAATGGCGGCTTCCCAACTTGTCGCCGAGCACGGGATAGCGCTCCTCGGCTACACGAATCTTGACACCCTTCAATCCATCGCGAGTGGCGTAGCGGTAGACGGATTCCACACGACCATGCTGCCCCCGCTTCGGCTTCTCGGACACATCGCGATATCCCGTGATCTTGCCGTTCATATCCTGAATCGGGGCCACAACACCCACGAGCACCATATCCTCTGTCAATTCCGTGCCTTCGAGGATCACACCTTCGGCGTCGAGGTGGTCGTAGTTCATTCCCTCCTTGCGCTTGACCGAGTCCTTGTACAGGGGATTAACAGCTGGATTGGCGAACTCGGTGTGGATCTGTGTCGCAGGATCGGTCATGTCCTCCATGAAATCGTAGGAGTGGTAGTAGATGGTCTGGAACAAGCCCCGCTTCATGGACGAGGCATTGATCATGACGGAATCCTCCTGGTTGAAGCCCATGTACGTGGTGATAGCGACAAGCACATTCTCTCCGTGCGGCATGCATCCACCTGCGCCCATAATCTCACGATAGACCCATGTCTGCGTCAGAGGAATCTGGGGCAGGACCGCAGTCACGGCGATCGTGTCGAAGCGCTTGAGGTAGTTGGTATGGAACCATGAGCAGGTCTGCTTGGTCTGGGCAATCGCAAAGGCGTTGCGCGTGCCTGGATTGTGGTCCGAGAAGGGGATGATACCCGTGAGTGCCGACAGAGCAAATAGAGCGTGGATTTCGGACTGTAGCTTGGGGTGGAAGGGTTCGATGGACAAGCGCGTAATGTTCTGCTCCTCTGCATCAAGATAATCAATCAATCCTGAAATCTGTTCCCACTTCTCGGCTGCCCGCACGCGCTCGGCGGTTACGCCCTCTTGGTAGACAGGACGAATCGGTCGCCCTCCGTCGCAGGTGAGCGTGTACACATTGGCCACGCGGTCCCAGCCGAGCGACAGCGTCAACTTCCGTGTTCGGCGCTCCTTTACGAGGTGAGCATGCATCTCCTCGGTTCGGCCGATGCACACGCCTACCAAATCCGCATTCAAGAACACGGGGGTCCAAGTGGGCTGCCACGTCGACGGGTGAACGAAGACGATTGGGCGAATGTACGGCTTGATCATGGCACGCACCGTATCCATCGACAGGGGTGTGGAGATACGAGCCATGATAGTCAGTGCCTTGATGTATCCAATATTACGACCGTCGGGGGAGTCCACAGGGCACATGAGACCCATCTGCGAGGCGTGGAAGCGACGAGGCTCCTTCTTGTTGGAGGTGCGGTCCATCTGCAAGTTGGTGCGGCGCAAATGACTGATCACACCTGCGTAGGATACACGGCTCAACTCTTGCGCAATCCCTTCGGCTCCACCCCATGACCCCTTGAAGGACTTGAGGAACTCCGACATGAGCCTATACTTTTTCCAGTAGAAGCTCAGGTTCTCGGGCTGCAGCACATTCACCAGCTTATCCCCTGCGTAATTGGCGCGCTCGTACTGGTTCACCTTCTTGTCCAACTCCAGTAGCATGGTGCGCGATGTCTCACGGAAGATACGACGAAACTCCCCAAAGCAGAGATCGCCAGACGTTTGGAGACGCTTGAAGCGGAAATGGTCGCGGTCCGTGGCCTCCGTCAATCCCAGTGCCTGCTCCATGGCCATGCGCAACAAACGTCCTAGCTGATACGCCTTGCGACGATAGAGCGCGCCCACATCAGGATCCACTTCCACATGAGGAAACAGCATATCGTGCAGGGTCCGCACCACTTCAGGGCGAGACCGCGTGCGCGACTGGTCCACCAACAACTGGAGATCCGTCTTCTTCGAGTAACGCAGGGTCTCCTCGTGGCTCAAGATCAGCTGGTAGAACAGGGTGTCGTAAGCCAGCCGATCGTGGTCATTCATGCCTGCCAAGACCGTGTCGTAGACGTCCTTGTCGGTGGTCAAGCCTAGGGCGCGAAACACACTGATCGCTGGAACAGGGTTCTCGAATCCAGGAAGTGTGATCAGAGCCAGACGATCTTGGGTTCGCCTGGTCGGCGGCGGAATCAGCAAGAAGTGTGAATACGGTCCACGGCTCGCATCCTCCGACACCGACCGCACGGCTGCGTAGTACTCTTCCTTGGTGTCGTAGGATGCCACCACCTCCAGCTCCTCGGAAGTCTCAACAGGGCCGCTCGGGTTCTGGGGGTTCACGACCTGTGTTCGCTTGCCGCAGTAAAAAAGGTTGTTCCCCAATTTCTCTTGCGTCAACAGCACCTTCTCCGATCCGTCAATCACAAAGTATCCTCCAAGCTCGAACTTGCACTCGCCCACCGTGTATCCGTCGATACCCGTGAGATAGCAAAGCCGACTCCGCAGCATGAGCGGAATCTTCCCCACCTCAAAGTCCGCAAACACCTTCGTGACGGTGGGTCCGTTGGGGAATACATAGTCCACTTCTAGGTCGGCTACCAGCGTGACAGAATAGGTCGTATTGTCGAGACGGCAGGCGTGAGGAACAATGGCGTTGCCCATGTCATCCGTGGGTGCCACCCACTTCAGCTTGTTCGACTCCTTGCCCCCAAACCAAATGCGGATATAGCGCTTGTCGGGCAGCTCGAGCTCGAAGGGATTGGAGGCCTTCAAGAAGGTGGGAATGCGTGCGTCGAGCATGTCGTCGTAGGAATCCACATGGTGCTGGATGAGCGGAAACGCCGTGTCGCGAAACAGGGACCGCAAGACGTGCTGCGGAACATCCATTAGTAGTTCGCAAGCATTTTCTCAACCCTCTCCAACCACAAGTATGTGGAGTGAAGTTCGTCGTCCCCAATTCTTGGACGAGGTGGTTGGACATCGAGAGACCAAGGCACGCTTGAACACATATTTAACCAGCAAACCGTATACCAATGTGATCTTGCTCCATGGACCCCCAGGAATCGGCAAGACCACCATGGCGTTGGCGTCCATTCGTTCCTCTGGGATGGAGCCGCTCGAGATCAATGCAACCCAGGCCATGCGGTCGCATGAGGATGTTGCCCGACTGGTGTCCAGCTACCGCCACACTCGCAGCATCACCTCCATGATTCGGGGCGACAACAAGGCGTCGTGTCTGGTGCTGGACGAAGTGGATGGCTCTGACTCCCATGCCCAGCGGAGGTTGGTGGAGTGGTTTCTGTCTCCTGAACGGACGCTCCCGATTCTAATGACCTGCAATGAAGTGCCGCGAATTTTCAAGGCGTGTACTCGCATTGAAAGCCTGCGTTGTTTTCCTCCGTCCATCTCCGACTTGACACCCCTGTTTCCCAAGCATGACCTCCAAGCCATGTCCAAGACCTGTCAATACGATGTGCGCCGCATGCTTCACTCTCTGCAGTATGGAGTGTCGGAAGCATTGCCTCCGCCCTGCCCCGTCTTCAAACAAAGTCCTGAGGTAAATGAGATTCTTCGACAGCGAACGTGGTTTTCCACAGATCCCATAGCTCTTGCGATAGCTTCGACCGCGAGCGCCACGCCTGTTTCCCGTTGATGTTATTGACAACCTTAGCCAAATACTTGTCTGGATGCCAAAAGATATCGCTTTTGCTCACCGTGTTCCACTTGTGCCCCATGACCACGATGGTATCCTCTGCAGGAAGCTGAATGAGCTTGGCCTTCCACCCACGCGTAAAGGACGATTCCTCCCCAAAGGTTCGAATGGGATCGAATCGGTGAGCCGCCGCGTAGCTTCGTCGAATCGTGTACGTGGCTGCGGTTCCATGGGTGTCTCCGTAGGGTCCCACGGTCATGAGACAGTTCTCTTGGGTAAGCAGAATGTACATCATGGACGCACCTGCAATCTCTGCCTTTGGGTTGTCCTTCAGTGCGTCCACGCTGACTCGGAGTCTCTGCGGCGGGTAGTAATCGTCATCGTCCCAAAAGACAATGAACTCTGCGCCCAGTTCCAGCGCCATATCGAGCATGTGATTCCGCATCCACGCAACCGTCTTGGTTCCTTCAACTCGCTTCACTGTCAGGGCGGCACTTGTCGTCCACCCCTTTTCGGGAGTGTCAGAGTTGTCGAGAACAATCCAATGGTCGGGTTGGAGGGTCTGTGATCTCATGCAGCTCTCGGAGAAGGACTGAGTCCAGCCTCGGTTGCGGGTGGGGGTGCACGCGACAATCATTCCTCTTCCTCGTTGGTGTCGCGTATATCGTTTCGGCACACGGGGCACCGTACGCTGGTTCCAAACCACTGGGTGATACAGGCATGGTGGAAATAGTGGCGGCAGTGCACGAGGCGGGTGGACACGGCCATGGTGTCCTGACAGATGGCACACAGCTCCCCTGCGGGGGGCGTGACATTCAACTCGACGGCCGCCGAGATCTGAACGGCCGTGGGGACAACTGCCACTGGATCATGGAAGGTGCGCAGGAGATCTTGGGTGAGGTCAATCGTGAAGTTCGCACGAGGAACCATCTGGCGCGAGGTCAGTATGTGTCGTGCAGCAGTGCGAAGGATATCCAGCATCACCATTGTCTGTCGGTGGCGGTTCGCCATGACGCGGTTCCGAGCAGGCTCGGGCAGGTTAATGGCAAGGCGGGTAAATTGTGTCTCGCTCTCAATGATGTCTCTCAGGACTGGAACAACGTGGGGCAGCATTGTTGTCTAAACCGAACAACCCTTAAGCCGCATGCAATAGAAGACATATTCAGGTTCGTAAGGGTCGGGGTCCTTGAGCTCAAGTGGCAAGTCAGCTCGTCTGAATTTACGGCACGCGACCAAACGTTTGAACTGGACGGTCCGAAACAGGCGTAGGAGTACGCGGTCTCGTTGGGACCATTTGAAAAGGGGTCGATGTGTATTTGCTCTTACTAAGGTGTCGTATCCGTCCTCGTATTCAACGCATACGATGACTGGCCGCGGCGTGGCCTCCATTACTTCCTAAGAGGGATTGTGTCTAAAGGCGGCGCCGTGTGCGCCGACCTGCAGAGGCTACCGTTGCCGTTTGCGGCATGGCGGCGGGGACAGGATTCATGGCCACCTCCTGCTTGACCTTGGGGGCCTTCGGGGCAGCGGGCGCCTTCGGGGGCTTAGCGACCTTCGGGGCCTTCGCGGTCTTGGACGCCGCCTTCATCTGCTTCATATGATTCTTGAATGTCTCCTTGGATTTCGTGAGTTCAGCCTTCAGTGACGTGATTTGAGCACGGAGCTTGTCGGTGGACTCAACCTTGGCACTCGCTGCCTTGCAGAACGCATCAACTTTTTGACGCAGCGTGGGCATTTACTTCTTGGCGAAGAAAGACTCTAGGGTTGACTGTCCACTCTTGTGTAGAACCATCTTCCTCAGGTCAGGAGACTCCAGAAACAGCAACCCCTCCAGCTGCCGCTCCTTCTTGGCCAAGACCGACAATGTGGCCTCCTCCTCGTCCTTCAGCTTTTCCATGAACTGTGCGTGCATCTCGCGGTAGCTTACCGCACTGGGAGCCTTATATCCCTCCAACTGCTCAATGCACAGCGCGAAGAGCTGGGCGACGGGGTTCTGGATTTGGTTGGTCACGTAGAAGGTCGTGTCCACCGATAGCTTCTTGGCGCGAACATAGTCAATGTGCTCAATCTTGTCGCCCTGCTTGGCACCCTTCTTGGCTCCCTCCACATACACATACTGCACACGGTCGCCCACCTTGGGAGCCGTGCCTGGGTCGCGGTCAGCCATGCGGTCAGCCAGCACGCGGTGTGCAATCTGTTCTGGGTTCTTGTAGTCGTCCCGCAGCGACTTGGAGAGCACGAACTTCTCTAGCGGCACCTTGTTGTCCAAGATGTCCTTCAGCTTCTGCTTGACGAACGCAGCTGCTTTGCGGACGTCCTTCTCTTGCAGCAGTGTGTCCAGCGCACCACCGAACACGTCCTTCACGATGGGCGCATTGTCGCGGCGCTTCAGCACGATGCCCATGGACATGCGCTTGGCCTTGGCGGGGTTCGGGTCCTCTTCGTACTTCATGCCGACGTAGCGCTTGCGACAGAACAGAATGAATGGATAGAAGGTTTTCTCGTACGCGATTTTGTACGGGCGACGACACTGATCGGTGATGCTCGTCCCCGCCGCGACTCCAAGGCGGATGGATTCTGCCAAGTCAGTGGTTGGGAACTTGATGAAGATAGAGTCTGTGTCCCCATAGATGACCTCTCCGTTGAATTCGGACTCCACGATGTGTTTGGCCTTGTACAGAGCAGTTCGTCCTGCGGCGGTGGTGCAGGCAGCGACACACAGTTTGCGGATGGGAGACGTACGACTACCAGTCTGCCCATACACGCTGTTGGCGACGACCTTGTAAGCAAGCTGAAGACCATTATAGACAGAGCGAGCAGCATCATCGTATTTGGGATCCTCCATCATTTGTTTGTACTCCTTCCGTTTTGCCAGTAGAATCTCCAGTGTCTTGGGCAGAACGCCCGTTAACATGGGCTGGTCTGCCTTGGGTTGAACAAACGTGCACACCACCTTGCCCGTCACCACACCCTCGTCGTCCTTGAGCTCGTAGCTCACCTCGTCTAGTTTGTACTTCTCCTCTAGGTCCCGCACCGTTTCCATGGAGAGTCCAAAGTGTCCGAGCTTCCGTCCCTCCGCATCAAAGTGTCGCTCGCAGACCAGCGTGTCGGGCGACAAGTTGTAGGCAATCATGTTCGTGGGATAGAGCGAGTTGAAGTCGAGAACCGACACGGGCTGGTCAAGGTACATGCCAATCTTGGGGCTGATGACGACTGCGCCCTCGTATGTGTGGTCGCCGTGCACGGTCTCCAGCGTCCGCAGGACTTGGTCGCGCTGAGCCGCATAGTAGACGACAGCCGAGAAGATCTTGATTCCCTGCCCTCGCGTCAGCACATACTGCATCGGGACCTTGCACACATCGGCCATTCCGCGGGTATTGACCAAGGTGTCCAGCTTGGACATGAGCGTCAGCACCAGATCGCAGTCCTGAATGCAGTACTTCGCGATGCGCGCTCGTCCGTCGGGTCCGCCCTCGCGATGGAGGCGGAACAGCTCGTGGGGCTCTACGTCGTCCTTCGTGAACGTCCACTCCAGATGAGATCGGTCCTTGTCACTGAGTTCAGTAAACAGGGAGTGTCCTCCATCGAGGGTGAAGGTCTTTGCATCAAGCCCTGTAACCAAGAACTTTTCGCCTTCTCGGTAGGGGTCTGTCGTGTTTCCGACCAGATCAAAGCGGACGTAATTGCCAACGCGTAGACCCCGAGTACTCTTTGTGGTAATGACATTGTTCTTACAGGACACAACCTTGTCCCGCAGAAACACGCTGGCCACATTGTCGAGTTTGAAGGAATCCAACGAGTGCTCGCGGCGCATGTTCAGCAGGAGGTCCACCGAGAGCCGACCGCGCAGGCACAGGATGCGGAGATCATACTTGCCCGACGCCAGCTCGAACTTCTTGGTCTCTGCGAACTTGGTCACCCAGCTCTCACCACGCTTACTTTTGGCTGCAGGTCCGCGGGAGAGATTGATCTCGTCAAGCAGCCCCAGCTGTTTGCACCGCTCCTCCACATATCCGTCATCGAAACCAAACGTATTGTATCCGCAGATAATGTCGGGGTTCTCGTCGAGCACGCAGTTGAGGAATGCGCGCAGGACATCGGACTCTGTATGGCAACCGACAAACACCACACTCGGGTCGTCGGATGGAGTCACCTTGCCCAGAACGAACACATATTTGCTTGTCGGCGTCATCAGGTCGTCCGACATACGGAAGGACACGCCAATCTGAATGATGGGGTCCTTGGTCGCCACGGGAAACTGCTGGCCCACCAACGGACAGACCTCCAAATCGTAAGACGCCACCTTCAGCGGAATGTGGGCTGTTGCGGGGGACACGGCTGTGTAATTGCAGGTGTACATCACATCCACGGCCATATCCTCTGGCGACGCTGTTTCAGTCCCCTCAAACTGGAAGGGAGAGCCAGGACCCAGGTGGCGCTCGTGAATGAGGCGGAGAAACGGGGGCAAGTCCGACTCATACAAGACCCGATCCGCCATGGAGCGTTTCTTCTCGTGGAACTCATTCAGTGTCGCACACGAGACCTTCCACATACTTGTCTTGGTCAAGTCATTGAAGCCAGCAAAGACATCGTACTTCTTCACTTGGACGGAACGACCTGGGTCCGCACCTCCGCAGTAGAAATACGGACTGAAGCCGGTGATGCGGACACATGCCACCCGATCGTCTTGAGTGCGGCCGTAGACATCCACCACATACTCTTGGACCCGCGTCTTGCCCACCTTGAAGGAAACATCGTGCTCGTGCCAGTCACAGGGTTGGAGAAGAACCATTGAGGGTCTGTTGCCTTTAGTTTTACTGTCCGTTTTGTGTGAAACTTTCTGGGTTTGATGATAAGCATGTCGTCGAACCCCATCGACTTTTTCTACGCTCTGACACGAGGCAAGAACGACACTGCGCGTGCCGATGCGGATGCGGTGGCCAATCAGTCGTCCATGAGCCGCAGCCAGACCACAAACGACGGTGGTTGCTCCGAGACTCTCAATCCCGCACTGGCCATGGCCGACCAGCCTGGCATGATCCCCACCAGCGGGTTCTTTATGCCTGGTAACGGCTGCAAGGTGGACACCAACTCCGAGCTCCGCTGGGGAGACCCCGATGCTTGGCGCGTCAAGGGGCCAAAGCAGTTGTGGGCGCGTCCATTTGCCACGACCCCCAACATGGGCGGGGGCTCGCCTGCGGAGGTCGATACTGAATCTGGATTGATTCACTCGATGCTCCAGCGCTCGACCAAGGACAATTCCACTATCATGGACAAGGCCATTCCCAACTACTACCAGCCCCTGATTCCTGTCAAGCAGCAGGAGTACTCGAACCCCGACAACTGGGTTCAAGACAAGTGGGCTCGCGGCGGAGACCCTACACGCTTAATCCAAGCAAAACGTGTGGATACAACAACATAATGAGAGTGCTTTTCTTTGCCACACGAATGCCCGACTTGTGTGGTGCGTTCCTCCACGATATCGACTTGGCCATCGAACTTCAGAAACGCGGCCATCTGGTTGCGTTTATGACGACCGAGAAACCCAAGGAAGGGTGGAACGGTGGCACATACCGTGGCTTTCGTTTCATGCACTACACGGCAGGTACCGAGCTGTTGGACGCGAGTCAAGTGTGGATCTGCCCTCATGCGCCTGCGCTGCCCGCGGTGCGCAAGATCAATAGTCGTGGACTCGACCGCCCCATGATCGCAACGTGCCACTTTGATGGCCGTTACAACGCTGTCAAGGACAATATCACTGGTGGGTGGAAGGAGATGCTGTTCTTCATCAACCATAACATGGAGGTCAATTTCCGTGCGAACATTGTCCCATGGCCATCCACAATTGTGCGCACAGAGGTCATTCGTCCCATCATGCACGAGGACAAGATCAAGATGGACCCGTACCCGTCGGGCAACATGATCACCCTGGTGAATGCGAATGTCAACAAGGGCGTTCACCAGTTCATTGAACTGGCCAAGCGGCTACCTGACCGCAAGTTCCTTGGCGTCGTTCCCTACTATGGGGAGCTGTGGGTGCCGCCTGCGCCCTCCAACATTGAGTGGATCAAGTTTGACGATGATGTGCGCAACATCCTCAAACGAACCCGCATTCTGTTGCTGCCGAGCAACTACGAGAGCTTTGGTCGTATTGCGGTGGAGGCCATGTACAACCGCATTCCCGTCATCTACTCCAAATCAAATCCGAATGCACCCCCGCCTGGGACCACCGAGGGCGTCGAGGCGTGGATCATTCCTGCAGGAATTCCGTGCGAGCGAGATCGTCCCGAGCAGTGGGTGGCCGCGATTGTGTCCCTTGATGATCCAGAGAACTACGCAACGCGTCAGGAGATGTCGAAGGCCTGTGTGGATGCCATGGATCTGTTCACGGAGGCCCCTCGGATTGCGGACAAGGTGGAAGCGTTTGTGCGGGAGAATCCAGTTGTAGTGCGCTCGGCTGAGTCGCGGTTTCAGTCAGCGGCATTGGTTCAGCAGGGACAGCCCCCTCAACCTCCTGCGGGCTCTGCTCTAGGATTTTCCGGTGGGCGCCTGAAAATACGGCGGTAAGCTTATCCATGATGTCACGACCCTGGGCACACATTGCCTTCTGTTCCTCACTCTGTCCCGTATCCGCCTTGGGAACAGCTGGAATGTGCTTGTCTCCCGCCACAACAGGCTTCTTGAAGAGAAGGTCCATCGCCTTGATGATGTCTCCGCCGTAGATGGTCAGTGCACCCACCGCCTCGTCGCGCGTGCAATTGGTTAAGGACATTACGGTGTCAATTGAAGCGTCCATTACTTTTCTTGGAGAAAGTGTAATACCTGAAGATGCGTTTTGTCGAAGACCTGTGTCCACCTGCTCTGCTGTACCTCATCTTCTTGGTCGTCCAGCTGGGACTGGACATTGGACTCGGATTGTGGGTCACCTTTGCGGTCAAGCTGGTCGTGGGTGTGTTTTTCGTCTATCTGCTGAACACCTTCTGCGGCATCGGGCTCACAGCTGTCTCGTGGTTCGTGGTGGCAGCGCCCTTTCTGATCACAGCTCTTGCGACAGCCATGTCTATGCAGATGAACCTTGACCAGGTGATTCTGGTCCAGACAGCTACGAAGGAGAGCTTCGTCAGTGGAGAGGGTAGTGAAGTCTCTATCGACGAGCACCCCGCCAACACGAGCGCCCCAGCGGCAGCCATAAAAACGGATTCGAAGTGGAAAAGGTTTGATGACACTACTCGTTGAAAATGTTCACCTCCTGCTTCTGCCTTCGTCTCCGTCGCTCCATCGCTGCCTTCTTCGCGCCCTTCGAGGCAACCACCCGCAAGTATCTTCTCTCCGAGTGCGACGAGTATGACGAGACCATGGACCGTGTTCCCGAGGACTCGATTTACGTCGAGGAGTGGGAGCGCGATGGCGAGTTTCGTCGGCGCCTAATCTACGAGTGCGAGGAGATTACGCCATACACGGGCAATCCGTTCAAGGCGTACAGGAAGCCGTGGATCTGGATTGGTGACGTGACGACAGACGTTGACCTGACGGATGCGGTGGGTCGCTACCTCATGCCTGGAAACACGATTGCGCTCGACCTCCTGTTCCGTTTCATTCGCTGCACGAGCGAGACACGACTCATGTTCGTGGACCCGCGCACAATGGAGCTTGTGAAGTTTCCCGCGGAGGGAGTAAGGATTGAGGCGAATGACGCCTAAGACCGCATTCCAAACTGCTGAACGATACATAACCCTGTCCGCTTCATGGGATACAGCCGAGACGTATCCCAAGATCAAGCATATCAACGAGATGATTCTCATGCCGTTGATAGCCGCTATCATGTCAGATCCACTCTTCTTTTTCTCTTCGTTTATGACGGCGTGGGGGGCGTGGGTAGAGTATGCGGAGTTTGTGGAGTTGAGTTTTGTCATGCAGAGGATGCAGCTAGAGGCCGTGCGTCGCGGTGGACCCTTCATTGTCACCAACGACCCGACCTATATGCCGTATGTGTGGGCCGATGCCGTTACGCGGGAACGAGTCCGCCCGAGCCGCTCGAGATGAACTCGGTCGATCCAGGTCCGTAGCCAGGGAGGGTCTGAACATTGTTGTCGACGGGGTTAGCACGGGAGAACTGGCTGGCCAATCCGCGGTCGGCATTGCCTTCACCCCCCTGGTAGGACTGGTACGCGGTACCCGTGATTGAACCGCCTCCCTTCAGTGGGATGCGAGCCTTGCGGGCGCGGGCCGTGATGGCCCGACGGGATCCCGACACCTTCAGGCCCTTCGCCTTGAGAAGACGCTTAATCGCCGCGACGGACTTTTTTTTTACGACCTTCTTGGTCTTACGGCGACGACGACCGCCCGCGGCCGCGTAGCTACCCGAGGAAAACGGCTGCGGATTGCCTTGGTCGGTGGCTGACGGGTAGCCGACGCCTCCACTGATATTGCCCCTCTCGACCAAGAGGGTTCCGACGATGTTCTGGTCTCCAGCACCCAGAGGCGTGGCAACCACCGTGCCACCACGCATGGTACGGCGGCGGCGCCCCCCTTCGCTTCGTTTCGAGTAACGACGATGAGCCATTTACTCTTCGTCGGGAATATGTTCTGGAAGGAGGGGAGGTTGTTCAGTAAAGACACCCGTAGACCCTGGCATATCGTCGTAGCATTCGTATCCCCGAAGTAACGCATTCGCAGGAGCATTGCCAATCGTGGTGATCGCCGTCAGGTCGGGCTGATGGAACTCAGTCAATAGGGATGCGAGGACTTCCTGTCTCTTTCCAAACGACAGACGGTTGTGGACTGGCTCTCCGTTCACAGTCCAGAGATCACATGCAACAATCTGCTTGGGGCCCAAACGGACTCCGCGCAGAATGGTATCAAAACAGAGGCGATCGTCCATGACGATGGGAAGCTGCTCTTCGGTCTTACCATCCGTCCACACCACCCTCGAGGTTCCCTCGGCATCGTGGGCCATCAACACCCAGCCTGGAATCCCATTATACTGGGGGACGACCTTGCAAGTCGTCGAGGCTGGTTGACCCTTCTTGACTAGCGGGTGCCATGGGTAGAGTGATCGCATCCGCTGAAGCATTGTCCTTCTTTACAGGTTGCGTGTAATACTCAGGAAGCGGGATTTCTGGGGGGGACGCGGGCTTTGTGGGAGCCGCGGGAGGCGCAGGGGGCGCCAGAGGAACCGCCAGAGGAGCCGCCAAAGGAGGTATGACCATCGGCATCGGCATCACGGTCGGTGGATACATCCACCGCACGAGCAGAAAGATGGCGACGTGAAGCACGACAAAGACGCAGATGGACCCAAATGCAAGAGCGAGTGTTTCCCAAATCTCCATTGTGCTGAACTCACTTTTTCTCGGGCACAATTCTACGCACTTCCTCAAAGTAAAAGGCGGTGCCTGGATCCGTGCGCTCACACCAGCGTCGGGGTGTCACAGAATACTCCGTGTACGTCACGGCCTCGACGTGGTACACACGCGACAGAGCACCGATGGGGTGGGGACGCTCAAACAAGATCAAGTGTCCATTGTCGCCCTTCTGCAGGAGTTGGAACATTTGGGTGTGCGTATTGATGCGACCAAGTCCAGTGTAAAAGTAGTGTGTCTCGATTGTCTTGCCTACGGCGTTAGCCCATGGCGGAGGAGACTCAGTGCACTGGACCTCCATTCCTTACTGTATTCTTACGCACGATTCGCTCTAGGTCAGTCGGCGACTGGATTACAAGGTTCATCTTGGCCACTGCCGCTGTAAGGGAATCCTCGATCACGGCCCACTGCACGGGGTCATTGAGGAACTTGGTGGTCCTCGTGGGGTGGTTGGGAAAGCGCTCAATCAGCTCTGCCTCGACGGCACCCGACATCTTCATGTATGTCCGCAGCTGGATCTCATCGTAGATGGGAACCTCGGGGAAGAAGCGTGTGCGGTCCTTGCTGTCGACAATCCGATTGTGAGCCGCGACCCAACCGTCCGTGCGACCTGCCAGCTTGAAGGTGGAGAACTCCATCTTCATGTTCTTGGTGTTCCGCTCGACCACCTGCACATTGTTATCTGTCTCATAGGTGTTCAGGATCTTGTCCTCGTTGTTGAGCCCACGCTTCTTGGACACCTCGCCACGAGCCTCGGAAACCAGGCGGTTCAAGACGGGCTCTCCGAGGTGAGCATACCGCATGTTCAGCACCATGCGAGAGTGCACCTCCACGTCCTCGAGAGCAGCGGCGACATTGCCCGACTTGGCGGCATCCAGTGCCGAGTAGATGACGCTGCGGAGGTTCCCATCCGTAAACACATCGTTCTTCAGAGACTCAAAGGAGCGGAGACCCAACTCGGCCTCGAGTGCCCTGATCTTGGGCTCAACCTCCTTGTCCTTGCAGAAGAGCTCGTAGGTAACCTCGTCGATATCCTGGTAACGATGAAGACCGCAGACGCCAGCAACCTTGGTGGCAGAGATAGAGGGACGGAACATTCTAGCAATGAGTTGTGTTGGGCTGAGCGGGTGCATTCCGTTTTTGGATGGGCCGAGGAGTTCACGACGAGAAGGACTGCTGCATCCGCTGAATAGCGTCGATCCATCGAGGCATACCCTCGAGCATCGTCGAAATGGCTTGGGTGTTCCCTGACACAGGCGTGGTGTCCAAGTTGGACTCGCACACAATCACAATCGCCGCCAGCAACAATGCCCGTTTGGACTTGTCGGAGGGCGACCACCGCAGGCAATGCATCTTATACAGAATCTCGATATAGGGGCGCGCCTGCAGACTCGCTTGTTTGCGAACCGCCTCCCAGAAGATCCACACGGGGTGAGTGCCGTGCTCCATGGACACGAACTCGTCGGAACGGTTGGCGAAGGGCAACACCATCTTGCTAGCCTTCTTGTGCTCTCGGCAAAAGGTCAAGACCCACGACATCCAATACAGAGATCGCGTCAAGTCACGCACGTCAGCGCGGATGCAGTAGCAGAACTCGTTGAGTGGAACCATCACGGGCATGGGGTCGGCGGCGCGCAGGACCAGTTTTCCGTACATGGACGACGGGGCACGGACGCTCTCCTGAATGGTCACAGGGTCAAAATCGTGCACGGGCTTGAGGGTCGGCAGGGTCGGCAGTTTGTTCTTGCGGCACCCTGACATGGCGGCTGCGACTTCACAGACCATACGACGGACATCCAGATTGTTGCGAATGGTCGTCATGGATGCAATGGGGTAGGTCCCTTCGATTGGCATGTACTCCTCATATGCCTTGGCCAAGTACGTAAAAACAGCAGGGTTGGCGCGATTGACATGAAGAGCCGCTGCCTCGAAGAAGGCGTCCCACAAGGAATGCACCAATCCCGAACACAGCATCTCGAGCGTCCAGTAGCACGCGTAATCCGCGTGTCCCAACTGGATGTTCTGTAGAAGGACCTTGCGAACGTGGGCCCTCGGATGACCACAGAAGGTCTTTTTTTGGAAGTCAATTACACTACGAGAGTCGTTGATCTCCATTACTAGTGGTATCCGATTTGGGTAGCAGGAGGATGAACGTAATAGGTACGACGCACCAAGGCGTAGATTGCATAGAGCAGAACCAGAACAAGCATCACATTCAAGAAGATTTCAAACCACGGCCACCACGAAGGCGTCGGACTCTTTCGATTGGTGATATTGATCTTGTTCTGCAGATCCTTGAGGTGAGTGTCGAACTGGTCAACTGAATAGTGGAGATCCTTCGACACGCCCATGTACTTGCCCGCCGCCGTCGCCATAACTTCTGACATCTTCTGAATCTGGTTTTTCTGAGTCTGGACAGCATTGAACGACAGGGTGTATTTGTCCACTGCAGCCTGTGCCTTCTCGGTGGCAGCAGCTGTATCGGCTTGTAACTTGGCGGCCGCCTCGGCTGCCTTGACGGCGGGATCTGGGCTGCACGTTCCGATGTTGTAGTTTGTTCCCTGGAACGGACCACTTGTTCCTCCACTCTTGATATAGCCAGTAGGACAACTGGGTTCGTCTACCCACCCACCCGTTTTCGGGTCGCTACATTTGCCGAGCATGGACTCGAAATACCCCCCATTCGTGCACGTAGGTTCTGGCATGATCTCTACAGGTGCAGCGGATCCTACGAGAATTTGCTTTTGTTCAGCAGACAAAGCTTGACCCATTATATCTTCGAAAGATAGATTGCTGACCCAATACCCGTAGCAAGAATCAAGAAACTCACCATCGGAGCCGCCCAGACGGGCAAGAGCCAGTAGGCCAGAATACAGAACAACACCGTTAAGAGCGCGACTTGGATCACGTAGAGGTGCATGGACTGCACCTTAAGGATCTTCTGGCGTTCCTTAGATGCGCGTGAGTCAACTGACCCTGCAGTTGGTTGACGAGGAGTTGGTGTATTGTCAAGAAACTCATCATAGTCGCTCGATGCCTGCGACAGCAAGCGAGATGACTGGTGGACTTTTGCCACGCTATCCATTATCCTCTGTTAGGAAGAAAAGACCGAATTGCACCATAGATGGGTGCAATCAGGCGAGCGTCACGGCTCGCACCCATGTCCCGCCATCCGAGGGCATTGGGTACTGGGGACACGCCCTTGTTGATGTACGGCGCAATCGTGGCAGCCATACGAATGTAGCGAGTGTGTTCGGACGCATCGGTCGTCAGGGGCGTGTGAACCTTCTTGCCTGGTCCACCAAGCTCGAGGAAGGAGCGAACGGGCATTTTGTTTACTAGCCAAGAGATAATGCTCGAGTGGCTCGTCCTTCTCGCGGGAACCCTGTTGTTTATTATCAATCTCAGTGGACGCGAGGAATTGACGAATCCAACCCCGTCTGGGCAGGCGGGTGCGACAATTGTCTTGTCGAAGGATGTGACGGAGCAGTTGGCGAACTATAAAACCCTGCTGACGGCGTCCACGCTCAATCCAAATGACGCGGCGGCTGGACAAGCCACGGCATCAGCCAAGACGAAACTGGACTCCATGCTCGTGGAAGACCAGCAGGGAGTGGGCGCTTTGCAGCAGTATATCCGAACTCAGTTAACACAGAATTCGGGTCTGGGCAACGATGTCACCAAACTGCGCGAACGGGTCTCATCGTATTCAACTACTCTTCCCACTCTGAAGGACACCTTGAACAAGTCTGAAGTCAATACCGCAGATCGTGTGCAGGATACATCGATTCTGATCGCCAAGAGCGTAGCCATTTGCGTGATTGGTCTGTTTGCCGTGTTTGTGGGCGGCGTGTACTAGTGCTTGATCAGAAGAGTGACCAACAGAGCAGCACAGGAGACAGCAAAGAGGCCGCCGAAAAAGTAAAAAGGACCTTCGAACTTTTCCTCTTCGCGCGCACGGATCGCCTGCAGGGTCTTGAGCTGGTCGTTGCTTGTAGACAGTGTGTTATACTCGGCCTGCAGGGTGTGGAGCCGATCGAGGAACTGGCGGTGCTTAGTGTCCAGGTCGGTGATCGCAGTCTGAGTCGTAACAGAGACCATCTCCTCGGCAAGGCGGACCATCTCCTGCTTGGCCTTCACAGCAGCAGCCGCGGCTGTGGCATCGGCGGATGCCAGAGCTGCAGTCACCTTGGCATCGTACTCCTTGTTCGCGGCTTGATACTTGGTCTCCAGATCCGCCAATTGTCCAGCGGCTACGGGTGCACTCATTGTCTTCAAACAACATTTGCGTCCATCACGCAGTAGCGCCACACCTTGGACTGCCCCGCAGTGTCGCTGTGACGAATGACCTCAATGACATCTCCTGGGACGGCGCCAAGAATGCGCGCCTGGATGTCCTGTGAATCAATCGAGAGCAGCTGCACCTCGGGCTTGGTGATGTTCTTTGTCTTGAGAAGTTCCGTGATCTCGTCGGGCTTCATGATCCGATGCGGCATGGACCATCGAGACTGCGTAATGTCGTACTGCAGCTCGGGAAGGTAGAAGAACTGAATGCGCTCCTTCGCTGCGGACTTCATCTGCAAGAGTGCGTTATCCGATGGCTTCGATCGAGATACAATGGTCATGCCGTTGGTATACCCATGTTCAGCGGCAAACTTGCGGTAGTTGCCAATGTCGGGAATGGAGGTGGTTTGCTTTTGATTGAAGATCACCAATACCTTGCCAATCGTGTAGAGATTCACCTTCTCAAGATCCTCTGTGGTCACGCGAATTGTCTCCGTTGGAAGTCCACGACGGGAGAGGAAGAGTCGAAGGGTGTCCAGTGCTGTCTCTTCGGAGGGCGCCATACTTGTTGTTGAGCAAGAGACGAAACAATCCCTTTTTTTCGGGGTCTCTAAACAATGACTGAATTCCTTGTGCTTCTCGTGGCCTTGCTGGCCGTCTGCCTTGCGTGGTACGCCTTCTTCTCTCCCGAGGCTAAGCGTCCCGCCCCCGCGTTCCAAGACATGCGCGGTATCGTTCGCACAGATGTGACGATGGACTCGAGCCACGAACAGCGCACCAACCACATGGCGCGTCCCAAGGTGACGACCCCACCCCTGGAGGGAATCCAGACTCCGTTTCAGGTGAATGCACACCAGTCGTATATTAACGTCCAGGGTGGCCCGCCCCTTGGCCGTCTACAGGAGAAGACATGGTAATGTCCAATGGCTCACAAGCAGAAAATACCCGCTGCGCTCCGAGAACAGGTGTGGATATACCGATGTGGCCACGTCTTCTCGAAACCCTGCACGATCGTATGGTGTCAGAACCGCATGAGTGTGTTTGACTTTGAATGTGGACATGATGTGCCCGAGAGCAAGGGTGGCAAGACGACTCTTGACAACCTGTATCCCTTGTGTAGGCGATGTAACGGAAGTATGGGCAATCGTTTCACGATTAGGGAGTGGAATGCCAAGTTCGCCGACCGCAGGCCTTGGTACTCAAAGATCTATCGTTATTGTTGTTGAGGGTGGTGGCACGGGCTTGGTTCCGTTGGTGCGGTGCTCAACCACCTCGTCCCAGAAAGCCTTCATCTCAGGAAGGTGCTTGGGCAGCCACTGGGGATCCCTGGGCACAAAGTCCTTCTTCACAGACTGCAGAATCCAGTGGACCTTCTGATGCTCCTGCTCCCACGTTGCGTCCTTCGTATAACTCACCGTGTCATCCTCGAAGATCACAAAGATACCTTTGCGACCTTGGAAGTCCAACCACTCGGCATAGAACACTTGCTTGAACCGAAACTCCACATACTCACACTCGTCAATGCCTGTGCACTCCATCTGCATCTGCATCTGGTGAATGTATGCAGACGGCACGCCATCCTTGGCCACACGGGAGAATGGGCACTTGAACTCCACTAGGCGCCCGAAGCGCGTGTCCCGACGTCCCTTCGGAAAGATGATGCCGTCAGGGGATGCACCCATGAAGGCGTGGATTGGGTGCTGGACACAGGAGACGTCCGTGATGGAACACTCTGTCTCGGTCTCGTAGATCTGCTTGGCTACTGGCTCGAAGCGCGTTCCCCAGATCAGCGGTGCACACGGAGGACCCGTAGTTGGCGCAGGAGGCTCGAGTTTACGGAGCATGACACCGCGTCGCGTCTCGCCACCCGTAAAGATGGCCCCCAGTTCGGAGGCCGTGATCATCTGACCACGCTTGCTGTGCCATGCAGCCGTTCGCTGATCATTCTGTCCGTAGATGCGGATGACCCGCTTGACATTACGATCCCGTGTCCACCTGCGCCCAAGTTCGCCCTTCATGAGCTCATGTACACGACCCAGTACATGACGACGAAGCACGCGATGAGACAGAGGCACCAGACCTGCGCAGAAGTGTACGAACTGGCGGATCCGCGTTTGAAGATGGGTGAACGGCCCATCCCAGAGCCACTGTGTAAGGGCATCATCCATTACAGGGTTCCATGCGTTGAACTCCTAAACTCATTTTCACTGGTGGAACACAGATTGGGTATGACGGACGCTATCATTCAAAGCAAGGAGCAGTGGGTGCTACACCGCCTCGAGAACTTCTACGCCAATCCCACCACGTTTGCCCGCGTCCAATCCATCCTGCAGGGTGAGTCCAAACTGAGCCTGCGTCTGATCGACTGGTTCGTCACCAATTACTCCAAGAAGCAGAATGTGTCCTTCCTGACCCGCGATAACAAGCATGTGATCGTGTATCTGGTCTACAAGGCGCACCTCAAGGCGTACAACAAGAAGATGTTCGATCCCTTCTGCAGGTGGAAGCGAATCCAGTTTCGTGGGCTCGACACCACCGTGGGACAGCTCAACTTTTTCGAGTGGGCCGTTCAGGACGAGGTTCTCGATTATCTGGAGAGCCATTACGATGAGGTCCACACGGACATGGAGGCCTGTTCGCAGGTGGTGGCGAATACGGAGGAGGGCCGTCGCAAGCGCCACGAGCTGAGCCGTTCGGCTACCAAGTCGGTTCGCCGTCACGATGTGCGCGTTGTGGTCTCGTTTGATTAAGTGCCGCGGGCTAACAATGTTCTCTGCCATTGACCGCCGCGTGGTGTACCCAGTCTCCACCGATATTACCGAGCACGACATTGATGTGGTCTCCGACTTGTGGACCATGGATGGACGCGAAGTCTACCGCGGTCGTCGGGATCCTGTATATTCCCACGCCAATGTGTACTGGCTATATGATGAGGACTTAGACCGCGTGGGACTGGCCGAGCACGATCTGGTGGACCACGCAGATGTGCACTTGCGCTGGTACTACGAGAGCCCGTTCGCAACGCTCTTACAGGAAAAGGGGTGGGAGGTCGGGGACAGCTTGTGGTCCGTGCTTCCCGAGTCTGTGTATGAGCGCTTCATGTCCGAGGGATGGACGACACCCCGCAAGATCCTTGAGCAGTGTACGAAGGGGTCTGTCCGTGTATTCAGCCCCGACATGGTGTTGAAGCCTCCAAAGGTGTACACATGTGAAAAGTGTGCATGGGCTTCTCTTGAGCCACTCCATGCGGGTTGTGTTGGAACTCAGTTAGACCTGCCTAACCTGTCCAAGGTGTTTTTTGTTGATGATTCACTGACTCTTCAGATACCCCCGTCTGGCTCGAAGGTCTTTACATTGCTGCAGCCACCGCCGCGCGCTTCCGACCAGCCGCCTTTGCAGGAGCAGGTGTGACCGTGCCACCACCCGCACCACCCGTGTTTGCCCGATTCATCTGTGGAGGCGGGGCCTGCTCCTCCTCCTCAGGCTCGGCCACGGGCATCTGAACCGAGACCTCGTTCTCCTCATCAAGCTCCTCGCGGGCATTGTCCTCCTCAGGCTCCTTGATGTCCGCGAAGGCTGCCTTGGCAGACACGCGGGTCGGCGGGAAGATCTTGGCCAGCACGACACGCCATGTGACACCGAAGCCAGTGCCCGTGACGTAGATGCTCGGTGCAATGACCATGCGACCCTCCATGCGCTTGGCGAACACCTGGTCAATGTTCTCCAGCGTCACAGCAATCGACTCGCCATTCGGGTCCATCGCATCCAGGCTGACTGCGCCATCCCAGACCGAGATCTTCATGCGAAGGCTAGGTGGATACTTGCCGCTCGGCACCCACTCGCCATTCACCTTCTCCACGCTAGGATTCAGGATCGGCTTCATCGTCTCGCGGAGCACAGCCTCCGACTTGGACTTGCCGAACCACTTGCCGCTGTTCGTAATTGCATGCTGGATGATCTTCTCCTGAAGATCCAGCATGAAGTTGTAGAGGCCGCCAATCTCGCCCGCATCAGACGGAGCCCGCTGCTTGACGTAGGTATCACAGCCCTTGAGGGACGCAAGCAGACTGTAGCTGCTCTTGCCCTGGTCGTCCGTTCGGGTCACCACACCCGCGGGATAGAAGATGCGCGGGATGCGGACCTGGAAGTTCTGTCCATTGTAGCGAATCGGAACAGTCTTACCTCCAGCCTTGTTGGCACGGATATCGCCGATGGTGACGCGGGAGATGTCGAGAGTCTCAGAAGGAACGATAGCGGAGGCAGACATTTTATCAGGTTGTAAGATTGGTTGACCCACCAACCCCTGTTTCCGTTTTTACCGCACGAAACCAGTTTTCAAGAAACTCTACCCGTCAAGTAATGCCATTGTGCGCATCCGTGAAGAATGCCAAGTCAACGGATCGGTGTCCATCGCGAGCCTTGTTGGGACATACAGTGTGTGGTCGTCACCGCGGGGTGCGGACGCTTCGGTTATGGGTCGATGCCAACAAGAAGTCGGTGCCCTCGATCGTCCGTATCCAATCAGCGTTCCGCGCATGGAAGGTACGTACGTACTTGACGCTCTGTGGACCAGGTGTCTTGCGCAGGGCGGCCTGTATGAATGATGAAGACCTGTGTACAATGGTTGAGAAGGCCCGTCAATACCCACTCGACTACTTTGGGTTGGAAGAGGCGGGGAAGGTGTGGTGGTTCGACTTTTGCACGATTTGGGAGTGGGCGTCTCGATCGATTGCGCCCCTGAATCCGTATACGAATGTGGCCGTACCAGCGGCTGACCTGCATCGACTCAAGAAGCTGTGGATCCAGCGCCGCCGCAACCACTACCAGGTTCCAACCGAAACAGGGACATTGACCGCTGATCGCATTACCCGTCGGTGGACTATCTTGTGTCAGGTCTTCCGTTTCTACGGATTCGAGGACACACACCCCAACATGTTTGCAGATCTCACCAAAGACAACCTTGCCGTCATGTTCAGGCTCATACACCGAGATATTTCCGAGATGCCCCGTCCATCTCATCGAGCACTCGCCGTGTGTAGACGGGGAACGACCAATATCACTTCACTTTCTCCAGGAAGCTACATGATGACAAGTCTGAACGGGTTGCTGTTTATGCTGATGGACTCCAACGCCTATGACTTTGTGTTCCTTGCCTTGTCCGCCCTGTATCGCTGTTAGAAAACGGATTCAGTAGAGGGCGGGGCAAGACTCTTGTCGCCATGAACATCTTCTTCCTCTCCCTCGACCCCGCCGAAGCGGCTCGCCTTCACTGCGACAAACACGTTGTGAAGATGATTCTTGAATCCTGCCAACTCCTGTACTGCGCCCATTGGATGTGTGGGACCACCATGCCGTCAACTGCCTACAAGAAGACCCACCCCAACCACCCAACTGCAAAGTGGGTCCGCGAATCTCAGTCCAATTACCGCTGGCTCTGTCGTCTCGGGTTAGAGCTGTGCGAGGAGTACACGTTCCGATACAGCAAGCACCACAAGTGCGAGGAGCACCTCGTGTGGCTCTGCATGAACACCCCGCAAGGCCTGCCCGAAGCGTGGACGCCTCCCAAGCCAGCCATGCCCGACGAGTACAAGAACCCAGACCCCGTGGTTGCCTACAGGACGTACTACGTGTGCACCAAGCAGCGCATGTTGCAGTACACAAAGCGACCCTCCCCCGATTTCCTGACGCAAGCGATTTACATGACCGCCGTAGGGTAAGAGTATACCAACGCGTTCAAAATGTCTGCCTCTTCCTCTGTCGTTAAGGCAAACAAGATGCCTGCCAAGAAGTCCGATGCCAAGCCTGCCGTCGCCGTCGTCGCTGCACCCCCCGCCCCCGTCGCCGCCGCGGCCCCGAAGGCCCCCAAGGAGCCGAAGGCCAAGGCCGTGAAGGTCGAGAAGGCCCCCGCGTCCTCTGCCTCCGTCACGCTCCCGACGGTGGAGGCCCCGACTGTTCTGGCGGTCGCCGAGTCCTCGGAGAGCTCCGAGGTCCAGCTCGCCGCCCTCGGTGAGAAGCTCAAGGCCCTCGGTGCCGAGCTCCAGACCCGCCTCCGCGACGCCGTCAAGGGTGTTCAGGATGCCATCAAGGCGGCCAAGCGCGAGGCCCGCGACGGCAAGAAGAAGAAGCGCAAGGACCCGAAGGACATGACACCCGAGGAGCTCAAGACCTACGAGGCCCGTCGCGCGAACAATGCTTTTCTCGTTCAGCGCCCGCTGACGGATGAGCTCGCCGCGTTCATGGGCCTCAAGTCGGGCGAGAAGCGCTCGCAGACGGAGGTGACCAAGTTCATCTCGGGCTACGTCAAGCAGCACAACTGCTTTGACCCGAACTTCAAGCGCCGCATCCTCCCGAACGCCGCGCTCGGCAAGCTCCTGCGCGTTTCGGACAAGGATGAGGTGACGTACCTGAACCTCCAGTCGTTCCTGAAGGTGCACTTCATCAAGACGGCCCCGAAGGCGTGAAGAGGAGTCTTCACGACGACGTAGGTTCCTTCGGAACCTCTGACGACGTAAATCTCTTGCGTTAAAATAATGCACACCTGGGCAATCCTTCTGGCTCTGGCCATCATTGTCGGTTCGCACATCCACATGCTGATGAAGTCCAGCGACCCAAGCAAGAACACCCACGCATATGTCATGCTTGCCACGGCGGGTCTGATTGCGTATGGTGCGTTCACACGCTAGTGGTAATCAACTCGTGAGGCATCTCCATATACAGCACCGTGCTGAAGAAGGGTGACATCCGCTCATCCAATACTAAAGCCCGTTGCTTGTCGTTCTCCATCAGAGTCTTGATCATCCTGCGAAGGACGGCTGGCTTCTTGTCGGGCGATTCATTCACCTTAATACGACACGCGCCCGAGGTATACCCACACAAGGACGACGCATTACACGCGTCCTTTTGTTTGAACTGCCCGCATGGAGTGCGCACCTTGTTCACAAAGTCGCGGGGATTGGCCGTTGCGTCCCAGTAGGATTTCTTGGTCATCCATGTCTCCAGCCGCTTGTATAGGATGGCATCGCGCTTCAAGATGCTGTTGCGCAGAGGATTGAAGTCGGCGTTCTGGATATCCTTGGACAATGAGAACAGCAGGAAATCAAAGACCTCGGCGGCATAGGAGATTTCACGGAAGGTCTTGGCGTCCTCTTCGTTCGACTCTCCGCTGACCAACTGCTCTTCGTTGGTGGTGCGAATGGTGCCCACGACCTCCTTGGAGGGCACACCCTGCACGGGTTCACCAGGCTGGAAGGGCGCGCGGAATCCAGAGGCTAACAGGAACTCGGTGGGGCGGCCGTCCGCATCCGACAGGGTCTCGGCAATCTTGAATCCAGAATGCTGGGTTCCGTCGAGAAACCCGCGTAGATCTTCCTGTGTAGGCAGTTCATCTGTCTTGATGTCTGCGTATCCACTGCGGATCGGAACACCTGGCAGCGGCGATTGAGTAGCGGGTTGAATCGGAAGCACCACCACCTTGGGCACAAACACCGCCTGCACGCGCCCGAATGGATCATGAATCAACTGCGGCTTGGACTGCGCCTTGACGCGGAGTTCTGTCAAGGCCGACTGGAGATCAGGTGTGTTCGACGCGCAGGCTTGAGAGTGCAGCGTGTTCAGGGTGCTGACCGTATCCTTCTTGAAGGGTTCTTGCTGGATGTCCACCTTGTAGTCGAACTTCTCGCCCGCCTTGACGGCACGGCGCGTCACATGTCCCAGAATGTCTCCGTCAAGCAGGACGATGGTGCGGGACTGCGCGCTCAGTGAATCCGACCAGTATCCACACGACACCGTATTGGTCTTGGTGGACACGCGAATCACGCGGCACTTCAGGATGGAGGTGACATACTCCAGTTCGTCCATCGCGGGAAGAGAGCCTTTTTGGTAGGCGGCGGCGATACCTGATACGATGCGGTCTGATTGTGTCTCTCCTTCGCCGAGATCTGTCCATGTGCGAAAGAACGAACACAGGATCAATCGCTCCACTGCCTTGTCGGGGGCAGGGATCGGCGTGGTGTCCTTGAGAAAGATGGGAAGTGTCTTGGAGGGACGCCCGACACCGATGCGGAAGATATCCGAGTTGCCCGCATCAATGCGCTTCTTTGGAACGCTGGTGGAGTAGGCGGTCTTGATGTGCAGAGAACGGGACAGCTGCTCTGACAAGAACCCTAACCGCCTTTCGGGGAGGTTGGACGTGCCGAGAATATACGTGTCATCCTTGGTTTCGTCCTTTGCAATCACCTCCGTGGCCCGCTTCTCCTTGTAGCAGCACGGTTGTCCCTCCTTGTACGCGGGGAATACGTTGTCCTGATTCCGCTTGATCACGCTGAATTCGGGGGTGCGGTCAGCCTTTTTCGTAATCACCTTGCCTTTGCACACTGGACACGCATCATCGACCAACTGGTTGGCGCGAAGAGGAATCTCGTCGACCACGCACCAATACTGGGGACAGATGGCCACACCATCGGGTTCCTTCAACTCGAGCGTATCGAATGCCCGTGCCGAATACTCGGCTGGCAACTTGGCTTCATCTTCTGGTGTCAGGACCAGAACCTGTTTGGTCTTTTCGCAGTTGGTGGGGTAGGTGTCGTCGAAGATCTTGGGATTGAACTTGCGAAGGCGACGATTGAAGTAATTGTAGGTGGTTCCTTCTCCCGATTCCACTTTCAGTTTCTTGGTAGGCGGAGGCGGGGCAGCAGCTGGAGCAGCGGCGGCATTGGATCCCTCGGTGGGTGCAGCAGGTGCCTCCTCCTCCAGTCCAAGGAGCGCGGCCAGGTCGTCGTCGACTTCGAAGTTTCCTTCTTGGACCGTCAACACAGCCGCTGGAGCCGAGGCCGCTTCCACGACTTGGAGACGCCGAGGACACACTGCATTCACAGCCGCATCGTCAGAGGTCAAGACATGACGAAGCAAGCTAGCATACTGCAGGACTCGCTCCACATTGGTGACGGACGACACGATCACTTCCTTGCTGCGGTACTTGAATGTGGGGTATCCGCGCAGGACCCGTTCAATGTCGAACTCTTCGCCCAAGGCCAGAAACTTGCGGACTAGGGCATCGGCATCCGTCTGTGTCATGCCCAGTTCAGACACCAATGTATTCGCATCTGAATCGTCGGTCTCGTGGAGGAGCTGGTACGCCTTCAGTTCTTGCGGCGTCAAGTCGGCCGAGAGGTGCTCGGCTCGCATCAAACGGAAGGAATCGTCCTGTGTGGAAAAGACTGCTCTCAAACACGGAAATCGCAACATGTCAAAGTTCGCAATCTCCTTGGCATACGCAGCCAAGATGGAGAGGTCTTGCAATTCCCAACGCCCCAAGTCCAGATCCTGTGTCTCCACAAACGGCGTAACGGCATCCAATGTCTTGAACCACTTGACAAAGTCGTCCTTGATAGCATCCATCGTCTCCTTGGACTCCCTGGTCCGCCACGCCGTGAAGGTGATGTCCTTGTTCGTCAATGCGATGCGATCAAAGGAAGTGCGACTGGTTCCGCGATACAGCAGCAGAGTCGGCAACTTGCGCTGTGGCTGCGTGTTGGAGACCCACGATTTCCACAGAGTCATGTCCACATACGGCTCCTTGGTGGTCTCGTCCGTGACAAAGAACTTATGACGTGTCTTCTCTTGCTGGGACGTGAAGTAGCCCACATACGGGGTCTTTTTGCTCACGGTCAAGCCGTAGAACATTTCCTCGAAACGGGCCCGAGGCGCATTGAACTCCGTATCCACTAATGGCACGAACCACTTGGCACGGAGGATGGACACGTGGTTGGGCTGCGGCGCCTCCAATTCCATCAATGTCTTGAGCTGGTCGGTTGTGGTGCGTAACGAGGTGATTTCTGACTCCGACAAGCGCTGCGGTGTATCCGACTGGAGCAAAGGGAAGTACACACGCTGAACAATCTGCGAGGGATCGGCGGGCAAGGGCGTGACACGGAACTCCTGCACATCCTTCCCTTCGGGGTAAAAGGTCTCGAACAGGCTCTGTCCACTCAAGACGGGGATACGAGACGCGGGAACATCGATGTCCTTGGGGGGCAGGGGCAAGACCACGCAACGATCGTCGGCGATACCGAACTGCCGCCACTCCAGAAACGGAGCGCCAGGTGAGAACACAGATTCAAGAGAGGAGGGGCGCGTCATCCATTCTTCGCGGGTCGCGGGCGGCTCGACCAAGGCGATACCGCGTATCTGTTCAAGGTAGATCTTGAACAACTCCTTGTCGACGCGAGATCCGTTGAGGGACACGCGAAGGAACAGGGCCTCCCAGTGACGAGGGTCTGCATAGTAATCGGCAGACAGGGACACATGGGCCTCGACATACAGACGAGTGGGATACGAATTCACGGCAAGAGCGATGTGCTGTCGCACAATATCCAGGGTGTCGTCCTCAAAGAACGACACGGACCCCGCTCCTGCAATGGGAACTGTCTTCATTATGATTGAAGTAGGTTTTTACTCACATTGGTGTATCCGTAATCTTCATCCCGCAGTACGGTGTGGGACTCTGTGCATAGTTCACGGGCTTGTAGATCCCCAGACCAACTGCATCGTGCAGTGTCCGCTTGAAGTTGTTCCAGAACTCGGGCGTGTGACCAATGGTCTCCGTCATGAGATGGCTCATTTCGTGGAGAATCACGAACATGATAGTGTTCTCGTCGACCAACGGATAGTCGGGCGGGCGAGTCTTGTCGCGCAGACACACCACGATCTTCTGCCCCTTGTTCTCAGAGTAGGACGTGTCAGACGACTGCATGTCATTCTCGACAAACACATCGGAGTTGAAGTTGGCTAAGAATCGTCCGACGGGCGGATCGGCAGCCAGCGCAGGCTCGCTGTAGTACGTCTTCAGCTTCTCAAGATTCTCGTGAATCTTCACCATTAGTTTCAGAGCCTCCTCCTTGTGGGGGAGATTCTGCATCTCGTAGGTTTTTCCATCCGATCCCTTCATCGAGACGGTGTTGGTGGGTCCTGCATAGTACAGAGCCGCGGCCGCGGCGGCTACACCGACGGCGAGGATGGCAGCGTCAATCATTGTGTAGTGGTGGGAAGAGGTTTGAGACCCTACGCACACAGTCCGTCGAGGGCGCGCGACGCACGGAAGGGGTCAGGGTCGATGGTCGAGTTGAGGAAGGGGCCGACCTTGGCTTGCGAGTTGGGCACCTCGGAGCGGATATCGTAGGTCGGGTTCTTGTTGGTCTGTCCGACACCGATAATGGACACATTGGTGTGGTAGCTCGACTGCAGGAAGTTCTGGCCCTGCAGGTCGTTCACGCCCGTCGGGTTGACGGCGGCCCACGAAGCACCAATCTCGCCCTTGGGGAGCAGGTCGCCCGAGTCAAGAGTGCGCTGGGTGTAGGTCTGCTGTCCCGAGGGTGTGGCACCCTGCATGCCACTCACCTGGACGGCATTGCCACCGAGGCTGCCTGTCTCTGCCGCGGGGACATACGGGCCAGTCTCGGACAGCGGGCCCGCCGAGCCCTCACCACCCAGCTCCTGAGGAGAGAGGGTGGACATGCCATCAAGGACGGCACCCTTGCCGCTGGCATACGAAGTGAAAAGTCCATAGACGACCACGATTCCAACAAGGATGGCGCCCAGACGAAGGAGCTTTTGCTGCGAGAACTTCATCGTAGTTTATTATCACGCACAGACAAATTTCATGAGGAAGTTGCTTGACCCTCTAGTAAAAGATGTGTTGGAACAGTTCCAGTCGCCCGCAGTCCAGGAACCTCTGGAAGAGTTCGTGCTCCGACCCTTACTGCAACGCATCCTGAACCTTCTGTACCCCTACATCTTTGGGGTCATGCTACTCTGGATCATGATGTTCCTGTGTCTCGCGCTCATCCTCCTCGTGCTTCTTCGGGGTAGTGTCTTGGACTTCAGGAAACAGTAGCGACACAAGACGATCGCGGCGAAGGTTCCAGAATCCACGGATGTTGCGCGTCTTGGCCTCCTCGCGGAGCTCGTGGATCGTCATCTTCTGGATACGGTAGGATGCGGGCAGTTCGGGAAGAGTCAGAAGCCGAATGAGCTCGGCACGCTTAAGGATGTAGTACTGCTTGATGTTACGGGCGCGGGCGACCTGCTTAAGCTCGGGGAGAGAAAGACGATCCATGGTGGAGTCCGTTAGCCAGGCGTCGAGGAATCCGTTTTTTCGCCGCCTCCTAGTAATGAAGCGCACCCCCGTTGTTCTCGCATTTTTTGTTGCAGCGTTCCTGCTCGGACTCTATGTTACATTTCAATCTCCGAAGATGGAGACCTTCACCCTCGCGAACGAGATTGGCGCTCCTGTGCCAAAGGCGGGCGTCGAGCCTGCTGATCAGGGTGTATCAGGGCCTGGTCAGGTGGATCCCGCTCCGTACAAGATCCTGAAGGACGAGAAGCTCTTTGCCTTCGACGAGAACCGCAAGTCGGCTGACTGCTGCCCTAGTCCCTTTGTCAGTGACAAGGGATGCATCTGTGTGACGGAGGAACAGAAGAAGCTCTTTGCATCTCGTGGTACCAATGGACAGAATCGCGTCTAGGGTTCTAGCGGAAATGTCTGTATATTTACAATGGAACACCTACGGGCATTTATCACTCACCTGAAGGAAGCATCGCCTACCCTGACCTTTCCCAAGCCAGTGGAGGAGATGTTTACCCAGCTGCAAACTGCACTCCTGCCCCATGCCATGAAGGTGGTGCAGAAGGACAATACCCTTTTCCGCGGAGAGGCGGCCGTCCAGCTCTTTGAGGGTGTGGACATGCGCCGCGCATGGCCTGGGACGGATGAGGCATGGAAGAAGCTGCATATGGCTCTGCTGTACTCGTTCATGCAGGGCGATCACAAGGCGGCCTTGAGCAAGGCGCTAGACGCTATCAAGTCCATGCTCCCTGGCGGCACGACCCAGACAGACGAGATCTTGAAGATGCTCGAGGAAGAAGAGACAACATCCTCTCTCCATGAGATCTTTGAGCTCATTCTCAGCACTCGCCTCGTCACCGTGGTCGGCGACCTCGTCTCGTCGATGGACTTTGACGATCTTGGAATTGACTTTGAGAATCCTACCGAGCTGCTGGAAGCCCTGCAGCACCCCGAGCGCAGTCACGCGATCCAGACCATCATGAAGCGGGCGCAGGACCTTCTGCAGGAACGTATTCGCACGGGGCGCATCAACCAGAAGGAGTTGATTCGTGAACTGGAGACCCTGCGTGCCAAGTTCCAGTCGACCTTTGGCAAGTACCTCAATGAGATGGTGGTCGGACAACAGGGCAATACCACGGGCAATACATCTGCAACCATCATGGGCAACTCTCCCGAGGCCCGCCGTGCTCGCATGCAGGCTCGTCTTCAGAAGAAACTGCACGAAAAAGGTCGCAAGTGAAGATAAGAGATGAGCGAACCTTTCTGGATCGCAGACCCTTCTGTCTTGTTTCGCTCGGACACATGGCTGTCCTTCGTACCCACTCCGACTATGACGGTCGACCAATCGCTGAACGCCGTGGTGCGCTTCGTCACGTACCTGTCGGGTCTGCTGTTTCTTTGCTCTATGGACTTCCGCTACATTCTGTATGTCCCCGTGACCATGCTCATCACGGTGGCTCTTCACAAGTGGTTTCCTGTGGCCAAGGAGATGTTCCGTGGGTCTCCTACAATCTCGAGTTATGTGGGGAAGGAGACCACGAAACCGACACAGGACAATCCGTTCATGAATCCGTCTTTGGTGGACATTAACGAAAACCCCAACAAGCCGCCGCCTGCCGAAATCACGAGCCGTGAGATTCGCGAGAAGGTGAATGCATCCTTCGCGCAGACCTCAAATCTGTACATGGACACCAGCGATGTCTACGCCAATATGCGTGCAGAGATCAACTTCCACAATGTGCCGACAGATGATCTGGATGGGTACAAGAAGTTTCTGGGCGGAGGCAAGGGATCCGATAAGATCCTGAACGAGGGCTATGTCCCTGCAAAGGGCACTATGGCCACCCCAAGCGACGCCGAACTGTATGCGGCTGTCCACCCAGGCGAGAAGCAGATGAGTATGGCATCGTGGAATGCTACACGGGCTTAGACCCGCCGTCTAGTCTTGCGAGTGTCGGCCTTGCGTCGACGCGTGCCCCGCTCTCCCTTCAAACCCAGTTTTATCAAGATGTCGGTTCCCTTGGTCTGAGAGCCAGGGAGCACGCGGTCGGGTCCATGTGCAGGGCGGTACTTCATCGTTGGGAAACTCGTCACGCCCTCCTCGGGAGGCACATCCTTTGACTCAACACGCACAATCTTCATCTTACCCTTCACCTTCTTGGCAGCCGCACGAAATGCGGGTTCGTTGCGAACGCAGTGAGGACATCCATTCATGAAGAACAATACAAGAACAGGACGCTTTTGGAGAGACCTCCGAGCGTCCTCCATCTTGCCGCCCACTACAGGTCCGCCTACGGGTCCGCCCAATGCATCGGCTGAGAATGCAGGCATTTATATCATCTATTAGAAAATGACAAGCATCGGGTCGACTGCTCCTCCCCTCCGTCCCAACGGAAACGAACCTGTGATTCTGAAGCAGTATAAGGACTATACGGAGTCGACGGCCGCGTCCTTCAAGACCTTTGCACCTCGTGATCCAAGCACCCAAGCAAAGTATGACGCATTGAGTCCGACGTGGCAGGGTGTGAATGCCACCAACTCGGCGATTGGCAGGGGTGAGTTCAGTCTCGATACTGTGCCGTCGTCGACGTACACTCCGAAACCTCCTCCTCCCGAGGCCCCTGTTGAAGCCAATTGGTTTTGTGTCGTCCAATAACAATGTGGTGGCTTCTCTTGTTGTTGCTTGGGGCTCTCTTGGTGATGACGGGGGTGGAGCGCTTCACTGAACCACCAGGTGGCTTTGCAGCTGTCATACGCCCCGACAGCACCACGCTATGGTCAAGCAAGGTCGTGGCGAACACGCCATTCGGCACTGAGGTCTCTCCATACGTGACTGCGCTCGATGCATTCTACGACAAGGTGTATGCACCCTCACCGAACCGACCTAGGGAATCTGATGTTGACATCTTTGTGTCCACTGCCTATCCTGGCACGGACCCCATTTCTCTCAAGACCATCATCATGGAGGCATTTCACATTGACGCTGCAGAAGGCAAGGCATCTGGAGAGCAGAAGCAGGTGAAGTTCGAACCCTCTGCCCGTCTGCTGGCACCCAAGGACGGTGTCGACGAGGTCCGAGTTCGCACAGAAGACGAATACACGCCCGCTGATACGACGGGACCCTTCGACGAGTCCCCTCTTGGATCCTTGGGACCTGCCCCGCAAACAGTTCCATCGCGTGCTGAGCGCAAGGGACATGAATTGACACCCGTCGAAAATATTTGATAAGAGTAATGAATCGGACAGGGTGGATTCTCCTGTTCCTCTTGATTGCCGTCTGCGTCGCAGCGACCCTCCGAAGTGAACACATGACAACCGCGAGTGGCTATACGCTGGGGGCGAGCACAAACGTGGGCGATACTGCGTATGCGGACCTTCTAAAGAAAGAAACTGGACAAGGCACATCATATGGACCGACACCCCCGCCCGAACCCCGCAGGGCAAGGATGGGGGGTAGCGCCTACGAGCCGCCCCCGCCTACACCGCCAGGTGTCACGCGCGGTGAATACATTCCGCCCCCGCCTACACCGCCAGGTGTCACGCGCGGTGAATACATTCCGCCCCCACAGCCAGAAATGGTGTCTGGTCGCCCAGCCGTGTGTGCAAATGGAAACTTTACACCTGGCAGGGGATGTGTCGCAGCAGGAGCCGCTGCCGACGTCACTGCACCAGGCGTACGTCCAATATGTCCAAACGGTGGTACATACATCCCCGACCCAACAATGAGCACCGTCGGAATGTGTGAAACGCGCACAAAGATACCTCAGCCCAACCAGACCGACCCGTTTGCTAAGCTGCTCGCGCCTCCGTGGTACACGCCCAAAGGAACTCCTGCAAAGGTGGCGCCTGCAGCCTTGACGGGTCTCCAGGTCGGTGGCCCGAATGATGGTGGTATTGGACAGTCTACTGGGTCTGGCAATGCCTCGTGGGGTGGGTCGGGGGTCAAGTATCCAAACCTCCTTGGCCCCAACAACAAAGATTCGAATCTCCCTGACAACAACATGACAGCCAAGCTTACTCTCCCCACACCCTGCCAGGTAGGTGCCGATGGAAACACTCTGTACTCTCCAGGGTGTCGTGCTCCGACGGACCTTGGCTACTTCACACTCCCCAAGATTCCAAAAACGGAAGGCGATCCGTCACCATTTAGTGAAGATTATACGGTGTTTATGAAATAAGATGGCAACCTTCGGACTCCGTAATCAGCGTGGTTCCTGCTGGGTCAACGCAACTCTTCAAGCCGTCTACCGCCTCCCCGAAGTCCAACAGCGCTACACCGAGGAAAAGGCTGACTCCAACAACCAAGTCGACCTTTGCCTTCAAGAGATCTGGGCTTCCAAAGGAGACGAAGGACTCAATGCTCTATACGCGACCATCAACACGGACCTCATGCCCGCAGGCGAGGGCATTGGCGACTCGCATGAGCTGCTGGAGTTCCTCTGCGACAAGCTTCCCTTTCTTGACAAGCTGTGTCGATTCAAGGTGTCGCACCAAGTCAAGTGCACACACTGCGAGTACTCTGACATGCGAACAGATACGCTGATTGAGTTCTCTGTGACACCCACGGCCAAGAAACAGGGTCTGATCACGACCATCGGACAGGCGGTCCAGCCCGTGACCATTCCCGACTGGACCTGTGAAAAGTGCAAGGAGAAGGGGTGCACGAAGCAACTGCTCATGTCGAGTTTCCCCGATGTCTTCGTCTTCCACTGCACGACCCTTCAGACCTCGGTGTCGTATTCCCCTTTGCTCAACATCAACGGATGCCGCTACGCTCTCTCCAGTGTGGTGTGCTTCAATGGCGGGCACTGGTGGACCTATGGACGCTCGCAGCCTCCAGGGTCGAGCTGGGTGGAGTTTGATGATCAACGGATCCACGAGCACGGACCGCACAACTTCCCGCTGTCGGACACGATGCGGCTGTTATTCTATTATCGCCTCAAGGAATAAGCAAGGATGCCTAGCACTCCAACAACTGCGACCCTGAACACGAATGCCGCAGGCTTCGTCGGAATCAGCCTGTCCGTCGTGATGATCCTAACCTTTTTTGTCTTCTTCATGAGCGGGTCGTTGTTGGCTGTCATTGTCTTTTGGATGGTGCTGGTGCTATCGTCCGTCGTTCTGTGGGTCTACGGATTCATCAACGATGACATTCTCAAGTTGGTGACATATGTCAAACCTGCACCTGCACCTGCGCCCGACAAGCCTGACCCTGGTAGCGGTCTGGTGGGTATGGAGGTGTTCCATGTGGACAACAACCGATTCACCTACGACGAGGCCCCAGCCGCGTGTGCAGCATTTGGTGGAAACTTGGCGACCCTTGAGCAGGTTAACGAGGCTTATAACTACGGAGCGGAGTGGTGTGGATATGGCTGGTCGGCGGGTGGTCTGGCTCTGTTCCCTACCCAGCGTGGCACCTGGGAAACCCTCCAACAGGAACCCAGTCCTGCGAAACGCACCGCGTGTGGCAAGGTCGGCGTGAACGGTGGATACTTTGATCCCTCGTATAAGTTTGGTGTGAACTGCTATGGATACAAGCCTGCCGCGAGCTCTAACCTGAAGCTGCCCCTGCCTCCTCCAGGGACGAATGCCGATGCATTCAATGCCATGGTGAACCGCTTCCAGGGTATGCTGTCGTCCTTCAATGTGTCGCCGTATTCGCGTAACCAGTGGTCGGGATACGGAGCACTGGATACGGGTGCTCGGGCAACGATGGCCTACGGAACCCAGTTTGAGCAGAATCTTTCGGGTCTTGTCGGATCGGGGACAACTGCGCCTCCCGTGAAGGTGTCGACTTCAAAAACCAAGGAGTCCTTTTTTGTGAATGCGTCTGATGCGAATCTTCTTGACGCGAACCGCCCTGGTGGATACACGTACATCCACGAACCTGCAAATGTCGAAGGACCTGGGGGTGGTAAGGCAGTTCCGTGGTACATGATGAAGAATCCGATGAACGGTGTGCCTGGTATGACGGGTATGACGGGACCGATCTCTGTGGAGACAAACGTCAGTAACGCGGCTCCATTGCCTGCAGGATACACGGGTCCAATGGGACCCATCGGAGCAACGGGAACCCGTGGAGCAGCGGGAACCCCTGGACCAGCGGGAACCCCTGGAGCAGCGGGAACCCCTGGAACAGCGGGACCCGTCGGACCAGCGGGAACCCCTGGAGCAGCGGGAACCCCTGGAGCAAGGGGACCCACTGGAGTATTTGACTCGTCTAAAATCACAGGACCTCTCCGCGTCAGCAACAACTGGGTTGTCGAGGACGAGGGCGGTCCGCTGGTCTTCCGTAATACATCATCTCCGGGAGATAACCGTTACGCGATGTTTCCCGCCCGTGGAGCTGGAAAGAATCTCTAAATCGGATTGAGAAACCCAAACAACTGAACCATGCTGGGCACCTTGGAGTCTGCATCGTAATAATCCAGGCGCATCGGCTTTCCGTCGGATTCTGCGCGAACGCACAAATACGGGAACAGCGGCACGTGGGTCATTCCTTTTGGACACGACTTGTAGCACATTCCAGGCTTGATGTCACGGTTACCAGTCGAAAAGATGTTCAGCCATTCGATGTGAACGCCCTCCTTCACGAGTTTCTCTTCGTCGCATGTCCGTTCATTGCTGTGAGCACCCGCGGGTTCGCTGCACTCCTTCTTGGTCCGTGGACTCTTGGCGTTTGCCTTACTCCATCGATCGTACCAATCGTCGTAGTTCTGCACTCCACCTGCATCTTGAGGACCTGGGCAGTTTCCACCATTGTCCAAGCGACCCTTCCAGTTGCCACCTGTACACTGAAGAAGCCACCCATCCTTGAGTCCGCAACGGATCGGCTCTTGGCACACCAGACCCCAATTGTTCCAGCCATCTGGACACTTCTCGAGTCCCACAGCGGTTCCGATGCCAATTTCCTTGGTGTCGGCCCAACACACATCGCCCACACGGTGACGTCCAGTAGGACACGGCTTGTAGCACAAGAGGCCATTGCGATCGGGGTGTGTGGGTGGGCATGTGTTGGGGTAGGTGCTTAAGATGGGGTATCCAAACACGCCCACAGGGGAAAAGGCGGATCCGAACAACACGATGAACAAGAGCAGAATCGCTCCACCGACTAACAAGCCGACGGCAGGTGCGACCAAGGAGAATCCTAGCGTATTTCCTGCCTTGCGAGCCTCTTGCACGAATCCATAGTACGTGAGGACAATGAAAAACCCAACGACACTCACCAAGATTGTGCGCATGGCGGTGGAGGCTGACCTCATAATGTCGTAGAGAGGAGCGACAATGTCAGGCATCCAGAGAAAGCTACCCGCCTGCTCTTCAGCCTTTTCGATGACGCCTTTTTTCGGCATTCCGTTATTTCTATGATAGAAAACAATGGACACCTGTCGTCCCAAGCTCCAGCCGTTCACAAAGAAGAGCTACCAGACCACAGGTGTGTCGTCTGTCCCCGCATCCCAAGAATCTACCTTCCCATTTGTCCCTCTGTTGTTCAAGCCCCAGGATGGTGCGGTGGCTCCGTTTCAGACCAACCAACCGACTCGTCAGCCTGAGGCGCGAAGCAGTTCCTAGCACATTTTGTCTGGTCATACACAAAGATGGACGTGGTTCTTCTTATGGGCCTTGCGGCTCTTGGCTACGCCCTTGCCAATGAGACAAATCCTAGAAAGAAAAAGCAGGAGGACATGCAGGCTAGCGGCAAGAACCCAATGGAGACCTTTGTGAATCCTGAGCAGACGGGTGGCGCCATGCAGGTGATTGACACTGCGACGGGACACGCCAACATGGTTCCGTTCTTCGGAGCCAACATGACCCAGTCCATGTACTCGGGTGCCACTGATGGAATCCTCGATACCTTCACGGGCACGGGCAAGCAGACCTTTTTCCACAAGGAGGAATCGCCTGCTTTCTTTGCGCCTGAGAAGGGCAACGGAAACCCATGGGGACAGCCTGTGGAGACGGACTTTGAGCAGTCCCGCATGGTCACAAGTCTGGCAACCAAGAATGTGTTCCCAGTCGACCGTGTTCAGGTTGGACCTGGTGTGAATGATGGATACACGAACCTGCCATCGGGTGGCTACCAACAGGATGCCGCTCGCGAGTACGCTCTGCCCCTCACAACGGACGAGATCCGCGTGGCCTCCAAGCCCAAGCTCACGTACAAGAGCGAGGCTGTCCCAGGCGCCTTCTTCATTACAGAGGTGGGTCTTCAGGCGCCTGTGAAGAAGAACAAGCCCGATCGCTTTGTGATTCTCGAGGGCAAGGATGGTGAGATGGATCACTTGAACACAGCCGTCGGTCAGCAGGTGGCAGGCGCTATGTATCCAGAGCAGGTGATGAAGACACAGAAGCGCGAGTCCACCTCCGAGGAGTTCATTGGCGGTCCGCAGTCGGCCAACACATACCAAACCTACATTCGGTCGTTCACGGAGCCCTTTCAGCAGTTCATGAAGCTCACCGTCGAGGGACGCCCGACCCCTGGTGGCCCCGTGGGTGGCATGGCAAGCCTGCAGACGGGTCCTCAGTCGTACAATGTTGCGACTCACCGCGACGAGAACATCTTTGCCGCGGCCACGCGATTCGACACCCCGCTGATGAACATTGGCGGACAGGCTCCTCAGTCGGAGCTCCAAGGATCGGTCAAGTACTTCAACCCCTTGCAGGAGGACATTTATGTGCAGCGCAACAATGCGGGTATTCTCGATGGCTTCACCAAGAACCCGTATACACAGAGCTTGTCCTCTACAGGCACGGAGTAAATGGATTGTCTCCGATATCCAGGAACCTCATACGCCGTCTGTACGCGTGGCCAGACGCGGCGTCAAGTCCACGATCTGGTTCGACTAGCCTCTGTATACGGATCCCGCATTCATGTGTGTTCCTGTTTAGCCGACCCATGGTCCCGCGCCACCCTGTCGTTTCTTGGAGCCGTTTGGACTCCTGCGACTCAACAATGCAACACCTCGCCTCCCTTGGCGTCGTAGAATCCATGCTGATTGGACGACGCAACGAACTGACACAGGCAACATCGATGGTCTTTAACATCGTGTTGCTTGCTCTCGTCTTGAGCACCTTTGCCTACTTTTTGTATGTCCAATATCACTCGACCCAGGAGAAAGTCGAAGAAAAACGGATTCCGTTCAAGCCCACCACCTGGTATTCTGCGACTCGAAACATTCGCGATGAAGAGTATGGATCGCAACTCCAGCCTTTTGAAGCTGAAGCTCGACTTGGTCTACCGGGACCTGGCTATTGAGGAAGGCCAGAAACGATTCGACGAACTCAATCTCCCCCACGAAGAGGTTGCTGCAGCTCCAGATGCGCCCCTCGCGGTCGTGGACGCACCCAAAGTGAAGAAGAAGGTCGTGCGTGCTCTGGTTCCTGCTGGAGAGGGACCGAAGCGTACCATGGCCTCCGAACGCACGAAGAAGGCCGCGCAGCCACCTAGAGCAGTTCTTCCTGCTGATAAGTAATAGGGAATGTCGTTCGTTGTTGCGACGGCAAGTCCACCGTTCACACCAGCGGGGACCATTCAAGTATATGCATACGAACCTTTTTCCTATCGGTTCTTGTTCCCGCCTGGGAACAGCTTCGCGACCTTTTCCAATACATCGACGAATTTGCTGGGGTACATGAGCGTGGACGCAACGGGTGTGAACTTTGTTGGCTCGAACGGATTCAACTCCATCGTCTCGTCCAACGGAAACTCCTTGGTTATCGTGGACAACCAAAGCAACGTGTACTCGAACTCGGTCTTTGGTGGCGCGGGGCGGTTCACAGACGCGTCGAGAAACTCGCTGCCGTCCAGACTCGTGGTTTACGCGAATGAAGCCTTTACACCAATCCCATTCTACTCGTTCTACGTGAACCTGAATCCCGCCACAGCCTTTACGCAGCCGTCGCTCCCCGTTGGACTGAAGTTCTCGGGGAGAAGCTCGAACCTCTTTGATTTGAGTGGACAACCCACGGCAACCACGGGAGCTTCGAACTATGTATTTGTGGCTTCGAATGCAGGGGGGCAGGTGATCTCTGCAAACATCAACATCCAGATTCTGGGCGAGCGTCTCCAGTTGATTGGTGGTCCCGTGATCTTGCCGTTGACCGTAGGTGTTCCGATTACACCCGTCGTCTTCACTGCGATTCCTCCATCCGCATCATCCAACCTGTCCTTCGCGTATCCAGTTGTCCCCAGTGGATTGACCTTTACCGACTCCGCAGGTGTGAATGTGTCGAATTACACGTACCCTTTCAAACCGAATGACAACAGGATTGTCTTGACGGGGACACCCACCATCGCCACACCGACCCTCGGCGTGCAGTCGATCACGGTGCCGCTTCGTGCGAATGTCACCAGCGTATTCACAGGTACCTTGTCTGCTTCGACAACCTTGACCTTCAACTATACAGAAACAGTGGTCTTTACAACACCTTCGAACAATGCAGCCTTTTCCAACGCATTCGTGAATCTCCCGATTACACCCATTCCCTTCAACGCAGTCAGCTACTTCGGAGCGGGGTCCAGTATCGTTAGCCTCTCGTCGCCCGATCTTCGATCCGACTTGTCGCTCAATTCTACCAGCGGTGTGGCAACGCTGACGGGAACCCCCACCTTCGCAGGATCGGGAACATTCACAGCCACGGCTGTGAGCGTGACGGGGGTGACTGGGTCGATTCTGTTCACATTCGTTTCGCGGAATGATGTGCTCACTTTGTCGCCTTTTGTGGACGCATCGTTGAACTTCATCATTGGACGTCCTCTGTCCAATCCGCTTGCGGGATATTACTCGAGCAATCTGACCCTAACTGCAAATTCTCTATCGGGACAGCCAATTAGCTTTTCCACGACAGGATTCACACAAGGCGGAATCACAATCTCCCCGCCAACGGTAACCTCCAACGGAACGACCATCACCTTCTCTGGCGTTCCAACTGCCTTGGTGTCGCCCACGGTTGCAAGTGTGACTGCGACCGACGGTTTGCTGAGCGTCGCACAGTCCGTACCCTTTGCAGTGTTGAACGATGTCTTCACATTTACAACCGCAACGCCCGCCTTCTTGCAGAACCGAACGATTACACCTATTCAGATCTCAGCCACAACCTTGAGCGGGCGTACCGTCCTCTCCTACACAGCCTCTGGACTGCCCAGTGGTCTCATCATGAGCAGAACGGGTCTGATCACGGGAACGTGTTTCGCGAACAGTGGGGGGAGTTTCGTAGTCACGGCTTCGACGGGAATCGCCATCCAAGCATCTCCGCCATATGTGTACACAGTCGTTCCCGACGCACTCTTGGTGAGCGCACCGCTTGCGAGCTACTCATTGGTCCCAGGACAGGTTGTTTCGTCTATTCCACTCACGGGCGTTCTCTCATCGGGGTTGGGCGCCACGAGTTTCGTCTTGACGGGTCAAACCTATGGGCTGACAATCACGTCTGGAGGCGTTCTTGGAGGCACCTTATTCAATGGAAACCCACCCAATACTCTTGTGTCCACTGCGAACATTGTCGTGAATGCCGTTGTTGGAACGAGTCTTGTTCCAACCTCGATTGTTCTTACGTCGACCTTCCTTCCTGTTATCAGGCAGCTGTGGTCTGGAAATAACAGTCTGTACGTTGCCTATACATACACCAGCGCTCTCTCGAACGTGTTCACTGGCACCCCTCGGCTTCTTGCAACGGGCGCCTCCCAAATCAGTTCGTTGGATGGCACCGTCCAGACCGATAATGCTCTAGCGCGGTCGAGCGACATTCAAGTGACCACCGCGGGTCGGTATGTTGCGTCCTTGTCTGGACTAGACAACACTGGCACAACCATGATCGGTTCGGTCTTGGGCGGAGATCTCAACACGTCGAACGCACTAACCACTACGGTTCTCACTCTCACCAATGGCGGCACACAGACTCTCTACCGCAGCGCGTTCTCGGTTGCCTACTCTGGAACTGGATCCACATTCTATGCGCTTGGAGTTGGGCTAAATGTCAATTCTGGTCCATCGTATACGAATCACGTCTACCTCCTCAAGTCGGACGACAACGGAGAGACGTGGACACTTGGGTACATTACAGCCAAACCCGAAGGGAGAGGCACACCTCGCAACTGGGCGCTTGCGGTCAGGACTGGTGCTGAGGTGAGCAATTTGTTTATCAGCTGGTCAGACGACTTTTTTTACGCGACTCAGAATGCATACAGCGCGTCTATTGGTTCTGTGGTTCTGAGATACTCGAGTGTTGCGGGCATCTACATGGCAGGAGGTGGAGCTGGGTCGGGCGTCGCATATTCGGCACTTCGCATCACAAGCATGACGGGAACTCCTCTGTTTGGAGAACCCGATGCAACTATCGTTCCAACGTGGACCGCAGTCCTGCCAGCAGCGGGGATGTTTGAATCAGAAACGCGGGATTTCGCCATTGACGTTCCCGTAGGAACTCCTTGGCTCGCAGCAGGTTCGAGCCTCTACTTCGCATTGACCTCAACAAAGACCGTCAACGCAAAGACGTTGGTATGGTCGTCCAACAACGGACTTTCGTGGAACGTCGGTACGAACGATTTCACATTCACAGCAAGTGCTGTCACCTACGGCGGAGGGCGGTGGATTGCGATTGGTAGCGACAACGGACTCACTTATTATGCAAAACGCTCGACAGACGGAATTACGTGGACAAATATCACTCTGTCCTTTGCCGACCCCCTCTCCATTCGTTCGACAATTGTGTATTCAAACTCTACGTGGATCCTCTTTGTTGACGGTGTAAACGTCTTCTATAACACATCTGCGACACTTTCCAATGCACTGTGGCAAAAGAGGCCCGTTCCGTTCAACATCCTACGAGGGTCGACTGGATTCAGCACCATCGACCCCTACGGAGGCAATTCCACACTGACAATCTCGGCGCTGGATACTGGGATTCAGTTGGTATCCCCCACATCCACATCATTTTCCATCATGCAGTTCACGAACATGACGCCCATCGCATTGGTTCTCAACCAATCGCCCGCATTCTTCTTCGTCACGGTATCGGAACTACCAAGAGGAATGCGATTCGATCCGACTACAGGAACCTTCTCGGGCATGCTGATGGTGCAGGGGTCCTCTACCGTTCGAGTGACTGCAAAATCAACGGCTGCTGCCTTCAATACGTTTGACTTTACCTTCAAGGTGTATTCACCCTATCCGCAGAAGCGCCAAGATACGGCTTCGTCCTTCACATCGTATGTTCGCCAAGAGGCCATTGTTGGAGGCGCTCAATTCTCCCGCGATTCCAATGCCTTTCCTTCGGAGAACACGACGGTGGGTGCGGCAATGGGACCCTTCCCTCCTGAAGTGAATCAAGCCCCTAAACCCTGCTGCAAACTCCCAAGTTAAAAATTGATTTGTTGAGTTGTGGGCTGGGTCTTTACACCTCGTCCACAGGCATCTCCATGCCGTCAAACTCCGCGAGCCCCAGCATGCCCACGAACTCGTCTACTCCCTCCGCAGAGGTGAAGTAGACGCGCTTCGAGTCCTCACCGACCCAATACTCGCGTCCCTTGTAGAGAACCTGGACACAGTTCTCATTGATCTCCACCATTGCGGGCTTGGGCGCCGCGATGGAGGCACAGGCTGCGGCCGCGTTGGATGGCTGCTGCGCCGTCGGCGGCTTTGGCTTCAGGAACTCACGCATGTGCTCCTGCGGAGTCTTCGCCAAGTACTCCTTGAGAGGCATCTGCTTGACAAACTCCAGGAAGTGAGGCTTTCGGTCGTCGGAATTCAGCTTGAATTCCTTCTCGATCTCCCCGAACTTCTTGGTCAGGGTCGGCGTGAAGGCGAATCCCACGGGCTTGGGGGGCGGGACCACAGGGACCACGGGGACCACGGGGACCACGGGGACCGTTGGGGGCGCCATCGGCAGCATCACGGTTGGAACGGGGAACAGAACGGCGAGGAGGCGGCGACTCACCTCATCGGCGTTGATCTTGAATGCAGGTGCAGAGCGTCGGATGGCGAGGTCGAGGTTGTGGGAGAGTGCGGAGTTCATTTTGTCCGTTTGTGAGGGGCCACTCTCTGTTTCCCTGCCTACCCAGAATCCGTTTTCAATGGGCCCACCCTCAAAAACGGAAACGTGTGCTCAATGGACAAGAAGACTATCCGTTAAGATGCCCCGCAATATGACTGGAGGCTCTGGCCACCGCTCGCAACGCAACTCCGAGTCCAACAAGACCAAGGCCAACAACAAGTTCAATGACGCGCTGCTCGACGACCTTCTGCAGGAAGCTGAGACAGAGGGAGTCCATGTCGCCCGCGTGATGCGGCGTTTGGGCTCAGGGATGATGGAGTGTTTCTTCGTGCAGGACGAGGAGATTGGGGGCAAGACGCGCCCTGTGGACAAGCTGGTTCACGCACCCCTGCGTGGCGGACTGCGAGGTCGCAACAAGAAGGATGTCTGGATTGATGTGGGTAGTGTGGTTCTGCTTGCCAATACTGGGCTGGGTGGCACGCCATGGAAGATCATGTCGGTCTTCAACGACAAGCAGATTGCCCGCTACCAAGAGATCATGCCCGACGCCGACAAGCGCATCTTTGCTCGGGCGGCCACAGATGCCCCCACAGAGGATGGCGGCATTGAGTTCATTGCTGAGGAGGAAGTCAATGTAGATGATATCTAAGCCTGAAACAACGGGCGCGATGATCGGGAGTATCGTCGGAACACTCTTTTTAACTTTTGTTGTGTGGATCGGCTATCAATCAACCCTTCCCGAGCACACAAAGCCTGGACCCTCCTTGCCTTTACCTCTTTCCGTGGGTAAGGAGCGGTTCACGGGACGCACACGGGACGCATCAAGCTTTACTCAGACCGTCAGGCGCAAGGCCGTGGTCAGCGGGCATTATGGAGACCCCTGCCGTGTACTTCATGAGACGAACCACACGTCTGGGTTCACGAATGGAGTGGTGGAGTTGTACTCAATTTCAGGTTTGTGCGAAGCCGCATGCCAAGTGGCTGCAGGAGTGGTCTGCGATATCTACGATGGTGGAAATGCCGACTCCGGATATCCCAATATCTTGGACGGTGGGACATCTGCAGATATCTACGATGGCGCAGATGCATTTGTCACGAATCCTAATGTCCTGGACGGGGGAGGCGACTTTGTTATGGACGGGGGGGGTGCGTACTTTGCAATTCTCAACTACATGTTGCTGAACGGAGGAAATGCTGACACAATTGTATGCCAACCTAGTAATAATGCCCGTCAACCCTGTAAAGTTTGAGCTACGTCGAGATACGTATGCTAACTGGGTGGCGGTTGGAAACGTGCTCGTCTTGGCTGCAGGTGAACCTGCAGTTGTTCTCGACGGCATTTATGCATCTCAGATGAAGATTGGTGATGGTGTGAATGTGTGGAACAGTCTCCCATTCGTTGGGGTTGGTGGTGGCGGTGGCGGCGGTTCTGGGTTTACTGGACCCACGGGACCTCCAGGACAGGCGAACCCAGTGTCTGTTCTCACGTACACGACCGATGACACACCTGCGTTGGCTGTCAATACAGATTTGTTGGTTCCATACCTTCACCTCGACACGGCGAACTCAACGAGCATCCCCAACCTTGCTCTTTCGAACACGGCTGATGTTTTTGTTAATAACGGAGCTACGTCTCTCGCCCTTTTGTTCACGTGGTATGTGTACCTGACTGGATACGCAGGAACCCCCGTCTTCAAGACGTATGCTGGATTCTCTGCAGGTGGTGGTGCGACGAATATCCAGGGTGAGACCACGACCTCGGGGGGTGCGTACATTGCCTCGTCGACCACCTTTCTTCTCCCCCCAGGACAGTCGGTTGGCGTCTACATTGCAAGTTCTGCGACTGCAACCTTGAGTTCTTCAACTGTGACGGTATCGCTGCTCACTGGATACATTGGTCCCACTGGCGCGTCGGGTCTTGTGGGCCCAACGGGAGCCAAGGGAATCAGCGGTGATCGTGGACCGATTGGCTATATTGGCGCCACGGGACTCACGGGAGCCACTGGTCCCGTCAGTACGGGTCCCACTGGATTGACGGGTGCTACGGGTCCCATCGCTACGGGTCCCACAGGTCTCACGGGCTCCACTGGTCCCGTCGGTACAGGTCCCACAGGTCCCACAGGTCTCACGGGTCCCACAGGCGTCACGGGAGCCACGGGAGCCACGGGATTCACGGGAGCCACGGGATCCACTGGTCTCACGGGATCCGCGGGATTGACGGGTCCCACAGGTCTCACAGGAGCTACAGGATTCACTGGATCCACGGGATTGACGGGTCCCACTGGCTTGACGGGCTCTACTGGTCCCACTGGTTTGACAGGCGCCACGGGTCCTATCGCCACGGGTCCCACTGGACTCACGGGATCCACGGGATTGACGGGATCCACGGGATTGACGGGATCCACTGGTCTCACGGGATCCACGGGATTGACGGGATCCACAGGTCCTATCGCCACGGGTCCCACTGGACTCACAGGATCCACGGGATTGACGGGATCCACAGGATTGACGGGACCCACAGGACTCACTGGATCCACTGGGTTGACAGGCGCCACGGGTCTCACGGGATCCACGGGATTGACGGGACCCACGGGTCTCACAGGAGCTACAGGACTCACGGGATCCACGGGTCCCACTGGCTTGACGGGATCCACAGGTCCTATCGCCACGGGTCCCACTGGACTCACGGGATCCACGGGATTGACGGGATCCACGGGATCCACGGGATCCACGGGATTGACGGGACCCACAGGACTCACGGGATCCACGGGTCCTATCGCCACGGGTCCCACTGGACTCACGGGATCCACGGGATTGACGGGTCCCACTGGTCTCACGGGATCCACTGGAATGACGGGTCCCACAGGTCCTATCGCCACGGGTCCCACTGGACTCACGGGATCCACGGGATTGACGGGATCCACGGGATCCACGGGATCCACGGGATTGACGGGACCCACAGGACTCACGGGATCCACGGGT
>Ga0136642_1000092_pt1 | contig 55985 bp, 59 predicted proteins | sample LowCatLa1302831Y_FD_115313 | JGI IMG/M metagenome (GOLD analysis project Ga0136642, IMG submission 115313) | Freshwater microbial communities from Lower Cathedral Lake, Yosemite National Park, California, USA - 13028-31Y | ecosystem: Environmental > Aquatic > Freshwater > Lake ... | reverse complement strand
GCAGATTGCATCTGTCTCGCGAATATTTGCCAAGAACTTATTTCCAAGGCCCGCACCTTCGGATGCACCTTTGACAATTCCAGCGATATCGACAAATGAGACAACGGCGGGAAGGATCTTTTCAGAGCTAAAGATTGCGGCAAGCTTTGGTAAACGCTCATCCGGAACCCCTACGACGCCGACATTGGGTTCAATAGTGGCGAAGGGATAGTTAGCGGCCAAGACATTGTTCTTGGTCAGAGCATTAAAAAGGGTCGACTTTCCCACATTCGGTAATCCGACAATTCCAATTGAGAGGCTCACAAGGGGTAGAGCCTACGCGTGATTGTCAGTGGTTCCTGCCACGATAGCGCTATGTCAGCGCAAGGAGTGACCCTTATAACCCTCGTAATCGGTATATCTATCGGGATTGCCATTGGAATCTTGATTTCGCGTCTTCGCAATCAAGCCTCCGGAGCCACACATGCAATGGCTCAAGGTGAGATTTCATCTCTTACTAAACAATTAGAAGAACTGCGCAAACGCGAAAATGAATCGACCCGCTTTGATGAAGCGCTCAATGATGTAAAAGCTCGTATGGCAACTCTGACAACACAGACGCAAGATGCAGAAGTAAAACGAGCGGCTGCAGATTCCGCGATCAAAACACAAATTGATTCAATGCGCACTGGCAATGAGTCACTTGTAAATATTGCAACAAAACTTGAGGGTGCGCTTTCTAATTCCCAATCACGCGGAAAATATGGTGAAGCCCAACTTGAAATGATTTTACAAAGTGCCGGAATGATTGAAGGTGTTCATTACGAACGCCAAGAGTCATCACGCCTACAAAGTGGCGATGGAACTCGTCCCGATATAACTATTTCAATTCCTGGTGGTTCTAGAATCTTTATTGACTCTAAATTTCCATTTCAACGTTTCCTCGAAGTCATTGATGAAAAAGATGAGGCTGCGCGTGCATCATTGATGGCGCTTCATGCAAAAGATTTACTCAAGCATGTTGATGATCTTTATAAAAAGGAATATCAAGGTGTCTCTGATTCACCTGATTTTGTTGTGCTATTTGCTCCATTTGAATCAATTCTCTCCGAGGCGCTACGCGCTGATCCACAATTCCTGAATAAGGCATTTGAAAAGAATGTAACTATCGCAACCCCTACAACTATGTTGGCACTCTTGCGTACTGTCTTCTATTCATTTGGCCGACATGACCTTGCCAAAAATGCTGAAGAAATTCGTGGAGTGGCAACAGAATTCCTCAAGCGCATCGGATCCTTGCACACCAAACTTTCAACACTTGGAGATCGCATCAAGAGTGCAGAGCGTGCGTACAACGATGTCATTGCAACAGCTGAGACAACTGTGATGCGTCCGGCACGAAAGATGAGAGATCTAGGTGTCTCGAGTGGGAATAATAACCTCACCCCAATAGGTGCTATTGATGATGAAGTCCGCGCTATAAAAGGCGCTAATATTGAAATTGATTACATCGATGCAGAAGAAATTGAAGAGGATGAAAAAGAATGAGTGTAGGTACAAACACCAAGCCGCTGATCCAAGGCCCTGGACTAAAATCACCCGGAATTGTTGTACTGCAACTTCTCTTCATCGGACTCTTTGCTGCAATTGAAATTATTTTCCGAAAAGGTGTGGGGCTACCAACTGGAATCGCGCTATGTATTGCCCTCTACGGTGGACTTCGATTTGGACGCACGGGAACAACCTATGTCAGCGTTGTTACTCCACCCATTGTCTTTGCAATTTGCGTCTTCGCACTCGTAGTTTTCTCTGATGGATTTAAGCCTTCAAGAATAGGAATTGATTTCATTGCATCCCTTGCAAGTGAAGCACCCTTTCTTATTCTGAGCGCACTCTACGGTTGGTTTGTTTACTTCAATGAGAAAGCAAAGAGTCGACCTTCTCGATAAATATGGGGATAACCCTTTAGAGTAGGGGCGTGCTTGCTCCTGAAATACACCGCGCAAAACGAGCAATTCTTATTGGATACATTACAAATGGAATTGCGCTTGGTTCTTTTATTTCACGCATTCCAGATTACAAACGAATTCTGCATGTAACCGATGGTCGTTTAGGTTCAGCACTTGTTTTTGGATCTATTGGCGTTGTTTTAGCGCTGGGTCCTGCAGGTAGAAACGCTGCCAAATATGGAAGTAAACCTCTCATTGTTGGCTCAGCTGTAGCAGTTGGTGTAACTATTCCAGGAATCGGACTGCTATTTAATATTTATACGTTAGCTATTTCATTATTTCTGTGGGGAATTACACTCGGAATTCAAGACATTTCATTATCTGCTCATGGTGTTGCATTAGAACAAAAATCAGGCACAAAAATGCTGAGCACAATGCATGCAATGTATTCACTTGGTTCAATAATTGGAGTAGGTACCGGTGGAGTTATCGCTCAATTGGGAATTTCACCACTGATACATTTATCAATCCTCGGGGTCTTGCTAATACTGAGTGCATTTGTAATTAATCCACTTCTTTTGCCAGCAAATATGGATCAGCACAACCCTGAAGGCCACAAACGAAATCGTAAGCGTCCAGGAATTTTTTGGATTCTTGGATTACTTGGAGTCTGCGCTGCAATTAGTGAAGGTATTGCAAGTGACTGGGGTGGAGTCCTTGCAAGAGATACATATGGAGCATCACCATTTGTAGCATCACTTCCGTACGCGCTTTTCTCCACACTCATGGTTATTGGAAGATTATCTGGTGACAAACTTTCCCACAGATTTGGAACTTCGCGATTGCTCACTGCAGGAGGACTCATTGCAGGTATTGGACTTGCAACAGGAATGTTGATGCATAGCATTCAAGGAGAATTTCTTGGATGGTTTTTCTTAGGTGTTGGCGTAAGTGCAGTTATTCCATTACTCATGAGCGCAGCTGGAGAAATTGCATCTAAACAATATCCCGACACTATTGCCCCATCTGAAGCTGTTGCAATGATTGCCGGAATTTCTTATTTTGCATTTATCGCGGCTCCACCAATGATTGGCTTCTTATCTGACCAAATAACATTGCGCTACGCACTCTTTGTGCCCGCAGGGCTTGCATTATTGATGGCATTTGGCGCGAGATACGCGCGCAGCAGCGATCGCTAGATTACTTGGATTCTGCTGCTTTCATATCTTTGCGAAGTTCAGGTGGCAACGAGAAAAGTAGTGACTCTTCCATTGCTGTAACAGTTTCGACCTCGCCAAAGCCGCGCTCTGCCAACCAGGCCAATAAATCATTAACTAGAATTTCGGGAACAGATGCACCACTTGTCACACCAACAGTTTCAACACCTTCAAGCCACTCATCTTTTGCCTCTGCTGCATAGTCAAGTAAAAATGCTTGAGGAGTTCCATACTCTTTTGCAACTTCAACTAAGCGCACTGAATTTGAAGAGTTCTGCGAACCAACTACCAATACAAGATCTGCCTGTGGAGCAATAGCTTTGATTGCCTCTTGGCGATTTTGAGTTGCGTAACAAATATCGTCACTGGGTGGATCTTGAATCTCTGGAAAACGTTCCTTCAAAATTGCAACAGCGTCAAGAGTTTCATCAACACTCAAAGTTGTTTGTGATAACCATACGAGTTTCTTTCCAGGAGTTGGAATAACGTTTCTGGCACCATCGAGTCCATCTATAACTCGAACTTGCCCAACTGCTTCACCGGCAGTACCTTCAACTTCTTCATGACCATGATGACCAATCAATAAAATTTCAGCATCTTCGGTTGCAAATCGTTTTACTTCATTATGAACTTTTGTTACTAGTGGACAAGTAGCATCGATTGTTTTTAGATTACGAGCTGCTGCCTCTTCGTGAACAATGGGTGCTACACCGTGAGCAGAAAAAACTACAGTTTTACCCTCTGGAACTTCATCAGTCTCATCGACAAAGATTGCTCCGCGAGCTTCAAGGGTTGCAACCACATGTTTATTGTGAACAATCTGCTTTCGGACATAGACCGGAGCGCCATAGAGAGCGAGTGCTTTTTCAACGGTGATAACGGCGCGGTCGACACCTGCGCAATATCCACGGGGCGCAGCAAGGAGAACTCTCTTAGCCATAGGGCGAGTCTAATAGGCTCATCTCATGTTCGAAACTTCAAGTGAATCCCCTGCACCTGTGCGCGTGGTCACTGAGGCGATCAAAGAATATGTAGATCGCTTAGGGCCAATCTGGGTTGAGGGTGAAATTTCTGAACTCAACGAACGCAGTGGAACTATGGCATTTATCCGTCTTCGCGATACCAGTGTCGATATGTCTTTATCTGTTATGTGTCATAAATCTGTCATTGCTTCGGTGCAACCGCTTCCACAAAATGCACGCGTAGTGCTTCTTGCAAAAGCATCCTGGTACACAAAAAATGGATCACTTACATTATCTGCTCGTGAAATTCGCCAAGTTGGTGTTGGTGAATTACTTGCTCGATTAGAACATCTCAAAAGTGTTCTCGCTGCTGAAGGATTATTTGATAGCGATCGAAAAGTTGAACTTCCACTTCTACCCCAAAAAGTTGGTCTCATTTGTGGTCGTAATACAGATGCCATGAAAGATGTTGTAGAAAATGGCAAGCGACGCTGGCCCATGGTGGAATTTGAAATTCGAGAAGTAACAGTGCAAGGAGCGGCTGCAGTTTCAGAAGTTTCGCAGGCGCTGCGCGAACTAGAAGCAGATCAAGATGTTGATGTCATCATCATTACTCGCGGAGGTGGTTCATTTGAAGATCTACTTCCATTTAGCGATGAAGGACTCGTTCGTCTGGCTGCCTCTTGTCATACTCCTATAGTCAGCGCAATTGGTCATGAGAAAGATGCACCATTGCTTGACCTGGTTGCAGATTTCCGAGCATCAACACCAACAGATGCTGCAAAGCAAGTTGTGCCAGATTTAGCCGAAGAATTAACACTTATTGAGCAGTTACGAAATAGAACACGTCGTCGCATCGTGACCATGGTTGAACTAGAGAGCACTCGAATTAAGAATCTACACGAACGTCCCGTCATGAAAGATCCTTCACTTCTCATCACTTCTCGGGCCGAAATTATTGGCGCATTGCGCGATCGTGCAGGGCGCAGTTTTAAAGAGAGTTTGAAGTTAGCGAAGGAAGAACTCAAGCAGATTCGTGCACGAGTTCGTTCCCTTTCACCGCAAGCAACTTTGGACCGTGGATATTCAGTTGTGCAATTAGCCTCCGGTGAAATTGCTCGCGATCCTAAGAAAATCAAAGCCGGTGACCTATTACGGCTACGTTTAGCAATGGGTGAGACTGAAGCCACAGCAATTGGGAAGCAGTAAGGGAGTAGATTTATCACATGAGCGCTGAAAAGAAATTGTCGTACGAGGCAGCCCGGGATGAATTAGCTGAGGTTGTCGAAGCTCTAGAATCTGGAAGTGAGACTCTGGAAGAGTCGCTCAAGTTGTGGGAGCGCGGCGAAGAATTAGCAAAAATCTGCCAGGAATGGCTCGATGGTGCTCGCAAAAAACTTGATGCAGTGAAACCAGCAAAGTAGATCTTTAAATGTCACCAACTTTTTCATATTCAGATTTATTGCCGATTGGTGCAGATAAAACTCAATATAGAAAAATAGGTAGCCAAGGCGTAAGCACTATAAAACATGGTGATAAAGAATTCTTACAGGTTGAACCCATCGCACTTGAAATACTTACCGAAACTGCAATTCACGATATTTCGCACTATTTACGCCCAGATCACTTACAACAGCTCGCAAATATCATCAGTGATCCTGAAGCATCACCGAATGATCGTTTCGTAGCCATTGATTTACTCAAAAATGCAAATATTTCTGCTGGCGGTGTTTTGCCCATGTGCCAGGACACAGGCACCGCAATCGTTATGGGTAAAAAAGGTCAATATGTGTTGACCACAGGAAAAGATGAGATTGCAATCTCACAAGGAATTTATGATGCTTATACAAAGCTCAATCTGCGCTATTCACAAATGGCACCAATTACTACCTGGGAAGAAAAAAACACAGGAAATAATTTGCCAGCCCAAGTAGAAATTTATGCTGATTCCGATCACGCTGATGAGTACAACTTTCTTTTCATTGCAAAGGGTGGCGGCAGTGCTAACAAATCTTTCCTTTATCAAGAGACTAAGGCAGTACTGAACCCAACATCTCTCATGAAATGGCTTGATGAAAAGTTGCGCTCTATTGGAACAGCGGCTTGCCCTCCCTATCACTTAGCAATTGTCATCGGCGGAACAAGTGCTGAGCACACTGTAAAAACTGCAAAACTCGCATCGACTAAATATTTGGATTCTCTGCCAACATCAGGAGATGCTGCAACTGGTCATGGTTTCCGCGATATTGAATTAGAAGAGCATGTTTTAGAACTTACTCGCACCCTTGGAATCGGCGCACAATTTGGTGGCAAGTATTTCTGCCACGATGTACGAGTTGTTCGCCTTCCACGCCATGGTGCATCACTGCCAATCGCAATTGCCGTCTCCTGTTCAGCCGATCGCCAAGCTAAAGGAAAGATCACCAAAGAGGGCATTTTTATTGAGGAATTAGAGCGCGACCCAGCCCACTTCTTACCCGATACAACTGAGCAACATTTGGGTGAGAATACTGACGTTGTTGCAATCGACCTCAATCAACCTATGGCGCAAATTCGGGCAGAGCTTTCAAAGTATCCAATCAAAACTCGTCTTTCATTGACGGGGACAATTGTTGTTGCTCGAGATCTAGCACATGCTCGTATCAAAGAGATGCTCGATGCTGGAAAACCAATGCCTGAATATCTGAAGAAATATGCTGTTTATTACGCAGGTCCGGCTAAGACTCCTGTTGGTTATGCATCAGGTTCTTTTGGTCCAACAACTGCTGGCCGGATGGATTCCTATGTGGAGCAATTCCAAAATGCTGGCGGTTCATTTGTAATGCTCGCAAAAGGGAACCGATCCAAAGCCGTCACTGATGCTTGCAAAACTCATGGCGGTTTTTATTTAGGATCAATCGGTGGGCCTGCAGCGCGCCTTGCCCAAGATTGCATCAAGAAAGTTGAAGTACTCGATTTTGAAGATTTAGGAATGGAAGCAATCTGGAAAATAGATGTTGTGGATTTTCCTGCTTTTATAGTTGTCGATGATAAAGGAAATGATTTCTTTGCAGAAACTAGCAAACCGATGAGTATCGGATCTCGACCAGCCTAAATTTTAGTAAGAATGTCTGCGCTGCCACTGTGCCCATGCTTTGCATGGAGTGTCATAGCGAATATCGATGTAGCGAATTCCCCAACGAATTTGGGTAACAGGATTTGTGCGCCAGTCAGTTGAGATAACTTCCATCTTGTCGGCCGGAAACGCTTGCGCGATTCCGTGGGCACCCGATCGATAGTTGTGAGCCTTGTAATTCCAATGGCTTTCTTTCATCCAAAGTTTATTGAGACATGTGAACTGTGTTGTTCCCATGCCATATTCGTTGAGCAGGATTGTCTTAGCCACAATTTTTGCGCCGGTTTGAGTGCGGGCTAATTCGACCTGAGAGCTCTGCGTCGAAACCAGAGCGAGCTCGCCCGAGAAAAGTGTGCTCTTTGTAGCGGAAAGATTGAAACCGCGAGGTGCCGGATCCCCGGCTGTTGCGGGAGCCGTAGCTGCCTCATCTTGTAGGTCTGGAAGTGCAAGGTGGGTGGTCATCGGAAATTCAAGGCCATAGGCACTTGGCTGGGCGGTGGCAAGAAAGAGCATCGCAGCAATGACTAGCCATGGCGCGATAAATTTATTCTTGCGCACGAGTTCAAACTTCTTCATTGCCCTACTCCTTCCTTCTCACCTGTAATAAATCCTCAAAGAGTCTTGACCCTTTTCCTGATGGAAAGAGGGCACATGGCTCTTGGGAAGGTCTTTAGAGTGGCAAAGTGGGGGCGCACCAGCAAATCTAAATAGGCGCGAGTCACATTTTTTATAGATTCTCAGGAAGTGTGGATAGGTAAAAGTGCAGGTCAGTCACTAAAAAAGAGGAAATGTCCGATTTGTCGCTGTGACATTTCTCTTGGGACTAAACGGGGCCTGGCCCCTCCAGCATTTCGGTAACGAGGGCGGCTATGGCAGAGCGCTCGCTGCGGGTCAAGGTGATGTGGGCAAAGAGTGGATGACCTTTGAGGGTTTCAACGACAGCCACGACTCCATCATGGCGACCCACCCGCAAGTTATCGCGCTGGGCAACATCGTGGGTCAAAACCACTCGGGAGCCCTGGCCAATTCTGGATAGGACAGTAAGTAAGACTCCCCGTTCCAAGGATTGTGCCTCATCCACAATGACATAAGAATCGTGAAGTGAGCGGCCACGGATATGGGTCAGAGGCAAAACTTCGATAAGTCCGCGATCAATGATTTCATCGATGACGGGCTGACTCACTAGTGCACCCAAAGTGTCAAAGACAGCTTGGGCCCAGGGCGACATTTTTTCGCCTTCACTGCCAGGTAGATAACCAAGCTCTTGGCCACCGACTGGATAGAGCGGACGGAAGATAACAACTTTTTTATGAAGGCGCTTTTCCATCACTGCTTCTAATCCGGCGCAGAGAGCGAGCGCACTTTTTCCGGTTCCGGCCCGGCCGCCGAGAGAAACAATTCCAATCTCATTATCGAGTAATAGGTCAAGGGCAATGCGTTGTTCCGCACTTCGCCCATGAAGTCCAAAAGCACTGCGATCACCTCGCACTAATTGCAATTGTTTATCTGCGGTAACTCTGGCTAATGCGCTACCTCGTTCTGAATGAAGGACGACTCCTGTATGCACGGGCTGTTCATGTGCGCATTCATGATCAGCGCGATCTGATGAATACAAGTCATCAATAGTTGCCGACCCGACGCTGACTTCGACGATGCCTGTCCAACCGCTATCAGAGACAAGTTCAGCTAAATATTCTTGGGCTTCAACTCCAACTGATGATGCCTTCACGCGAAGTGGCAAATCTTTTGTTACAAGAACGACATCTTTTCCATCTGACATAAGATTTTTTGCAATGGCCAATATTCGCGAATCGTTAGTTCCATCACGCAAGAAGCCATGGGGCAAAGTGCTCAAGTCCGTGTGATTGAGCTCGACTGAAAGAGTTCCACCTTCATCAGTCACAGTGAGAGGTTGATCAAGTCGGCCGTGAGTAATTCGCAAATCATCGAGTGCGCGAAGGGCGGCGCGGGCAAAATAACCAAGTTCTGGATGATCGCGTTTTGTTTCTAATTCACCAATAACAGCTATAGGAATAATTACTTCGTGCTCTGCAAATTTATGAAGGGCGCCAGGATCCGCGAGCAGAACGCTCGTATCGAGAACAAAAGTCTTTTTACCTGAGTGAGCGTGAGAAGCCAAAGGCCTAATCTCTCATTCCTCGACTATCTATTCTCAGATAGCGAATGTAATTGTTCTCGTCGGAAAGTGCTTCTGATAGGAAAAAGGTAGAACTAGTAAGGCTTACCCCCAACACGACACGCAGATTCTAAAAAGAAATTCTAAGTTAATTCTTTATGCGCCGAGTCGGCGTTGTCTCAACGAATATGCACGAAGTGCTCTCAAAAAATCAACTCGTCTAAAGTCTGGCCAATAGGCTTCGCAGAAATAAAACTCCGATAAAGCGCTTTGCCACAACAAGAATCCGCCTAGCCGCTGTTCCCCCGATGTGCGGATCAGGAGTTCGGGATCGGGTTGTCCGGCTGTGTAGAGAAATTTTGAAATCTCCTCCGCTGAGAGTTTCTCTTGGGCTTGGCTAATTGAATGCCCACGTGATTCTTCATCAGCTAAATAACTCTTGACTGCATCGACAATTTCTCGGCGACCCCCATAACCAATAGCAACATTGACTTCTACGCCATCTGTGCGAATAGGTTTGAGATTTTGAAGTTTGGTAGCCAGCCATTCAGGTAATAAATCCAGTGCCCCTACCGCTTTGATATTCCAGCGACCAGTGGCCGCTAACTCATCAACTGTCTGCCCAATGATCGCAAGCAATGCTTCGAGCTCATCGGGGCTTCGCTTGAAATTATCCGTCGATAGAAGCCACAAAGTCACTACTCGAACGTCAGCCTCTTCGCACCATCCCAAAAATTCAATAATCTTGTTAGCACCAGCTTTGTGCCCACGTGCGCTATTTCGAATTCCAACATCACTTGGATCATCTTCATCACGATTTACCTTCGCCCAGCGGCGATTTCCATCCAGAATTACACCAACATGATGAGGTGTTTTCGAAAAATCAAGATCGCGAACTATCCGCCATTCATAGAATGGATAGAGGAGTGATTTTATAAATTTACGAATAGCTACGGACAACGCGGCGCTCCGCAGCAATTGATGCCACTGGCAATGTTCCAGCCAAAATCAAACCAAGCATCTTCATCAATGGCCATTTAGCTTTCATCGCAAATTGAATAGCTGTTAGGACATAGACCGGATAGAGATATCCGTGAACCATGGGAATCCAAATAATGTGTGAGAGCGCACTTGAGGCTACCCACCCTAATTTCACTGGCATATATACAAACCAGAGAAGTAGCGACATAACACCCGAGACAATCGCCATTACGCGAAAACGTAGAATTTCGTTCTTCATGCTCTAACTCTACGTTGATATAGCGGAAGGTAAAGCACCACCGCAGCCATCAACCACCAAATAAAAACGTAAGAAAGATGTTGCCAATAAAAACCCGGGATATGGGGGTTGGTGGCCGCCGAATAGATAACTCGATCTCGCTCTAAGAGACCAGCCCTCGTTCTCTCCTTGGATACGTTGATGAATCCGTCATAAAGATTGAGGTTAGTCGTCGAAACTAATACCGAACTATCCAGTCGTGAAATAACACCGGGGGCGTTGAAGCCATGATCATCGTTTTGGTGAGGAGTAAGAATTCCGACAACTGTTATTTTCGTTGACATAGCAATTTCTGGATTCTTGAGTCGATCTGACCAAAGACCCCGAAGCACCAGAATTCCATCGGTTGGATTTACTTGCAGCAGTGCGCCTTCCCAATCTGAAATCTTGCCAGTGGAATCTTTTTGATTGGGAACTTTATAGTTCGCAACATAATTTCCAGTTACAGTCACGTTGGTATTTATTCCTTTGATACCTAGTGATTGAAGTGGTGAGGCAACACTATTGAGTGCAACAGGTGCTGAGATTTCTTTGTGCACTTTCATAGAACTCTTCAATACTTTTGCTCGATCTAATTGCCAGAGACCTAAACTTATAAAAACTAGGGCAACAAGTAATACGGCAATTGCTTGTGCGAAAACGCGCAGAAATTGATTAGTCTTGTGATTCATTGTTGCGCTCAGACATTCGCATATAGCGCTTATAAAAACTGCGAAGAAGAAATACGACTGCGATAATCAAAATCGCGACAGTAAGTGAGCCAGCCGAGCCCATATCAATATTCTTTTGCATGACATAATCATGCCATGCAATCTGATGTTCCATTCTCTTACGAAGAAAGATATGGCCTGCGCCCTAAGAATAAATGGCAGCTCCCTGCAATCGTTATTGCATTAGTAGGAATTTCTTGGTTGACCTGGGCAGGATTGCATCATGCCAATCCGCCATATCGCAGCACTCTTATCTCTTTTTCCGTAGTGAATGAAAAAGAAATATCAATCAGATATTCCATTGAACGCAGATCGCTAACGAGTATATTTACTTGCACGCTAGTGGCGCGAGATATAGACAAAAATGTGGTGGGGCAAATAGATCAAGTAATTAGCGCTGGAGATAAGATTTCTGAGCGCACTACGCTCATTCCCACGCGTGGTCAAGCAGTTAATGCAGATGTAGTGCGATGCCGACAAGGTTCCTAAACTCAGGTACCTTTATCCCTTATGAGTTCACAGACATGGCTAACCCAAGAAGCTGCCGATCGTCTTCGCAGCGAACTTGATCATTTAAAAAATGATGCAAGGGTTGATGTCGTGCGCAAAATTGAAGCAGCACGCGCTGAAGGCGATTTGAAAGAAAATGGTGGTTATCACGCCGCTCGTGAAGAACAAGGAAAAATTGAAGCGCGAATTAAGCAATTAATTCATATGTTGGATAACGCCCACATTGGAACCCCTCCAGTAAGTGCCGATGGTCTTGTAGGTGCGGGAATGATTGTCACTGCAGATGTGGCAGGAAGCGAAGAGAAGTTCTTGCTGGGTTCACGTGAAATAGCAAGTGGTGACCTCGATGTTTACAGTGAAAAATCACCTTTAGGTGCTGCTGTCATGGGAGCAAAGATTGGGGATACTGTAGTTTTCAAAGCCCCCAGCGGAAAAGAAATTACTGTTCTCATCAAATCTGTGGAAAATTTCTAAATTTTTTATTTGCTTGAATTTATATATTTTCGCACGCTCAATGGAATAAAAATCACCATAATGACAACCATATAGATCAGAGACATCACCAATGGATGAGTACTTGGGAATGAGCCTGCAGTTACTCCAAATTGATTTTTGACTCCAAAGAGTTCTCTGCATGCAGCCACCATTGTTGATACCGGATTCCACTCTGCAACATATTGCAAAGCTCTAGGCATTCCTGTCGTTGGTGCAAAAGCATTTGAAAGAAATGTCATTGGAAAAGTAATCATAAAACTCATATTTTGAACTACCCGAGCATCGCGGGCTGAAAGCCCTGCAAATATTCCAGTCCACGAAAGTGCGTATCCAAATAGAAGTAAGAAAAGGAATGCTAATAATACTTTTGGTAATCCTGATGTTGGTCGCCAACCAACGACGTAGCCAGCTGTGCCCATGACAGCGAGTACAACTATGTTGAGAAGTGAATCTCCCAATGTGCGTCCAACAACTAATGCCGATCGTGAAATAGGAAGTGATCTAAATCGGTCAATTAAACCTTTGCCCATATCTTCGGCCAGCCCCGACGCTGTCGCTGCCAAAGTAAAAGCAACGGTTTGAACGAAGATTCCGGGCATTAAAAGCTGAACATATCCCCCTGGTTGGCCAGTTGAAATAGAGCCACCGAATACATATCTAAAGAGCAACACAAACATCACAGGTTGGATAGTTGAAAACAAAAGCACTTCAGGTACTCGGGCTAATTGCAGTAGTTGACGCTTGGTAATGACGAGGGCATCAGATATTGCATTCTTCATGATTGTTCACCTTCCTCGGCAACATGGCCTGTCAGCGACATAAATACATCATCGAGTGAAGGACGCTTGAGTCCAACATCGAGTGGGTGAATTCCTGAAGCATCGAGTTCTCTGAGAACCTCAATGAGAGCGCTTACACCTGTTGATACCGGCGCACTTACTTGCCGTAGTGCGTCATCGAGTGAGGCTTTGTTACCACTTACTTTGGAAACAATTTCCATCGTTGCCTGGATCTGTTGTGATTCAACAACAACTTCTAAACGTTCTCCACCAACTTGCTTCTTGAGTACATCAGAAGTTCCGCGAGCAATAACTTTTCCGTGATCGATAACTGCAATTTCATCGGCAAGCTGATCTGCTTCTTCCAGATATTGAGTTGTTAGTAAAAGCGTTACTCCATCTTTTACTAACTCTTCAATGACTCCCCACATCTCTTGCCGACCGCGCGGATCTAAACCTGTCGTTGGTTCATCTAAGAAAAGGACTTTTGGCTTCACAATCAGTGATGCGGCAAGATCTAAACGGCGGCGCATTCCTCCTGAATAAGTTTTGATTGGGCGGCGCGCACTATCGGTGAGTGAAAATCTTTCAAGTAATTCATTGGCACGATTGATCGATGCTTGCTTTCCTAAATGATAGAGACGACCAAACATCACCAAGTTATCCCAGCCAGTAAGGGTTTCATCAACAGCTGCATATTGACCCGAGAGGCCAATAATTTCGCGAACTTTCTCAGGATTCTTTATGACATCAATTCCACCAACGGATGCCTGTCCACTATCTGGATTCAAAAGAGTTGCAAGAATTCGTACAGTCGTTGTCTTTCCCGCACCATTAGGGCCTAAAACACTCAGAACGGTGCCTTCTTCGACATCGAGGGATAAATCATCCAAGGCTCTGACCTCGCCATTGCGATAGGTCTTGACCAGATGCTGGGCTATAACTGATTTCACAGAGTAAACTTACATCCATCGCATTATCTCGGCGAAATTTATCGCGAACCAATATTTGAAAGGCACCCATGTCAAAAGACGCGCCCGTAAAGGAACACACTCACCGCGAAATCATGATCATCCTCAGTGGACTCATGACCGGTATGTTGCTTGCCGCCCTTGATCAAACAATCGTCTCAACAGCCCTCAAGAGCATCGTAGAAGATTTTAATGGTCTCAACCATTACACCTGGGTAGTAACCGCTTACCTTCTGACTTCGACAGCGTCTACTCCGCTGTACGGAAAAATTTCAGATATTTATGGGCGTCGGATTGTTTTCCAATTCGCAATTGTTACCTTCTTGATAGGTTCATTCTTAGCCGGTGCTTCGCAAAACATGACACAGCTCATCGCTACCCGCGCACTTCAAGGTCTTGGTGCAGGTGGATTGATGGCACTGACATTCGTCATCATTGGTGACATTGTTCCTCCTCGCGAACGCGGACGTTATCAAGGGTATTTCGGGGCAGTATGGGGGCTTTCCTCAGTTGCAGGACCGCTACTCGGTGGTTTCTTCTCAGATCACAAGACAATCTTTGGCGTAACAGGATGGCGTTGGATTTTCTACATCAACTTGCCATTCGGAATTGCAGCACTGGCAATTACTTCAGCCGTGCTTCATATTCCTAAAGTAAAGCGCGAACACAGTATTGACTATTTAGGCGCTCTACTTATGGTCTTTGGTGTTTCATCAATTTTGCTCTCTGTTTCAATTTATGGACCTCAGTACGGTTGGTCAGATAGCCGAACAATTATGTATCTCCTTGTTGGCATCGCACTTACTGTTGCATTCTTGTTCTGGGAGAGAAAAGCCAAAGAACCAATTCTTCCACTCTCGCTTTTCAAGAATCATACGTTCTCACTAACATCACTTCTGGGCGCAGTAATTGGCGCAGGTATGTTTGGTGCAATCGTTATGTTGCCTCTGTATCTACAGGTAGTAAAAGGTAACTCTGCAACACAAGCAGGATTGAAACTGATTCCATTGATGCTTGGCATTGTTTCAACCTCAATATTTAGCGGTAAGCAGATTACAAAGCATGGTCACTACAAAAAGTATCCGATTATGGGTACCGCTCTAATGACTCTTGGAATTCTGGCAATGACTCGTTTGAGCATCACGACTCCATATTGGTTGCTATCAATATTTGCAATCATGGTCGGCGCAGGTCTTGGACTCTCGATGCAGACCATCGTTATTGCGCTTCAAAATGCAGTTGAATTCAAGGATATGGGTGTTGCTACAAGTAGTAATACTTTCTTCCGCTCTCTCGGTAGCGTTTTTGGTACTGCAATCTTTGGATCAATTCTGACCAATCGTGTTACGCATTATCTACAAAGCGGATTCACAAATCTTGCTGCACAGAATCCTGATGCAGTCAAAGGTTTTGATCCTGCAAAACTACAAGGTCTAAGCAATAACACTGCAGTCTTGAAGACCTTGCCACCAGCTGTCCAGCACACAGCACTTGAAGCTTTCGTGAATTCATTTCACGTTGTTTTCTACGCAGCAGCACCCGTCACCGCTCTTGGTTTTATTCTCGCCTTGATGTTGCGTGAAGCACCACTTCGCACAAATAAGGACTATGCAGCGGCTCGAGAGGAAGCAGCTGGTGAGGCTCTCGGTTGATTCGAACTAAGTTCGTTTCACCGTTTGCCCAATTTGCACGTGAAGTAAAGATATTAATCTTTGCATCATTTTTCGTGGCTTTAGGTTTTGGGATTGTTCTACCTGCAATTCCAGTCTTCGCGCGTTCCTTTGGTGTCAACAATGCAGCAGTGGGATTAATTGTCTCTGCCTTCGCTGTTGCACGATTTTGTTCAGGGCTAATCTCTGGAAAATTAGTAGACCTCTTTGGTGAGCGAGCAGTATTTTCCAGCGGCGTAGCAATGGTTTCCCTCTTTACTCTCCTTGCTGGTTTAGCGACTAGTTACCACCAGCTACTTATTTTTCGCTCAGCGGGTGGCCTTGGATCATCAATGTTCTCAGTCGCCGCTGGTTCTGTGATTATGAGATCAGTTGAAGATGAACACAGAGGGAGAGCACAATCACTCTATAACGGTGCATTTTTGATCGGAGGAATTACCGGTCCTGCAATCGGAGGATTACTGACTCTGATTTCTTTGCGTGCTCCATTTTTTGCTTATTCATTTTCACTTGCAATATCGGGACTTGTTGCTTTTTTCTTTCTCAAGGGCGCCAACCTTGGCAAAAGAATCAAAACATCTACAACCATCGCGCATACAACTATTCGAGAAGCACTTCATCTTCGTCCTTATCGCTATGCACTCATCATGTCTTTTCTCATCACCTGGGTGCTCTTTGGACTTCGCTCATCTGTATTGCCAATCTTTGTAACTGAAAGTTTGCACTCCACTGCGGCAGTAGTTGGCTACGGCTTCACGCTCTCTGCAATATTCCAAGGAATGCTCTTACTGAGAGCCGGCAAGATTTCTGATACTCGTGGTCGACGCTTTGCTGCAATTATTGGGTGCCTCATCGTCGTTCTAGGTGTTGCTGTTATGGTCTTCACAATTCATCCGTGGATGTATCTACTCTCGATGTCGATTCTCGGAATCGGTGGTGCCTATCTATCAACCGTTCCTGCAACTGTTGTAGGCGATGTTATTGAAGGAAAAGGCGGGCAGGTAATTGCACTTTCGCAAATGGCAGGTGATGCCGGGATGATGATTGGCCCTGTCACAGTTGGCGCGATTGCTGATGCATTTTCGTATCGAACTGCATTTGCGAGCACCGGACTTATATTTCTTATTGCAGTAGTGCTTACATTTAGATTGCCCGAAACAAGAGGGGCTTACTTACCTCAATAAAAAACCCGCCCCAGCCATTGGCTAGGACGGGTTCTTTGGTCAGAATTATCTATCGTTGCGAAGAATCGAAAGCAGACGAAGGACTTCAAGGTATAGCCACACGATTGTGACCATAAGGCCAAATGCAGCTCTCCATGATTCTTGTTCTGGTGCGCCAGCAGCAATTCCTTTTTCAATTTGATCAAAATCTAGAACTAAGAAAAACGAAGCGAGTGCCACACCTGCAAGGCCAATCAAAATCCCTGTGCTTCCACCGGGGAAACCAGTAAACATAGTGATTAGACCTAGCATCAGGTAACCAATCATCGCGCCGAGAATGATGCGAGTGAACTTAGGCGTTACACGAATCTTTCCGCTGCGATATGCAAAGAGCATTCCTGCAAACGCACATAGCGTTGCAATAACTGCTTGGCTAACAATGCCTGGATAAGCACTGTTATAGACATGACTCAAAGTTCCCAATGCAACACCTTCAAATGCTGCATAGCTAATAATCAATGCTGGGCGAACTGTTTTGCTAAATGAGTTAACCATGGCAAGAACAAATCCACCAAGGAGCCCAACCATAAGTGCGCCGCTACCCAAATTAAGCGACCATGCACCAGCACCCGTTACGACAAGTACTGCAAATAAAATTGCTGTGCGAGTAACTACATCATCAATTGTCATACGGCCTGTGCGAAGTGAAGATGCAGCAGGTGCGTTATATAGATCTTCTAATTGAACCGCCTCGGTTTGAGTGGTTGATGTAGGGCTTGGATCAAAAGCGGCATATCCGCGCTTGTTGTTACCGAAAGCGCGTCCTAGAACCGGGTTCGAACTTTGCATTTCTCTCCTTTTATATTTCCGCTAGCACTTCTAGCGTTGTAAGCAATAACAATAATACGGCTAGGAATCTTCCCGCGCTTGGCCTATCGGCCCAGAATTGCCATTGCGGCATTGTGACCGCCAATACCGCTCACGCCACCTCCCCGAAGGGCGCCTGCGCCACAGATGAAGATCTTCTCATCCGCGGTTTCGACTCCCCAACGGTTGCGTGAGTCAACCTGGTCATCGTCGCTAAAGGGGAAATGTAAATCCGTGTGAAAAATATTTCCTCCAGGAAGCGCAACATCTTTCTCTAAATCTAGCGGTGATTTTACTTCGATACAGAGTTCTCCATTGATATCAACTGCCAAACAATCCTCTATCGGATCTAGCAAATATTCATTGAGTTGTTTTAAGATTCGACGCAACATCTCTGCCTTTACGCCATCGTTATCTTTTTCAAATAAATCTGCAGGAGTATGGAGTGCAAAAAGGGTCAAAGTTTGATAGCCCTGCTTGATAAGTGAATCCCCCATAATGCTCGAATCAGTCAGAGTGTGGCAATACATCTCTGCTGGAATTACAGTTGGAATCTTTCCAGCCGCAGCCTCCTGATATGCGCTTTCTAGTTGAGAATAGCTTTCGTTAATATGAAATGTTCCAGCAAAAGCTGATATCGGATCTTCAGCACTTTTGAGTCTTGGTAATTTTTTTAGCAACATGTTTATTTTGAGCTGCGAACCTTTAACATATGCCGGTGGAGTTGTACCAAGAATCTTTGCGAGAACTTGTGGGGCACAGTTAGCTGCAATGAATTCTGAATGAAATACCTCTCCACTCGCTAGGTACGTTGATTTTCCAGCGTCATCGTGGTCGATATTTACAACTTTAGAATCAGTTCTAATTTCAACGCCTAATTCAGTAGCTCGCATAGTCAGTTTCTTTACAAATGCTCCCATGCCTCCTACAGGAACTTTCCATTCACCCGTTCCATTTCCAATAAGGTGATAGAGAAAACAAACGTTAGCCATCATGTTACTAGCAGGCGTAAATGTTCCAATCAAGCCATCGGTGAGAACTACACCTTGTACCAAGTCATCTGCAAAAGTACTTTCAATTACTTCATTCAAAGGTCTTTCAATCATTGCATCCCAGATATTTGATAAACCCTTATCTAGTGCCAATTTCTTCATCTCTTCTTTAGTCAGCAGCGGCTTAAGCATTGTGGGTGCCAAAACTTGAGCGAGTTCATAGAGTTCTGAATAAAAAGAATCCCAAGACTTATATTCTTTTTCAGAACCAGTAAGAGATGTAAATGAATCCTTGGTCTCTGTATCCAGCTGACGATTGACCATTAGCCCTACATCGTTTCCATCGCGAATTGTCGGCGTAAAGGATGAAACCTGACGGCTGATAGTCGAGAAATCTATGGATAGATCTTCAAGAATCTGATCGGGAAGTAAAGAGACTAAATATGAATATCGAGAAATTCTCACATCCATACCCTCAAAAGCTTGGATACTCGCTGTCGCCCCACCTAATTCGGTATTAGCTTCAAGAATAATTACTTTCTTCTTAGCCATTGCTAAATAGCATGCAGCGACAAGTCCGTTATGGCCACCGCCAATAATTACAACATCATATTTTTCGCTCATTATCGATGAAGTCTACTTGGCAAGTAACTGTGCCCCGAGTGGGGGTCGAACCCACACTGGGAGGATTTTAAGTCCTCTGCCTCTGCCATTGGGCTATCGGGGCCACGTGAAAAACTTAGTCTACTAGGCTTGAAATGGCAGATTTACCGCAGCCAAATTAGAATCCCACGATGTCCGTTGCATTCGTTACAGGTGGTTCTAGAGGTTTGGGATTAGCAACGGCTAAAAGCCTTCGAGCAGCGGGAGTAACTGTTGTCCTCTTTGCTACAGATCGTATAAAACTTGAAAACGCAGCTGAAGAAATTGGGGCTCAATTCAAAGTCTTGGATTTTTTAGATTTAGATCAATCCCGAACTGTTTTAGAAGAAGCTATTTCAGAATTCGGAACTCCAGATATTTTGATAATAGCCCACGGGGTGATGAGTGAAAAGATGTCAAAGACACTGCGGACAACTCTTGAAGAATGGAAACGGGTCCTAACGATAAATTTAGATTCGGTTTTTCTTTGCCTCAATGTCATTGCACCTGGAATGGTGGAAAAAAGAAGTGGCCGAGTTGTTATTTATTCTGCATGTTTGGGCAGAATGTCGGGGCCGGGAAATGCCGGTGGATTAGCACCGTACCGAATCTCAAAGTCAGGCGTGAATGCACTCGTGCGAAATTTGGCACATGAAACTGGATTAGGTTCTCGTGGATTCTTAGTTGATGCTACTTGTCCAAATCACACACGCACCGATATGGGTGGTCCTGATGCACCACGTAGTGTGGAGCAAGGTGCTGAAACTGCTATGTGGTTAGCAACTCGAGAGTTTGATCCAAAGAGCGATCAAACAGGGGTTTTCTGGGAAGACCACAAAATTATTCCTTGGTAAATAAAGCTTTACTATCTAATCGCGCCGTGGCAATCATGTGTGGCACTGTGAGGGCCCAGACAACAACTAAGAGTGACCATAAGAGTGAAGTAGATAAACCTTTTTGATTCGCAATTGCCAAAAATATACCTACGGCCAATGTTCCAGCGAGTGCCGGTAATCCTGGAGTTACTGCCGCGATGAAAGTGCCTTTGATATCTCCAGCTGAAATTGCTGGCTGTGATTTCGGTAAAAGCGAAGTAAGGCGCGCAGTATGACGAAGTGCGTGCCAGCATCCAAAGTAAAACGAAAAGGCAATAAGTGGTGGTGTAAGAAATGCCAGCATCGCGAGTAAAAGAAGGTCGATGACGTTGCGGAACTGCTTATTCAAAAGCAGGATGAGCAACGCGCATATTGTTAGGGCAGCAATCGAAATTTTGAAGGTATTTGTGTAATCTCCTGCCCAATCAATCAACTTCGGGTTCACGCGATTGAGTGCGTTCGAACTTTTATTTTGAACAAGTGGAATTATCACCGGCAAGGTGCCAGCAGGAATTGCATAAATAAACTTGAAAAACAGGGGTGAACTTTTGCGACTGTGCAGTTGATCATTTTCGGTAATAAAGGATGCATCACCGATGCCGAAGTGAAGGGCGCTCATCCACACAATTATTTGAAAACCAAGGACATTCCATTTCAAAATAGCCAAAACAGCTATGACTGCTATCGCGACATAGATAACGATAAATGAAATGAATCGCCCGCGGCTAGCTCTCGGAATAGTGATGAGGTGGTCAACTGCTCCATGAGGAATTCCGATTATCAATGCAAGAACAGAGAGAACTACTTGCCAGGTCAGATTATTTTCATTGATCAAGCTACGAAAGAGAAGGCTGGCAAAGACTGCAAAGAGCACGGAGATATTTGAAAAGAGTCGGACTCCTGTAAAAAGTCGTTGTGCCACGCTATCCATTAGAAGATTCTAGACAACTCTGGAAAAAATGGGAGAATAAAACAATGAATAAGTGGGGCTATATCGTGATGCTTGTATTCACGGTAGCGGGCTCTTTCTGGTTAGAAATTGCGCTCAAGGTGGGAGTCCTTCGCAGAATCAAACGCTTAGCTTTTACAATAATTCCAGTTGCAATTATTTTTCTTGCCTGGGATGCCTACGCCATTTCACATAAACATTGGCGATTCGATGAGACACAGATGCTTGGAGCAGTTGGTCCTTTTCGTATCCCATTAGAGGAATACCTTTTCTTCATCATTGTTCCCATTGCCTCGGTAATGACGCTCGAAGGCGTTCGACAAATCAAAAAACATTGGTCGGTAGGTGATAGCAATGAGCTATAGCGACCTAGCTGTTTTAGCATTATCTATCACAGTTTTTTTTGATCTCTTTATAGTACGAACTCAGCTTCTCACAAAAGCAATCTTTTGGACTTCCTACGCAATTATTGTTCCGATGCAACTTATTACGAATTGGTGGCTGACTTCACGCTTTATCGTGATCTATAACCCGGAGACAATGATCGGAAGGCGATTAGCTGGCGCTCCGATTGAAGACCTTTTATTTGGCTTCTCCTTGATACTGGCAACAATGTCAACGTGGGTTTACGTGGGAAGGCGAATGAACGCTAAATAATTTTTAGTTTATAAATGAATAGATAACAAGTAATGCGACGATAGTTCCCACGAGTAATTTAATATTCCTTTTTTCTAGAAGCTTTTGAGTAGGCTTGATGAAGGTAGCCAGAATAAGAAGCGCTCCTGGAATAACAATGCTTAAGCTATGTGTTACTGCATTGTGATGACCAGTTTGATAGCGCATATTAATAAAGCCAATAGCAACAAGTAGGTATCCGCCAAATCGAAGGTTTGTCATCTCTTCATCCTAACTGACTATGCGAGAAAAAAATAAGAGGGGCACCTATTTCTAGGCGCCCCTCTTATTGTTAAGAGGATTCAATTAGTGTGAACTAATTAGTGATCGTCCTTCATGCCTTCTGCAACTGACTTCATCTTTGCAATCTTGTAGATTGTTAGACCGAATACACACTTTGCAAGAACGTCTGCAATTGTGTATCCAATTTGACGATCAGTAAAGAGGTTTGCCATCTGAGCAACAGATGGGTTCTTGACCAAGATTGGGATCAAATATGAAATTGGGTAAACGCCCCATGTTGCGATCAAAAGTAGACGTAAACGTCCAATTGTTGCTGCAACACCTTCAGGTTGACGATCCAATGACTTTGTAAGTTCTACGAATAGAACATAAAGGATGTAAAGGAATGGAAGTGTTGACAAGATTCCGTAAAGAATCTTTGTTCCATTAGCTGATGAAATTTCACCTGGGTAACCCAAGATGATCATCGCTGCTGATGCTGGTACAAGGCGAGTAATTAGTGAATTAGCTGCTGCCTTTGCAAGACCTAGTACTGCGATAACTTCAACAAGAAGTAGTGGCACAGTAAGGATCCAGTCAACATAACGGTATGCCTCGTTGAATGAACCTTGTGAAGTTCCGATTGTTACGGCGTTCTTCATTGATGATTCATTGAATGAGTTGAAAATACGGAAGTAGTGATATCCGGCAATAAATGTAACCATCGATGACATAACAAGTGCAGCACGGTACTTAGGTAGAACGCGTGATTGCGCAACCAAAGTAAATACTGTTGTTGCTAACATCGAAATTAAGCCAAAGGAGAAAATGTTATAGAGAGAACTCCATTGGGTATTTGAGAGTTGTAGCATTTAGAAAAGCCTCCACTGTGTTGAGGTCCGTTCGCTGTTCTGCGACCGGGCTCAGGAGGGGCAACCACACGAGGGTGCGATGATTAATGCCACTCTGAACACCAATATTCTGAGGGAAAACACAGGAAAGTACCACTCTAAAAGGGTGAATTTTTCGAACTTTTTCACTTTCTTTGAGGATTTCACACCTATTTTCACCCCTTCGTTGGGGATTGCCCGAGCATTCCATGGGGGCGGCGAAATGAGGATTAGCAATAGTCTCAGCCCATGACAAAACTAATCGTTGTCCAAAATGAGCCAGTTGCAACAGTGGTATTTGAGCCTAAGGTCCATCGAGGTGATGTCGTACTAGTACACGGCTTCACCGGAAGTAAAGAAGATTTCTCGGATTGCGGGCCAATGATCGCCGAACAAGGCTATCGAGTTCTCACATTCGATAATCGCGGACAACACGAATCTCCTCACAGTAAGCGTGAAGATGCATACGCAATCAAATCACTGGCGCGCGATGCTATTGATTTGGCGCAATCACTTGGAATGGTAAAACCACATTTACTAGGACATTCTTTTGGTGGATTAGTTGCACAGCGTGCAGTATTGATGGCACCAAACTATTGGAAGTCTTTGACTCTGATGTGTAGCGGACCTGCAGGTATTGGTTTTAGAGAAGACTTTTTAAGTCGAGAAACTTTGATGAGTATCCCAATGGAAAAGATTTGGGATGACCATATGGATGCAAATGATTTGGGAAAGCCAACATATGAAATGAAGAAACATCGCTGGAAGATGAGTGATCCTCGTTCGGTTGCAACACATCGAGATCATTTAGAAGATGAACCTTCAATTGTAAAAGAAGTTCATGCAACAGGAATTTCTGCTCATGTTGTCTATGGTGAGAATGATGATGCGTGGCCATTGGCGCTGCAAGACCAGATGGCTAAAGACTTAAATGCACAATTAGATGTCATCCCAGGTGCCGGGCATTGTCCGAACGAAGATACGCCTCAATTACTCAGTGACGTTCTAGTTTCTTTTTGGAACAAAAACTAAAAAATTAGTTACTCCACTTTTCAATTGTTGTAGTAACGGTTTTTCCTGTTGCGATGGACTCATCTATGGCTAGAGAAACTAAATGATCTTGGCAACCTGCTCGCAGTGGATACGGTGCTAGAGCTTTGCCCGTGATCCAATCAGCCATCTGCACCATCATTTGTCCTATTGCTATTTCTTCATCCATTAATCGAAGCCCTACAAATGGATTTTTGAAGACTACTTTGCCATCAAAAGAAATATGTTCGGTGTCATGACCATCAAGATTCAAGTCCTGACCTAATTGATACCGCTCAAAATGTGAGGTAGTGAGAGCGGGGCCATCAGAAAGGCGAATTACTTTATCGTCGAGAATTTCACCTTTGCTACCACGAATAACTATTCGGCGATGGCGTAATTGGTTGTGCATTAGTCACTGCTAATCGAGCTGCGTGACCTGGCAAATATAAATATTGTTCAGCAACTTGCACCATATCTGATGAACCAACCGCTGACCACAAATCACGAAGCCCTTGAACATCTGGTGCTGGTGGTGTTTCACAAAGAACGTGAACACCTGCTTTTACTAACTCGGTGACTACAGATGGATTTGATGCCCAAGAAACTGAACTGATTGCATAATCTGGTTTTTGATGTGAGAGCAATTCAGAAGTTGAGGCATAGGTTGTGACAGCATATTTTGCTTGAAGTTGCTTGCGTACCTCTTCCTTACGAGCAACTGCGCCTACAGTTTCAAATCGATCGGGCATCATTTGTGCAATGCGGAAGTAAAAATCTGAACGCCAGCCTGCTCCAATTATTGCAATCTTTGTCATTGTGCACTCCGCTCCACTATTGACCAAGCCATTCCATCGAGGATATCTGACTCGGAAGCAATAAATTCTTGTGCGCCTGTAGCTTTCATAATTTCAGAGAGAACCAGTGAGCCTGCAGCAATCACATCAACGCGACCTGGGTGCATATAACCAAGTTGAAGACGCTCCTCACGAGTCATTGTTAAAAATTGTTCGCAAACTTCGTGTGTTTTTTGCGCGCTAATGCGTGAGCCATGTATTGAATAGCGATTATATTCAGGAAGGTCTAATGCAGCTGCCGCAACTGTTGTCGCAGTTCCTGCAACAGCAATAAGTGTTTTTGCGGTGGTTATAGGAACAATACTGGCAGCCACTTTGATTGCTGCTTGAATATCACTTCGGGCACTTTCAATTTCTTGTGCACGGGCGGGATTTTGGATGAAATGACGCTCCGTCATGCGCACACAACCTATATTGACGCTCCTTGCGAATTCTACTTTTGAGCCACCAAAAACGAACTCCGTCGAACCTCCGCCAATATCTACAACTAAGAAGGGCCCATCTTCTTCTGGAAGATTTTGAATTGCCCCTGCAAAGGAGAGCGCTGCTTCCTGTTCTCCTGAAATAACTTCGGGTGTAATGCCAAGGCGTTCTTTTACGCCATCAATAAAGAGGTGGCGATTTTTGGCATCTCGCGTTGCGCTAGTGGCACAAAAACGAATCTTTTCAACTCCTTTGCGTGCAATCTCAGCAGCAAATAAATCTACTGCTGCAAGAGTGCGAGCAATTGCATCAGGGTGAAATTCGCCAGTCTTATCTACACCTTGTCCAAGTCGAACAATTTCCATTGTGCGCAGTACTTCACGAAAACTATTTCCTTCAATATCGGCAATTAGTAATCGAATTGAATTGGTGCCGCAATCGATTGCTGCTACTCGCATGATTCGTTCTTCCACCATTGAGGCAATGCTGCAAGTGCTTCATCACCCAGTGGATTTACTTCAGGGCCCGCTGCAAGTGAATGAGCGACAAGTGAATGTAGACACTTCACGCGATCAGGCATTCCACCAGCAGTGATGCCTTCAATTTCTGGAACATCAATTTTGAGTACAGCGCGAGCTGCTAAATAATCTTCGTGCGCCGCAGAGTAGGCACCAGATAATTCGGCATCCGTTGCCAAACGAGCATTCATTTCGCCCATCATTCCCGTTGTTTCCAGCGTCGAGATTGCTCCCGTGAGTTTTGGGCAGGTTGCATAATAAAAAGTTGGAAACGGTGTGCCATCTGCAAGGCGAGGATTTGTTTCTACAACTGCAGGCTTTCCGCATGGACAACGATAAGCAATCCCATGCACATCACGAGGTGTGCGACCTAATTGCCTTTCGATGCAATCTAAGTCTTCTTGTGAAACTGGTTTCACTTGCTACCAGTTTCTGTAATTGATGCGACTAAACGTGTATACCAAGGCTGATTATCGGGAACATTAGTTGCTACTAATGTGCTTTGGTTTTGGTCACCTTGCGACGTTGAATCTGTAACTATGTACTGGCGCTCTCCTGGCAAAACAAAATGTAAACGCTCACGTGCTTGCGATTTAATATATGCCGGATCTCGCCAAAGTAGTAACTCTTTTTGTGCTACGGAAAGCGCTTTGGTATCAGCGCTCACTTGTGCGCGCAAAGAGTTTATTTGTGCACGCTGTGTAAAGTAATGCTGAATCGGTGGCGCAATTGTTAGCGCCAATAAGAAAAGAATTGCGCCTAATGCGAGTGAGCGACCAGAACCGCGGCGACGGCTTGTGAAACGAAGATTACCGCGGCGTCTGGCCATTCTTACTTCTCTTTATCCTTTGAAGCGCGGGAAAGCATTTCGACCGGCGTAGACGGCGCCATCACCTAGCTCTTCTTCAATACGAAGAAGTTGGTTGTATTTAGCAACGCGTTCGCTTCGTGCAGGTGCACCAGTCTTTATTTGACCACAATTTGTTGCGACAGCAAGATCAGCAATTGTTGTATCTTCTGTTTCGCCCGAACGATGACTCAGCATGCTTCGATAATTCGCACGATGTGCCATATCAACTGCATCAAGTGTTTCTGTAAGAGTTCCAATTTGATTCACTTTTACAAGAAGTGCGTTTGCTGTATCTGATGCAATTCCGCGCGCTAGACGCTCTGGATTGGTAACAAATAAGTCATCGCCAACAATCTGAACTTGCGATCCCAAGACCTTTGTCATCTCTGTCCAGCCAGCCCAGTCTTCTTCATTGAGTGGGTCCTCAATTGAAACCAATGGATATGCATCAACGAGTTCTTTGTAATAGGCAATCATTTGATCAGAACTCTTTGAGGAACCTTCAAATGTGTACTTACCAGCATCATGAAATTCAGTGGCTGCAACATCCATAGCGAGTGCGATTTCAGAACCTGGTTTGAATCCAGCAAGTGAAATAGCTTCGATGATGAGATCGAGAGCTGCACGGTTGCTTTCAAGGTTTGGCGCAAAACCACCTTCATCACCAACGCTTGTTGCTAGGCCACGCTTCTTGAGAACTGATTTAAGTGCGTGATAAATCTCGGCACCCCATCGCAATGATTCACGGAAAGTTGGCGCACCTATTGGGCCAATCATAAATTCTTGAATATCAACATTTGTATCTGCGTGTGCTCCACCATTGAGAATATTCATCATTGGTACAGGCAAGATATGTGCGTTAGGTCCGCCGAGGTAGCGGAATAGTGAAAGATCTGAACTTTCAGCCGATGCTTTAGCGACAGCGAGTGAAACCCCAAGAATCGAATTTGCACCAAGGCGTGACTTGTTCTTTGTGCCATCGAGTTCAATCATCTCAGCATCAATAGTGCGTTGATCTTGCGAGTCATACCCAAGAATTGCTGGAGCAATCTCATCATTGACGAATGCAACTGCTTTTTCTACGCCTTTACCGGCATATCGTTTTCCGCCATCACGAAGTTCGGATGCTTCAAAAGCACCAGTTGATGCGCCACTTGGAACTGCAGCACGTGCTTGTGTTCCATCTTCTAATTCAATTTCAACTTCAACCGTTGGATTTCCACGGGAGTCAAGAATTTCACGAGCTGCGATTGCTTCAATTATTGCCACTGAGATATCTCCTATAAAACTTTTTGTCTCTGCAATCGTTTCTGCGTTGAAACGGCTAAGTAGGGTAAGTCTACCGTGCTTCTTTGCCCTGGCCTTCAGCCTCTTTGATTCGCGAAATTATCTGATGTGCTTGGCTGCGCAGCGCACCTTCTACATCAATTCCATTGTGGGTGGCCCATGTAATAACTTCGAGCAGGGCCTTGCCAACAGAATCAGTCGTGGCCTCACCTTCGAGGTGTGAAGTACTAGGTAGCGATAATTCGAGGCCATTTTTCTGTGCGCGATAAATCAATTTTTCGACGAGCGGAAGTGAAGGCTGGGCCATGGCAATTCCATCAAGGGCTGAAGTGCGCCCCTTTTCTGCTGCTTTTATTTTCTCCCAATTTTCTAAAACTTCATTTGATCCAGAAACTTTGGTATCTCCAAATACGTGAGGATGACGACGAATAAGTTTCTCTGTTATTGATTGAGCAATATCTTCGATAGTAAATGGATCTTCGATATTTTCTTGGGCAATGCGCGCATGAAAATAAACTTGAAGCAAAATGTCACCAAGTTCTTCGCGCATTCCAATGCGATCGCCACTTTCAAGGGCATCGACAAATTCATAAGACTCTTCTAAAAGATATTTTACGAGTGACTCATGCGTTTGTTCGCCATCCCATGGACATCCACCAGGAGAGCGCAAAGTATCCATCACTTCAACAAGTTGCTGAAGATAGGAAGTGCTCATGAATTACTTATGGAGTAGTTGATTTGACGGCGTTGCCGGCTGAATCTGTTGCGACGATATCTGCTTTCACGGGATCCCATTTACCGTAGCGAGGATTAATAGTTACTTTGAGAGCTGCGGCTTTTAGAGAAACAATCTTTGTAATCTCTGCACCAAGTGCATCTTGTGAAACTCCAGTTGCGACAATTGCCTGGCTAATTTTTCCAGAGAGAATCACTGCTTCTAAATAAGTATCAAAGTTTGCTGGTGCAATTCCTGCGCCAACAAGTGCCTTAGGTAGACCAGTGGCTCCCCCGACTTGACCAAGAATTCCAGTACGACGTGTGTCGATTTCTGCCTTAGTTGCAGTTACTTTGTAATCCTTTGCAACTTCACGAATAAGAGCAGTGAGAACTTGAAAGCGAAGTTGTGCAATGTTCAAGGTAGATCCAGTTTCAAGCTGCATCTGTGAGGTATCCACTTTTTTACGTTCTGCAATTATTGAATCAATGCTGGCCTGAACAGTGGCTTGAGTAATTTTTGTATTTCCAACTGTTGCTGCGGCACCAACTTGTGAACATCCAGTTAGTAATAGTGCAGTTGCAATTGCGCTAATGGCAAGAATTTTTTTCACGTAGTGCTCGCTTTCGAAGTGGATGTCAGTTGGTCAACGGCCTCTATGACCCAGGCCAGAAGAGAAGTATCCACTATCGCCAGACCACTTTGTGACGGGCTCCAAGATTTACTCGTGGGGAATGCAATCATCGCGGTATTTACGGCTGATTTATAGAGCGAATTGGGGTACATCCGAGACATTCGTAGTTGTTTCGATTCTGGAAGGGTGATGGGTGATAGCCGCAAGAATTTTCCAGCAGCGACAACTTCACGCAGACCCACCGATTTTGCAGTAGCGCGAAGTGATGCGACACCAAGAAGTGCTTGAGCTTCCTCAGGAAGTTCTCCGAATCGATCAACTAATTCTTTACGAATCTCTTCCACATCATTACTCGTCCGAACATCAGCTAGTCGACGATATAGATCAAGTCGCAATCGCTCACCAGGAACGTACTCACTTGAAAGATGGGCATTGATTGGTAGTTCGACTTTGCATTCATGATGAACTTCTTCGGTTTCAATAATTCCAGTTTTGTAATCTTGAACTGCCTCACCCACCATGCGCATATATAAATCAAATCCCACATCTGCGATATGACCTGATTGCTCACCGCCTAATAGATTACCAGCACCACGTATTTCTAAGTCTTTGAGAGCAACCCGCATTCCTGAACCTAAATCTGTATTTGCTGCAATTGTTGTTAGTCGATCGTGTGCAACTTCAGAAAGTGGTTGATCTGCTGGATATAAGAAATATGCATATGCTCGTTCGCGCCCTCGTCCAACACGGCCACGCAATTGGTGTAATTGTGAAAGTCCAAAATTATCTGCTCTCTCGACAATTAATGTGTTGGCATTAGCAATGTCCAAACCACTTTCAACAATTGTTGTACATACGAGTACATCGAAATCTCGATTCCAAAATCCCAGAATTACATCTTCGAGTGCGCCTTCACTCATCTGGCCATGAGCAACTCGAATACGCGCCTCTGGAACCAATTCTTGTAATCGAGAGGCAGTGCGATCAATTGATTCAACCCGATTATGAATGTAGAAAATTTGACCATCGCGCAAAAGTTCGCGATGTATCGCAGCTGTTATCTGAGCATCCACGGCCGGCCCAACATAAGTAAGAATTGGATGTCGTTCTTCAGGTGGGGTTGTAATGGTCGACATTTCTCGAATTCCAGTAATTGCCATCTCCAGTGTGCGAGGAATCGGCGTTGCAGACATCGCCAATACATCAACACTCGTGCGCAACTTCTTGAGCGACTCCTTCTGTTCAACCCCAAATCTTTGCTCTTCATCGACAATAACGAGACCTAAATCTTTGAATTGCACATCTGCGGACAAGATTCGATGCGTACCCACAACAACATCTATCGCACCTTTTTCAAGTTCGCTCAATAATTCTTTGCTCTCTTTTGCAGTATTGAAACGTGAAAGCCCACCTACTCGTATGGGAAAGCCGGCATATCTTTCAGCAAAAGTCTTCGAATGCTGTTGCACTAATAACGTTGTTGGAACCAGCACTGCAACTTGTTTTCCATCTTGCACCGCTTTAAATGCTGCGCGAATAGCGATTTCAGTTTTTCCATAGCCAACATCACCGCAGATGATGCGATCCATTGGGTATGGGCGCTCCATATCTGCCTTGACCTCATTGATTGTCGAGAGCTGATCGGGAGTTTCAATATAAGAAAAAGAATCTTCGAGTTCGCGTTGCCACGGAGTATCAGGTGAAAAGGCAAAACCTGGCGAACTAGTTCGCGCTGCGTAGAGCCTGATGAGTTCGCCCGCAATTTGTCGAACCGCTTTACGTGCCCGCCCCTTCGCCTTTTGCCACTCACCACTTCCAATACGGTGCACAGTAGGTGATTCACCACCTACATATTTACTGACTTGTTCTAATGAATCTGTGGGAACAAATATTCGATCCCCCGGTTGACCACGTTTAGCTGATGCATATTCAATAACAACATATTCACGAGTAACACCGCCAACAGTTCGCTCGAGTAGTTCGACATATCGGCCAATTCCATGTTGTTCGTGAACAACAAAGTCGCCCGCTTTGAGTTCCAGCGGATCAATGCTCTGCTTACGTTTTGAAGGAAGTTTTTCTCCATCTTTGATACTGCCTTTACTCCCCGTCAAATCTCGCTCTGTCATGATAAATAGATCTTCGCTATCCATTGCAAAGCCATGTGTCAGCGTCGTTGTTGTTAGGTGGATAGAACCTCGAGTTGGTATTGCATCTAACTTTTCGACAATATAAACAGGTAGGTCTGCACCTCTAAAGATGCCTGCATAGCGTTCAACCATTCCGTGACCATGGGTTGCAAATACAACGGCATTTCCAGATTCCAGTGCTGCTGATAATTCACTAATAGCGCGCTCAATATCCCCACGTAATGGATCTATCGGATTGCAATCTAAGAAGAAAGTGTCTGGATCTAAATCATTGCCGAAAGGATTAAGGCTCTGTATATCTAAGCCTGACTGCGAAATATTTTCTTGTACTTCTTCCCACGACATGTATGTATGGGAGCCATCATGAATTGGAATATTTCCACCGTAGGAGGCATTCGACCACGATGCGGCTAGGAACTCGTCGTTTGTGGCAAGTAAATCTGCTGCCCTCGATTTTATTCTTTCAAAGTCCACAAAAATAATCTGGGTATCTTTTGGCATCTTTTCAATCAAAGTCGATGTCTCGTCAATGAGTAACGGAATAAGTGACTCCATCCCCTCGGGAGTCATTCCTTCACTTATTTTGACCAGTAGTTCTTGGGCCGATGGATATTTATCAGCTATTTCTTGAGCACGAGCTTTTATGGAATCTGAGAGTAAAAGTTCGCGGCAAGGAAATATATCGATTGCACCAATAACAGCTTTGAAGGTGCGTTGATCTGCAACTTCAAAATAACTCATATCTTCAATTTCATCACCAAAGAAATCGATGCGAATTGGATGATTACTCAGTGGCAGAAAAAGGTCCACAATTCCACCGCGAACTGCAAATTCTCCACGTCGTTCTACTAAATCCGTCCTTGTATATGAAAGAACTGAAAGATGGCGAACAAGTTCTTCCAGCGAGCGCTCTTGCCCAATTTCAAGGCTCACTAGTTCACGATCCGTTAGATCTTTAATTATTCGGTGAATCATTCCGCGTACTGGCGTTATAACAATTGGATTCGATGACATCTCTGAACTCTTTGCTAGGGAATAAAGAGTTCGAACACGTTGTGCAACAGTGTCGCTGCGGGGACTCAATTTTTCATGAGGCAAGGTTTCCCATGCTGGAAATTCCAAAACGTTCGGGTGTAAATCTTTGAGTTCACTCGCGAGGTCTTCTGCACTTCGACTTGAACTAGTAACGAGGAGTATTGGCTTCTTCTTAGCCTGGAGTGCCACAAGAAATGGGTAGATGGGAGATGGGGCAACAATGGTTGCGTTCTCTTCTAGATGCGTAGTCACATATTGAGATTGAGCAAGGTGTGCGAGGATGCCGCGCATATTCATTGCTCCTTATCTCTCATGAAATGACTCCATGCCCCAACTCCGCGAATGGGAGGGGGCTAACGTTAATAATTCTATAACTGAATTCGCCATGCATTTGCCTGCCTAAAGAGCAGGAGCAATCTTTACTTTTTGATTTTGTACCCAGAAGGGCATTGTGGGGCTACTGCGGTGCGCGTCTTGACCTTCTTTCCTTTTATGCAGGTAATCATCACCTTTTTTATAATTTTCTTTAGTTCAACATTTGAAGTCGGCGTTGGAGTTGGTGTCACTTCTGGAGTTGGAGCATCTTGCGAGAGTTTTACTGCAACGGTTGGTGAAGAGAATTCGAAGCCATTTGCAGATAAGTGCAACCAACCATCCTTTTCTCCCACAACGGTTGTGGCAACTTGGGGTGAACCTGAAGCGCTTATGACTGAAATACTCGCTTTAATCGGCGCAGTTGAAAAGCCATAAATGCATCGAGCAACTTTTGATTGCATGACTAAGTCATACGTACCTAAAAAGACATCGTTCTTGTTTGTAAAATGCGGAGCTGCAACTTTATAGTTCAAATCACCAGCAGAGGAATCGTAACTTGGAGGTCCGGGTGAATAGGCAGTTGAATTAGTTGTCACGATTCCGTTTAGTTGTTCCGGATCAGTAAAGCAATTATTTGCACCTTTAAGTTCGGCTTTAGAAAGAGTTCTAAAGGACCAAAAGTGTGGGGCTGCCGAAGCAGAGTCGTTTACGTATGGTAACCAAGCAGTCAATTGTGGAATTGCGGAGAGGTAATGAGGGAAAGGTGCAACCGTGACAGCGCGTTGTAGAGGATCATTTGAGAAAACAGTACGTCCAAACCCACTTCCATTTCCATCATTTCCTAGCCTGTAATTGCCTGTTCCAGGATCATAAAGAGATTGTAGTTCTATGGGCATTTCTTTCCATAAGTAAGTTTTGAATACCATTGGTACTGCAACCGGTGCTGCTGTTACTAAAAGTTCCGTACTTCCATCTTTTTGAGTGAGAGAAATATCTGGGCTAGACATACGGCCGTGAAGCCAACCAGTTGGAGGAAGTGAAAATCTAGCTTTTAGATAAAATTTAAAACCATTAGGGAACGCTTCCTTTTGTGCACAAGAATTATCGCGCCATGACGTCGCAACACAGTTATGTATTCCATCCATACCACTGCCAGTTGATATACCCCAGACTGGATTTCCGGATTGACCTGCATCAATATAGTTCCAGCCATCATCACAAATCTTTTCCGCATTCGTACACCAACGTTTATCATCGGTTATCGTTTTTTCTATATTTTGTAACTGCACAGGAGTGATGCTTGCGGATAGCGAGGTCAGCGTCACTTTTGGTGATTCTCTAACCCCACCTGTACCTGACATAAGAACTGATACATAATATGTTTCGCCAGCGATTCCACTTGCACCAGTAATCTTGAAGAGGCTACCGGAACCCCCAGACGGTAAATTCCAATTCAGTTCACCTATAAATTGATTTTGTGCCTTTGCTGGAAAATAACTTTGAAATGTACCTGGGTAATCTTTCCCGTTCTTATCAATGCCACCCATGCCCTCGATACAATTTTGATCGATAGCAGTCTGACACACTGGAATTTGCGCCGAGAAATTGAAACTCGATAAATCACAACTTGTGTCATTTTTTGATGTGCATGTTGGATCGGTGGAACGACCGCGGGAATTCTTAAAATTATCAATAAGTGCTGAAAAATTAACACCGGCAGGTTCAGTAAACCATGCACTTTGAGAACCAACAATCCCAGTTGAATTTGGCAGAGCCCAACCCTCGTCCGGATCGATAATTGGTGCGTCGCTGTAGGAAGCTGTCGCACTAAAGATAGCCACACATAAAATCGTCATGATAAAAAATGAACTTCTCCTGGCCTTGAAATTCACAATCGGTATAATTCCATGTATTTCCTTGTTCAACAAGGCAAATGACCATCAAATCTAGGGATTAAGTTTCTCCATTTCTATGCCGTGCAGAAATGCCCACGGAACCTGTCATTATTAAGCCATGGAGAGCATGGGCGATCGCGCGATGTCTGGTTCAGTATCGGCATCTGATGATGCTGGACTTCGCAGCGATGTGCGCCGACTCGGTGACTTACTCGGAGAAACTCTTGTTAGACAAGAGGGTCCGGAACTTCTTGCATTAGTTGAAGCAGTACGTAAAGCAGTGCGCGAAGGTGGTGGCGCAGATTTATTGGCTTCGCTATCAGTTGAAGATTCAGTTCAATTGGTTCGAGCTTTCAGTACATATTTTCATTTAGCAAATGTTGCAGAACAAGTGCACCGCTCACGTGTATTAGCTGATGCGCGTTCCGAAGGTGGTTCTTGGCTCACGCGTGCGGTCAACCGAATTATTTCTGCGCAACAAGAACAATTGCCTGGTCACGAACTCACCCGTAATGACATTGAACAATGGGTGAGCGAACTTATGGTGCGCCCAGTATTTACCGCCCACCCAACTGAGGCTGCTCGTCGTTCTATTCTCAATAAATTGGGACGCATTGCAGATTTGCTTGACCAAGGAAAAGATCCAAATCAAAGTGATCGTCTTGCAGAAACTGTAGATCTTTTATGGCAGACCGATGAACTTCGCTTAGATCGACCAGAACCACTCGATGAAGCAATGAACGCTCTTTACTATTTAGACGATCTTTTCCGTCAAACAGTTCCTGAAGTTCTCAATGATTTTGCGCGCGAAATGAAACGCTTAGATATCGATATTCCTGTCACTGCCCGCCCACTCTCCTTTGGATCGTGGATTGGCGGAGATCGCGATGGAAACCCCAATGTCACAGCGCAAGTAACTCGTGATGCGATGGTTCTACAGGTCGGCCACGCAATTCGCGCAACTATTGCGGCAATGGATCAACTTCGCCAATTGCTTTCGGTTTCAACAAAGATCACAGGCGCAACTCCAGAACTGACTGCATCTGTTGAAGAAGATCTCAAACATATTCCAGAATTTGAAGCACGCTTCAAGCGACTCAATATTGAAGAGCCATACCGTTTGAAAGCAACTGCAATTGTGCACCGCTTAGCTATGACGCGTGATCGCCACGCTAATGACGCTGCCCATGTTCCGCATCGTGACTACAACGATATGAATGAATTACTCGCTGATCTGACTTTGATGCGCGATTCCTTATTTGCTCATAAGGGCGAATTGATTGCTACTGGCTTACTTGAGCGCACAATTCGCACCGTTGCCGCCTTTGGACTTACACACGCAACTATGGATGTTCGCGAGCATTCTGATGCACATCATCATCTGTTGGGGCAAGCACTTGGTGATAACGCCTACGGAACACGCTCTCATGATGAACGCTTCGACATCCTCACTGATGTCTTGAAAAATGGCTCATCCCTCAAAGTTTCAGCGCTAGATACAAATGGACAAAAGACATTTGATACATTCATTGCGATTTCAGATCTCATTGATTCATTTGGATCACAAGCAATTGAAACTTATATAGTCTCAATGACTAAAGGCGCAGATGACCTCATTGCGGCGGCAGTGATTGCGCAAGAGGCTGGGCTTGTAAATATTGCACAAAAGAAAGCCAGGATCGGCTTTGCACCACTTCTGGAAACTGTCGCTGAACTTCGCGCTGCAGGTGAAATTTTAGAAAAGTTACTTTCTAATCCAACATATCGCGCTCTTGTATCACTGCGTGGAGATTTACAAGAAGTAATGCTGGGTTACAGCGATTCCAATAAAGATGCAGGAATTGCTACAAGTCAATGGGAAATTCATAGAGCACAACGAAAACTTCGCGATGTTGCAATGAAGTATGGCGTCAAGCTTCGTTTATTCCATGGCCGTGGTGGCTCTGTTGGCCGTGGTGGCGGACCAACATATGAAGCCCTCATTGCACTTCCTTGGGGATCAGTCGATGGCCAAATAAAGATGACCGAGCAAGGCGAAGTTATTAGTGATAAATATTCACTGCCAGCACTAGCTCGAGAAAACGTAGAACTCACACTGGCCGCAGCACTTGAAGCAACAGTCCTCAATCGTGCACCGCGTCAATCAACAGAAGATCTTGCGCACTGGAATGACTGTATGGAATTGATTAGTGGTAATTCGTTCCAACGTTATCGCGCCCTCGTAGAACATCCAGATCTTCCTGCATATTTCTACGCATCTACTCCGGTAGAACAACTTGGTAACCTTTTTCTAGGCTCTCGTCCATCACGTAGACCTGATGCATCAAGTGGACTTGGAAGTCTGCGTGCGATTCCTTGGGTATTTGGTTGGACTCAATCACGCCAGATTGTTCCAGGATGGTTCGGCGTTGGAACAGGTCTCAAAGCTGCTCGCGAAGCGGGCAAGAGCGATGTAATGGCAACGATGCTTCATGAATGGCATTTCTTCAACACCTTTATTAGTAATGTCGAAATGACACTTGCAAAGACAGATTTAGCACTTGCCAAGCGTTATGTAGAAACTCTTGTTCCTAAGGAACTTCAACATTTCCTCACCATTATTGAAGATGAATTCGCACTTACAGTTGCAGAGATTTTGTTACTCACCAAGAAGAGTTCATTACTTGGTGATCAACCAATTTTGGCCCGTACATTACAAGTACGCGATGCATACCTTTCGCCTATACATTTACTACAAATTAACTTGCTCAAGAGAGTACGTGACTCTGGGGATACCCCTGACTCAGTATTGACTCGCGCACTATTACTTACGATAAACGGTGTTGCAGCAGGTCTTAGAAATACAGGTTGATTTCTACATTCAACTGCAAAGTGCTGATACAGTTGAAGAAATTCATCACACTTGGTGACCTTATTAGATAGGTACCAAGTTGAAAAAATACTTTTTACTTTCATTCCTCGTTGCCTCAATAACTTTTACCCTCTCCAGCCCCGCGCAGGCAGCACTCTCGTGTGCTGATGGTGGTACGTGTGTAGTTGGTGATACTGGCCCTGGTGGCGGTTTAGTCTTTTTTGTAAAGAGCACTGGTGCATTCAATGTTTCTTACACGCTAGTTGATCCCGAAATGGGTGATCAGACTTTTTCGAGTTCTCTGACAAGTGATCAATAAGCTGCTCTTACATTTGATTACTTAGAGGTTGCACCTATGGGTAGAGGTCCAGGAATATGGGGTGTAGGAGGTCTTACAACTGGGGGCACATCACTTCTTATTGGTTCTGCGAAATTAAATACAGAACATATTTTGCTTACTCAAGTTGGTGTTGCTGCCAATAATGCTGCTCTGTATGCAGATCAATATTCGAATAATGGATTCTCTGATTGGTATCTGCCTTCATATGATGAACTCCTTCTCATGATGCTTCGAGTAAAACTCGATATTTTCCCTGTAGCTACTTTTCCATTGGGGCTATGGTCATCTTCTGATTACGGAGATTCAAGTAATGCTGGATATTCAGCGCTTGGTCAGCTACAAGGCAATGTAAATCGAGTTGGCGGTAGCGCAGGGGTTCGAGCAATTCGAAGTTTTTCGATTGCTCCCGTTGTTGCAGCTGTAGATGAGACTGATTCCAAAGCTAAACGAGAAGAGTTAGTTCGCAAGAATCAAGATTCCTTAGTATCTACCTTCAATAATTTAGAGGCTCCCAGCCTCAAATTATTTCAGGATTCAGATATTGCTGGCGTGACTTCATCGAATGTAGAAGAAATCTCAAAAGCACTTATCACTCAAGAAACTACCGCGCCTATCACTATGAGTCTTCTTCTCAAGACTGTATACAAATTTGTCACAATTGAAAAGTTATCTGATAACGCTCATAATAAATCCGTATATACGCAACAACTTGTAGACATTGGTCTGATTGAAGATTCTCAGTCACAAAAGAGCTGGATTACTAATCAATTGCGCAAACTAGTAACTACAAAGATGGATACCTTTACTAAAGTAAGTGATCAGGTGGCGATTCTTGAGAAGCAGGTACAGGCTCGAAAAGCTCGCACTCAAAGCATTCTTTCTAAAATTGCCGCTCGCCATTCAACTAATTAGGAATTGAACTTCGTCTGAGTTTTCTCTAAACCTTGCGTGATGAGAGTTTCAACAACATCTGCTGCGCGATCTAAAAACTCGCCCAGATCTTTTTTCTCTTCTTTACTAAATTGTTTGAGTACGAAATCGGCGGGATCTTGCTGACCCATAGGGCGTCCAATTCCTAAACGAATTCGGTAGTACTCAGCTGTTCCAAAGGATGAAGTCAACGATTTCAAACCATTATGTCCATTGTCACCTCCCGCAATTTTGCTTCTTATTGCAGCATAAGGAATATCTAATTCGTCATGGAGAATAATTATCTGCGCAGGTTCAATGGAATAAAAAGATGCAACCGCCTTTACAGGTCCGCCACTTTCATTCATGTAGCTATGTGATTTCGCCAAAATAATTGAATGCGCATCGACGCCGACACCTAATTTGTAGGCAGCGACGTCAGTACGAGACTTGTGACTAGAGAACTTAAGACTGTGACGTTTGGCTAGTTCATCAATGACCATCTGCCCGACATTGTGTCGGGTAGCGACATATTGATCCCCGGGATTACCGAGTCCTACAACTAACCACGTCATGGGTTAAGAGTAAGTGTTACGCGTCCTTCTTCTCTGCATCTGCAGCAGGAGCGGCAGCTGCATCTGCAGCAGGAGCTACAACGGCAACTTCTTCAACAGCAGTTGAACGCTCAGAGAGGTGAACAACAATCATCTTTGAATCAGAGATAAGAGTTACGCCAGCAGGAAGTTTAACATCCTCTGCATAAAGTGAATTTCCAGCTGCAAGACCTGTGAGATCGAGTTCGAAGAAGCTTGGAATAGATGTTGCTTCTGTCTCAACTTCAATTGTGTGGTGAACGTGCTCGAGAATTCCGTCACGATCGTGCTCGCCAGAAGTATGAACTGGAACAGCAACTGTAACTTTTTCACCGCGACGAACGATAACTAGGTCGATGTGATCAATAGTTAATTTGATTGGGTGACGAACGATTGACTTTGGAAGTGTTAGTTCTGTCTTTCCATCTACAACAATGTCGAGCAATACGTTTGAAGACTTGAGTGCAACGCCAAGTTCGCGAGCAGGAAGATTGATATGTGCTGGCTTCTCACCATGACCGTAAATAACAGCAGGGACTAGGCCTTCGCGACGTGCGCGACGTGATGCACCTTTACCGAATTCAGTACGAAGTACACCTTTGATTGAAATCTCAGCCATTTTTTATTCTCCTGTTGTTGTAGTGAAGTCCCAGCAGGAGTTGAACCCACACCGTCGATTACGGATGAAAAAAACCCTCGCCGGAACGTGGTAAACCATACCGAAGGGGCTAGCTAGGCAGCAAATCCGTGCTCAATTGGTCGCAGAAATTATGAGTGGCCATCGAAGAGGCTGGTAACTGATCCATCTTCGAAGACTTCGCGGATGGCACGAGCCAAAAGCGGTGCGATTGATAGGACTGTGAGTCCATCAAAATGTTGGTCTTCACTAATTGGCAAAGTATTTGTAATTACTACTTCGCTGGCACGGCAATTCTTGAGTCGTTCCACTGCAGGTCCAGAAAGAACTGCGTGTGTTGCAGCAACAATCACATCAGTTGCCCCTGCTTCAAAGAGTGCATCGACAGCTTTTGTAATTGTGCCTGCTGTATCAATCATGTCGTCGATAACAACACATGTTTGACCCACAACATCACCAACGACGCGGCCGACCGTAGATTCATTAGGAATACGTGGATCGCGAGTTTTGTGAATAAATGCAATCGGACAACCACCGAGTAAATCCGACCAGCGCTCTGCAACACGTACTCGGCCTGAGTCTGGCGAAACAATTGTTAGGCATGAGCGATCTACTTTGCTTCCAACATAATTAGCAAGCATTGGTAGTGCAAAAAGATGATCAACAGGACCATCGAAGAAACCTTGAATTTGTGAAGTGTGTAGATCGACAACCATCAAACGATCCGCACCTGCTGTTTTGAAAAGATCTGCCATCAATCGCGCAGAGATTGGCTCACGTCCGCGGTGCTTTTTATCTTGACGTGCATAGCCGTAGAAAGGTGCAACAACAGTGATGCGTTTTGCAGATGCGCGCTTGAGTGCATCGACCATGATGAGTTGTTCCATGATCTGCTTATTCACCGGTGCTGAATGACTTTGTAGAACAAATGCGTCGCAGCCGCGAACACTTTCTTCGAAGCGAACAAATATTTCACCATTGGCAAAGTCGTACGCCGATGTTGGTGTGAGGGGAATGCCTAACTCTGATGCAACTTCATCTGCTAACTCTGGAAATCCTCGACCAGTAAAGAGTCGTAGTCGCTTCTCGGAGGCGAGTCGGATTTCGCTCATGGGAGTTAGCCTTTCTTCTCACTTTTTGCTGCAGCATCTGCAGACTTTGTTCCTGCGCGCTTACGCAAGACCCAGCCTAAGACATTTCGTTGGCGTGCTCTGCCAACTCCCATCGCGCCTGCGGGGACATCTTCTGTAATCACAGATCCAGCAGCTGTATATGCGCCATCACCGATTGAAATCGGAGCAACCAACATCGTGTCGCTTCCAATTCGTACGTGATCCCCAACTTCAGTGCGATATTTATCGACGCCATCGTAATTGACGAAGATGGTTGCTGCCCCAATATTTGTACCGACGCCGATGGTGGCATCGCCCACATATGAAAGATGCGGAACTTTGGAACCTTCACCAATCGTAGAATTCTTCATCTCAACAAATGCACCTGCGCGAGTGTGTGCGCCAAGATCAGTGCCAGCTCGCAAGAATGTGAAGGGACCAACGCTCGCTCCTGCACCGATTGCAGTCCCCGTGCAATAAGACTCGATAACACTGGCCCCTGCGCCGACGATGCAATCAATGAGGGTTGTGCGCGGGCCAATAATTGCCCCACTGGTAATTTTTGTAGTACCCGCAATCGCACTTCCTGGAAGCAGTGTTACATCATTAGCAATTGTCGCTGTTGCATCAACCCATGTAGTTGTTGGATCTGTAATAGTCACGCCACTTTTCATCAGTTTATCGTTGATGCGATCGCGAAGAAGGGCTGCACTTTCTGCAAGTTGTGAGCGATCATTGACGCCAAGAATTTCAATGAAATCATCAACTACTACGGCAGCAATCGAAGCACCTTCATTTCGCATAATTTCTATTACATCTGTGAGGTAGAGCTCGCCTTGTGAATTGGCATTACTCAATTTACCTATTGCCCCGGCAAGTAATTTTCCATCAAAGACATACACACCTGAATTTATTTCGAAAATCATCTTCTGGTCTTCATCGGCGTCACGTTCTTCGACAATACGAAGTAGTTCGCCATCATCACCACGAATGATGCGGCCATAGCCAGTTGGATCAGGGTGTTCTGCAGTGAGAACACTTGCACCAAATTTTCCTTGATTATGAATCTCAAGTAATTGCGAAAGTGAATCAGAAGTAAGCAATGGTGTGTCACCAGCAAGAATCAAAACTGTGCCCGATGGAGCACCTGCTGCAAGCGCTAACTGTGTTGCATGGCCGGTGCCACCACGTCGCTCTTGAAAAATTGTGCGTGCATGTGGTGCGATTTCGCCAAGATGCGCTTCTACTAATTCGCGCCCTGAACCGACTACAACAGCTAGATCTTTGGGATTGAGTTGCGATGCTGCATGAATTACGTGACCAAGAAGTGTGCGACCACAAATGGAATGTAAGACTTTAGGAGTTGCAGATTTCATTCGTGTGCCTTCGCCTGCGGCTAAGACGATGATATGAAGATCGCTGCTCACGGTACGGAGTCTAATCGCTCCGCCACCAGGTATCGATCCTGGACCCTGGGCTTCAAAGGCCCATGTGCTAGCCACTACACAATGGCGGAACCCGTATTCTCCCTCATTACAGGTAGTGCTCATGACCACTAACCTTCTATTCCTTGCTTTTATTGCTCGAATTTTTGAAATGGTGGGCGGCAATGCGTGATGAAGTAGAGCGACTTATCAGCGCATGGAAGCGCGAGCGCCCAGATCTCGACCTCACACCACTTGCTGTCCTTAGCCGAATTTCTAGAATTTCACGCCAACTCGACCTTGTGCGAAAAGATGCATTCGCCGAACTCGAAACCTGGGGTTTCGATGTACTTGCAGCGCTGCGTCGTGCAGGAGCTCCCTATCAATTATCGCCTAGTCAATTAATGCAAGAGACGATGGTGACGAGTGGAACGATTACAAATCGACTCGATCGGTTAGAAGAATTAGAACTTATTACACGTCAACAAGATCCCAACGATGGGCGTGGTTCACTTGTAACTCTTACTCGTGCTGGAATGCGCGCTGTTGATACCGCACTTGAAGAATTACTCAATCACGAACGCACAATATTGGAAGGATTATCTCGCGAAGAAAAAACTCAACTCGCTCAACTACTCAGTGCACTCGCTGCTGATTTAGATGAAGGAGAAAATAACTAACGAGTTTCAATCACCTTTGCGCCATTTACTGGTCCATATGCGCGAGCAACACTTCCAACAACACCGCTTGCAGTAAGTGCCACCGCTAAATCTAATCCTTGTTCTTCGTTATCGACTAAAAATGCAACTGTTGGACCGGAGCCAGAAACAATTGCCCCAAGCGCGCCGTATTCTTCACCGACATCGAGCACTAATCGAAGTGCTGGGCGCAGCGAACAAGCTGCAGATTGCAGATCATTGACTAAAGATGCACCTACCGCTTTCGAATCTGAGGCAAGGAGCGCCTGCATTAATGCCTCATTAGTTTGGGGTTCGATAATTTGTAATCCTGCGCGCAATCGATCGCATTCGGCATAGACAGCAGGAGTTGATAGTCCAACAGTGCTCAGTGCTAATACCCAGTGATACGTTCCGCGTGATAGTGCAGAAGTGAGTTGGTCGCCATGTCCGCGTCCAATTGCAGTTCCGCCACTGAGCATAAATGGCACATCACTACCTAATTGAGCCGCAATTTCAAACATCTCTTCCCGCGACATTCCAAGTGAATAGAGCGCATCAATAGCAACGATTGTGGCGGCGGCATCAGCACTTCCACCAGCCATTCCCCCTGCAACTGGAATTGATTTCTTAATCTCTAGTTTCGCATCAACATCTAAATCAAATTCCTTGCCCATTAGAATTGCCGCTTGCGCCGCCAAATTACTTGCATCGACGGGAACGCCATGAGTGTGATCACCAATTATGGAAATAACTAAACCTGAACCAGGCGGTGTCAGTGTCAGTGTGATCTCATCAAAGATAGAGATAGCTTGAAAAACACTAACAAGGTTGTGAAAATCATCTGATTCGCGTGGTCCAACAGAGAGTTGCAAGTTCACCTTTGCGGGAACTCGAACGGTTACTGATTTCACGGGCATAAGGAAACTCTATTACTTACTTCTACTTATATCTGGGGATGCAAGTGCGATCGCGCAAAATCCAGAAACTTCTAGTGCTTCTCCCCGCAAAGTTGGATTTATGCCTGCTTTGAACAGAATTTCTTCTGCTAAAGCCGACGAGCCATACAACGATGAAAGTGCAGAGCGCAACATTTTGCGCCGTTGCGCAAATGCCGCATCAATAATTGTGAATACTTTTCTTCGCAAGAACTCATCGCCCGGCGTAGGTCTACGAGTAAAAGCAACAAGTTTTGAATCAACATTGGGTGCTGGCCAAAATATTGAACGCGAGACAGAACCCGCACCTTTCACATCGGCCCACCAGGCAGCTTTCACGCTAGGAATTCCATAATCTTTACTTCCCGGGGATGCAGCAAGTCGATCAGCAACTTCTGCTTGAACCATCACTACACCCGAACGAAGTGTTGGAACTTTTTCTAACAAGTGCAGAAGCACAGGAACTGAAACGTTGTAAGGAAGATTTGCAACCAACACTGTTGGATCGGCAATCAATGTGGAAATTCCTAATGCATCTTGATTAATGACAGTTAGGAAATTGGCACGCTCGCTATGAATTGCTGCAGTCAAAGGTAATTGCTGTGCCAGGCGTGGATCAATTTCCACCGCAATAACTGAGGCTGCTTCTTCAAGTAGTGCAAGAGTGAGTGAACCGAGTCCAGGGCCGATTTCAAGTGCAATATCGCTACTCGTAACACCGGCTGTGCGGACAATTTTTTTACACACATTGGAATCAATAACAAAATTTTGACCAAGTGCTTTTGCGGGTTTGAGTCCAATGCTTTCCGCTAATTCACGTATCTGGGCTGCGCCAAGTAAGGTCATGAAATTCTCGCGAAGGAACCAAAAATTCGCTCACCGTTCTCACTTAAAGAACTAGCTAACTCACCAAGATCATCTCCGCGCTCAATGGCCATTGCTCGCACAATTGTCGCGATATTTGCAGGAGTGTTGAGAGCTCCACGATGGGGCATCGGTGAAAGAAATGGTGAATCTGTTTCGACTAACAATTGCTCAACAGGAACAAGTTTTACCGCTTCTCGTAGAGCTGGTGCATTTTTGAAAGTTAGTGTTCCTGCAAAAGAAAGTATGTATCCGCGTTCAATACAAATTTTCGCCATTTCTTCATCACCAGAAAAACAATGAAACACTGTCTTCTCGGGCGCACCCATTTCCAGCAAAATCGAAAGAACGTCATCATGAGAATCTCGATCATGAATTACAAGCGCTTTGCCGGTCTTTTTTGCTAATTCGATATGCCATTTAAAGGATTCCTGCTGAATTTTTTGAAGCTCAGGGGGTGTCCGGAAATAATCTAAACCTGTCTCACCAATAGCGCGTACGCGTGGATGATTCGCGAGTTCTTCAATAATTTTCAAATCAGAATTTAAGTCTGGCACAACTGGTGCTTCGTTAGGATGAAGTGCAACAGCTGCAAGAACTGCGGTATCCCACTTTGTTGCTGCAGCTACGCACCATCGTGATTGTTCTGCTGAGTATCCAACCTGAACAATTCGATCTATTCCCACTGACTTTGCTTCGGCAATAACTTCGCCAACTTCAGGTGAATCGGCTGCGGTATTAGTAACTATTTCTAAATGTGCATGTGCATCAATAGTTGGAACAGGTAAAGGTTCTGGCAGTGGTGCTCGAGGACGATCAATATCTCGATTGTGGCGATCAGCCATAATTCTTAGGCATTCGTTTCTAAGCGTGGAAAGAGAACTGGTGTCTTAGTTACTCGCGCACCTGGAGGTAACTGTCCCCATGTTGCGACTTCAGAAATTTTCTGTGCTCCAATATTTCCAAGTTTTTCTTGCGCTCCAAGACTCTCCCATAAAATTTCGCATGTTGCTGGCATAACAGGATGTAAAAGAACTGCGAGTGCACGAAGTGATTCGGCGGTGTTGTATAAAACTTCTTCGAGTACTTTTTTGTTAGCCGGATCTTTTGCCAAGATCCATGGCTCTTTCTCTGTCACATAGCCATTTACTCGCTTACAAAATTCCATAATTGCGTTGATTCCACCTTGGAAATCCAGTGCGCACATTGCCGAATCGGCTTTTGCGACAGTTACTTCAAGGGCCGATACTAAAGATGCTTCACTATGTAGGGCCGGGAGAACACCATCACAATATTTTTCAATCATGGCAGCAGAACGAGATGCGAGGTTTCCAAAATCATTAGCAAGTTCGGATGTATATCTAGCGCTCATATCCTCCCAAGAAAAGGAGCCATCGCTGCCAAATGGAATTGCGCGCAAGAAGTAATAACGGAAGGCATCGACTCCAAAATGGTCAGTGATATCACTGGGAGCTATACCAGTGAGTTTGCTCTTGCTCATCTTTTCCCCAGCGACAAGCAGCCATCCATGTGCGAAAACTTTTTTAGGAATATCAACGCCAGCAGCCATCAACATCGCTGGCCAGATAACAGCATGGAAGCGCAAAATATCTTTTCCAACTAAATGCACATCGGCAGGCCACGTTGCTGCAAATTTCTTGCCACCAGCAGAATCTGGTGCATCAGTGAGGCCAACAGCAGTTGCATAATTGAGAAGGGCATCAAACCAAACATAAACAACTTGTTTGGTATCCCATGGAACAGGAATTCCCCAATCAAATGTGGATCGTGAAATCGATAAATCAGAAACTCCACCTTCAAGAAATGACACTACTTCATTGCGAGCGCTCTCTGGTTGGCACGCTTCCGGGTTATTCTTGTAATGATCTAGTAATGGTTGAGCAAAATCAGATAATTTGAAGAACCAATTCTCTTCATTGACAAGTTCAATTGGCTTGCTATGGATTGGACATAATTTCTCGCCATTAGAATCAATGAGATCACCAGGTAATTTGAACTCTTCACACCCTACGCAGTAAGGACCTTCATACTTTCCAGAATAAATATGGCCTGAATCTTTGAGGGATTGTAAAAACTTTTGAACTCGTTCGGTGTGACGAGGTTCAGTTGTTCGAATGAAATCATCATTAGCAATATTGAGCGCATTCCAATTAGGTTTCCACGCATCAGCAACCAGACGATCCACCCAAGCTTGCGGGGCAACGCCATTTGCATCAGCTGTGCGCATAACTTTCTGACCATGCTCGTCCGTACCGGTGAGAAACCAAACTTCTTCACCTTTTTGACGGTGCCAACGAGTAAGCACATCGCCTGCAACGGTTGTGTAGGCATGACCAATATGAGGGGCATCATTGACGTAATAAATAGGCGTCGTTAGGTAGAAGGCCTTCTTAGTGTTGCTCACGTGCTCATCTTATTAGCATCGACCACGGCGGCATAAACGATTCTCTTGGCTATCGCGAATTCCTGCGCAACTGCAGCAATTGCGGACTTACGATCCATTCCTGCCGCTTCAAATTCGCGCACTCTGGCGACCATTGCATCAGTTGTTATTTCTTCAGCTCCATCATGTGCTCCTGCTATGACAAGGGTTATTTCTCCCAGTATTTCTCGCTCAAGTGCCCAAAGAATGAGAACTGATAGCGAACCTCTTTGGGTTTCTTCGTATCTTTTTGTCATCTCTCGACATATTGCGGCATCTCGTTGCCCACCAAAAATATCAAGTGCATCTTTTAGAGTATCTACTAATCGATGAGGTGCTTCAAAGAAAACCATAGTTCGTTCTTCAAATCGTAATTTCTCCAACTGAGCAATGCGTGCACCAGAATTTCGAGGTAAGAAACCTTCAAAAGTAAATCGATCTGTAGGCAGTCCCGCCAATGCAATTGCCATCGTTACTGCACTTGGTCCCGGAATAACGCTTACCTCAAAATTATGAGCGATTGCATCTCGCATGACTCGAAATCCTGGATCACTAATAGTTGGCATGCCAGCATCAGAGACAACGAGCACAACTTTTCCATTAGAGAGCGCTTCTAATATTTCGGTACTGCGCACTTCTTCATTACCTTCAAAAAATGAAATTACACGGCCTGTAAATTTCACACCAATATCGGCGCACAATCGATGGAAGCGACGTGAATCTTCGGCCGCGATGATTTCTGCTGATTCGATTGCTTCGCGCAAACGAGGGCTGGCATCCCCGGGATTTCCCAATGGTGTCGCAGCAAGAATCAAAGTCATAGGGGCATCCTCTCAGGATTTGTGCAATCTGCCATACGCTAACGCCATGATTGCCGCAATTGCTCCCGTCGGGATTGCATTCTTTTCTTTGCTCTTACGGCTTTTTCATCTTGGTCAACCTAAAGGTTTTGTATTTGATGAGGTGTATTACGTCGATGGCGCACGCGATTATTTAGCCCATGGGGTTGAGGTTGTAGGTTCTAAACCTGAATTTGTAGTTCATCCCCCTATCGGAAAATGGTTGATAGCTGGGGGAATCAAAATATTTGGTAATAATGAATTTGGTTGGCGATTTGCAACGGCAATAACTGGAACTCTTCTCATCATTCTATTTGCACGATTTGTCCATACGATTTTTTATTCTCCACTTATTACAGCGCTCGGCGCCGCTTTGATGGCAATGGATGGAATGCAATTAGTGCACTCTCGCACTGCACTTCTAGATCTATTTCTTACCTTCTTTGTCCTTTCCTCAGTTTATTTTTGGCATAGGCAACGACACTGGTTAGCCGGAATAAATATTGGATTAGCTTGTGCCACTAAGTGGAGTGCTCTTTATTTTCTTGTTCTATTTTTATTTATTTCTATGTACCGAATCTTTCGAGATTATCCGATAAAGCAGATGCCAAGAGCTGTTGGGCTAAAAATACTTACCTACGCAATAATTCCAATAACAGTTTATTGTGCCAGTTGGATTGGTTGGTTTCGAAGCAATCGCGGATGGGATCGACAATGGTCAAATAATGTTTTAACATCTTTCTGGCACTATCACGCAGAAATGTTAGGTTTTCATACTGGTCTAACTCAGAAACATTCTTATCAAGCAAATCCTTGGAGTTGGTTGATCATGGGTCGACCAACTTCATTTTTCTACAGTTCGCCAAAGAGTTGCTCGAGCAAAGATTGTGCACAAGAAGTATTAGCACTTGGAACTCCATTTTTATGGTGGATTGGAACAATTGCATTAGCTGTTGTATTTGGTTTTTGGTTGCGTAGTTTTTATATTCACAAAAACCAGCCAGTTCTCAATCTGGTAATCATGGGAATAGCAGCGGGATACTTACCTTGGTTCTTCTTTCAAAAACGTACTGTATTTACATTCTATGCAATAGTTTTTGAACCTTTTATGATTCTGGCAATCCTTTACTGTGCCCAACTGTGGCTCACAACAACTGAGAATAGAAAACAAACCTTATTTTTTATTGGTGTAATTACGCTTTCAATCTTTATCTGCTTTGTTTATTTCTTGCCATTATTTACCGGAGAAGTAATAAATTACTCAACCTGGCACCAAAAAATGTGGCTTCCTTCCTGGATTTAGCCTTTTATTCGTTTGCTGCTTCGCGCAAGCGTTGCACAGCTTCTTCAGCTAGTTGTTGATCAAATATTTGGTCGCGACTTGGTGCAGCAGCAGCAAGTGCTTCGCGTTCCAAGCGTTCTTGCTCTTCGGTCCAAGCCCCTGGTGTAGTCAGGTCAAGTACTCGCTTAGGAATTATTGCTTTCGGTGCACTCAAATAAGTTGGAGCTGGAACTTGAGTAGGTTGCCAAACATTTCTATTTTCCGCACTTCCCTTAGGAAGTAGAACAACACCTGTGAGTTCGCGCTCTGAAAGTGGAATCCAATGTTCATTTGTTGCTTTTGGAGTTACTACTTCTGCTAAATTCGTTGAAGAGACTCCGGCAGATCTACGTTGCAATTGTTGTACCCGACGACGGTGCAAAGAGTCGGCGATAGTTTGTCGACGCACATGCGCAACATATAAAAGAATTCCAGTTGCAGGTACAAGTACATATAGAAAAGGCATTGAATTCATAATTCCACCCGCAACTGTTGAGACTAATGAAAATATTAGAATTGCAAAAATTATTCTTCGACGTAGAAGAGTTTGGGCGACTTTAGCTTCATGATCTAAATCTGTATGAATCACACCAGTACCCGAACTACCTGCTGGTGAGGCACTTGCAACTACGCGCAATGCACTCTTGTAACGTTCAATTGATTTTCCAGAAAATTCATTACGGTCGTGAAGCCAGCGAGGCAGAAAATAGGCAACCCACATTCCGGCAATCGCAATGTAAATAATTCCAGAGGCCATGATGTACAAAGATTAGAGGGAGTTGCGCTCAATTCCGTGGATTTGAGACTACCTAAGGCGAGGATTTTCTCGGACAAAAGATAGGTGGTCTCGCCATTGCCCGTCGATATGTAAGTAACGAGGTCGCTCACCTTCAAGTATGTAACCTGCCTTTTCGGCAACCCGACGCGATGCTTGATTTTCGGGGCGCAAATTTATTTCTACCCGGTGCAGTGCCATTTCTTCAAATGCGTACTGAGTCAATAACTCCACTGCTTGTGTGGTGTAGCCCTTATTCGCGTAGTTTCGATCGATCCAATAACCAATATGGCCAGCACGTAATGCACCATAAATCACTCCCCCTAGGGAAATCTGACCAATCATTGTTTTGCCATGAAAAATAGCAAATGTAAATGACCTCTGCTGGCGCCCTTCATGATTGAAGGTTCGTACCATTTCATAAAAAGTTGGTAATTCGGATGAAACATCCGGACCAGCGTGCTTATCTGGAACCACCGGAATCGTGGCTTCCCAAGGAGTAAGCCATTCTCGATTTTGAACCCGAACCGAATACCACTGATTGCGATCACGAAAACGCAGGGGTCTCAATATTATTTCGCTGTTTCCAAGAACAACTGGCCAAGGCGATGACATATCTTTTCGCTTCCTAAATATATCTACGCTCAAGAACAACTACGCTCACTTCAGCGCCTGCTTTCATATCGACATCATTCTCACTCAATGCAATAAAAGAGTTGGCATCTGAGAGAGTAGAAAGATCTTCTTGATCAGGAAGTGGTAGAACTGATTTCCCATCTTCGGATAAAACAGCACGAACATAGGAACGAGTTCCTGGAGTAGAACTAGTTCCTTTTTCCAATTTTGCTTTCACGCATGGTCTATGAATAGTTGCCGCACCCAGCATGGTTCTAATCATGGGACGAACGAAAAGTTCAAAGGATATATAGGCGGCAATTGGATCTCCGGGCAAAGTTACAACTGGAGTCCTATCAGGGCCGATTGCACCGAAGTTATGTCGTCCACTCGATTGAATCGCCATATCTACTGTGGTTATTTCGCCAAGCTTTGACAATGTTCTTGTAATGAGATCGAATGAATCGTCTTGCCGCTCTCCGCTAATAATTATCAAGTCTGCTCGCACTAATTGATCCTCAATAACTTTGAGCAGGGCCTCTTCGTCATCAGGAATTGAGTGCACTCGATAGGCAACTGCTCCTACTTCACGAACTGCAGTTGTTAGTAACCAAGAATTAGTTTCAAATTCCTCATTGTGCTCAAGTGTTTTTCCGGGTTCGACTAAGTCAGGTCCAGCAGAGAGTACGACAACGCGTGGATGTGGTCGCGTTGGTAATCGGTCTAAACCAATGGATGCAGCTAGTCCAATTTGAGTTGAACGAATTCGACTTCCTGCACGCATTACCAATCGTTGCCCTGCATAAATATCTGTCGCCAAGGTTGCCCCATGAGCGTCTAGAAGCGGCATCTCAAATGATTCGAGGGGCGTGCAGATACTAAGAAGAGATGTTAGAAACTCATCTACTCGCGTCTGCTCTGTCATAATCACACCTTACTTGTTCTCGATGCACTTCTAGGGGATTTCGATGTCTGTGAGCGATGACAAAGCAAGACTTCGCCAGCACTATCGCCAATTGCGAACCGAAAATCTTTCAACAGCGACGTATGAGAATCTACTCGATATTCCTGAAATAACTAATGCGAAAATAATTGCTAGTTACATTTCATATGGAAAAGAGCCTTCGACTCTCATTATCAATAAGAGTCTGATCTCACTCGGCAAGAAAATTATTTTGCCTTGTGTTACTGGCGAAGAATTACAGTGGCGATTCTGGGAAGGTAGCGACTCAGAACTTGAGATTAATAACGGAATATCTGAACCCACTGGTCCACTCGTTACAAATCTTGGCCTCATTGATTGCATTGTTGTGCCCGCATTGGCAGTAGATATACGTGGCGTCCGACTTGGGAAAGGTGGAGGTTTCTACGATCGTACCCTTGTGCACTTTTCTGGTTTCAGTGTTGCGTTAATTTATTCACACGAACTATCTTCCGAACCCCTACCACTTGAAGACTTTGATATTAAAGTGCAAACCGCCTTGACACCTGAAAAGCTATGTCGTTTCAATCTTTCTCTTTAATATCCTTGCTTGCTAAATCAGATAAATATTTGTTGTACTGCGCTAGTTCATCCGGTTGTCCCATCGCGGCCATTCGAGCAGTGTTTTTATCAATTCTCGTGGCTTCGCGCGAATCATCACGCATCCACTGGATAAAAGTTGCAACAAGTGCAATCAAAATAGGTATCTCACCCATAGCCCAGCCAATAGCGCCGCCTCTACTTTGATCTGCTAATAGATCATGTAACCAAGGAGTATTGAGTGAAAGAAAGTAGCCTTTATCTATCAATGTCGTTGAAGACATCAGGGCTACAGAGAAAAATGCATGAATACTCATCGCTGCGAACAGAATAACTATTCGAACTAAATGTGGAATCTTTCGTGGATTTGGATCTACTCCTACTATGACGTAGAAAAATAAAAAACCGGCAAGAATGAAATGAATATTCATAAAGAAATGCCCAGCATGACTTTGCATCATTCCACCAAATAATGAGGTGAAATATAGAGCAAAAAGTGAACCATCAAATATTGCAAGAATAATAAGTGGGTTTGTAAAAATTCGACCTATGCGTGAATGCAAAGCGGAGATGAGATGTCCTCTTATCCCTCGCTCTTGCGATGTTCGACCTTGCGGCAAAGTACGAAGTGCAAGCGTCATTGGGGCACCGAGTGCTAAACCAATTGGTGCAATCATTCCAAGAAACATATGTGCAATCATGTGATACGAAAATGCAAAGTGAGCATAAAGACCAAGCCCGCCGCTTGTCGCAAAATCTATTGTTGATATTCCAAGTGCAAACGAAATAGTTCTACCGATTGGCCACTTATCACCGCGGCGAGTCAGAACAAGTACTCCTTTTACGTACAAAGCAACCGCTACAACAAGTATTCCAATCATTAATGCATCTGGTTCATACGAGAAGAGAATCCTCGAAAAAGTTGGTTGTGGTGGTGTTTTAATACCTGCAACCGTTATCGCTGCATTAAAAACTTCACTACCGCTTCGAACCGGCGCTCTATTTGAAGATAACCAAGACCCAAGCATGAGTGTTATAATCATAATGAGCGCTTCAACAAAGATGAGTCGAGTAAAACCCTTCCAATCAATAGAAAGACCTTTACTCAAATTTTTACGGTGAAGGTATCCAATAGTGATCAAAATAATTGTTAGAAATATTTTTGCTATTACCACGGTGGCATACGTGGTGTGCCATGCAGATTTGAAATCAAGACGGGCCCAGGCATTTGCACTTCCACTCAAAACCACTGCGATTGCGCTCCACAATGCCAAAAGACTAAAGCGAGGCACCGCAATGGCTCGATCTTCCGGATCTATCAAAGCAAGAGCAAGCACACCGCCAATCCAGAAAGAAAGTGCAATCACGTGAATTACAAGTGATCCAATCGCTAAAGAGTGCGAACCACTCGTTGCCGAATGGCTTTGAAAAATGGGTGCAATCATTCCCAATATCACGAGGATGAGGAGCGCTATTGATGTATTTATTCGACGCAATCCGGAGGCCGATGCAAGGACAAACGCTGCTACAAGGGTTTGAAAAAATAGATACTGACCCAGTGTTATTTGCGTAATGAAGGATCGGATGACAGTTGGATCCAATGCTGCATTGATTGATTGACCCAAAATATTTGCAAGGGTGAAGAAAATAGTGCCCAGATTTCCGATCAGCCAGAAGAGCGCCGATATTTGAAGCAAGGAGCGTAATTTGAGTGCGGAAGTTGAAAGTTTTCCTTCCGAATCTAGTAATAAGAAAGTCATCGAAAGTAATACACCGATTACAGCAAAACTTGCTGTGACATTTATAAATTTACTTGTAGTTATAAATGCGCTTATGAAAGGTGCACTTGTCAGTGATGATTCCGCTAAATGAATCATCTATTTATAAAAAGTTTTCTGGCGTAGAAAACAAGTCCTATAAGAATAAAAAATGCAAGGATAAGCATTGCGATAACGAAGACATTGGTTCCCCAACTACTACTGGCGCTATGTGCGGTAGCTGTTGGCGATGCTTTAGTTGTTGGTGCAGGAGCAATAACACTCGATGATGAAAAGTTGAACGTAAAGTTACCAACTAATGGATCTTCGCCATCTGCAAGCAAGGTGTAACTAACTTTATAAATACCAGTGTCAACAAGAGGACTCAATCCGACACTTGCACTCATTGCATCGATAGTGATTGTTCCATCATCGACTCGATGGCCTTTGGGATCCGTAACGGTGACTTCATTTCCATCTGGAAGAAGTGCTATCTGCGCTGTAACTGTGACAGAGGACGGAACCGAAGAGATTGTTGCGCCGCTAATTGGTGATGTGGCTACCAGTGAATTTGCATTAGCGGGAGCTGTTGCGAAGAAGGCAATAGCGATAACTGAAATAAATGCCCCGCCCTTGCCTAACTTCATCAGAATTCCTCTCCAGATTTCCCTCTATCGTCTCACTTCTTTACACTTTACTTCTACCCGCAATACCCTCAAAAGCTAGCTATAACGGAAATGGAGCAGACGATGCCTACATATCAATATGCATGCAACACCTGTGGCCATGAATTTGAAGCATTTCAAACTTTTGAAGAGGCCTCACTAACCCATTGTCCGGAATGTAATGGCGACGTACGCAAGATCTATTCCGCCGTTGGTGTTGTTTTCAAAGGGTCTGGCTTTTACAAAACAGATTCGGTTTCAAAAAGTTCTGCATCGGTACCAGCTAGCACCCCTCCACCAGCACCCGCACCTGCGCCTTCGACTGATTAATCTTCGTGATGTGGCGGCTTATCGCCAGCTATTTCAGCATCGCGTTTAGCATCTTCGAGTGATTGATCATGATCAACTTCATCAGAGGTTACTTTCGGAAATAGCTCGCTCATTTATTACTTCCTAATCCCTAATGCATATTCCAGATCGTCAAGAATTTTTTTATAACCATCTGATTCTAAATGTCCACTCACAATTAAACTAGTTGCACCATGCACAACAGTCCATGAGAGTAATTCGCTGTGTTCCCGCATGCGCTCATCTAAGGTGCCAGTACTCACTAATTCATCTAGGCACTTTGTGAGATTCATATATGCGCGAGAAGCTTCAGGCTTGTGGTCAGGATCAGCGGCCATCAAGCAATATTCACTAAACATTAAGTTGAAAAAATGTGGTTCCTTAACGGCCCATTCAAAATATGAATTGCCTAGTGATCTGAATCGATCCTTGGCCGCTTTTGCAGTTGATCCAGTAATTTTTGCAAGTTGATGTTCTTGATAATCAGCTAGTTCATCAAAGAGTGAAAATCCGACTGCGGCTAGAAGTGAATCGCGGTCAGGAAAGTAGTGATACGTAGCGCTGGGACTCACTCCAATGTCTTCTGCTACTTTTCGAAG
>Ga0136642_1000091_pt1 | contig 56129 bp, 53 predicted proteins | sample LowCatLa1302831Y_FD_115313 | JGI IMG/M metagenome (GOLD analysis project Ga0136642, IMG submission 115313) | Freshwater microbial communities from Lower Cathedral Lake, Yosemite National Park, California, USA - 13028-31Y | ecosystem: Environmental > Aquatic > Freshwater > Lake ... | reverse complement strand
GGTAAACAAACATTTTCGGCAGTGCGCACTGCGCCCGCCTTGGCGGCCGGACCTGGCCGTGACTGTGCGCCGGGGGCTTCCGCCCCCAGAGGCCATCGGGCCTCACACTCGCGAACCAAACCCGGCTTGCGTTCAACCACGCAGGCAAAGGGAATCCCGGCCTTTTAAGGCCGGGAGGATGTCAAGTAAGCCTGCCAATCCCGTGAATCGTTGATTGAAGTTTTGGAAAATCGGCCTGTGCCAGAAACGCACGGCGTCCGAAACACCTGAACGCAAAAAAAACGCTCTCTGCAGTTGATCAACCCAAGGGCACGGTAACTTTCAACGCTACGGCGCGTGCAAGATCCTGTTGCCGGTTATCAAAACTTACAAACATGCGACATTCTAGTTCCAGTGCGCAGGCGACATGGAGCACGTCCAATGACCGGGTGCCAAGTGCGCGAGTGTGGGTGCGACTCAAGTCTGCTGCTCGTTTTAAAGCTGCGCGCCATAGAACGTCTGCTAGGACGCATCTTCCTTGTTCGAAATCCTCATCAAGTGCTGCGAGAGCAGCCGCGAACGCTTTGTCGTCAATAAACTTCCGATGCGTCGCGAGCGCGATGGCGTTCACCAACTCGACGCGGCCGTGGTAGGTCACAAAGAGCGGATGCCGTTGCTTTGCCCGCCACGCTGTCATGGCGCGCGACTCGCGCTCATTGAGGTAGAGTTTCAAGAGCGCGCTCGGGTCGACGTAGATCTTTTCAGCGGTCGCCACGGTTCTCGTCCTGCAAGGATTGGGATTGCTCAGCTGAAAGCGATGTCGGTTGGTAAGCGGTCAACCGGCCCCAGTAATCAATCGGCTCGGGCGCTTTTCGTGGCCGAGGAGTGTGTAAAACGAGCCGGTATTTTGTTTTACCGCTCTCGGTGAGCAGAATCTCACCTTCCGTCTCGACGATCTTTCGCACTCGAGGGAAGCGATTGCGTAAATCGCGGATAGAGGCTGTGGCAGGCATTGTGATACGAGTGTGTATCACAGAATTCAGCGGTCAAGCGCGTTCGCCGACATTTTCTCGGGCGGTGCCTCGCGTGAATTCGGTGTGCCCGTGACGTTGGATTTGAACACGGCACTAGGCGCGCAGTTTTGCGTCGCGCTGATTGCAATACCCTCAGTTCGTCTGCGGGCGTTCCTGGACAAATGCCCGCCTGATCTGCGCTGTAACGTAACGGCAAGTATTTGCTCCCCCTAAAGGCCAACGGCACCGCGCTCGCGCTGGCAGCGAAAAGGTCGTCACGAAAAAAAGGCGGTAGCCCGAGTCTTTCATTAATCCGAGATTTACGCCGCCACCACGCCGAGGCCGGCCCAACGCCACCACATTCGGCGCCCCGCCTCGCTACGCGTCCAAAATTTCTCCCAACCCTGCGGTGCACCTTTTTTGGTCACCAATAACTTTAACGCTGCGAGCTGCGGCGCTGTAAGTTTATCCTCAAAACGCACGCCGAGGGTCGCGCTGAAAAACCGCACCGTCTGCCCGGCGTATTTGACCGTGTAAAGTCCGGTCCAGCTCTGCGCCCTTTCCACTGAGCCCACCCGGCGCAACATCATCCGGTGAAACCCCGTCGGTCGGACGGCATCGAGCCGCACCGCCACTTCACCCGGCTTTGCCGGAAAAAGGGGTCGCTCCCGTCCGCCTTCCATCACGAGCCGCAACGCGGGCGGTAAAATCGCCGTGCCCGCCAGATCCCAGCCGCTGCGACGCACTTGCGTCCGCCAATATGCCAGCGACCCATTATTAAAAAATGCCCCGCACACATCGCCCGCCAAATAACTTGTGGGCATCGTCGAGAGTTCGCCGAGATCGTCGTCGTGGAGCGCATCCCAGAGCTGTAGCAACGTCCGTAGTCGTCGCTCCTCTTTCATCTCACTGACGTCGATGCCAAAACTTTTAAGCCATGGCCGCAACGTTGTCGTCGGATGGCCCGCACCATTAACGCCAAGATAGAGTGCGCCGCCCATCGCCAGACACGTGGCCAACGCACGTAACGCTCGCGCCGGTTCAGGAATATAACTCAACACACCGTGGCAGGTGATAAGATCAAAATCTTTACCGATTTTCTGCGGCAACTTTGCATCCGTAAGATCCGCGACTTGAAAGGTGATTGGGCGACCGACTTTAGCCATGCGTTCCAATTTCCGCGCCACCGCGATTGAGCGCGGACTAAAATCCACCGCGACTATTTCCGCTTTCGGCAACTGACGCCGCAACACAAACGCCTCCACCCCCGTGCCGCAGCCGGCGACGAGCACGCGCCTTGGAGCCCCGCAGCCAGTCCGGCCGATACCCTGCATCCACTTAAGTGCCGGCATCGAACCGCCGCGCCGGAGCAACGCCTCAAGATCGTTTCCCGGATAAGGGAAACGCTCGTAGACTTGCTTGATGCGTTCAGCTGAGGACAAGAAGGGCAGTGTTCTTATCTCCGCGGCTTCAGGTCAACTGCCCGTTACAGCTGATGTTCGCTAAACTTATTTACCGGCGGCGTACGCAGCAAACTGCTCCGCGACGCGCGCGATCTTTTCGTCGCCTTCGTGAAAATAAAACCGCCAACGAAACGTTACGCGGCCGCCCGCCGGGATGGTGAGATCGCCCGCCTTAGGATTGGCTTTGTGCGCAGGCTCGAAGTCATGTTTTCCAAAAGGATTTGCGGCGAACAGGCCGTAGTCGCGCACGTGCCACCACGTCGGATGACGCGGGTTTTTCGGGTGATCGAACATTGCGACACCGTAAATTTTTCCCTCTTTCGGCGCGTGGTAATCAACCCAAGTGGAAGCCTTGCCCCAGGTTTCAGAATCACGGATGCCTTCGGCATTCACGATCGTGCCTGTGCCGTCAGTTTGCTTTTTGTTGAACCGATGCGGCGGCGTGAGCCACTGCGCGACCCGGAAAGCCATCGAGCCTTCCTTGGTGTCGCCCAAAACCACGGCGCGCTCCGCCGGCGCTTTCAACGTGACTTCGTAGTCGATCTGGCGCCCAGCCGGGACGGCACGGAGCCGCACCGTCGTCTCGTCGGTGCAGTGTACCACGCCATCAGGACCCACCCAGCGATTCGTCGCGATCAGGGTTGCAACGCTACCGTCCGCGTTCGCCTCGACCGTGTCGTTGATGATCGTGCCCTTACCTTTGCCCTCAGCCCAAAAATCCACGCCGTTCACCGCGCCGTGTGTAAACCACAGCGAGCGATGATGCGGATGATCGAGCTCTTCGCCGGGCGTATCCGCTTTCATCGGAAAATCGCGGTTCAACGGCGTCCCGTCTTCTGCCAGCACGGGATAAAAGTAAGGCCGCGGGCCGCCTTGATACACGTACTCGGTGAACAATTTTCCGCCGAGCTCCACGCGGACGCGACCTTCGGTGCGCACGACCTTGGCCTCAGGCAGCGCCGCCGACGCACTTACTGCGAAGGTAAAACCAACAAGCGCTAATAGGGGTAAAATTCGGGGGGTCATGACTCGAATGAGTCATAATCCGACGCGCGAGTCCAACCCTGCGGCGCGAATTTTCGGTGAACTCAGCGCCGGGGGTTCGTTTAAGGTTTTTTCTCGGCGGCGGCCGCCTTCGCTTTTTGTTTAGCGCCCTTGCCTGTGCCCGGCGGATTGCCATACCACGAGGCCGGAATGACCTCGGGCACTTTCAATTCACGACGTAGCCGCGTGAGTTGTTGTTTTAAATCCGCGGTGATGTCCGCATACGACGACTCGCCGTAAACGCTTTTTAGCTCGTTGGGGTCGCGCGCGAGATCGAAGAGCTCCCAGTAATCTTCCCCGATTCCTTCGAAGCGCACGAGTTTGAAGCGGGCGGTGATCACCCCGTAATGTGGACGCACGCGGTGTGGCGTGGGATACTCAAAATATTGATAGTAAAACGCCGTGCGCCAGTCTGCAGGAGTTTGGCCGGCCAGCAGCGGTTTGAGACTGTGGCCTTGCATGTCGGCAGGCTGGGGCAAACCCGCGGCGTCGAGAAACGTCTCCGCAAAATCGAGATTGGAAACGAGGGCGGCGGTAGCGGTGCCGGGTTTGGTAACACCGGGCCAACGCACGATTAGCGGGGTGCGCACGGACTCTTCAAAAATCCAGCGCTTGTCGAACCAACCGTGTTCGCCTAGGTAAAACCCTTGATCACTCGCGTAGATCACGACGGTGTTTTCCGCGAGGCCCTCTTGATCCAGGTAATCGAGCACGCGGCCGACGTTTTCATCGAGGGCTTTCACGGTCGCGAGGTAATCGTGGAGATAACGTTGGTAGCGCCAACGCAAGAGGTCCGGGCCGGAGAGTTTGGCGGCGCGGAACTTCGCATTGCGGGACTCGTAATAAGCGTCCCAAGCGGCCCGTTGCTCAGGCGAGAGGTTGGGTGGTGCAACGAGTTTAGCGTCGAGATCGGTGAAGGTTTTTTCGATCGTCATGTCCTGATCATGCTCGGCGGCGCCTCGGCCAGCGTAGGTGTCAAATAAGGTGGCAGGCTCGGGATAGACCCGGTCGCCATCGAAATCGAGATGGCGCAACGCTGGCGACCACTCGCGGTGCGGTGCCTTGTGCTGACTCATGAGCAAAAACGGTTTAGTTTTGTCGCGATTCTTGAGCCACTCAAGCGAGAGGTCACCGACAATATCGGTCACATAGCCTTTCGTCGCCACAGTTTTACCCATGCGAATCATCGGCGGGTTATAATAAATGCCTTGGCCAGGCAGGATCTGCCAAAAATCAAAGCCGGTGGGGTCAGAGTTAAGGTGCCACTTGCCGATCATTGCAGTCTGATAACCGGCTTTTTGCAGCATTTGAGGAAAGGTCGGCTGCGAACCATCAAATTGGGTGTTCGTGTTGTTCACGAATCCGTTGAGGTGATTGTATTTTCCAGTCAGAATCGTGGCGCGCGAGGGACCGCAAATCGAGTTGGTCACCAGACAGCGGTCGAAGCGCATGCCTTGGCGGGCGAGTCGATCAATGTTGGGGGTCTCGATGAGTTTGCGGGCGTCTCCATAGGCGCTGATCGCTTGGTAGGCGTGATCGTCGGAGAAAATAAGGACAATATTTGGCGGGGTGGCGGCGCGCGCGGAAAAACCAACAACGAGGGCGAGCGTAAACAATAGGGTTTTCTTCATAAGCAATGGGGGTTTGATTGGAAGGTGCCCGAACTTACCTGCGTGGGTCGAGACTTCGATTGAGGGAATTTGCCGCAGCCTGGGCTCGCCACGCTGGATCCCAGCGCTTCAGCTCAACGCCTCGAACCGTTTTACTTATTACAGCGCCTCTATGTCTTGCCCCCGCATTTTTTTACCCGTCGCAGCTTCACCGCTAGTTTAGCGGTGGGTTTCGCGACCCTCGCGGGTCTGCGCTTGCGCGCGGCGCGGGCGACGGCGGGTGAGTTAATCGCCTCCGTTGAAAAAATCACGCTGCGTCGCGGCCGTGGCGGTGAGGGCCCGACGTGGTTTCATCCGCGCGCGTGCCTCGTGCCTGGGGAAAAACAACCCGCGGTGTTCATGACGCTACAAGAAATCGCCGGCTCGGATATGTTTGGCCCGCTGCAACACATGATGTCGGTCGACGCCGGTCGTACGTGGACCGAGCCCGGACCCGTGCCACCACTTGGCCGCATCCCCATAGCCGAAAGCTTTGAAGAAGGCGTGTGCGACGTCGTACCCGAGTGGCATCAACCCACCCGCACGGTTCTCGCGTTGGGTCACAGCGTAAATTATAACGGACCTAAATTCTCACCCAATCAACCGCCGCGCTGGCCGGTGTACGCGGTGTGGCGTGATGGCCGGTGGGGCCCGCGCCGCAAATTAGCCTGGGCCGACCCGCGCGGCGCCTACATCTACACCAACAACTGCGGCCAACGCGTCGTATTACCTAACGGCGACATCCTCCTCGCCTTCAGCCACGGCGCCACCAAAGCCCAGGCCCGCTCACTCTCGAGCGTGATCTGCGGCTTCGACGGCGACACGCTCACGGTGAAACACGTGGGCACCGAAATCGCCCCTGCCGGGGGCCGCGGCCTTCTCGAGCCGTCGATCACCGCGTTTGGCGGCCACTATTATCTCACCATCCGCGCTGAAGATGAACGCGGCTACGTCTGCGTTAGTCCCGACGGGCTAACGTGGACACCCAAGCAAGCCTGGGCTTGGGACGACGGCGAACCACTCGCGATGTCCACCACACAACAGCACTGGCTCGCCCACTCCGGCGCTCTTTGGCTCGTCTACACGCGCAAAGACCCGAGCAATCTCAACGTACTGCGCTGGCGCTCCCCGCTTTGGATGGCGCAAGTTGATCCTGTTACGCTACGCCTCAACCGCGCCACCGAGCGCATCGTCCTCCCGCTCGTAGGCGATGGGGTCAACGACCCCAACCGCGTCGCAATTATGGGCAACTTCCACCCGCTGCACGTCTCACCTGAGGAATCGTGGATTAGCGTCGGGGAGTGGCAGCCAAAAAATGGTATTCGCGGCGATTTACTTGTCGCCCGCATCCGCTGGTCCCGCCCCAACCGCCTATTTATTTGTCCGACATGACTTCCACCCGCCGCGCCTTTCTGCAAAAAACCGCGCTCCTTGCCTCCGCTCTACCCCTCGCCCGCTGGACCCTCGCTGCCGCTGGCGCGCCGGTGCCGCCCTCGGCTCCGTCCAGTGTACTCCGTGAGATCCTTTTTAGTCCGGGCAACATCACCGAAAAGAAAAACTGTTACGACCGCTTTGAGCCTCTAAAAAAACCCGTCCAAAATCCTGTGCTTAAAGCCGAGATGCCTTGGGAGAAAAGCGGCGTGGCCTGGGGCAGCGTCCTGCGTTCATCCATCGATGGAAAATTCAAATTCTTTTATAGCACCGATTTTCCCGGGGCACAGGCTGGCGCCGTCTTGGTCGACAATTCCATGCAGGGCCGAAATCACTGCGTGGTCTGCTACGCCGAATCGGACGACGGACTGGTTTGGCGTCGCCCCCCGGTAAACCAGTTTTTTCAAAACGAATTTCCCGGCAACAACATCGTTCTTACTTGGGCCGCTTACTACAACGACTCGCCTTCCGTCATCGAAGACCTCCACGAACCCGACCCGCAGCGGCGCTACAAGTTGATGATGTTTCACCTCGATCCGCAAAACGCCGACCTCACCGGTTGCGCGCTGTTCGTATCACCCGACGGCCTGCGTTGGACGTTCACCGGGACCGTCCTGCCCTCCCAAGATGCGTCCTCGCTCTGGCAAGACCGCCGGACCGGCCACTACTACGCGTTTTTGAAAGACCGTCAGGGCAACCACCGTAGCCGCATGCTCGCCCACAGTGCCGATTTCCGCACGTGGAGCGAACCACAATGGATTTTTACCCCCGACCATGGGGACAACGAGGGTACAAATTTTTATAACCAATCCGCCTTCACGCTCTGTGGGCGCAGCCTCGGGTTTCTCAATCTGTATGATCTCACCACGCAGACGACGTGGGTCGAACTCATCGAAAGCGGCGACAACCTCAATTGGCAGCGTATGCCCTCTCGCCCGCATCTACTCCAGCCCGGCGTGCCTGGCAGCTATGACAGCGGTGGTGCCTACGTCGGCCTCGCCGAACCCATTCTGGTCGGCGACGAATTTCGTTATTACTACTATGCATCCGCCGACCGCCACGATGCCGCCGACACCGGTGGTAACGCCGCTCAGCGCCCCGCGCTCGCGTACGCGACCTTCCGCAAAAACCGCCTCGTCGGCCAACAAACCGAACACGACGGCGCCTTCGCTACACTTCCGATCGTATGCCCAGGCGGCCGCCTGTTTTTAAATTTCGTCTGCGCCGGCGAAGTCACCGTAGCGATCAAACGCCCCGGCTACGGCGGTGAATATCTCGGCTACACCGCGGCGGAATGCATGCCAGTCACCGGGGATAGCCTGCGTTGCGAAATCCGCTGGAAAAACCAACCCGATCTCGCCGCGCTCCAGGGTAAAAACATCCGCCTCAAAATTAGTGGCCGCAATCTGATTGCCTACAGCGCGAGCTTCGAGCGCTGAACGTTAAGTTACCTTCCTGGTTGGCAGAAACACGATGACGTGAGCGTCACGTCGGCGTGAGCCCACACGTGTTTGAAACGTGCCTCAAGTGCTTCGACTTCAACGGTGTTTTTATTCTGCAAACGCAGACACTGAGCGAGGCCAAAAAGCGACCAGCCGTTGTCCGCGGTGCGGGCGAGGTCTTCGCGATAAACCTGTTCCGCATCGACGAGTCGGTTGCGTTGCAGCAAAGCGGCACCAAGGGCTTGGCGCACCGGTTGCGCCCAGGCCGGGGGCTCGGCGTAGCGCAAGCTGTCTTCCCGCACTACGGCCGCCTGCAAGGCCGCGAGCGCCGCGTCGATTTTGCCTTCGCGCAGCAAGATTTCGCCATCGAGCAAGCGTGCCGCGATTTCCATGACATCGGCCAAAGGATTTTTTCGGTACATCGCACCGGCCGCAATCCCGGCGCGCGCCGCGGCAAAATCGCGCTCTTCGGCGCGCGCGCCCACGGGATCACCTTGCGCCGCCCGCGCGATGCCGCGCGCGAGATAACGCCACGCCCGCGCGTGCGGATAGCGAGCGAGGGGTTCCGGTTCCGCTAAGATTTTATCCCATTGGCCGAACCGTTTCATCACGTCGAAATGCATCGCGAAATAACCGTCACCGCTATCGGACTCGCGCTTCCACTCGGGCGGCATCTGCGCAAACAGATCGCGCATGGTCTGCGCCGCGAGCGCACTTTGGCCGCTCATCATCGCCGCGTAGGTGAGCATGTGATAATCATGACCCATATAACTGAGATAACCACTCAAAGGGCGCCCGGCGGTTTCTCGGTAGCTACGGTTGGCCGCGATGGCCTGAGTGTTGGCGACAATCGCTTCCTGCCAACGGCCCCGACGCACGTCGATGTGCGAGGACATGTGCACCATGTGGCCGAGTCCGGGCGTGAGTTCGCGCAGCCTGTTCGCCGCGGCATCGCCTCGTCCAGGTTGAGCGGAGGCTTCGTAAGCGTGAACCGCGAGGTGGTTGGCGAGGGGCTGGCGAGGGTTGAGGCGCAGCGTCGCTTCGAGTACGGCGACGGCTTCTTGAGTGCCGGGATGAGGTTCACCGTTTTTCTGCCACATATCCCAAGGACGGAGCATCATCATGGCGTCGGCGGTCCAAGCGCCGATGTCGGCATCGTTCGGATGCGAGCGCCACACGTTACGCATCGAAGCCGCGTAGTCTTCATCGAGTGGACGACGGGGGGCTTTCGCGTCATCGGAAAATCGTGTTTTCAGGGCATCGATCAGCGCTCGCTCCGCCGGCGTGCAAGCGGCAGAAAATTTCTTCGCTCGGACGAGCGCTGACGCTGCGCGTTCAGCGCGCACGCTGCTTACCCCGACGTTATTAATATGCGGACTACAAGCGAGCGCGACGCCCCACCACGCCATGGCGCACTCAGGGCTGAGTTTCACCGCGTGCTCCATAGCGCGAAGACCTTCGTCGTGATTGAAACTCGTGATAAAGGCCACGCCTTGATCGAAATAACGCTGCGCTTGCGGTGAAGCACCGGTGATCGCTCGCGAATGCGTGCCGATGCCTGCAAACAATGGCGGGGGCGCCTGATCTTTCGTATCATCAGCCGCCCGCGCCCCGAACCCGTCTGCAGCAGAAGCTATCATCCAAAAAATACCAACGCAGCTAAGAAAATTTTTCATTGGTAAGGGTCGAGATTCTAGGCAACCAACAGGGTATCCCCAGCGAAGCAGGTTTTTGCGGAATATAGCGACGACAACTTACCGCTGAGTTTTAGCGGTAATGCTATTTTTGGGGTCAACCCCAGCTACTCAGATCGCGGACAGCAAACCCCCGTCCACGTAGATAATCTGGCCGTTCACGAAGTTGGACGCGCCTGAAGCGAGAAACACCGCGGTGCCGACCAACTCCTCAGGGCGACCCCAACGCCCGGCGGGGGTACGACCGCAGATCCATTTATTAAACTCGGGGTTATCCACCAAGGGCTGCGTAAGCTCAGTTGCGAAATAGCCGGGGCCGATGGCGTTAATCTGGAGGTTGTGGCACGCCCATTCCGTCGCCATCGCGCGCGTGAGCATCTTGAGACCACCTTTGGCCGCAGCGTAATTACCCGTCGAGGGGCGGCAAACTTCGCTCATGAGTGAGCAGGTGTTGATGATTTTCCCGGCGCGGCGCGCGATCATGCGCGGAGCGACTTGGCGCGTAACGAGAAACGCACTCGTGAGATTCGTATCGAGCACCTCGCGCCATTGGGTCTCGGTCATCTCGGCAAGCGGCGCGCGGCGATGAATGCCGGCGTTGTTTACCAAGATATCAATCGGGGCGACTTCCGTTTCCACCCGCGCCACCGCTTGCGCGATTGCCTCGGCGTTCGTTACATCGAACGCCGCTGTCGTTACTTTTAAACCTTCGGCGCGCAACGTCGCTGCAGCGGCCGCGAGTTTGGTCACATCCCGACCATTAAGCACCAATGAAGCCCCCGCCGCACCGAGTCCACGCGCGAGCGCCAAACCGAGGCCTTGGCTAGAACCGGTGATGAGCGCCGTGCGCCCGGTGAGATCGAACAGTGGATTGGGTTGGGCCATCGGTAAATTAAGTGACGTCAATTCGCCGCACGCGACCGGATAGGAAGAACAAAGCGAGCGTTGCCAAGGGAGCGAGTGCTGCCGCGGTAATCAAAATAGGCGTGTAAGAAAAATGATCCACGACCCAGCCGGTGGAAAACGTAAATATGACGGCGCCCAAACCTGCGGCAGTACCGGCGAATCCCGCGATGGAGCCTACGGCGCCGACTGGAAAATAATCACTCGCGAGGGTTTGCACATTGCCGACCCAAAACTGAAATCCAAAGAGCGTAATGCTCAAGCATACGATCGCCGCCGGCGCCGAAGGAGCGAAGGCCGTAGCAAAACCGGCCAACATGGCTATTGTACCGATGCTGATAGCCGTCTTGCGCGCGCGATTCACGTCCCCCGTACGCCGCAAAAGAAACCCAGAAAACCAGCCACCCGCCAGCGCTCCGAGCGCGGCGGCGACGTAGGGAACCCAACCCGTGGCCTTGAGTTGCTTGAGGTCAAAACCACGGGCATCCGCGAGATAGAGTGGCATCCAATTCACGTAGAGCCACCAAATCGGATCACCCAGGAACCGCGCCGTCACAATACCCCAAACCTCACGACGGCGTAGCAACACGCCCCAGGCCACTGGCTGTGAGGATGGCGTTGGGGTCGAGCATGACGAAGGGGGTGTTTCTGTTTTTGGATAAAGCAGTAGCCAAAGCGCGAGCCACCCGAAACCCATCACCCCGGTAATCACAAACACCGCTCGCCAACCGAAGTCATCGCGCATCCAGATGATCAGCGGAATCGCAAACGCTGGCCCAAGTGAAGCACCGGTATTGGCGATACCCATGCCGAGCGCACGCTGCCGGGCTGGAAACCAGGCTGCGATGGTGCGCGTGGCACCGGGCCAGTTACCGGCTTCGCCAAACCCAAGCACCCCGCGCACAAAGCCGAGACTCGCTACACCACGTGCGGCCGCCGTACCAATCTGCGCGACCGACCAGATCACTACGGCAAGCGCGAACCCGAGGCGATTGCCGATGCGATCAAACACCGCTCCCCACAAAAACATTGAGAGCGCGTAAACGAGCAAAAAGGCGTTCGCGATCCAAGCGTAGTCGAGGTTGGAAAGTTTAAACTCTGCCCGCAGCACCGGCGCCAAGGTGGGCAACGCAAGCCGGTCGAAATAGTTAATTACGGTCCCCAGAAAAATAAGCGCGATGATGACCCAACGCCACGGACGATCTTTTTCGGGCGGACTCAACGGGGCGTGGGCAGTGGGGTTCATTTAAATTTATTACGCATCGCATCGATGCCTGGGATTTTTCCCATGAGGTGCCGATGTTGCGGCTCAAAAGACTGGATAAGCGAACGCTGCTGAGCCCCAACGAGAATGGTGAAGATATAGCCTTCGTGTCCGGGCGAAGCCACCGTGGGATGATAACCGTGATCAACTAGAAACGTGTCACCGTGGCGCGTCATCACGACTTGGGGGGCGAGCGCGGCAGGTTGATCGGCTTGTTCTTCGTAGCAAAACTGCGCGCCGAATCCCGTCTCAGGACGGAAGCGATAGTGATAAATTTCCTCGAAAGCGGTTTCTTCAGGCGGGCGCTCGGTGTCGTGTTTGTGCGGCGGATAGCCGGACCAGCAACCAGCGTCCGCGTAGAGCTCACTGACAAGGAGATTACCCGCGCGGCCCGCAGCGTTTTGCCCAAGGATGTGATAGATACGCCGCCTAGAATGCGTCGCCGCCGAACCGACTTCGACCATTTCGACTTCTTCGGGCGTGATGCGAAACGGCGCGTGAGCTTGCGCACAGATGCCACCAGCGACGGCGATCTCCGTACCGTCACGCAACGAGCGGACCGTGACCGACGCACCCGTACCGCAATAAACCGAATCCGCTGGTCCGTCCCAGATGCCAGCGCGGCGCCCGATATTTTTGAATTCCTGCTCGCCTACGACGATATCAGCCGCCCCAGCAAGAACCACGACGAGCAACTCGCAGCGCGGGACGTTTAACGTGTGCGTCTCGCCGGTAGCCAGACGGATGAGGTTGAAATAACTCAACGCGAGCCGACCGACGCCGGGTTCGACGAGAGCTTGGTTGCGATTATCACGAGCGCGAAGGAGGCGGGGCATTTTATGATGACGTACGTTGATCAGAGTTTTCCGTCCCAGACAAAACGCCAATATTCTCCCGGCGCCGCGGGGCCAAGGTGTTGCGCGAGGGGTGCGCTGAAACTCGCGTCTTTTCCATGACGCAATGCCTGCACGAGCAGCGGCAGGATCCGAGCGCGATTGGTGGCTTTGATGTCTTCTTTCGGCCACTTTTTCTCGGGGTCGGCGTAGGGCGCGACGAGACGAAGCGCAGCGCGGAGGTTGCGGCCGTCGGGGGTGGAGAAGCTCCAAAGATCTATGCCGATACTTTCGCCAAGGCAGGCGAGGCGAACGAGCGCCTCGAGATTGAAGCAGGAGTAATCAAGCGACTTGGTGCGCGCAAGTTCGAGGGGTTGGCGGCCATCGGGCTCAATTTGGCGCTGAATGCGCTTTGTGGTGGCTTGGGTGAGAATTTTTTTAGCATCCGCGGTGCGACCAAGGTTCAGGGCGAGCGCGACGACCTGAACATCATACCAGGAGCCGTGGTTATTTTCAGCGGCCGCTTCTTCACGGCCGTTTTTGCTCGTGGTGACCCATTCATAGTATGAGGTGAGCCATCCCGTCATCGCAGTGGAGTCCGCGGCCGACCAAGCCGGCGAACCCGCAATGAGGGCGAGGCCATCGACGAGATTGCTCAAATGGCGCGCTTCGAGAATGCCGATACCGCGACCGCTATTTAATCCCGGTATGGCTTGGGCGTACTCCAGCGAAGGATTCATACGCGTGGCGGCATCAAGAAACCACGTGCGCGTGAGACTAGCGGCTTTTTGAGCATAGCGCTCATCGCGCGTAAACCAATACGCGAGGCCGAGGGTCTCGACGGCGTTGCATGTGCGGCTGAAGGCGCCGGAATCGGTGCCGCGTTTGCTGTCGGGGTTCACACGGCCATCGTCACGAATGTAAGGCAGACCGTCGGCCTTTTTAGGATTCGGCCACCAGTACGGCGCGAAGCTAAAATAATCGTGCTTATCACCACTCGCCGCCGTCCGCGTTTTGTCCAAGACAGAAGCCGGCTGAAGTTTGAGGAGACGATCCGCCTCGACGCGCAAGAGGACCAAGGATGACGCGAGTCGCTCATCGCCAGCGGCCAAACGTACACGCGCGGTAACGAGCCTGTCGGCGTTAAGCCCAAAGGCGTGCGGCGCTTCGCCGGCAACAGCGGCAAACCCCGCGAACAAAAAAACAACGATGCAACAAAGCTCTGGTCGTTTAAGAAAATTCATGGATATCAGAGGCTAGGAAATCGAATCGGCAGATTGCGACGCGCTTCTGCGGCGGTGAGCTCGGCGGGCAGGCGTTTACAAAGCGCATGCCCGTCTTCGCGGCAGCCACAGAACGGTGTATCAATATCCTACCGAATAAGTGATATAAATCGTGCGTCGGTCAGAGGCAGTTGCCTGTGAGGTTAAATATTCTATGAAGCGCCGGTCGGTGAGATTTTTCCCGAAAATGCTGACCGTTTGTCTAATTCCACTCGTTCGGTCAGCGCCAAACCGGTAGTGCACGTTGAAATTAAGGAGAGAGTAAGACGGTAATTGCAGATACCGACGTCCGTCGTTGCCCGTATAAACGCCGGCACTGTTAAAGAGATCGCCGGTATTGGGATTCTCAGCAGCCTGTCTACCAACATACGTCACGCCGGCGTTGATCGACAAGCCCTTGAGCGCACCGCGAAACCCGTACTTGCCGGCGAGACCACCTTGGTCGTGGGGTACACGACGTGGTGAAAATCCAACTGCTCCAGTATCCCGACCAAAATAAGTGTAGATAGTATTATTGTGTCCGTAACCGCCAACCAGCGTAAAGTCATTGGTGACCCGCCACGTCAGGTCGAGTTCGGCACCACGAGCTAACTGGCTACCCGTGAAGTTTGTCGCGGTTGTTCCATTGGGCAAAAGCTCTGTGGTGGGAACATTCCGCAATACAATGTAGTAGCCGGCGACGGTAAAAAACAGGCGATCCTCCAGCAGGCTGAACTTAAGTCCATAATCATAGCCCCAAGAACGTTGATTCGGCTGAATGGATGGAGTGTTAGTCGCAGCCTGATTTTGAGCGTTGGCATTGAACCCGACTCCCCGGCTGACGTAGGCAGAAATCCGCTGATTTACCTTGTAGTTCAAACCCAAACTTGGAGACCACGCGGTTGCAGAACCCTTGGCGTAGGCGCCCGCACCGTCTGTATTGCGTAAGAGAAAGTTAACGACATCATAGCGCAAAGTGCCAAAGAGCATCAGGCGGTTATCGTAAAGCGAAAGCTGATGACGCAACAGTCCGCCGAAGATTGATGAACGGTTTTTTTTGTGCCCCGAGGGGATTGAAAAGTTCGCGGGGCTGTAGTCCGGGACGCTATAGTCGATCGGTTGGCCGGGATAGATGTTTTTGAACCAATAGCTCCCCTCGGGTCCTGGAGGAATCCGGGTAGCCGTATTAGCGATAATGAGATTAGAGTTTAGGCTCCACGTCCGATCCCAGCGGTAATAGTCGGAAAAATCGAAGGTGAGTAGCGTCTTATTATCCGTCCGTCCATCGAAGAGCTTGTAGTGCGCAACGAGATCGGCCTGAAAGCCGCCTCCGTCTTCGTTGATCAGGTTCTTCGCGGGCGTACCCTTAGCGAGCACGTTAGCACGATAGTCATATTGCGTGCCCGAGCCGGCATTGAAAAGCCACTTGTGGCTGCGCCACCAATTTGCCGCCGAACGGAACGAAAACACGTCGTTGATTTTTTTTTCAAAAGTGGCTGTTGCATCATGCGCCTCTCGCGTAGTTTCACTGTGGGGACCATTTTGATTCAAGGCCGCGAGATCCATATCGATATCCGTGTAGGTCTTGGTCACGGAATCATAAAAGTAAGGCACGCTAGAAATCACCGAGTGCGCCTGATTACGATAGGTGCTGGCTAAGACGTAGAGGTCCCCGCCGTCGGCAAATTTTTGCTCGATACCAACCGCGCCCGAACGATTGTGAAGCGCAGCGCCCTCTACTTCATAACCGCGCTGGAAATCTGAGAAGCCGACAAAATACAACGTGCGAGCGGAAGCACTCATCGGACCTGTTGCTGTGAGCTGAACCTTGCTCGTATCGTAGCTACCGGAAGTCAGACTTAAGTTGCCTTTTGTGCGCGTGGTAGGGCGCTTGGTGATCATATTGGCAATGCCACCGGGCTGGGTCTCACCGTAGATCGAGGCGACGTTAGGTCCCTTGATAAACTCTACGCGATCGATCAGCATCGGGTCCGTTCGACCGAGACGAAAGAAACCATCGCGTAACATATATTGGCTCGCGAAGCCACGAATTGTCGAATTGCCAGAGCCGCTTATATCTACCGCGGACACAGAACTGGTGTATGCAAACGCGTTGGTCGTGCCTTCAAAAGCTCCGAAATCCTCAAGGAACTCACTGGTCACGACATTAACGTTGTATGGCAGGTCCTTGATCGAGGTCGCGACGCGACTGCCTGAAACGGTTTCGGAAGCAAGGTAGCCGCGTTCTGTATTCGCGCCGACGGTAAATTGAGAAAGCGTGACCACTTCGTCAGTATTGGGGGTCGGCTTTGAGGACGGTGCGGATTGGCCGCGAACCGTGGCCGTGGCGATGAGGACTATTAATCCAAGGATTGAGATATGGGGTATTTTCATGAGAGGGTGATACTTTGCGTGTGCTTCGGGAGGGGTTAAAAATTTCGTTTTGGTTACTTACCTAAAGATTCTGGCACGATGACGATCAAATGAACCGAAGGTGAGGTAACCGTGAGCGAGAGTGTGTATTCATTTTGGGGACAATTAATTTGCTCATTGCGCACCAGGGCCGGCGCTTCGGCCTTCTTAAGCTGTGCAATTTGGTCGTCCTTCAATATCTGGGGCTTGCCCATCGCCACCCACTCGTGGTGCGGGTTACCGTGCGTCTCATCGATCCGGAACTCTTTCAGCGTAGCCGTCAGGCCTTTGATTCCACGAATACGAAGCTGCACTTGGACTTGCTGCTTTTTCATCAGAGCAACTTCCACGTCGGGCTCTGGCTTGGCCTCGCGCCCTATTTCGATGGAGGTCTTATTGTAAACGAGGATAGCTAACGTCTCGTGGTCGATGGTGGAAATCACTCCAAAATAATCTGAAAGCTCCAACGGCACTTGAACGTCGACAACCTGCCCCCCCAATTGCGCGACCATTTCCATCACGCTCAAGACTGGTTTTTTGATTGAAATAAACCCAGCCGCGTTGCGTTGATTGCGAAACAACGCATGCGTGGTGCGTTGGTTCCAATCACCCATGAAAGTATGGTCACTACTCATCAGCCGGTAATTCACTTTTGCCTCTTGGATCATGAGTCGCTGGTGAAGGTCAATATTTTGCGCCATAAATGCCGCATACCAAGGACCGCGTTCCCACCAATAGGGTTTGGCCCAACCCACAATCGGATCCGCCTCATCGTTGATAAACGGCTTCTGTGAGAACTTCGCATGATGGGTTTGGATATAGTCGTAAATCCGAAGCTCCCGTTTAATCATCGGGGCTGGTAGGGCTTTGACGTGAATCGATATGAAGTCGATCCGCACTCCGATCTCGCCGGTGAGGTAATTTTGTCCGTTGTCACAGTGGTCCAGCAAGGCCGCAAGGATAGCAGAGGGTTCCTGTGCGTCGGGAAGTGCAAAATCGCGAGCCGTCCCAGGGCCGCCAAACTGTAGCGCTGGATCAGCTGCTTTGAGGCCCTCGGAGCACGCATCGTAGTAATTAAGAAAAACGCGAACATCATAGCGCCAGAATTGCGGTATGTCTGGTTCATTTGTGCTCTCAAAAAACCAACTGCGTACTTCCTCCTGTCCGTATCGCTCTTCCAAATGAAGAGCGAGTGCCGATATAAAATCTTTCCAGTGCAGGAGCTGGGCGCGATCCCGAAAATTATCAAAATATGATTTTTGCCGGGTCAGCTGCTCTTGAAAATTTTGGTCATACTGACTGGCGCCATACCCGGTACCATCTGAGGGAAACCCCATCAATTCGAAGATCAACTTCAAGTGATTGCGGGCTAACTCATCTAGGGCCTGGTCGAGCCTAGTCCAATCATAGATTGGCCGGCCGCTTTCTATGTCTCTAACTTCCGCAAGATTCAGTAAATAATGGGGCCGAACGTATTTAATGCCTTTTTCAGACAACTGGCCGACATCCCAAAGGACCTGCTTCATTTCACTGGTCGCTACGACGTCAGCGGGAGAAAATCCCGTGCTGTTCCAAAAGTTTTTAAATGGTTTGGCGGGTTGCCGGTAATCGATTTCGATCGACGCGCTCACTGCCTTACCGGCAAAAGCAAGCAGGCATGCAGAGATCAATATCCGACAAGTTTTATTCATGAGGGAAATGCTGTTATAGAGAGATTGGGTGACCGCTAGCCATGTGGTAAGGCTACGATTCAGTGGAGACGGGTAACGTATGGGGGGGTGCTTAATATAACCGCTGGACGCGGCCGCGTCTTTAGCTCGCCACGAAGTTGTTTTGTCTAAATGAGAACTCGGGTAAGCTCACTACTCACCCTCTCCGCCCATGCCACTGCTCACCACTGACGTGGAACCCCTTTGGATAGCCCGCTACGACTACGAGCCCCTTTGGTCCCTGCCTCTACACTCTCATGACGACTATTTTCAGATCATTCTAGTCGTGAGCGGGAGCGGCGAAGCTGTTGTCGGCGCGAACCGCCGCACATTCGGCGCAGGCCAGTTGCTGTTTCTGCGGCCTCGCCTCTTGCACAGTCTCACCGCAGGACCCACAGCTTCAGTGCGGACGCTCGACACAAAGTTTCACATCCACCGCACCCAACTAAGCACCGCCTGTCGCAGATTGTCGTCCTTTCACACCAGCGTCGATGAACGAGCCGTCGCTTTGCTCGAAATGATCCACAGCGAGGCCCGCCGACATGGACCACTCTCGAACACCCTGTGTCAAACCCTCTTAGCTGAGCTACTTCTCCGTTTGCTGGAAACTCAGTCGCGAAATGCAGCCGAACCTGCGACCTCCACCCCATCCACAGCCAGCGCCAACACTAACAACGATGACGAACTTACGAACCGTCTAGAGCGTTTTTTACGTGAAAACTGCGCCCAAGCCATTAACCAGCAAACCCTCAGCGCTTCTCTGCACTACAGCTACCGCCACCTCCAAAACGTCTGGCTCAAACACCACCGGGAATCGCCGCTGCAAACGCTCTGGCGATACCGCGTTGCTCGGGCCACCGAGCTAATCCGTTACTCCGACTATGAGCTTAAACGTATCGCCGAACTCTCCGGCTTCAGCACGGTGCATCATTTTACCCGCGTCTTTACCCGCATCACTGGAACCCCACCGGCGCGTTGGCGGGAACGGGAACGCGAAGGCGTGCGACAAGATGTCGTGATCAGCCCGGGATTTATCAATCCGGCGCTCACGATCCAGGGCCCGCCGCACCGCACTTAAACTCAACCGCCCATCGCCATCAGTCGTGCCGCGACATCGGCGCGCAAACGCTCGATGTGTCCCAGCGTGAACTCACGCACGCTCAGCGTATCATTCGCCACGAGCGGCGTGAGGTCCATCGCAAGGGAAATGGCATTCGTCTGGTCCGTGGCGTGAGAATTAAAAAACGTGGCATTCGCCAGCCGACGACCCATTGCGGCAAGGTCGTAGCGTTTGCCGCCTGCTATCTGCGACTCAAATACGCCAACCAGTTTCGCCGCCAACTCGGGGTTCGCGCTGGCATCCATCGCCACTTTCTCGTGGTCCACGAGCCAATCGAGATCGCGCCAGCCTTCCACGCCAAGTACGCGCGCCGGACGTTGATCCGGGGGCAAGGCGCGTAACGCTTCAATACAACGCAGGAAACACGCGACGTGCGTGTCGTGTTTATCCGCCGGCTGGTGCAGATAAACCACCTGCGGCCGGCAACCGCCAAAAATGGTGGCCAGATCGGCTGCGACCCCCGCGGGGCTGGCTTTTTTTACATCCGAGCTCGGATGCGCGAGCTGGAGCTGGAGGTTGTACGCGCCGAGCGAGGCCGCTGTCCGCTGCTCATCGCGGCGAATGAGCTGCATTTCGGCATCGCTTACGTGCGCAAATTTTCCCGTGCGCGCCGAGCCCGCGCCGTTGGTCATGACCACGCCAGTGAAAAACCGATCACTACGTCCAAGACAGTCCGCCACCGCCGGGTAGGCGTTAATCTCGATGTCGTCTTGGTGTGCAATCACGCACAAATGCGTGGTGCGAGCGAGGGCTTGCGCCGCGTCACCACCCTTAGGCAAAAAAACATCTGCTTCGGGCCGCGAAAATTTCATAATCAAACCGAAAGGGTTGTGATTATTTTTTTGCCGCCAACAGCGCTACGACCGCGGCTTCGTCGACCTCGCCTTGCACGGCGTGTAGATGGTGCAACACGCCCATACGGTCCTCAGGGCTCGAGCTAGAGATCTCGAGCATCCAGTCTTCGGTTTTCGGCGCATCGACGATTACAACGTCAGCCCAAGCGATGATTTCGGAGGCTTCGATCATGCCTTGGGTAAGGCCGCGAATGAAATACTCAGCCATGGTGCGGTGATTGGGAGTGGTTGCCATAATTTAGAAAGCGAGTCCGCCACGCCGCCTCGGGTCAACCTCGCGTGTATCCCTGCCTGCCCTCTTTTTAAAATAAACGCGCCGGATAAAGACCCCTGGCCACGAGATCCGCGATCGCCGCCTGTACGCGTGGCTTATCTTCGCGGTACGTTACGCCGAACCACGTGCTTGTCGTTGGCAATACACGCACCGTTGCTTCAACGCGAGCAACCATACCGGCCACCGCCGCCGGCAAATAGAACTCCGACTTCAGCTCTGCACCCTTTTGTTTTAAAAATTCCCGGAACTGCCCATCAAGCCCAGCCAACACGGCCGGCGTGAAACCCCAGCAGTTCATTGAAACGGTTTCTTCGCCTGAGTATTTTTTTTCTACGCCCACTTCGCTCGCCAGTATCCCAGTCTGCTCGACGATGCCCCGCAGTTGACCTTGCTGCAAGGCGCACACCCCCCGGGAGACCGCGCCATGTTCCGAAAGCGTCCGATCGAGGCGAAACCCCACCATCGCAAATTCTGCCAACGCAGACGGCGGTGGCCGATGCCCTGACATTGGGTCATAACCGGTCGCTTTCCCAGCGGAGGCCGCCAAGAACGTACCCAGCTGCGCAAAGGAATCCGCACCATAAAAATCGTCAGCGTTGATGACCGCAAAATTTCCGCTAAGTACTGAGCGCGCGCACCAAACCGCATGGCCAGTACCCCAAGGTTTCTCGCGGCCCGCCGGCACGGAAAAACCCGGCGGCAACGCCGTGATCGATTGAAACACGTAGTCCACCGCGATGAGTCCGGCGTATTTCGCTGCTACTTGGGTTTTAAATAGCTCCGCAAATTCCTCTCTGATCACAAACACCACTCGTTTGAAACCGGCCCGCACTGCGTCGAATACCGCGTAGTCGAGTACCGTCTCACCCGCTGGCCCGACGGGGTCGATTTGTTTGAGGCCGCCGTAGCGCGATCCCATTCCGGCCGCGAGGACAAGGAGCGTAGGTTGCATCGCCGCAGCCAACCTAATCGTGCGGAAAGATAAACTAGGAATTAAAAGAATTTCGCGGCTTTTCCGCCGCAGCCAACGCACTTAGCCCCGACCCCCCTTAAGCAAAACGAGGAAATCGGTGCCTTTCGCCTCAAATTCCCGCCAATAACTATCCTCGATTTCCTCGAGTCGTTTCATTTCTTGCTCGTCCAATTCCTCCGTGAGCTTGGTTGCTCCAAGTTCCGAGCGTAGGTCGCGCTCTGCCAACCGCTCCACCAACTCGCGCCAAAACGCATCCTCGGTAAAGCGCGCCAATTTTTCGAGCACCGGCCCACTTTCTAGTTTTGCTGAAGGCTGGAACTCATCATCGGCGACTTCTTCGACAAGATCGGCACAGCCCAATGGGGTGGCGAGCGCGAATAATTTTTGTGCCGCGGCAGCATAGCGCTCCGGTAAAATATCCGGAGTCTCGCTGTCCGTGCTAGCGACCCGCAGGCCCATATAGGCGAGTTCGAGAATGCGGGCATATTCCTTGGTCGTGAACGTGGCTTTCATGCGCCGAAAAAGGACCTTCCGCACCATCGCGCGCAAGGTCGGAGTTCGGAAAACAGCCTTAAACTGTCACGAGCGCCAAACTCTCTAAGGATGGATGCGCCGCACCCAGGCCCGGCCCATGCGTGACCGAGCTAATGCGCACTTCACCATCGACTACGTTCACGCGAGGCCAGCCGACCGCATTCGCTGCGCGGCAATACACATCGCCGTGCTCCGCCAACACCTGGGCTTGCACCGGCGTCGGCCACGCGGAAAGGCCTTTAAAATAGTGGTGACCGTTGCGCTCCACGCTCGTCACGCCCAAGGCCGCCTGCACCGCGAGATCCTGCAGCAGCGCCACCGGGCCGACGTTGCTTAAATCTTCACCACTCATGAGACCTGTCTGGCCCGCGGCCCGGCGCTGCGCCAAGCGACACGCGTTGGCCACGCCTTTGAAAATGCCTTTGCAGTTTTTGTGGCTCGTACCGGCGTACCCCAGCGCAAGGGCCGCCGGCAGGCTGCTTAACTCGCCATCAGATTCGTCGATAATGATCGGTGGCCGCTCCGGCCAAGCGCGCACCAACTCGCCGATGGATGCCGAGAGTGCGACGTCGCGGTGCCAGGGTTGCTCAATAAACCACAACCGCGGCCACAGGGCCGCCAAGGCTGGTGCCGCCATTAACCCACGAGCGTAGTCGGCAAACGCGCCGACTTCGCGAAAGCTCTCGTTACCGTCGAGCGAGAAGGCCCAATCGCGCCCTGCGCACTCACGCGCGAAAATTCCTGCCATGCGTGTGAGCCGGTCCCGATCGCGGGCGGTCTCGCCGTTGATTTTAATCTTAAAATGACGAAGGCCATAAAACCGCACGCAGGCATCGAGCGCCTGTGGCAGGCCGTCATCCACGCGTTCTTGCGGTGTGATATCGCCGTCCTCGAGTGCATCGCCGAGACCCACAGTGTGCCGCGCAATTAAAGTCGCCGCCGGGTGCGCCGGTAGCCAATTCCGCGGGGCCGAACCCGCCAGCTCGGGCCGTAAAGCGCCGAGATCCACGTCAAAAATATTTTCCCGCAGGGCAGTAGCAAAACTCACGCCGCGGGCGCGGCCAAACGCGTCAATTAAGGCCCGCTCAACAAGCGAAGTCCCGAAATGCGCAAGCAACGGCGGTACTTTTTTTCCGTCGTTTCCCTGCTCTGCCCAAGCCACCTGCGCTGCGTACACGTCCCGCCAAAAACCAAAGACCGTCGGCGCGCGGACGCCGCGCGCATGTTTCACCGCGGCGCGAATGACGGCGAGCATGTCGTCGATCTCGTCCAGCGGCGCACGCGCCGGATCCTTGGTGAACCATTTCGGCGGGAGATGGTCGGCGGCGATGCCGGTTGCGGTGTGCCCGTTGATTTCAAAAGTGAGTGAAAGGATGACGTGCGGCAGCTCGGTCATGGTCGCGATGCCGTAGCGAAACGGCATTCGTGCCCGCAGCTCAATCCGGTGTAATCTGGCTTCTTTTAAAGTAATCACCTTGGTAGCATCACTTAATCGTTGGGTGCGGCGCAACCCTGCGGCAGGATGGCTTAATTTTTGCTCGGTGGGTCACTGCACTTCCAGCACTGGGCGGCAAAAAGCGCCGGAGCAACCCGGCCAGTTAAGAGGAAGGGCCCAGAATTTCTGAGGTGCGGGTAGCGAGAAAACTTCTTCAGGAAATTTCAATTCTTCAACCACCCATAGACCCGCCCCAAGTAAGATCGTGTGGGTCTCAGCGTTGAGCGGCCCGCTCCCGCCAATCGAATAGTGGTCGATGCCGACGCCGCGCACCCCGCGTTCTACGAGCCAGCGTGCGCCCGAGGGATCCACAAAGGGCGAACGGTAAAGCCACTCGTCGCTCATCGCCCTACGTTCACCCCAACCTGTCGCCAATAATACGATTTCTCCCGCGACCAACCCCAGCAGTTTGGCCGCGAGCAATTCCGCGGTGATCGGGGCCGCCGGCTCCAACCCCCGCACATCACCAATTCGGGCTGGACCGACAAACGTTTCCAACGGCAAATCCGAAATACTCCGGCCGCCCGCGATTTTATGCAGCGGCGCATCGAGGTGGCTGCCGGTGTGTGTCGCCATGGCGATCACTTCCATGCGCCAACCGTCGGTCGGATGATCGGCCGTGCGCCGAAACGATACCGGGGGATGCACGGGGCAATTTGGCGCGCGATCAAAAAGGGGTTGAGAAAGGTCGATGAGACGCATGGGGGGTAGCGGTTTGAACGAAGGGAGCGGAGGACACATGCAACGACGCCCACGAGCCGCCCGGGAGGCAATCGCCGAGTATTTTACCGGCCCAGGACCCCGCGTAAGCTGATTTGCGTTTTTATCGGCAATTAGCAAAGTACCCTGATGCACCGGTTACTTCTGGTTCTCGCTTTTTTCACCACTTCGCTCGCCATGTCCGCCCAAGAAGCTTTTCCGCCTACCGCAGCTGGTACTTCAGAATTAAAAAATTTACCGGCCGGTGTGCTGCTCAAATCGTCTGGGCGCGGCAACTACTTCGACGGCGCAGACAATCTCTTCGGCCCCCTTTTCCGCTACATATCGCGCCACAAGATTGCCATGACCACACCGGTCGAAGCGCGGATCAACGAGGCTGCGATGTTTTTCTGGGTGGCCACGAGTGAACGCGCCAAAGTCACCGGCAACGAATCCGGCGTGGAAGTTATAAATGTGCCGGAGCGCCATGTCGCGAGCCGCGGCGAGCGCGGCGGCTACTCGCGGGAAAACTTTGAAAAAGCCCGCGCCGCGTTGCTGGCTTGGATGGCGGACCAAAAACCGGCGATCGAACCCGCCGGCGAAGCCTATGGGGTGTATTGGAATGCGCCGTATGTGCCGTTTTTCATGAAGCGCTTTGAGGTCCACGTCCCGATCCAGCCACGCTTGGAAAAATCCTGACGAACGCGGCTATTTTTCGCCTGAAACCGAGGAGGGTAAGGACTCAATGTATTTGCGGCGGAAAACGAAAAATTGTTTTTCAATTAGGTGGTAACTGGGCAACGCGATTACGACCGCCAAGGGCACGCAGATAAATAGCCCGAGCAGCACTGCGTCCCATTCGCGCGAGCCGGTGATATCAGACGAGGCGAAATGTTTGAGCGCCCAATACATCGCGTAGGAATGGAAAACGTAGATAGAAAAACTCAACTGTCCTAAACGGCTCAGCGTCTGATCCCACCACTGGGGTAAGGCCCAGCGGCACGTGAGATAGCTTACCAATAGATACGCCCACATCACGCCTTCAACCGTGTCCCAAATGATCCAAAGCGGAGATTTTTCGCCGCGTTGATAGCCGCCCCAAATCGCTAGCCATTGCAGCCCCGCTAAAACAACCATGATGGCCAATCCTAAATGCAGGGGCGAAGTTGAGCGCTGGCCACGACGAAAATACCAGCTAGCCGCAAGCATCCCGATCGCAAATTGATCAAACCGGCCGATGATCGACCATTGGCCAATGTCGCGCACGGTCCCAAGATCCGAAAAATAAAATCCCCGTAACGCTAAGCCTAACCCCATCAGTCCGACCAGATACCGCGCACCATGCCGCGCGACGAAGGCCATCAAAAATGGAAAAATGAGGTAAAACTGAAACTCGAGTCCGATCGTCCATAATTGGCCGAAGCCGGGAAGATTGGGTAGAGAATCGATATTCAATACGGGTAAGAATAATAGCCCGAAATCCAAGGGAGTGAAGCGTCCGCGATTGAACGCCATTACAATGACAATGCCCAAAAGGTAGAGGGGATAAACGCGCACGAGACGCGAGAAGATGAAATTTCCGTAGTGGATAATTTTACCCTGGCCGATGAGCCCGAAGATAAAACCACTAAGAACAAAAAAGAGGTCCACTCCTGAGGAGCCTTCGCTAAAAAGGGTCAGTAGCGGATTACCGCTGTACGCCTCCATTGGAATCATTCCGTGGTAAAAATGAAACATGACCACCAGTATCGCCGCCAAGAAACGCAAGTGATCGAGCCGAGAAATATAACCGACGTTTTTACTTTCATGCGGCGCCTCGGGGGCGATTTGTAACAAGGCTCGAAACGCGAGGACCGCGACCGCGCTGAGCGGTAGATATACGAGCCAATGAATCAGGGCGGCGGGAATCCGCGCGTGTGACCAATGTAAAAATGGGGCCACGTGAACCATCAGCCCCGCGCTCCAGACACAACCGAGGACAGACCAAAACCAATCAGATTTTTTCGCGGGATAACCGGGGATGGAGCTCATGATTAGAATAGGTCTGGAACGCTGTAAGCGGGTAAAAAAGTCGTCCGTGATGGCGCGAAGCCTGAAAGGGGTGCCATCACGTTCACCGCGTCGAACCGTGACACAAGCCGGATCGAGTCGCTGCCCCAGATTGAGGGATTAACTAAAAACAGGATTCTGGGCCATTTTAAGAGCGGAACGAGCTGAACTTAAAGCGGGGCGATGACCGTCTCCGGGGGATTTTTCCGACGAAGGGTAATTACGCATTCGAGGTGGCGCGTCTGCGGGAATAAATCGAAGGGTTGAACATCCGTGAGCACGTAGCCGGCGGCCAGAAAGCCTTTTAGGTCGCGCATTTGTGTCGCCGGATCGCAACTTACATAGACCACCGTGTGCGGGCCAAAGGCGAAAAGCTGGCTAAGAAACGATTCGTCGCAGCCTTTGCGGGGAGGATCGATGATGACGGCGGTGTCGGCGGGCGCGAAAAGGGGATCTAGACCCGTGAAGATCGTAGCCGCGTCACCCGCTTGGAACGTGACGTTAGTGATGTGGTTAGCTTCGGCGTTTTGGCGCGCGAAGCGGATCGAGGAATCACTGAGCTCGATGCCGGCAACCCGGTCAAAAGCGGGGGCCGCGCTGAGTGCAAAAAGCCCACTGCCGCAATAGGCGTCGACGAGAAACCGTGCGCCGCCGGTCGCCGCGCGGGTGCGAACGTAGGCGGTGAACGCAGGTAGGATAAACGGATTATTTTGGAAAAAATCGCGAGCCAGGAAGCGGAGTTTTAAATCGCCGACGGTTTCGGTGATGATGGCTTCGTAGTCGGTGGTGACTTGGCCGCCGGCATCACGCAGTAAGAGCGTAGCGGCACGCACGTATTCGCCGGTCGCGGCCCGGGCGCGGACGGCAGCGCGGGCGACGGGGAGTTTTTCATTAATGGCGTCGGTCGCGATGTGACAGTGCGGGACGTCAATGATGTCGAAGCGCGTACCTTGGCGGAGAAAGCCGATGGGGGGTGGAGTGGCCGGGTCGCGAGGGGGATTAAAGTGCGGGGTGATTTTGGAGCGATAGCCGTAAGGTTTGGGCGAGCCGATGACGGGGTTCACGGCGTGGGTGACACCGGCCATATGTTCGAGCAACTCGGCGACTTGCCGTTGTTTCCAGAGAAGTTGCTCGGTGTAGGTAAAATGCTGGTATTGGCAGCCGCCGCAGCGGGTAAAAAGCGGGCAAATCGGAGCGATGCGGTGCGGCGAAGGCGTGAGGACGGAGACGAGATCGGCCTCGGAGTAGTTCTTGTGGTTACGAAAGATGCGGGCGCGGACGCGTTCCCCGGGTAAACAGAAAGGAACCATGATAACCCATTTGGCCGTGGGGTCTTCTGGGTGGGGCACACGCGCTAGGCCCACGCCATGGTTGGTGAGCGTGGCGATCTCCAGCTCCAGCTCGGTGTGATACGGGAACGGAAGGTCGTTGGATTTCTTTTTGGGGTTTACCACGTTAAACACAAAATACACGAAAGGGCTGGATACGAAGAGGATTCTTTTTTCGTGTGTTTCGCGGGTTTCGTGGTGCGCTGGTGTCGTGGCTTCCGAAATAATCACCAGTCTCCAAAACCCGCGCGTAAAACAACTCGTGAAATTGCGCGACCGCCGTCCGCGTGACGAAGCAGGTGTGTTTCTAGTTGAGGGCTACCGAGAGATTCGGCGCGCGCTGGAAAAAGGCGTGAAGTTGCAGGAAATTTATTTTTCCCCCGAGTGGTTTTTGGGAGAGAACGAGCCGGCGCTGATCGCACAAGCGGAGGCCGCGGGTGCCTTAAGCTTTGAACTGACGAAAGACGCGTTTGCCAAAGTGGCTTATCGGGAAAGGCCAGATGGGTTACTCGCCGTGGCACCGCAGTGGCGCCGGGAGTTGGCGGATCTACCGGTAAAAGAAAATTCTTTTTACCTCGTGGTCGAAGCGATCGAGAAGCCAGGCAATCTAGGCACGATTTTGCGCAGCGCGGACGCAGCGGGCTGCGACGCGGTGATCGTATGTGATCCGGTGACGGATATCTTTAATCCCAACGTCGTGAGGGCTTCGACCGGAGTGCTGTTTTCCGTGCCATTGGTGGTCGAAGAAAGTACGCGCGTGCACGCGTGGCTAAAGGGAAAGGGGGTGCGCTCGGTGGCGACGACGCCGGCGGCCGAAAAAATTTACTCCGAGGTCGATCTGCGCGGACCGCTCGCGGTGGTGATGGGCAGTGAACAATACGGTCTGAGTAAATTCTGGCTAGAAAACTGTGATGTCCCTGTACGTATTCCGATGGCGGGACAGGCGGATTCGTTGAATGTCGCCATGGCGACGATCATCACTTTATTTGAAGCCGTGAGGCAGCGGGGCGGCGGGGCAACTTAATTTGAGGAAGCGGGAGCGAGCTGATTGACCAGGACGCGGTACGGCGGGAGTAAGGCGAGCGCCATAAAAAGTTTCACCCCGAGATCGCCGGCCGCAAGTGGAAGCCACGCGATCGTGGAACCCGCAAAAGCGACGCCGAAGAAAATCGAGGTATCGACGATGGAAGCTGCGGCGGAACCAAAGAGCGGGGCCTTCCACCAACTGGCCCGACGCAGACGATTGAATACGGCGACATCCAGAAGTTGAGAAATAATAAAAGCGGCGCCAGAGGCGCAGGCGATGCGCAGGGGTGCGAAGAGAGCGGAAAGGATGAGCCCAACCGAAAAGCCGACCCAGGCGACGCGCCGAGCGAGCGCGGGGCCAGAGGTGCGGTTGCAGACATCGGTCACAAAGTACGCCACCGGATACGAAAACGCGCCCCAAGTGAGCCACGGATTCAGGGGGAACTGCACGAGTATGTTAGACCCTAGAACGATCGCGGACATCGCGAACGCGGGCAGAAGAATACGGCGGGCGGTCATCATCGAGACGGGGAGCAAGAAATTGTTTTTTGAGCGAGAAGCGAGGCCACGAGTTCGGCGGTACCAGTGGCCATGGTGATGCGTGGCGTGTAGTTAAGGTCGCGGCGCGCCGCGGCAAGATTGAACCAATGATCTTTAGCGAGTTCCGCCGCAATAAAACGCGTCATTGGGGGCTCACCCCGTAACGGGAAAAAGCGCCAAGTAGTTTCACAGCAAGCGCCGAGCGCACTGGCGGTGCGCAGGGAAATTTTTTTGGTGACGGGGGGTTCGCCGAGGGCGACGAGCAAAGCATTAATCCAAGTCCAAAGATAAACCGGTTCGCCGTTGGTGATAAAATACGCCCTACCGCCGGCAGATTGCCTCGATGTTGCGGGGGGTGAGCCGAGGGATGCTGGGGTGATTTCGCCACCGCGAGCATCTTTTAATAAGGGATACGGGTTGAGGGCATTTTCGGCGAGGAGGTGGGCATCAACGGCGTTTTCAACGTGGACCATATCGACTTGGTTTTGTCCGTCTCCGACAATCCGGAGACGACCCGCGCGCGCCCGAGCAAGCACTCGGGGTACCAGATGAGGATCTCCGACGCCCCAAATCAGATGCGGCCGGAGAGCGATGGTGCGAAAAGATTCGCTGTGGGCGGCGAGCACTTCGCCTTCAGCGAGGGCTTTAGTCAGTGGATAGGGACTCGGGCAGGCGGTCGTGAGCGGAAGGGATTCGTCGGCGTCGCAGAGGGCGCGAGCGTTATAAACGACACTAGGGGTGCTCGTATGTATAAAATGCGTGACGCCGTGGGCGCGGGCCCCAGCAAGGAGAGCGCGAGTGCCAAGGACGTTGGTGCGGAAAAAATCATCGTAGCGACCCCATACACCGACTTTGGCGGCGGTGTGAAAAATGGTTTTGATGCCGGCGCAGGCGGCTTGGACGGCGGGCGCATCGTCGAGGGAGGCGCGGATGAAACGGACGCCGCGCTTTTCAAGATCGGGCGCGGGCGTACGGCCTAGAATGGTCACGGAGCGCCCCGCGGTGAGCAGGCGCTCGACGAGGCGACGGCCAAGAAAACCGGTGCCACCGGTGACTAGAACCGGTGGCTGAGCCAGGGGAAGCGACCCATCAGGAGCGCAAGGCCGAGGTGCTGGCGTGAGCGTACTCAAGGAGGGGTGAGAGGGCGCGAGCGCAGGCATGAAAGGAGCATTCAACTTTTAAGATCGCTCTGGTGGCCTTGGGCGGTGGAGGCCCAACGGGTGAGGGTGAGGCGATGGATTTTGGCGTTGTGGCGAACGTCGACGGGGAACGCAGGGTGAAAATAAAATCGTTGAATCGGAGCGGTGTGAGGGTGCGTGAGAGCAAGGGCGCGAAGCTCGAGGGTGAGAGCGCGGGCTTCCCGCGAAGTGCGCACCGTGGTTTCGATCACCATAGCAGGCAATTGATCAGGAGCAGCGCCGAGGCCAATGAGGGCGCACCGTGTAGCCCGAAAATGGGTACGGAAAACTTGTTCACAGGGCTCTGGATAAAAAATACCTTGGGCCGTGATCACGCGTTCAGCCTTACGACCGCAAAACCAAAGACGGCCCTCGGCATCGAGCAAGCCGCAATCGCCAAGCCGGTGATAGGTACCGGTGGGTGAAAAAATTTTGGCTAGGGCGGTCGCTTCCGGAAGTGCGTCGTAGGCGCGCGTGACGATGGGACCGGTGGCAATGATTTCGCCGATCTGGCCAGCAGGAAGTTCATGCGCGTCCTCAAGGGTGGCAAGGGGGGCATCAGTGGGAGTGATGATTTTGACTGCAACTTCTTGAACCGGGCGGCCCACGCAGGCGCCGATGCCGCGAGCGGTAATGATTTCTGCGGCCGATACGCTGGCTAGAGGTAAAGATTCAGTGGCCCCATAAGGGCTATAAAGCTGGCCGTGGGTTAGAAAAATGCGGGAGGAGCTCCAGAGTGAGGCGGGGACCGGAGCGCCGGCGCATAAAACCCGGCGGACCGTGGGCAGTGTAATATTTTTAGCGATACAATGAGCCCCAATTTTTTGCCAGAGTGTGGGCGAACCGAAGGAGGTGGTGACGTTTTCCTGACGGATCGCTTGAACGATGACCGCAGGGTCGAGGGCAGCGGGACGCCTGGGATCGATTTCGGGAACGATGGTGGTGAGGCCCAGTGCGGGATTAAACAAGGCAAAGATGGGCAAAAGCGGAAGGTCGATCTCGCCGGGGCGGATGTCGTAGGTCTCGCGGATGATTCGAACTTGGGCGTCGAAGTGACCGTGTTCGTAGACGACACCTTTAGGGGTTCCGGTTGAGCCGGAGGTGAAGAGAATGGCCGCCAGATCGGTGCTGTGACTAGGAATCGGTGAGGCTGAGGTAGCGGATAATTGTGCCCCTGCCATTGTCAGCCGGGCGGTCAGGGAACCGCTAGCGGGAACGCGGATTTTTACCGTGGCGAAGGCGCGGCGGCAGACGTGGCTGAGAGCACGCGCGAGTGGGAGGCCGACGAGAGCTCGGGGCTGCGAACGCTCGACGCAGGCGAGAAAGTTTTTGAGCCCCATACCGGGATCTATGACGACGGGAACCGCACCGAGGGAAAAAAGGGCGAAGGCTGCGGCGATGAGAGGGAGACCTTGACGCACCATGACCAGGGTGCGGTCGCCGGGACGTATGCCGGCGGCGACGAGATTATTTTGCCAGGCGGCGACTTCGGCCGCGAGTTCGCAGAAGCTAAGGGTGAGGTAATCGATATCGCCGGCGGAAGTGCGGCCGCGGGGGATTTTGAGGGCGGCGGTGGTGGGCGAGGCAGCGGCCATGAGCCCAAGGTGGCGGGCGATGTTGGCGTTGGCAGCGGAAGCGATCACAAGGCGCAGATTTGCCGATGGCGCGCGGGTGGGGCAAAGAAAAACCCCGCGATTAGGCGGGGCTTAGAGAGGCGAGGGCGATGCCCGGGGGTGGGTGGGCAATCCCCAGAGGCGGGGTTCTTAGTAGTCGTGAAGCGTAATGAGGCCCCAGAGAATCGTGGTCTTGGTGCCGGAGGGGTTACCTAGGCCGACGATTTTGGTGGTATCGACGGCGGAGGTTTGAGCGGCAGGAGGTTGAAAAGAATTGGTGGCGACGGTGACGGCACCGCCGAGCAAGGTGGTTTCTTTACCCCCGCTGGGCGTGGTGCGGGTGGCGCAACCGGCGGTGACCAGTAACGTGGCGATGAGGATAAGAGCGGGGGCGAGCTTGGTTTTCATCAACGGGTCTGGGATTAATCAGTTGGGTTGGAGTGAGGGTATGGAGCGAAGAAGGGTGGCCTGCCAAGGCAGAAGCACCTCATCGAGTGAGGCGGGGGCATGGGCGAGCTGGGAGAGTTGCGCCCGATTAGCAATGAGGGTGGCCTCGATGGCAAGGGAAGCCGCGATGCGGTCGCGATCTTCTTTGATCCGATCTAGGCGGGCAAGTTCGGTCTGGGTAAGGGAGCGGCGGTTGGTATCGCGACCGGGACGACGCGGGAGGGACTCGGGGTCGCGTTCAAAACCAGCCCGGAGCGCGGCGGTGAGAGAAGCGATCAGGCGATCGTGGCGCTTGCCGAGATTGATTTGGGCAATAATAGCCTCCTCGGTCTGACCGTCTTCGGCCGCGTAGGCGATGTCGAGGAGCAGATCGTTATTACAGACTTTAAAAGGAGGGATGTCGATGCGCTCGGCGCTGGTCTCGCGCCAGTGCCAGACGGCATGGAGCACAGGTAGACCCCGGGCGCGCAGGCGTTCGCTGCGGCCGATGCGCCAATCGTGTTCGGTGGCGGGCGCAAATCCGGCGGTACCGGCTTCGATCTGCGCGGTGCATTGTTGATCGAGCCAATCAAGACGACTCAGGGCAGCGAGTTCACGGGTCAGTAAATCGCGTAGCGCAGGCAGGTGCCAAACGTCGAGGGAAGCGTAGTCGAGCAGCTTGGGTGTGATGGGGCGGCGGGACCAGTTAGCTTTTTGGCCGTCTTTGTCGAGTTGAACGTCGAAATGTTCTTCGAGCAGAGCAGCGAGTCCAATACGTTGCCGTCCAAGAAGTTGCGCGGCAAGCATGGTGTCGAAAATGCTTTTAGCGCGAAAGCCACACCGATCGTGCAGGAGCCGGAGATCGAAGTCGCTGCCGTGCATCACTAGGTGAATTTGGGCGAGACGTTTCCACAGCGGCTCGAGATCAAGGCCTGGCGCGAGGGCGTCCACTAAGTAAACTTCATCTTCGACCAAAAACTGCAGGAGGCAGACCCGAACTTTATAGTGATACATGTTGTCTGCCTCAGTATCGAGAGAGACTTCATCTACGCGGCTAAGCGCCGCCAGTAGAGGAGCGAGTGCGCCGGGTTGGTCGATTAGGGTAAAGCTGGCCGGGCGCGCAGCAAAAGATGCAGAGCGCGGAGTAGACCGCGGAGCAGTGGGTGTGACGCCGAGAAGACGGCGAACGGTGGACGGCAGAAAACGGGAAATCATCTCAACTAGTAATAAAGTTGGCTGGGGGCGCGGCGCAGGGCGAGAGCGGAAACGACCAATCGAAATTTAGTATGGAACGGGAGCAAGGGAAGAGGCTTAGGCGGTGGACCAAGCGGCCAGGAACGTCTCGATCCGCACCGGTAAATTAAAGCTATATCCGCCTTCAAGAACACCGGCGGAAGGGATGGCATGAACTAGAAAGGTCTCGCCGAGCCAGGTGCCAAGCTGGGCGAAGTCCTCCAATAGGCGTAACCAACACCCGTGAGCCATAAAAAGCCGTGGTTTAGCTTTTTAAACAAGCAACGCAGGGGGGTGAACGTTTCTTTTGTGTAATTTATAAAATTATGGCCATGATGCCGAGATGAACGTTGTTGTGCTTTGTTCGGGAGGGATGGATTCGGTGGTCGCGCTCCATTGGGCGCGGCGTGAGCACGTGGTCGTGGCGGCGGCGAGTTTTGACTATGGAGCGAAACACAATCACCGAGAAATTCCGTATGCGGCCGAGCACGCGATAATCGTAGGCGCACGCCATGAAGTAATCCGGTTAGATTTTATCGACCGTTTGTTTGCCTCGGATTTATTAAAGAGCGGAGGGGAGATTCCCGAAGGCCACTACGAGGCGGAGAACATGAAACAAACCGTCGTGCCGTTTAGAAATGCGATTATGTTGTCGATCGCGTGTGGTTTTGCGGAGAGCATCGACGCCGAAGGTTTAGTGATTGCGGCCCACGGCGGAGATCACGCGATTTACCCGGATTGCCGAGAAGATTTTATGCGCGCGATGGGTGATGCAATGAGGCTTGGGACTTACGCGGGTGTAACCTTATTGCGACCATTCATTAATCTGTCGAAAGGCGATATTGCGGCAACGGGAGCAAAGTTGGGCGTAGATTTTTCCCGGACCTGGTCCTGCTATAAAGGGGGTGCGGTGCATTGTGGAAAATGCGGAACGTGCGTTGAGCGTCGCGAAGCCTTCGCCTTGGCGAAAGTAAACGATCCCACCGTATACGCAGCCCTGGAAGCCTTACCTAAAAAACCAGCGTCCGCCTGAGCACGACTTTTTCTAAAATGGCTATGTTGATCTCAGAAATTTTTTATTCGTTGCAGGGTGAGGGCTCGCTGAGCGGTGTGCCGTCGGTGTTTGTGCGTACCAGCGGGTGTAACCTGCGGTGCACGTGGTGCGACACCCCGTATGCTTCGTGGAATCCAGAAGGGGCCCAGATGCGAGTCGATAAAATCGTCGCCGCCGTGCAATCGTATCCATTAGCGCGCCACGTGGTGCTCACCGGCGGCGAGCCGATGATTGCAAAAGAAATTGGGGAATTAGCAGGGGCGTTAAAGGAACTGGGATATCACCTGACGATGGAGACCGCGGCAACGATCGCGCCGGCAGGAATCGCCTGTGATCTCGTTTCGATGTCGCCGAAATTATTAAATTCAGCGCCGCAGGGCGCGGAGCACGCCACCTGGCGAAAGAAACATGAGGCCACGCGCTGGCAACCTGCGGTGGTGCGAGCCTGGCTGGATACTGGGTGTGATTATCAATTTAAATTCGTGGTCGCTGCACCGTCTGAGGTGGAAGAGTTGGAAAACATGTTAGCCTCGCTCGGGCGCGAAATTCCGCGGTATCGCGTGCAACTCATGCCAGAGGCGCGCACATTGGAGCTCATGCGGGAGCGTTCAAAGTGGTTGGGTGAAGTGTGCAAAACACGAGGCTACCGCTATGCACACCGCCTGCACCTCGAGCTGTATGGCAATAAGCGCGGTACCTGAGCGAAGCGGAACCGGTGACATTCATGCAGGTCGGGCTAGGTCCCCTGCCCTACCTAAAAAATTTACCCGTGATTACTACGTCTGCTGATCCTCTGAAGAAATTCTCTCATGAATTGCACGCTTTGGCGGAGCGATTTGTGGCGCAGGAGGTGACGTTACAAGCGGTGATGGAGGCTTTGGGCGCGCGCGCCTCGGCGTTACTGGCGGTAATTCTGGCTTTACCCTTTTGTTCTCCCATCACGATTCCGGGGCTATCCGTGCCTTTCGGTTTGGTGATTATGGTTTTGGCGGCACGCTACGCTTTGGGGCTGCCGCCGTGGCTGCCGGCGCGGTTGCTTAACGTAAAATTACCGCCCCGTTTTTTTCGCGCGGTGTTAGATGGAGCCAGTAAATTTATTGGGGTGATCGAACGTCAATTACGACCGCGCTGGCCTTGGCTAACTCGGAGTGAAGGCCTGCGGCGCTTGCACATGGCCATGGTGGGCGCAGGGGCGCTTCTGCTTTTGTTACCGATTGGAGGGATTCCTTTCACTAACACCCTACCTGCTTTGGTCGTGGTGATTGGGACCCTGGGAGTACTTGAGCGCGACGGCATCGCGGTGCTGACGGCTTATGGATTCCTTATCTTAACGGTAATTTATTTTGCCGTATTTGCGGGCGTCATTGTAGAACTCGGACAGCGTGCGCTGCATGGGCTCAGATTCTAAAACGAAGGCGCGCCTGCAGGATCTGACCCAAGACGCGGAGCAAGCCCCGGCCTAAAGACGAGGCGTCTTAGGTGGGGTCAATCGCGCCGGCCGTGCTATTGGTGGTGTCAGCAATATCCTTGGCCGCATTCAGAACAGCGTCGTCGATGTCGAGGGCCGTTCTCATCTTTTAGTATCATATCATCAGATACCTAGATGTTAATCAACGCTCGTGGCTTGATAAGCGGGCGTGGCACCGGGATGAGCCGCGACCCATTCGCCTAACCGGCAGGCCGCTGATAAAATTTCTGTGTCCGTGTGAGACCCACGCAACAGACCCGCTAAAAAAGCGGCGAGGAACGCGTCACCTGCTCCGATCGTGTCTGCCACGGTAACGCGTTGAGCGGATACCCAAGTCCAGCGACCGGCGCGCAGTAAGCCCGCACCACGCTCACCGGCAGTGATACAGATGAGGGGGATGCCGAATTGCGCAGCGAGGGTGCGAGCATGAGTTTCTTCCAGACCGGGTGACTCAACGGCGTTGGCGGCTAGTTGGGCGGCTTCACTTGCGTTGAGTTTAAGCACATTAGCGGAAGCAGCGAAGTGTCGTACGAGCGTGAGGTCGTCGTGCGGCGCACGCAGGTTCACATCAAAGACACGCCATGCCGAGTAAGGCAAAGCGGCGATGAGTTCGTTTAAAGCGGCGCGGTTTTCAACCAAACGAAGAGCGAGAGAGCCGAAGACCAGCGCGGGCGCGGTGGCCGCAACTTTTAGAAGAGTATCCGTAACGAGGATGCGGTCCCAAGCCACATCGCAGGCGATGGAGTAATGGGCATCGCCCTGAGCACTCAGGGTGGCCTGCACCTGTCCGGTGGGGAACGTAGCGTGCTGAGTAATAGCAGATGTATTTATGCCCCACCCGCGCAGACGCTGAAGTAGTTGCGCACCTAAATCGTCCCGGCCAACGGCCGAAACGGGGCATACAGGGACCGCGAGTTGATGCAGGTGATAGGCGACGTTAAAAGGTGCGCCGCCCGGGAACGCACCATGGGGGAGCAGATCCCAGAGTACTTCGCCAAAACACAAAACCGGTGTGATAACCGAGGAGGGCGGCATCTGGAATGCAGCGTTAGCCGCGTGATTTATTTTTCAAGTCTCGGCTCGGACAACCGCAGTCTCCGCCACAGCCGGGAGATTTTTTCTTCCGGAGAGTACGCGTGATCAAGCCGGCTACGGCGAGGGCCACGAAGAGGAGCGCAACCAGAGTTTGAACCACGGGGGACATCACAGATTAGGAGCCTATTAAAATCCGAGGGCTCGTCCACCCTGGTAAACGATGAAGCTCAAAATCCACGCGGTGCCCGTCATATAAAGGGTCTGAAAGATCGGCCATTTCCAGCCGTTGGTCTCACGTTTCACCACGGCAATGGTACTCATGCACTGCATGGCGAAGACGTAAAAAATCATGAGCGTGAAACACACTAGCGGAGTAAAGAGGGCGCGCCCGTCAGGCCATTTTGCGCCGAGAAGCGCGGTGCGCAGCGGGGCGGTGTTTTCCGAGGAAGACTCAGCATTGAAAACAACTCCCATGGTGCTGACGAATACTTCGCGAGCCGCGAAAGAACTGATGAGGCCGATGCCGATCTGCCAATCAAAGCCGATGGGTTTAATGAGGGGCTCGATGGCATGACCGGCACGACCGGCAAAACTCTGAGCGAGTTGAGCCGTGGGGGTCGCGCCAGCGGGGGCCTTAGGATAGGCGGAAAGAAACCACAAAATAATGCTGATACCCAAAATAACCGTGCCTGCTCGACGCACAAAAATCCAAGCGCGCTCGAGCATATGAAACGCGACATCCTTAATGCCGGGTAAACGATAAGGTGGCAGCTCCATGATCATGAGGGGAGGTTCACCCTTGAGCAGGGTGCGTTTAAATAGCCACGCGAAGAAAAATGCCCCCGCCGTGCCGAGCGCGTACATGAAAAGCATGATGCCTACTTTAGTAAATATTGGCACGCGCTCTCCTGGAACGAGGGCCGCAATCATCAGCAAGTAAACTGGTAGCCGAGCTGAACAACTCATTAAGGGCGCGACGAGAATGGTAACGAGTCGATCCTTGGGATCTTCGATGGTGCGCGTCGCCATGATGCCTGGGATTGCACAGGCATAGGAGCTGAGCATCGGGATGAAACTTTTCCCATTCAGACCGACGCGGCTCATCAGGCGATCCATGATAAAAGCGGCCCGGGCCATATAGCCGGTACTTTCGAGTAATCCGATGAAGAAAAATAAAATCAAAATCTGCGGGAGAAAAACGAGTACGCCCCCTACTCCGCCGATGGCTCCATCGGTGATAAGATCGCGCAAGTCTCCGGGCGGCATGGCGGATTTTATCGTGTCGGATAATGACGCGACATGCGCGTCGATCCACTTCATTGGACTTTCCGCGAGCGTGAAGATGCTAAAAAAAAGTAGGGTCATCACCGCGCCGAGCGCCACCCAGCCCCAAAGGGCATGCGTGGCGATGGCGTCGATTTTGTCGGAAGCGCTCGGGCCCACTGCAGTCCGCAGGTGGACGACGGCGGCGGCGAGTACGCCGATTGCATCGTAACGTGAAGTGACTAGGGTCCCGGCCCAATCGGTGCCTTGCTGTGTCCAACGCGTTTGCCACCCACGAAGAATTTCAGTCGTACGTGGACTAAGTGGAGTTGAGCCGGCGACGCGCACGGAATCTTGATCGGTGAGTAACAGGAGCGCTTCAGCCCGGGCCAGAAGCGGGGATTTGCGGTCACCTTCGACCAAGGCGGCGGCGAGTTCGGAGACGGCTGGTGCGATGGCCGCGGGGACGGTCCACGCGTGGCGGGCCAGGGCTAGATCCGCCCGGCTCATGGCGAGCTTGAGTTCGATCAAGCCTCGCTGGTTGATCGCCTCGCAGGCGATGACTGGGATACCGAGTAATTTCTCGAGTTGATCAACCCGGATCTCGAGGCCGGATCGAGCGGCGAGATCCATCATGTTCAGCACCAAAATTACGGGGCGCCCGAGATCAAGAATTTGGTGAACTAGGTAAAGATTTCGCTCAAGGTTAGTGGCATCAACGATACACAGGATACGGTCCGGCTGAGCGGTATCAGTGCGCCGGCCAAGGAGTACGTCGCGGGTGACGGCTTCGTCGGGTGAACGCGCGGCGAGTGAATACGTGCCCGGCAAATCGATGACGGTGATGGGCTGGCCGTGTTGCGAATACGCGGTGCCTACTTTTTTCTCAACGGTGACACCAGGGTAGTTGCCTACTTTTTGTTTCAGCCCGGTGAGCGCATTAAAGAGGGTGCTCTTGCCGCAGTTGGGATTACCGACGAGCGCGTAGACGGGTTGACGTGATGCGGTGCCGGCTGGGTTAGCAGAAATGTGAGCAGGCAAGGCCATGACGAGCGGGAAGCAGAAAGAGTTTTAAGCGACCGGCTCGACTAAAATATGGTCGGCCTCGGATTTGCGCAACGTGAGGTGATTGCCGCGGACTTTTATTTCGAGGGGGTCTCCCATTGGAGCGGCGCGAACCAGCGTCAAAGGGGTACCAACCAACAAGCCCATTTCGCGCAGTCTTATAAAGGCCGTGCCGGCTTTAGCAAAATCGCGCAGCGTTGCGCTCGAGCCGATCGGCAATTGCGACAACGCCATGGTTGGATTCGACGATGCGTTGGACATGGGGCGAACGCGGTAAAACCGGAGGTAGGCTGCCCTACTCTGCGGCAGAATGAAGTGGATCAATTTTTTCCACTAGGATGTTACTCGCCGCCGCATGGCTGAGCGCGATGCGTGTACCGCTCACTTGGCAAATAATCGTGTGGGTGCCGGAAATTTTTGTGACGCAGGCGGATTCGCCGAGGCCCATCTCGCGAACGCGTTGGCAAAAATTAGTATCGCCGGTCAAGCCGCACACCCGACCCGCCGCACCCGCATTAAGCTGGCACAAAGGCGTGGGCGCGGTGGTGGGCTCGCGATTCATCGAAGAGGCAGGGTGTAGCCGTAGGGGCTGGGTTTCAAGGGCAAGTTCTCGGGTGCGCTGAAATTCACAAAAAAAGCGCGGCGTTTAGGCCGCGCTATAAAGCTATTTAGATTAAAAATCGATTAACGGCGGCGACGTTTGATGGCCAGTTGGGTGCCGGCAAAACGCACCATCGTTTGGAGGTGTTCAAATTCGTTCGGGTCCATGTCCTTGGCGTCTTTGATTGCTTGCTCGGCGCGTTGCATGGCTTGTTCGACGACTTTTTCGTCGATTTTTTCCTCTGTGATCGCGTGTTCAGCGAGGACCGAAATTTTATCACCCGCAATCTGAGCGAAGCCGCCACCGACGGCGAGTACGATCACCGTTGCACCCTTGGTCACACGCAGTTCGCCGTGCTCGACTTGCGTGAGCAGGGGAATGTGTCCAGGCAGAATGCCCACCTCACCGTCCACCGTTGGGATAACGACGGTGTCGATGGTGTCGGAATAAACCCGGGCCTCGGGTGTGACGATTTCGAGCGTGAAGGCCATGAGGGATTACTTCTTGCCGGCGGCGATGACTTCGTCGATGCCGCCCTTCATGTAGAAATCGCCTTCAGGAATATGGTCGAGTTCGCCATCGAGGATCATCCTGAAGCCGCGAACGGTTTCTTTGACGGAGACGTATTTACCTGGCGAGCCGGTGAACACTTCAGCGACCGCGAACGGTTGCGAAAGGAAGCGTTGGATTTTGCGGGCGCGGTAAACGGTTTGTTTGTCCTCTGGTGAGAGTTCGTCGAGACCGAGAATGGCGATGATATCTTGAAGATCCTTATAGCGTTGGAGGACGCGTTGGAGTTCGCGGGCGACACGGTAGTGTTCTTCGCCGACGATGGAGATTTCGAGAGCCTTGGAGACCGAAGCGAGTGGGTCGACGGCGGGATAGATACCGAGTTCGGCGATGGAGCGCTCCAACACGATGGTGGAGTCCAAGTGCGCGAAGGTGTTGGCGGGGGCAGGGTCGGTCAAATCGTCGGCAGGCACGTAGACGGCTTGCACGGAGGTGATGGAACCCTTCTTGGTCGAAGTGATGCGCTCCTGTAGGAGGCCCATTTCGTTGGAGAGTGTGGGTTGGTAACCGACGGCGGACGGTGAGCGGCCGAGGAGGGCGGACACTTCCGAGCCGGCTTGGGAGAAACGGAAAATATTATCAATGAACAGCAACACGTCTTGATTTTTCTCGTCGCGGAAATACTCGGTCATCGCGAGGGCGGAAAGCGCCACGCGCATACGCGCGCCTGGGGGTTCGTTCATCTGGCCGTAGACGAGTGCGACCTTAGACTTCATGAGGTCTTTTTGGTCGATGACGCCGGCTTCGGACATTTCGTGGTACAGATCGTTACCTTCGCGCGAGCGTTCACCGACGCCGGCGAATACCGAGAAGCCGCCGTGCGCTTTGGCGATATTGTTGATGAGTTCGAGAATAACCACGGTCTTACCGACGCCGGCGCCACCGAAGGCTCCGGCTTTACCGCCCTTGATGAACGGGGCGATCAGATCGATCACCTTAATGCCGGTCTCTAGGATCGTGGCTTTAGTGTCTTGATCAGCGAGCGCTGGGGCCGCGCGATGGATTGGATATTTTTTCTCATGCTGCACGGGCCCGCGGCCGTCCACGGGGGAACCGGTGACATCAAGGATGCGACCCAGGATGCCGTTGCCAACCGGGACTGAGATGGGTGAGCCGGTATCGATAACTTCCATACCGCGCTTCAAGCCTTCGGATGAGGACATGGCGATAGCGCGAGCGAGACCCCCGCCGAGATGCTGTTGCACTTCCAGCGTGAGATTCTCGACTTTGCCGCCGACGCTGAACGCGATGGTGAGCGCCTGGTAGATGGGCGGGATGGCGTTCTCCGCGAACTGCACGTCGACCACAGGGCCGATGACTTGGACGATTTTGCCGGTATTCATTGAGAGAGGGATTTTTGGACCGTGAAATTAAAAGGGATCAGGCGGCGAACGCGGAGGCGGCGATCTCGAGGATTTCTTGGGTGATCGCGGCTTGGCGGGCCTTGTTGTATTCGAGTGAGAGTTCGCCGACCAGTTTGGTGGCGTTATCTTTGGCGGTCTTCATCGCAACCATGCGGGCACTGTGCTCGGAGGCTTTGGCGGAGAGGACCAGTTGATAGATGTGGCGGTTGACGTAGAAGGGCATCAGCGCCTCGAGCACTTGCGTCGCGTTCGGTTCGAAGAGCATCTCGCGATCGTCGGGGCGGGAGCCGCGAACGATTCCGGTCTCCGCTTGGGAAGCCGCAATAAATTCCTTCAAGCTGTGCAACGGCAGCACGGGGCGAACCACCGACTCTTGGATTAGGGTGTTTTTGTAGCGTGGGTAAATGACTTCGATTGTATCGATCGCGCCCTCAAGAAACTGAGCGACCATGAACTCGGAAGCGGCTTTGACTTCTTTGAACGCAACGCGATCGGACACCGTGAAATCGGCGACCATGGAGCGTTGAGTACGAGCGATGAATTGAGCGCCTTTGCGTCCGATCACATAAAACTTGGCCGGCGACTTAATTTCTGTGACCAGTTTAAAGAGATTGGCGTTGAGCGGGCCGCAGAGGCCTTTGTCGGTGGTGACGAGAAGGATTCCGCGGGTTTTAACTTCGCGTTGGGCCAAGAACGGGTGAAAAGATTTGTCCACGCTGCTCTCCAGCGCGGCGAGCATATCAGCCATAAGCTGAGTGTAGGGCCGGCTGGCCAGCGCGGCCGCCTGCGCCTTCTTCATCTTAGAGGCAGCGACGAGCTCCATCGCCTTGGTGATCTGGCGGGTATTTTTAACCGACTTGATGCGTCGGCGGATGTCGCGAGTAGAAGCCACGGTAAAAAAGTTTTTGAGCGAGTGAACCTAGGGCTTTTTAGGCCGTGTAACCCGATTTCCACTCGTCGCAGGCGGCCTGAAGTTTGGCTTCAAGGTCTTTGTCGAGGGCGGCCTTATTGCGGATTTCCGTCAGGAGGGCGTCTTTGCGGGTCGTGAAGAAGTTCTTCATGTTGGCCGCGGCCACGACGACTTTCTTGGCGTCGATCGGATCAAAAAAGCCTTTCTGCATGGCAAACAGGACTGAGACTTGGAGCTCGATGGAGGCCGGGCTGAAAGCGGGTTGTTTGAATAGTTCGACAATACGGGCGCCGCGCTCGAGTTGGGCTTTGGTCTTGGCGTCGAGATCGGAACCGAACTGAGCGAAGGCGGCGAGTTCGCGGAACTGAGCGAGTTCGCCTTTGAGTTTACCGCCGACTTGTTTGGTGGCCTTGATTTGCGCGGAGGAGCCGACGCGGGAAACGGAGAGACCGACGGAGACCGCGGGGCGAATACCTTGGTTAAAGAGATCGGTTTCGAGAAAGATTTGGCCGTCCGTGATGGAGATAACGTTGGTCGGAATGTAGGCCGAGACGTCACCGGCGAGGGTTTCAATGATGGGCAGCGCGGTGAGCGAGCCTTTGCCATCGAGACGAGCGGCGCGTTCGAGCAGGCGGCTATGTAGATAGAACACATCGCCTGGATAGGCTTCGCGACCCGATGGGCGCTTCAGGATGAGTGAAATTTGGCGGTAAGCGACGGCGTGTTTGGAGAGATCATCATAAACGATGAGTGCATCCATGCCATTTTCCATGAACCACTCGCCCATCGCCGCGCCGGAATAAGGAGCGATGTATTGGTTAGCGGGATTATCGGCCGCGGTGGCCGCGACGATGATGGTGTACTCGAGGGCACCTGCGGCCTCGAGGGCGGCGACCGTGCGAACGATGTTGGAACTCTTTTGACCGATAGCGACGTAGATGGAGTAAACTGGGCGGAACTTGGCGTCGCCGCTAGCCAGACCCACTTTATTGATCTTCGCTTGGTTGATAATGGTATCGATTGCGATGGTGGTCTTACCGGTGCCACGGTCGCCGATGATGAGTTCGCGCTGACCGCGGCCGATCGGGATCATCGAGTCGATGGCCATGATGCCGGTGAACAGCGGTTGGTTCACGGATTTGCGAGCCATGATGCCAGGGGCAATGCGCTCGACGGGGTAAGTTTCTTTAGCGTCGATCGGGCCTTTACCATCGACGGCGTTGCCCAGGGCGTCGACGACGCGACCGAGCAGGGCTTTGCCGACTGGAACCGAGAGGAGTTTGCCGGTGGTGGTGACTTCGTCGCCTTCTTTAAGCTTGGAGACGTCGCCCAGAATCACGCAGCCGACTTCGGTCTCTTCGAGATTGAGGGCGATGCCGATCGCGCCGCCCGGGAATGCCACCATCTCGTTGTACATGACATCGGAGAGGCCATCGATTTTGGCCACGCCGTCGGCGATGGTGCGGATGTTGCCGGTGTTCTTCTTGACCGCTTTGGTCGAGAGCTTGGCGATCTGTTGTTCGATTTGGTCGAGGACGGTGCTCATCTCAGGTAAAGTGCGTGAAGGGTTCGCGAAACGGGTTTAAACAGAAAGGGAAAGGGCGGCGAGTTGGCCGGAGACCGAGGATTCGTAAACGTCGTCACCGACGCGCACGCGCAGACCGGCAAGGAGGGCGGGATTAGCGTGCGAGGTAGCGGCGATGGGACGGCTGTATTTTTTAGTCATCGCGGCGGCAATTGCCGTCAGGGCGGCGGGGGCTACAGCCCCGGCGTGTTCAACGCGAGCTTCGCTTTTTGCGAGTTCGACGGAGACGAGGCGGTGATAGGCCTTGAGCACAAGCACCGCGTTGGCCGGGGCGTGTTTTTCGACATAGGCGAGCACTCCCGCCACACGGTCAGTGGAAACGACACTGTCGACCACGCTCAATTTAAAGAGCTGGCGGGCGAGTTGCTGGGCTTGTTTAGCGACGGCGGCCATGCGAAGCGCGTGAGTTGATAACGATTAAACGCCAGTGAGCTCGCGGGCCGCGGTCTCATTGTAGGAGGCGCGATCCGCTTCCGTGAGTTTCTTGGCCAGGACGCGTTCCGTGGTCGCAACCACCAAACGAGCAATCTCGGTGCGAGCTTCGGCGAGCATTTTTTTCTTCTCGAGCTCGATCGCTTCTTGGGCTTTGGCGATGAGGCCTGAGGCCTTCTCAATGGCTTCATTCTGTTGCTTATCGGCAAATTCTTTCGCGGTCTTTTGGGTTTCAGCGACGATGGCCTGAGCTTTTTGCTGGGCTTCTTTAATCGTGGATTCGGTCTGCTGCTGAGTAGCCGCAAGACGGGTTTTCATTTCTTCGGCATATTTGAGACCGGCATCGATTTGATGCGCCCGCTCGTCCATGGCGGCGATGGTGGGCTTGATGGCCTTCAAATACAAAACGACGAACAAAATCAGAAAACTGATTGCCTGGATAACGACGTATTTCCACTCGAGGCCGAATTTCTCGGCGATGCCGGGTTCTGCGGCAGCGGCGTGGGCTGCATGGGCAGCGGCCACAGGGGCTTCAACAAAAGCGAGAAACAGCGAAGGCAGCATGGCGAAGGGAAATTACAGGGAAATAGAAAGGGCCGCGCAGCCCGAGAGGTTGCGCGGCCAAGACAAATTACTTGGCAAGGAACAGCGCGAGCACGCCGAGACCTTCAGCCAAGGCCATACCGATGATGGCTTGAACGAGGATCTTGGTCGAGGCACCGGGATTGCGGCCGACGGCTTCGGCGGCTTTATTTCCGATCATACCAACGCCGATAGCGGCGCCGAGAAGACCGAATGCACTGGCAATGTTGCCGTTGAGTTCAGCGATGAGGGTGATCATGGGTAGGATATGTTTTGGTTGTGGTTGCCGCCGTGCGCACGCGAAGCACGCTCCCGGCGATAAAGGTTATAAATTAATGAGCCGCTTCGGAGTGTTCATCGGTGTGGCCGTGATCGTCTCCATGGTTACAAATTAATCCAATGTAAACGGAACTAAGCAGGGTGAAGACCAAGGCCTGAATTAGGCCCACGAGCAGCTCCATAAAGTAGAAGATAAAGAAAAAGCCGGTACCGTGCAGGAGGTTTTCTCCGCCGAAAACATTACCGAAAAGTCGAACCGAAAGCGTAAAGGGACGAATGCAAATTGAGATAATCTCGATTAAACCTACAATAATGAAGATCAACGATAAGACATAATACAGCACCACGGGAGTCTCGCTCTTGTCGGCTTTATTGCCAAAAATATCCTGTATGATAAGTTTGGGTCCGGCGAACTTAAAAATAATGATCAACCAAGCGCCAAACGAAATGCCTGCTAGGGCGATCGTGCTATTGAAGTCGCTGGTGAAGGGTCGAATGAACGGCCTAGTGATATGGAATTGCCCGTTCACATCGTGCCCCATTCCGATTGTGCCCACGCCAGGGAGTAGTCCCATCCAATTTTGGACTAAGATGAAAATGAAAAAAGAAACGAGCAACGGAAACGCAAAAGGGAATGCTTTCTTGCCGACGATCGGTTCCAAAAGATCTCGCAACGCGGTGATCAAAGATTCGATGACCGCCTGACCCTTGGAAGGTAAAACGGAAGGCTTTCCTACCAGCCATGATATAAAAATGATCATTGCGGCCGAAACCCCCCACCCTGTCATCATGCTGTTGGTAATAGCCCAATCCCCGAATTTACTGGCCAGCGGGGACACGCCAGCGCCTTCACTCGCAAATCCGGTTTGAGCGGTCAGCAGTGAGATAAAGAGAAATACGAGCTTAGGGACTCGGGACATGGCGCGCAGAACAGCTTATAAGGTGTTTAAAGGGGTAAAAATGGCCAAAGGCTTATTTCTGTGTCAATCTCGGAAACCAAATCCATCGCTCGAATAAGCAGGGGGTTTATCCGGGTAAGAGGATCCTCTTCGAGCCCAAGCCCTGCGTTTACATTCAAGGCTTCAGGCAGGCTACCAGCGAATGAAATCCCGCGGCCCGCTCTTGAAAAACGGTTTCATGTTCAAAAGCCCAGGGCTCTGTTATAACCTGCCAGACTGGATGTTCCATCACAACCGCACGAGCAGCGGCAAAATAATCTAGGTCATCGGTTCTAAAATAAAGTCGCATCCCCTGCCCCGCTTTGAGCGCGATTTGCGAGAGAAAATCTGTCTGCATAAGCCGGTTTTTATGATGCCGCCGCTTCGGCCAGGGATCCGGGAAAAGCACGAAAACATCCTCAAACCGGATGTTTTCCGGCAAAGTCGCCAAGAAATCCTCGGCGCTTGCATGCAAAAAGTGAAGATTGCCCAACCGCGCCCGATTTTTCTTACGATTCGCCCGCTCCACACGATCTGCAATGATATCCAAACCTAGACAGGTCTTGGCGGGATGAGCCGCTGCATAAGCGGTTAAAAAATGCCCATGACCCGAGCCTATTTCCAACACGAAATGGCCCACCCCGGCCAACACGATCGAACTCGCCGTCCTCAACGAGGAATGACGATCGGATACGCTGGATAGGTAAGCGGCGGTACGAAGAGGGTTTTCCACAAAAGGATGATGGGTATAGAGCGATTACAGGAATCGAAAAGATCGCTTACCCCGTTCGATTCGATTCCATTAAAATCATTAAAACACTTATGTCAGAAGGATTTATGCCACTAATGCGGCTCGCTTGACCCAAATTAAAAGGCTTAAAGGTCGCTAATTTCTGGGCGCATTCGCGTCGTAAACCACGGATCGAAAGATAATCCAAATTAGCGGGTAAGCGGATCTTTTCAATCTGACTCAACTTCTTTACGTGTCGATATTCTCTTTCAATATATCCGTGATAAACAACATTATAAATAACTTCTTGCCGGACTTCAAACGCATCTTGCTTAAACAATTCGGGGGTTTCGACCTCGACCACTCCCCCACTTCCACCCCGACGCATTAGATCACCCCAAGTCACGCCGTGATTACGCTGATTTTCGAAAATGTTAAGCCAGTATTGGATGCGATCACGCTTCTGTTTTATGCGTTCAATTCGGCTTCCACTGAGCAAACCATGATCAACCGCATGGTGGAGTAATCGAAGTTCGGCACTGCTATGATTGAATAGAAGTCGGTGTTCCGCCCGACTCGTAAACATACGATAAGGCTCACTGGTACCTTTGGTTACCAAATCATCGATTAAGACCCCAATGTAGCTCTCATGGCGCTGCATAACTAAAGGCTGCCCTCCCCTCGCCTTTTGCACCGCGTTGACCCCCGCCACTAACCCTTGGGCCGCCGCTTCTTCATAGCCCGAAGTGCCGTTAATTTGACCGGCAAAAAAGAGGTTCTCAACCTTCTTTGACTCAAGGGAGGGAAACAACTGGGTCGGTGGAGCAAAATCATATTCCACGGCGTAAGCAGGCCGCAATAATTCAGCCCGTTCCAAGCCGGGAATACTGCGAACCATTTCGATTTGAACCTCGAAAGGCAGACTTGTTGACAAACCATTCACATAAAATTCGTTCGTCGAACGGCCTTCAGGTTCTAGAAACAGCAAATGGCGCGGCTTATCCGCAAAGCGCACGAATTTGTCCTCAATGCTAGGGCAATACCGAGGGCCAACGCCCTCAATTTCGCCGCTATACATCGCCGACTTACTGAGGTTACGTCGCACAATATCCGCAGTTTCGGCCGTAGTGTGGGTCATCCAACACGAAACTTGTTCACAACCTGGCTGCCAACCTAAGCGGCGTTCGCCGGTTTGTTCCACGTGGAACAAATCAAGCGGATCGCGCGTATCATGAAAAGCGAACAGAGTGGGGCGGTCGTCCCCTTTTTGCTCCTGCATCTTCGTAAAATCGAGGCTGCGCCCCAATAAACGTGGCGGCGTGCCCGTCTTCAAGCGCTGCAACTCAATTCCTGCCTGCAGAAAGCTGGCTGAAAGGGTTTTCGCGCTAAAATCACCAAGACGCCCACCTTCATTCTTATTTTGGCCAATATGCATCAGCCCACGCAGAAAAGTACCGGTTGTCACGACCACAGTTTGTCCGCGGAACTCAATATCAAGATTCGTGCGACAACCCACCACCTTACCCGACTCAAACACCAACTCCGTCACGGTCGCCTGAAACACCTGTAAATTAGCCTGCAACTCCAACGTGTGCTTGAGGCGAAACTGGTAGGCCTTCTTATCACATTGAGCACGGGGAGACTGAACCGCAGCCCCCTTTGATTCATTTAAGAGTCGAAATTGGATACCGGTAACATCCGTATTGATTCCCATCTCACCACCCAAAGCATCGATCTCACGTACCATCTGACCCTTGGCTTGGCCGCCGATTGCTGGGTTACAACTCATCTGCGCAATCGTATCAATATTACCTGTAAGAAGTAGGGTAGAGGCCCCCATCCTGGCCGCAGCCAAGGCGGCTTCCACGCCCGCATGACCCGCTCCACACACAATCACATCAAACGGTATCTTATTATATATCATTATAATACAAAAGTTCGTAGCGTCACTTGCCAATACAAAAATTAGCAAACAACGCATCCAACATACGTTCATTATCCACCTTACCTGAAATCTCCCCTAGAGCAGCTAAAGCTCCCCGCAGATCACTCGCGAGCAACTCTGACGCCTGGCCTGCCGCCAACTTATCGGTCGCAGCCGCGAGATCCGCTCGGGCCTGGTTGAGTGCCTGGGCGTGACGGGCATTGATCGCCACCACGTCCTCACCAACCGACGGCGCGAGTCCATCCGCCAGAGCGATGATCCTCGCCCGCAAAACCTCCAAACCCATCCCCGTTGCAGCCGAAACCCCCACGACATTGGGCCAGGCTTTAAGATCACCCGATTGCACCGGAACCGGCGCGAGATCGATTTTATTCCAAACCAAGAGGGTGTTTCCGGCCTGCATTTTTTCCCGCAAAACCTTGTCTAGCACGAGGGCAGGGGAGTTCACAGCCATAACAACCACAAAGAGATCTGATTCTGCTGCGATCTCAAAAGTCTTCTCAATTCCAAGTTTTTCTACGACCCCAGGCGCCGGATTTAAGCCGGCGGTATCAATTAACCGCAGGCAATGTGGACCGATATTTACCACCTCTTCGATAAAATCCCGGGTAGTGCCGGGCTCTGGGCTCACAATCGCTCGATCTCGCCCCACCAAGCGGTTCAAAAGCGAACTTTTCCCAGCATTGGGCTCTCCGATAATGACCGTCTTAATGCCCTGGCGCAACACTTCGCCATAATGACTGGTCGCTAGCAGTCGCTCTGTTCCACGTAGAACCTGGGCAATTTGCGCCGCGACCAACGCTCGATCCTCTTGCGGCAAGTCCTCATCCGGGAAGTCGATATAGGCTTCCACGCGCGCTAAGCCGAGTAACAACGCCTCAATCAACCCCCCCATCTGACGCCCAAGTGCGCCCCGCAATTGACGATTCGCCGCCACTAAAGCCCGTTCACTGCGTGCCTGGATCAAATCCATCACAGCTTCAGCTTGAGATAAATCCATTTTCCCGCCAAGGAACGCTCGCTGTGTAAACTCGCCGGGCTCTGCCGAACGGCATCCGCGCGCCAGCAAATCCTCCAACAAGCGTTGCGCCACGTAAGGATTACCGTGGCAGGAAATTTCCAAAGAATCCTCCCCGGTGTAACTCGCTGGGCCCGCGAAAAACACCCACACAACATCATCCAGCAACACCCCCGCGCGATCCCGATAATCCCCGTGCCGGACCCGACGAGGCAGCGGCACCACGCCGAAAATTTCCTGCGCCAAGCGGCCTGCATCCACGCCGCTCACGCGCACCAGCGCGATCGCGGCGGTTCCCACCGGCGTAGCCAAAGCTGCAATCGTATCAAAATGGCGTGACATCTCCCCGCGAACCAACGCCGGCCAACCATCCGCGCCAAGTCAAAAGGCCGAACTGAGCCAATTAACCCCAAGCGCCAATTCACGCCCACCCTTGGCCAAAACCCGCTGAGCCGGGCCACTTCAAACCGAGCAAACTCACTGGCATGAACGAGACGAGCGAACCTATTGCCTTATTTCAAACCTGGCTCGCCCACGCCCACCGCATCGAACCCGACGACCCTACCGCCATGGCCCTGGCCACCGCAGACGCGACCAGACGCCCCGCCGTACGCATGGTCCTGCTAAAGCATACGGACCTACGCGGCTTGGTTTTTTACCCTCAGACCACCAGCCCCAAAGCGCAGGACCTCGACGCCAACCCCCGCGCCGCACTCTGCTTTCATTGGGCAAAATTAGAACGCCAAGTCCGGATCGAGGGTAGGGTCGAAAACACTACCGATACTGATGCCGATGCCTATTTTGCGACACGACCGAGATTGAGCCAACTCGGGGCTTGGGCCTCACACCAATCCAAACCCATGAAAAATCGCTTGGAACTTGAGCAAGGCGTGGCCAGCGCTGCGTTGCGTTTCGGGCTTAGCTCTGTGCCACGTCCGTCCAACTGGAACGGATACCGCATCGTGCCAGAAAAGTTTGAATTCTGGCAGCAGCGAGCGTTCCGTCATCACGACCGAAGGGGTTTTCGTTCGAGATGGCGCGGCTTGGCTAGCCACATGGTTATATCCGTAAAATTACGAAAAAAAATCGCAGAGTAGGGGAGTGAGTCTCAACGAGGCACTACGATCAATTCGATCCGTGAACCATCCGCCACCTGGTCACCCGGATAAACCACTACTTTTTGTCCTTCTGTTAGACCCTCCAAAATTTCCGTCTCCAAACCATTACTGTGACCCACGCGCACCAGGCGCAACCGCGCATGCTTTCCATCTGGATCCGTCACATAAGTCTGCCACGAAGCCCCGCGTTGAAACAAGGCCCCGGCCGGAACTTTTAATATATTTTGACCCGTCCAGGTTTCAATTCGGGCCTCGACGCGATAATTATCACCTAACATTACCCGCATCGAAAGCGGATCCGTAAAATCCACGATTACGTAAACTCGCTGTTCCTCGACCCCGAGCGCCGAGATTTTAGTAAACGCAGACGGCTCCACCCAACGCACTCGAGCGTTTAAAGCCACCGGGCCACCCCATTGTTCGAGCTTAACCTGTGCCCCTGGCTGAATAGCGACCCCATCACGGGAAAGCACTTCAATGCGCGCCTCCAGATCCATGGGGTCACCCACTTCCAACAACGCGAATCCAGCCGGAACGAGTCGCTCGCTTTCCTGCATCACGCGCAACACACGCCCACTCACCGGTGAGGTGATCTTTAGTGGCTCCCCACGCTCCGCTCCGCCCGCTGGCTGTCCGCGCAATAAAAGAGCCTGCGCCTGAGCAGATTCAAATTCGGCAATCTGACCGGCAAACACCGCCGCCCGCTCATCTTGCGCGGTAGTGGTTGCGCGCATTTCTGCCGCGTCAAATTCTTGCCGAGACAAAGTACCCACAGCGAATAACTGCTTTTGGCGCACAAAGTCTTCACGTTGCATTTTCGCGTTCGCGCTCGCCCGGGCGCGTTGGGCCGCGGCCTGGGCTACCGCCGCCTCCGCGGCACGTACCCGCGCCTGGGCCTGGGCGAGACTGCGAACATCGAGCAGATCAGCCCCGCCGGACTCGAGCACCGCCAGCACCGTCTTACCCGCCTCCACGAGCGCACCTGGTTTTAAATCAATCCGGCGCAACTGTCCCGCCACAGGACTGGCGATCACATAACGATTTTTAACCCGCGTCATACCTTCCTCGTTCACTGTAACCCCCAAAGCACCCCGAGACACAGCCGCAATCTCAACCGGCAAAGGTTTGGGCAAAAGCCCGACCACAATGAGCGCAGCAAGAGCCAGGCCGATGATCCAAGGTAAACGCTGCGTCCAGGCACGCGCAGCGGAGCCTTTCTTGTTATTAACGACAGGAGCAACCGGCGATGACGTGGGAACGTTCATAATAAAAATAAGGAGGAGTTAAAATTTAGTCGCGGGCCTTAAGCACGCCCACGAGATCCAATTGATCGAGACGGCGGCAAGCGAGCAACGCTGAGACCGCTGAAGCCACGGCTACGACTAGAACCGCAAACGCATAGTTCTGCGCGGTGAGAATCAACGGCAGGCGGACAAACTCGGTATTGACCGTAGTCAAAATCACTCGAGCGAAACCGGAGCCGATTAACAAACCACAAGGCAACGCAAGGAGCGTCAGCATTACCAACTCGCCGACGAGGACTGCTGCGACTTCTGCGCGCGTAAAACCCATCACGCGCAAGGTGGCGAGCTCACGCTGTCTTTCACTGAGAGAAATTCGTGCACTATTGTAAACGATACCAAACGCGACGACGGTCGCAAAGGTGAGATAGATTTGCTGCAGTAAACCGATACTTTGTGCGGTCGTATCACGAAACCCCTGTCGGATCCGATTCTTCACCACAACACTGCCAGCGCGTGGAGAGCGTTTCATCTCACGCAGAAACTCAGCCCATCGGCCCGTGGCCACCGTCATATACGCGCCACTGATGCGGTTACCTTGGCCCAAGTACCGATTCAGCGCGCCTATTTCCATATAGGCTGCGGTGCCGGCAAAATCTTCGGATAAACCTACCACCGGCACCGTGAATTCAACGCGTTTTTCATCCAGCACTCTCACCTTTAAACTTTCCCCGATTTTCAGCCCAAGAACTTCAGCTAATTTGCCCGAGAGCACGATGCCTTCGGGCGGCAATGTGATTTGGCGACCGAGTCCATCGATGACGCGGAAAAGTTCAGCTCGCGCCGGCAGCCCGGTGATACTCAAACGGCGAAATTGATTACCTGCGCGCAACTCCACCGGCGCCCCACGTACCGGCTCCGCCAAAATCACCCCAGGCAAAGCACTGAAATCTGACAAGGTACGCATCGAACTGGGCTCGATCAGTGACACCATTACGGTCTGCCGCTGGATCAGATCCCATTGAGTATCGAGCACGTGAGCGATGCCGTCGCGAAACGCGTTAGGTACAATTAAAATGCCTGTCGCCAATGAAAGCGCTCCCACTGTGAGCGCCGACCGCCAAGGCCGCCGCTCAATATTGCGTAGCGCCATGCGAGAGGTCACGGTGAAGGCCCGACTAAATCCGAGACGTTCCACAAACGCAGGACGATAACTCGAAGGCGGCTCAGGTCTCATGGCTTCGGCCGGAGGCAACCGCACCGCTGCATGGACGGAACCGGCCACACCGATAATCGCCGCAAAGGTGCTTACAAAAACCGCCAGAACGACCACGGATGTCGCGAGCTTGAAGTCGAGCGAGGGAAAACGGAAAAAAACATGATACATTTCGACTAATCGTTCGCCCAAAACCAACCCCCCTAAAACGCCAAGAGCCGTACCGCTGGCGACAATCGCAATTGAAAATTTAAGATAATGCCAACCGATCTGACGGTTAGAAAAACCGAACGCTTTTAAAATCGCGATTTGCTCACGCTGGAGCACAATTTGCCGACTCATTACCGCATTGGTCATAAACGCCGCTACACTTAGAAACACGAGCGGAAACCCTATGGAGAGGCCGTTGAGAATCTTAATTTCATCCCGCAGTCGGGTGTGTGAAGGATGCGATTCACGACCATAAGCGCCACGTCCGCCGTAGGGCAGCAGCACCCGATCAACGGCCGCGATAATAGCGGACTCGGAAGCTCCCGGCACGAGCCTTAACGAGAGATTGTTAAACGCTCCATCGAGATTACTCGCGGTGGCGAGCTCCTTGTAAGGCATCCAAAAAACACCATAGGTTTTATTGTTGGGTAACGATGCACCCGGAGGTGCTTCAAAAACGAATTCGGGCGATAGTACGATGCCGGCGATGCGAAAATTTTGGCGGCGCCCATAAAGCACGGCCGCAATCTGACTACCGGGATGGAGTTGATTAGCCTCCGCAAATGCTTCTCCAACTAGAATCTCACCCGTCGATTCTCGGCCCACTAATATACGTCCCGCCCGCAGATAAAGTCGGTTAAGATTGAGTTCACCTTGTTCCGGTAACGATTGGATGAGTCCGGTCGCCGGCTCGATTACACCGGGTAAATCTAATGTAACCGTCAGGTTGATCCCGGTCTGCACGGCCGCGACGCCTGGAATGGCAGCGAGTTGCGCGGCGACAGAATTAGGTGCGCGTTTAAGACGGGCAAAAATTTGCGCAAACCGGTTATCCCGGTAATAGGTGTCGCGCGTCGTCTCCAGCGACACAATGAGGCTACGCGTCATGATCATCATGGCCAGGCCGCAGGCCATTACGATCGCCACTGCAAACGCCTGGGATTTCAACGCCCGAAGATCGCGGAGCAACTTAAGATCCAAAAATGACATGGCGGACAAGCGTTCGCCTTACCAAACCAGCGTGCTGGCAGCCACGCGAGTAGGGTTACGTTTCTCGCCCGTGATATGGCCGTCAGAAAGGGTGAGTACTCGGTCGGCCATGTGGGCCATGACAGAATTGTGTGTGATTATGAGCGTAAGGGTACCGAGCTCTCGATTGATCCGCTCAATCGCCTCGAGGACGACCATGCCGGTGCGCACATCCAGGGCGCCCGTAGGCTCGTCACACATGAGGACCGCGGGGCGCTTTGCGATCGCGCGCGCAATTGCGACGCGTTGTTGTTCGCCGCCGGAAAGTTGCGCGGGAAAATGATCCATGCGCGCGCCGAGGCCAACAAGATGCAACGCCTCCTCAGGTGAGATCGGATTGGTGGCGATCTCCGTGATGAGCGCGACATTCTCGCGCGCCGTGAGGCTAGGGATAAGATTATAAAATTGAAAAACGAAACCTACGGCCTCGCGCCGATAACGCGTGAGACCCGCCTCGTCAGCACCGCCGAGATCCCAACCGCGATAAAGCAAACTACCGCTCGTCGGTGTATCGAGCCCCCCGAGTAAATTTAACAACGTGGATTTGCCACTGCCTGAAGCGCCGAGGACGACTACAAATTCTCCCGCGCGGCACTCCAGATCCACGCCAGCCAACGCGTGAACCATGGCTTCGCCTTCGCCATAAGTCTTGGTGAGTGCACGAGCCTGAAAGACGGCATCGCAGACAGGATAAATAGATGCGGACGAGGCGTTGGCCATGGCGAAACAAAACACTGTGCACAAGATTCCTACCGGCAACGCCCAAAGTTTTTTTAGCTAAAATATCACTAGTGTCCGGAATTAAAGTACTTTAGAACAGTGAGTTAGAATCATCGAACGTAATTTCTGTGGTGAGCGAGTCCCGCTCAAACCGCGCAAATAGCTCTGGGATAGGGACTTTCTCGAAAGGCGTGACGGAAATAACTTGAAGGATTTCATGCAGACTGGGTTTCAGTTTGAGGGTCTTTTTCAAGATGGCGACGAGCAGGTAAGTGCTGAGCGCAGTCCAAATTTGGATACGCACAGCGTTTTCGGT
>Ga0136642_1000090_pt1 | contig 56286 bp, 52 predicted proteins | sample LowCatLa1302831Y_FD_115313 | JGI IMG/M metagenome (GOLD analysis project Ga0136642, IMG submission 115313) | Freshwater microbial communities from Lower Cathedral Lake, Yosemite National Park, California, USA - 13028-31Y | ecosystem: Environmental > Aquatic > Freshwater > Lake ... | reverse complement strand
CCGGTATTGACCAGCGTGTGAAAGATGGCCACGCCGTTGACGTAGAGCGTCAACGTTTCGGGCAGTGACTGTGTGACATCAACGTAATTCCAGGTGGAGGGATTGCTGCGATTGGTGGCGACGTCGTGTACCAGCGTGTTCCACGTCGCGGCATTGACGACGCCAGTGGGGTTCAGGTTGTTCGTCAGCTGAAAGTTCATCACCGCACCCTGCAAAAAGACGGCGATGTTGCCAGAGTTCCACAACGAGTGCAGGCTCTTCGGCAGTTCAGGGTAGGCCCAGATGAAGGTGCCGGGCACCTGTGGGACGGGATCGGGCGTTGCCGTAGCGGGTGTGAACGTCACGGGGAGGTAGTCGAGCTCCGCCAAGAGCTGTTCAACCCATCGTGTGGAGTAGGAGAATGCCGTCGTCGCCACCTTGGGGGTCACGGCCACGCACGTAGTGCTGCACCGAAAGGCCGTTGGCACGTGAACGGAATAGCCCGAGGTGGACGAAACCGATTCGGTAGGCAACGCTTCGACTTGGTTCGGGGCGACTTGGACCCACCGAGTGGCGAGGGCGGGTGTCACTACGAGGGGTGGCAGCGCTGAAGCGCGGAGTGGGGAGGCGAGAGTCAGTCGGACTACGGGCATGGAGGTCGTCACTGCGGTCGCTACTTCGGCACGAACTGAGACCAACGAACTAGTCGACGCCGAGACCGACGAACTTGGCGCAATCGTGCTGATCACCAAGAGAGGAAGCAGCAGGGTGGCGCGACGCATGCAATAAAAATACCATTATTGTTCGGGAAATTAGTGCCTGTGACGAAAATGTCACTCTTCTCGCCGTCGCGGTTTTGGCGAGGCGCGAGAGAACGATGGTCATTGATGGCCCTCGTCTTGTAGGATGGACGTTCTGGCGGCGTGGCCGAGCGGTTAGGCAGGGGCCTGCAAAGCCCCGTAGTCCGGTTCGACTCCGGACGCCGCCTCCAGAAGAACACCGGCTTTCGTGTCCGTCACGAGAGCCGGTGTTCGTTTTTTCGCCCAGCGAACGACACATTGCTGAAACAGTCGGCGAATTACAATGGAGCAACGAAAGAGGGTGAAATGTCAGCAGCAACCAACCGATGGCCGAATGTCAGCAGTGCGACGGAGGTCGGGACGTGGTTGCTCGACATGGACGGCGTCTTGGTGCGTGAAGAGCACCCGATTGATGGCGCGAACCGATTCCTCGACATCCTTGAATGCTCAGAAACGCCATTTTTGGTTCTCACCAACAACTCGATGTATACCCGTCGCGATCTCTCCGCCCGATTGGCCTATCGTGGCCTCAACGTTCCGGAGAACCGTATCTGGACCTCCGCCCTCGCCACGGCCGGCTTCCTGGCCGATCAGCGACCGGGCGGCTCGGCCTTCGTCATTGGTGAGGTGGGCCTGACCACGGCGCTGCACGAGGCGGGCTACACCCTCTCGGACAACGATCCTGACTACGTCGTTATCGGTGAAACGCGAAACTACAACTTCGAGCGTTTGACCAAGGCCGTTCGGCTCGTCGAGGCGGGCGTGCGATTCATCGCTACCAACCCCGACCCCACGGGCCCCAGCGTCGAGGGCACCCTGCCAGCGACCGGCGCCCTCACGGCACTCATTTCCCGCGCTACGGGAAAGGAGCCGTACTTCGTTGGAAAGCCCAACCCACTTATGGTGCGGTCCGCGATGCGAGTACTCAACGCCCACTCCGAGAGCACGGCTATGGTCGGCGATCGCATGGACACCGACGTGATTGGTGGCCTCGAGGCTGGCCTGCACACGGTCCTGGTGCTGTCGGGTGTCAGTTCGCGCGATGATGCCGAGCACTTCCCGTTCCGCCCATCACGGATCGTCGACTCGGTTGCCACGCTGGCCGATGAACTCGAAGCGCACCACCAGTAGTTAATTGGCCCCGATGTAACATCGGTGGGTAATGGTGGAGCAGTGAACAAGATACATGTTGCCGTCCCCGAGTTGGTCTTGGGGTTTGACACGGAGACGACGGGGCTCGCCACCTCGTCGGAGCGCGCCATCTCTTATGGTTTTTGCCTGTACCGACAAGGCGTCCTCGAATGGACTGAGCACTTCTTTGTCGTGCCCGATGTCCCTATTTCTCCCGGGGCGCAAAATGTCCACGGAATCTCTATGGCGTCGCTACGCGAGCGTTACGACAAAGGTGAGGCCCTGTCGGTCGAAATGGGTCTGATTCGGGCCGTCGACATCCTTCGACGTCACCACGATATGGGTGCCTATATCTGTGGCGCCAACGTCTCTCATTTCGATATTGACATGTTGCACCGAAGTTATCAATCAAAATTTAGAAAACACTTGAAAGACGATCGTCTCGACCCGGAGCAGCTGCGGATACTTGACGTCATTAGCCACGACATCGCAATGGAGTCGAGAGCACAGAATCCTCGCCGCCGGAACCTTACGGCCCTTAGCAATCACTACGGTGTTCGCGTCGGAGGGCACGATGCGCTCAATGACGCCCAGGCGGCGTGCGAAGTATTCTTCGCCCAAGTGGCGGCGAATACCAATGACTGGTCCAGCATCAGACCCAGCGTGGGCTCAATGTCGGACGACGATATAGCGGCCTTTCACGAGCCAACGTCGTGATAGACCCTCCCGAGGTGGTAGGGTAGAAACTCTTAGGGGCCGTTGGCGCAGTCTGGTAGCGCACTTCCTTGACATGGAAGGGGTCACAGGTTCAAGTCCTGTACGGCCCACCAATTCATTAGATCCCTTCGGCGAGTCTGACTGAAACCCGATAGTTGCGGGCCTCTCTCTACAGGTGAACCCTCCGGAGGAGAGGGATTCGAAGCGTCGAACAGTGGGTCGCTTCATGCTGCACGGCCCATCACACCTCAGCAATCAAGGGTTTGGTCCCCCTTCGACACCACAGATTTGCAACCATCACAAAGTCAAATCTCGTCGGGATTCACGCTTATCGGCGGTGCGCCGCTGGGTGAACAACGATCCAGTGAGCCTCGATTTGGACCACGTCCACGTCGGGGTCTTCTCACGTGGTGCCTCAAGGAGCGATCGTGCTCAGCACATCGAAACTCAGCGACGTCGGAAGCGGATCTCGACTGACAATGAGGAATGGCAGTAGTCAAAAAATCACGCCACCCCAACAGCCTAAGAAACGAGCTGTCGGGGTGGCGTGACTTTCGCACTGCATGTCTCAAACAAACTGATTAGTAAGACTGAACCGCCACAGTGAGCGTTGAGGGATTAGCGGTCGCGCTACCGATTGCGTAGATGATGTAGGTCTTGCCCGCAAGGAAGTTGAACTTGGCAGGCCCGATGACGGGCTTGGTGGTCATTCCGTGAACAAACACACTCAAGTTGTAAGTGCTGGCCGGAACGACCAGGGTCGCCGACTTCGGGTTGATCAAATTGCTGATCAGCGGCTTGCTGGTGGCAGCGCCCGCGAGAACGTCAACGGCGGGTGCCTCAGCGACATGGCGAACGATGACGCGAGCGTCACCCATGGGAATTGACGTCGTCGGGTTGCCGAAGACGTTGAGCGTCGGCTTGCCGGCAGACGTGAGATTTGCCACAACGGTCGCATTCTCGCCAGCGGTGACCGTTACGCTTGCCGAGAGAATCGGCTTGCTTGTCGCCGACGCACCGAACGGACGCACCGCCAACGCATACGTAGCCGGCTTCAAGCTGACGGGACCGACAACGTTTCCGAACTTGAAGTCCTTGATTAGAACAGCTCCGTTGGCGTACACGGTGACCGGGGTGTTAGGGATGGCATGCACAACAGTTACTGAGGCAGTCATAGGGGCTGCGCCAGCCACGCCGCCGGTAGTCACGGCACTTGTCGCAGCCAAAGCCACGGCGGCAACGCTTGCGGTAAAGCGATTACGGAATCTCATCGAAATTCATCCTTGTGTTGAAGAACCCTCAATTTGAATGGCTCATCCATGCATTCGTCGCCATTGCCCAAAAGGTTGCAAGAGATTTTGGTTTCGTGCGCTTAGAGATTGATGCAACCATAAGACGGGAGCGTGCGAATGACAGATGTGAACTCAATAACCCAAGGCGTTGGCGCGCGGGACCTCGACTACGCGGCAGGTCTGCGCGACGGCGACGAGCGTGCCTTCGAGTTGGCCTATCGAGAGCATGGGGCCACCGTGCGAAACTACGTCAGGCGATTCGTGACAGTTGACGAGGCAGACGACCTGACCCAGCAAACGTTCTTGGAGCTGTGGAGATTCCATGATCGGCTCGACGTCTCAAAACCAGTCCTTGGATTCATTCTTGGTATTGCTCGCAAGCGATCAATCGACCACTTGCGGCGACGTCGACATGATGTCGTTGACGTCAATGCGATCCGCTCTCTAATGAGCACTGAGGGTGACGCTCTAGTTGACCAGTTGGTGTGGGCGGCCGAAGTTGAACACGGCCTTGCGACATTGGTTGCTGAACAGCGTGAAGTGTTGGTTCTTGCGCACTTCGAGGACCTGACGCAGGTTGAGATTGCCGAGAGACTGGGGATACCGCTCGGCACCGTCAAGGCGAGAATGGCTCGAGGCATGAAGAAATTGGCCGAAAAAATCGAACGAGGAGATCTACTGTGACTATACATTTTGACGAAGATTTGGCCGCCCTGTTGGCCGGCGAACTCAGTGGCGACGCGACGCGATGCGCAATGGCGCATCTTCGCCATTGTGGAGAGTGCACCTCAGCATTGATAGACGTGGCGGTAGCTCACGGTTCGTTGCGATCGGCACATCGAAACTCGATTGTAACGCCCAGCGAGCAAGTGGAGCCTCTCGGTCCACTTGTCATCCCGGCGCCGAGGTGGACCAAGGTTGTGACACTGGCGGCATCGGTTATTGTCGTCGTCGCTCTCGGAATCGCTCTCGTGTCGGTAGCTGGGCAATCGAGTTCTCCTAAAGTTTCCGCAGTGGCGTCACTGAGGCACTTAGACGGCCCGGTCGAAGCGTCAGGATCGGCGGTCGTCCACGTACTCCCGAGCGCTTTGGAGATGTCCGTCTCGACGCGCAACCTCCCAGCGGCACCGCCCAATCACTACTACGAGGTGTGGCTCCTTGATCCCACTGCGAACAAGATGCTCCCCCTTGGACTTCTGTCGCCAAAGGGTTCCGGCACATTCTCCATTGCTAAGTCATTGATGATTCAGTTCCCGGCAGTCGACGTAAGTCTCCAAGCCAACAACGGCGTCGCCGCACACTCGAACGTCAGCGTGCTTCGAGGCGATGTTCGGACCGTCTAGTCACCGAGCTTGAAGGTGGGCCCCGGCGCTCCAACGAATTCGGCGCAGTGGAGAAGTAGTCAAAACACTTGACCGGAGGTTTCGATGGGGGCAGGGGGGCTTCTGAGTCACGAGTGAATCAAGCCGTTGTCACCTGGTAAATGTCATCTGCGCGCAAATTAACGAGTAGGAACCACAAAGGCCAGGCGCCAAAGTGGGAATCTTTACGCTGAGCAATGGAGGCGTCCTGCCTTTGACGCAGAACGAGTTGCCTTGTCAGCGCCAGTGACGGTTTTGACACCAAGGTTTCCCGTACCATCGTCGCGATTGCGTTCGATGTATTGCGGTCCAGAGGCGTCCGAGAGGTGTGAAGAACACCCAAATTGCCGAGCAATGTGGGACGAGGCGCAAGCCCTCAGGGGTGCGCGCCAAGGTGTGCAACGAAACTGTGAACCCAGTAAGCAAAGGGGTGGAAGCGACTGGCGTCAGCAATGTCTGTTGCGGCCAGCACTAGACGGCCATTCATTTTTCATTAAATCCCCTCGCTAGGCCTGAATCCGGACTGCGCAGAATTGTCGAAGACCTTCGCGGTGCCGCGTCGGCAATGTTGCTTGATGCAAGCCCAAAGTTGGACGCCAGCCGTTGCACTTTCGCGCGCAATACATGGCTCCTCAGCCTTTGTTCGCTGGCTTTCTAAATCGTCGCTTGAGGGACGCACCCCTACGGACAACGAAGTGTCGTTCAGTAAGGTAACTCCCTGCGGTGCGGCGAACTCGTATCATTGCTACTAGTTGACCCAGAAAGACGTGCGGATTTCATGTTTGATCACTTGAGAGAAAAGCGAGCGCAAAAGCATGCTGCCGCCGAGGCGGCTGCGGCCGAGATTGCTAAACGCGCGCAGGAGGCTGAACGGACGGCCCAGATCGCAGAACTACAAGCGTTGGTGTCTATTGCCCAGGGTGAGAGCTCACCCATGGTCGATGCACTACTCATGAAAAAGGGCGAGATTGGCGTGGCGCAGATCGGCAGGGCCGGTCTAATCGAAGAGGTCAAGGGTGCTGGTCACTGGAGCGGCTCGTCGCAGGGCGTGTCGATTCCGATTGGAAAGATTGCTGGTCGTTCTGTTCGCTACCGCGTCGGCGCAACGAAAGGTCACTACGTCCAGGGAGTCCCCGTCGCCACTGCGGTGGACGTTGGTACATTGAGTATCACCAACCTGCGCATTGTCTACCAAGGGTCGAAGAAGAGCGTTGAGTGTCTGTTCAGTAAGTTGCTCGGCATTCAACACGCTCCGGGTGGGATCACTCTTTCGGTCTCCAACCGCCAAAAGACCACGACGGTGCAATTTGGTGCCGCGCTTGATGATTGGTTGAGTAATCGACTCAGTATCGCGCTGGCTATGTTCAATGATGAAGTCGGTGAGGCGGTGACGCAACTCGAATCGCAGATTAAGGAACTCGAAGCGCAGACTTCCGCGCCGCTGGTCAGCGGGGATGTCGAGCACCATTCGTAGTGCCCCATAGACTTCTCGCGATGATGAGCACACCTATTCGCGTCGGTCTCCTTGCCTACGGGGCAATCGGACACGAGCACAACCTCGCAGTACAGCACACTGATGGACTGACCCTGGTGGCAGTCTGTGACTCCAATCCTGATCGTGTCGTCGCGGCGAAGGAGCTCAGCCCTGAAGCACGGGGCTTTAGCGATGCCGTTGAAATGCTCGATTCAGGGCTGTTAGATCTGGTCGTGGTGTCGACACCACCAAACAGTCACTATCGCTGGGCCAAAGAAGCCCTCGAGCGTGGTATTCACGTGGTGCTGGAAAAGCCAATGGCCCTTACGGCCGACGAGTGCGACGAACTCTTGGCCCTCGCCGCAGCGAAGTCGCTTTTGCTGGTCGTGTACCAGAACCGCCGCTACGATAACGACTTCGTCACCATGCGCGAGCTCATCGCCGCCGGCGAGATTGGTGACGTGTACCACTACGACAGTTTCGTCGGGGGCTACTCGCGGCCCTGTGACTACTGGCACTCCAATGCGGAGGTGTCGGGTGGGGCCATCTTTGACTGGGGCAGCCACCTCATTGACCAGATCTTGAATGTTCTTTCGGACAGCGTCGCTCACGTCAGCGGCTTAAACCACAAGCGAGTCTGGACGCACGCGACGAACGCCGACCACTCGCAGGTGACGATTACCTTCGACTCGGGCAAACAAGCGACGTTCGTTTTTTCTGATTTAGCGGCCGCTCGAAAGCCGAAGTTTTTCGTCCTCGGTACGCAGGGGGCAATCGTCGGTGACTGGAACCCCGCTGCCGAACCCGCCGTGGCTGACTTACCAGCTATCTTGACCCTGTTCTCCGTTGACGGAACGTCACGGGTTGTTCCATTGCCCGAACGAACTCCGTACGCGTTTCACCGGTCCATTGTCGACTTCCTCGCCAATGGGATCCCTATGGAGGTCAGTGCGCCGCAGTCGCGTGACGTGGTGGCGATCATGGAATCGGCGGAGCGCTCGGCTACGCAGAATGGCCTCCCCGTCGTTCCCGCACTCCTCCGGTCCTAGCGATGAGTATTCGCTGGGGCTTCCTAGGGGCCGGCTTCGTGGCGAGCCGCGGGCTTGCGCCGGCTGTTCACGAGGCCGCGAATGCGTCGTTGTTCGCGGTGGCCAGTCGGGACCCCAGTCGTTCGGCCGCGCTCGAACCCACTCGCGTTCATGCGAGCTACGACGATTTGCTCGCGGACGATGAGGTCGATGCCGTCTACATCAGTCTCGCCAACCACCAGCACCTGGAGTGGGTGGTGAAGTCACTCGAGGCCGGCAAGCACGTGCTCTGTGAGAAGCCCCTGGGTCTTCGCGCCGCCGAGGTGGCAGCCATGTTCGAGGTTGCCGAGAAGCATGATCGACTGTTGGTTGAGGCGGTGTGGGCCCGTTGGCACCCTCGCTTTCGTCGCATGGTCGACGTGGTCGCGAGCGGCTCCTTAGGGAACCTCGAGCACATTGACTCTTCATTCACCTTCACGTCCGAGATGACTGATAACTATCGGTTGAACCCGACCATGGGTGGTGGCGCGCTGTTAGACGTCGGTTGCTATCAGGTCCACGCCTGGGTCGCGCTGACGGGTGGGGCGCCCGACCTCTCACTTGACCGAGTTGACCGGCTAATCGGCCCCACGGGAGTCGATATGACAACTGAGGTGACGGCACGGATGGGGACAACGAGTGCCCACGCGTTGGCCTCGTTTGCACTCAGCAACCAGCAGCAGCTCACCGTTCGCGGAGCTGCGGGCGAAATGCGCACCGGTCAGGGGGAGTCCTTCACCACGTGGAACGAGCCCAGTTCGCTCCACATCGGTGAGGACGAGGAAGTGTTCGCATCGACGAACGCCTTCGTTGTCATGGTTGAGAATGTTTCTAACGTCAGTGCGGGTCGCGACGGATGGATTGTTCCGGCGGCTGAATCAGTGCGGGTGGCGTCAATTCTCGACGACATCGCCGCGCTGCACTAGGGCAGTTGCTGGAGCACTAGAGGCAACACGGCACTAGCGCCCGCTTCGCGCAGGAGCGCGGCCGCGTAGGTCATGGTCCAACCTGAACGGTAACTATCGTCGACGAGTAACAGTGGTCCCCGCGGAAGTGGGGTTGTCACGTCGAGGGTCAGTGTCGACTCGAGGTGCATCACTCGTTCGAGCGACGCGAGGTCGCCATTGGGTGCGGTACCGGTGAGGCAGAGTGGTTCAATTATCGGTAGTTTTCCAACTGACGAGATGTGAGAAGCCATTGACTGCACCATCCGCGGGTGCCGGCGCGACGGCATAGGGACGACCGCAACGGGACGCGTTCCCCAGTTGCTGCGCCAACGGCCCAGCAGGGCAACGATCCCCTCGAGAACGTCGACGGGGACGTCTTGATCTGGTCCCTGGATCAGGCTGGTGATGGCCGGCCATCCTGGCGAGTCGGCGAATATGAGCGCCCGACCCTCACTCGCGCCAATAATGCGTCCCTTGCGACCAGAAGGCAGGCCCGACGGCCACAACTTACGCTGCTCGATGATGGTGTCGACGCCACGGAGGTGGGCTCGAGCTGCCTCGACGCGGGCGGGGTCAATTGTGCGTCCCGGGGCCGGTAGTTCACCAGAGCAGACCGAACACCGGCCGCAGGCGCCGCTACAGGGATCGTCGAGGGCCTCTTGAAGAAATTGCATCAGGCACCCCGCGCCTGCGGCGTAGCGACGCATGAGATCGGCCTCACTCCGGCGGGCCGACACCACTGACGCCCATTTGGTGGCGTCGTAGCGGTAGGGGGTGTCGGTGCGTATCCAGCCATCACTGACCCGTTCGAGCGCGTTCTCGACGGCCATAATTTTTAGCAGGGCCTCGAGCCGTCCCTTTCGAATTCCGGTCAGGTCACAGAGCCTCGCCACTGTCAAGGCATCGGAGGCGGTGGCGAAGGCGCGGGTCACCTTGTCAATATTGCCCGGGTCAGGAATCGATGCGGTGGCGAAGTAGTCCCAGAGTCGACTGTCAGTTTCGGCGGGAAGCAGGACGGCCTCGGCGTGGTCGATGGCCCGTCCGGCCCGTCCGACTTGTTGGTAATAGGCGACCGGCGAATCAGGGCTTCCAACGTGGAAGCAGAAGCCCAGGTCGGGCTTGTCGTAGCCCATCCCGAGGGCGGAGGTCGCGACAACGGCCTTGAGTTGGTTGTCGCGAAGCCGGTCTTCAATGCGCTCGCGCTCACTTGAATCCAGTTGACCGGAATAGGCGGCGACGTGATGACCTTGTGCGGTGAGGAAGTCGGCCAGTCGCACCGTGTCAGCAACGGTAGGTACGTAAATGATGCCCGATCCCGCAATTAGCGAGAGGGCTTCGTCGACCCACGCGAAGCGTTCGAGTCCATTCAATCCCGGCACGACCGAGAGGCGAAGCGAGGTTCGTGCGAGGCCACCGCGGAGGACCACCGTGTCGTCGCCGAGCTGACGAGCCACGTCGGCCGTGACACGACTGTTGGCGGTCGCGGTGGTGGCGAGTACGGGCGTGTCGGGTGAGGACATCAAAATCTTGCTCAGTCGTTGGTAGTCCGGTCGGAAATCAAAGCCCCAGTCGGAGATGCAGTGTGCCTCATCAATAACGATGAGACCAGCCCCGGCGATGAGGGGGGCCATGCGGCGGTCGAAGAGGGGGTTGGCCAATCGCTCGGGAGAAACGAGGAGGACGTCAACCGCTCCGGCCTCAATTGACCGCATCACCGAGTCCCAGTCGTCACTATTCGTGGAGTTGATCGTGGCCGCCTTCAGTCCGCCGGATTCAGCGGCACTGACCTGATTGCGCATCAACGCGAGGAGGGGAGAAACAACCAGCGTTGGCCCCCGCCCGATCGAGCGAAGGGCCGAGGTGGCTGCCCAGTACACGGCCGATTTCCCCCATCCGGTTGCTTGGACCACCAGGACCCGATCACCCCCCGCCACGAGAGCGCGTACGGCGACGGCTTGATCATCGCGGGGGAGTGCGTGAGAGCCGGCCATTCGAGTAAGAACCACACGAAGGTGGTGGTCGGCGATGGCAAGCAATTGGTCGTGCGTAGTAGCGCTGGCGGTCATTGTGGTCTTCCGTGAGTACTGGTTCGAGGAATGGGGGATGAGGGGCGTACTTCCAAGGTGGGTGGCGTGCGCTACCTGCGATGTGGATCGAGGAACCGACGAAGTTCGGACGTCTGATCAAGACCGAAGATGTTTGATTCGCGAGCTACTTCGAGCAATTCGTCGACAAAGAGCTCCTGCGCACCACGCTGAGGATCTTCCTCGGTGTCCTTCACGAAAAGGATAATGAAGCGAGCATCGCGAGCGTCGTCTTTGCGCCGCATCACTCTTCCCATCCGCTGAATCATCTGCCGACGCTGCTTGGAGGACGCCACGATGATGGCGAGATCAGCATCGGGCACGTCCACGCCTTCCTCCAGGGTCTGCACTGAGGAAAGGACCCGTAACTGACCGTGAGCAAATTGCTCCATAATGAGGTCTCGTTCGTCGGAGGACAGATCTGAATGGTGGGGCCTTGTCGGCACACCGTTTTGCGTGAGTTGGTCGGCAATACCGTTGGCGGAGGCAATTGATTGGGTGAAGAGCAAGGTGCGATCGGCGTCGTCGATTGCATCGATAAGCGCCAGCACCGCCTGTTGTTTCGCCACTGTTTCGGCGAGCAGTTCTCGCTTTTCTCGCCATTTCGACAGCCACCTATTCGCGGTTATCGAGGCTTTCATGCCGCCACCGCCACTGCTCAGGCGCACCACCGCATCGAGAAAGGCGCTGAACGGCCCTTTGGGGCAGCCGAATTCTCGAATGAGTTTGCGCCGAAGGGCGCGTAGTTCGAGGATGTAGTTCTGGTACTGCTGACGTTCCTCCTCGGTGAAATCAACGCCAACGAATGCGGCTCGCACGTTGGTAATTACCCCATCGGCGATAGCGCGGTCGTAGCCGATAGTAAACGCCACCCTCTCGAAGTACGGAAGGAGAACTGTTTCGTGCGCGCCATCCATCCGCTCGTGCGTGGCCGAGAGTCCCAGCCGTTTGTTGAATCGGTCGTCGAGCGCATCCTGACTCTTCTCCGAAGCACTGCGTTGGCACTCGTCAACCACCAATAGGCCCTCGGCACCCTTGAGCAAAAAGGCCCGATTGCGCGCCGACGCGATAACGGAGACGATGACGTCACAGTGCTCTAGGCGTTCGTCATGCCCGTCACCGACCCGACCAATGGTCAGGTTCGGGAGCGCCGCAGTGAGCACCTCGACCCACTGGTGGAGGAGCACAATGGTGGGAACCAACACGACGGTCTTTCCGCCACTGCGAGCGTGCTCGTCAATAGCGGCCACCGCCAACCGGGTCTTGCCCGATCCGGTCACGGCATCAATGATGCCTCGACAACCACGATCGCGCCACCGCTCGAGGGCGTCACGCTGCCAGTCGTAGAGAGCGTGGGGATTCGCGGATGTCGCAACGGGCGGGTCCCACGCCCGACGAGGTGCTGGGTCGGATTTGACGAAGCGAGCCAACATTTCCGGCGTCAATTCGTCGTATTCATCAGTGTCGTCATCAGTGTCGGCGAGTACCGGTTTCGTCGCAGTAGTCCCTTCAATTCGCTGGCCCGACTGCATGACCGATTTCGTGGTGGCCACCGCATCAACGAGTCCGGCCTGGGTGGCTAAGAACCAGCGAGGTTTTGTCTCGTCACTGCGAATGAATCGAGGGTCGTTGTACAACACGGGGTTAATTGTCCCCTTCGAAACCTTGAGAGTACCCGCTAGTGCGGGAGCGTACTGTCCCGGCACTGCTTCTAATAGGCGTGCGAGTTCGTTCGCAAGCTCGTCAGTATCAAATGAGGTCACGTCGTCCTCAATCCCGACTGCATGACCGATTTCGTGGTGGCGACCGCGTCAACGAGTCCGGCCTGGGTGGCTAAGAACCAGCGAGGTTTTGCCTCGTCACTGCGAATGAATCGAGGGTCGTTGTACAACACGGGGTTAATTGTCCCCTTTGGAACCTTGAGCGTGGCTGCTAGCGCGGGTGCGAACTGTCCCGGCGCTGCTTCCAAAAGGCGAGCGAGTGCACTCGCAAGCTCGTCAGTATCAAATGAGGTCACGTCGTCCTCAATCCCTAGGACCTTGACAGTAGGGAAAGGCTGTGACACGAGGTGCGAAGCGAGCGCACCGGATTGATTATTGACGAGTTCCCTGAACGCTTGAGGCGGGAAGGAAGCCCGCTTTGGAGGTACCCGTCATGGTGTCGCCGTCGATAGTGACGTCGAACTTCAGCGTTAGCTTCATTGGGGTAGTCACGTCCTGTAGCCACACGACCTGGTCGCCGTTGATAACCACCTCGCGGATCGGTACGGTTTCGTCTTTCGAGGTCGCTTCACCACTAATGACGCCGTCAGTGTCAGTGAAGACAAACGAGACGTCCATGTTGCCAATGGGAGTGCGGAGTACAGCGTTCCAGGTGCCGAGGCAGTTGCTCATGAAAATCGCTTTCGTGGTGATGGTGGTGTTTGTGCAGACCGCCCTTCACCTTAACGCCCCGACTGCGGTCTCTTTAGCGGTCTTACTTGCTTCTTACGTGCGAAATGCTTCTATAGCGATCGGTGGCTGCGATGTTTAGTTGCCAGTGCGACCGGCAGTCCTTAGTATTTGATGAGTACTAACTACGGAAGATTTCCTTGCGCCCCCTTACGTCACGAGTTCTGTTCGCCACTGTGGCGATAACACCGTCGCTGTTTCTCGCGTCTCCGGTCCTTTGTCAGCCTGGACGACGTTGGCGACGGTGCCGGCCGCGAACGGAGTTGCACTAAACACGGCCACTCACGCCATCTACGGCTTGGAGAACGGTCCGACCAACGCTCTAGGGTCCGTCGCGGTCTTCGCCTCCAGCAACCTGTCTTCCGTTGTAAAAACCATTCAGGTTGGCTATAACCCCTTTGGCATTGCCGTCAACGCTCGCACCAACACGGTGTACGTGGCTAACTACGGTCCGACGGCGGCTGCCTCGACGACCGTGACCGTAATTAGTGGCGCGACCAACTCGGTTACGGCAACTATCACGGGACTGCCGTCGGGTGCGTCCGCCATCGCCGTAAACCCGACGACCAATCGCATTTACGTCACCGGCGGGGCCGGTGGCACCGGCACGAGTGCCGGTTCGGTAACGGTCATTAACGGAACAACGAATACGTTCGTCTCGCTCGGTGTTGGCTACAACCCGGAGGGTGTCGCTGTGAACACAGCCACCAATCAGGTCTACGTATCGTGTACCGGTAATACGGCGGGTGGCTCCTCATTGACCGTTCTCAATGGAACGACGCAGGCCCTCGTGGCCAACGTCGCTACGCCATCGAGTGCCGCGTCTGCGGGACTCGCGGTCGATTCGTCAGCCAATCGGGTCTACGTGGCCTCATCGTTGGGACTTCTGGTCTTCAATGGTGCGACAAACACCTTCACTACGACGGTGGCGGTGGGCGGTTCGCTGTCAAGTGTGGCGCTCGATCACGCCGCACGACTCGTCTTTGTTAACTCGTCCACCCTGAAGAACATCTATTCACTACACATGGGCGACCTGTCGCTCGGGGCGTCACTGGTGGGCCCAGCGCAAGCGGCCGCCCACGCCAATGCGCTGGCGGTTGATCCGTCGCTGCAACGTGTGTTTGACGCCAATGGCACGTACGGGACTGTTTCGATTTACTCCGAGCAACAGTATTTCGCTCCTCAGGCTCCCTCGGCGCCAGTCCTGACCCCGGGCGCGCAGTCCTTGACGGTCTCTTGGACTACTCCAAAGAACCTCGGTCCCGCTGTGTCGTTCTACGACGTGCTCGTGGCCACGAGTCCCAGTGGTCCCTTTGCGATGCCGGCCACCACGGGCACCTGCGCGAGCAACGTCGTGGCACCGACGACCACGTGCACACTGGGCGGGTTGAGCACGGGCGTGAGGTACTACGTTTCGGTCAAGGCGGCGAACGCTGCCGGCTTCAGCCCAGTCTCTAAGGTGTCGAGCGCCGCGTCGAACTAGGTTCGAGCGCCTGTCTCAGCGAGGCGCAATCCGTTCAGCGTGAGGACCGCGTTGGCGATTTCATCAAAGGTGAGCAGTTGCACCGACGAAAATTCGTCGCTCGCCGCCTCGATGCCTGCGAGCGCCGCCATCGTGGCTGGTTCGGCAGTATTGACTTCCAAGAGCCCCGTAACGCAGACGCTGCGGAAAGTGTGCAGGGCGTCGCTCGCGGATCCAGGAATCGGATCCGGAAGTAGTCGTAGCGCGTGGAGTACGCGTAAGAGGCGAAGACTGGTGGCCAACGTGCTCTGCAGGGGCGCTCCGTCGGGACGCATGGACGAGGGTTCGTCGAGCGCTTGAGCAACCACGCTCTCTGCTTTTGAAAAGGCCAGGTGGGCACGGCGTGAGGCCGCCACGACGGCGGGGTCGGTGGCGGTTTGCTCGAAGTGCATGACGATGTCGAGATAGTTGGCGAGATCCCTTCGAAGCCCCGTCATCGCATCGTCAACGGTGGTTTGTGGTGATGACGGCCACAACAGATAGGCACCGGCCGCAATGACCGCGCCAATGGTCACGTCAAGGAGTCGTTCGGCCGCGTTGACGATGGTGTTCGAGGTCGTAATTGACAGCATGAGGAGGACGAGTGACGATACCAAACCAATTGCCACCGAAAAACTGGCAGCCCACACCGCGTACGAGAGGGTGGCGATCACCAAGATAACCACTGCGATAACGGCGTGGGGCGGATGAAATTGAGCGGCGTACAGTGCGGCGACAGAGGCGCCGAGCGCCGTTCCAAGGACCCGACTCAGCCCGCGACGCAGCAAGGTCGCGTAATCGGGCTTCAAAATAACGGCGACAGAGAAGACGACCCAGTAACCGCGGGGGAGGCGGGTGACTTCGACGAAGGTGTTCGCGACCACCACGGCAATCGTGAGGCGAATCGCGTGACGAAACGCCGTGTCGTCGGGAGTGAGGTGTGACCGCACGAGAGCGAATCGTTCGCGCCACGTCCCACGAGAGGCCGGTGACGGCGATGTTCCAACGCCCCGCACTTCGTCGCTCCGTCGAGTCACTCGCGCCAGCTGCCGGCAGGACTGCAGCTGCGTCCGAAGCGACGAAAGATGGTAGGCGCATTGGCGCCCGACAGCGCTGGCGTCGGTCTCGTCGTCACCCAGGACGTGGTGCAGCAGGTCGAGACGGAGCCGCATCGCCTGTGGCGGCGTCGCGGGGTTGTCAGCAGGATGGCGAATTTCGAGGGCGATTGATCGCAGGGCGTCGGCGTAGGTGCGCAACGTGTCGTCTATCGCTACCCGTACTAACGGGGCGTTGTAGGTCGTGAGTCTCTGACGAAGGCCGGCGACCGTCGTCAGTTCAATGCGAGAACGTCGTAATTGATCGACGACAGCACGGAGGTCTCGGGCATCGGCCCGTCCGAAGAGCGAGACCGGTGAGAGCACGCGCTGCGCTTCATCAATCGCCGCGAGTGCCGCGAGTGCGGATACTTCCGGAGCCGCTGTGGCGTAGGACGCGAGCGCATCAAAGGCTGACGCGACGCTGGCCCGTTGCGACCGAAGGGAAGCCGGAAGGCGGAGTACGACGAGTGCCGCGACTTCGCCCAGCGATCCGATACCGACCAGCAGGGCGAGGAACAGTGCCTGCAGTGGCGGGTGTGCCGTTCGGCCAAGGACGACGTAGGCGACAATTAACTGTGAGCCAATGATTCCTTGCGTCAGTCCAAACACCACCGCCATGCCGGCAATCAAGCAGAGTGGAATAAGTAGCGCATCGTGCAGTAAGGGAATTGCGCCAGTAACGGAGGCCACGAAGACGCCAGTGGTGATGCCGAGCACGTCAGTGAGGGCCAAGCGGAGGGAGAGCTGTGGGGCACCCACGAGCGACACAATGGCGACGAGATTTGCCCCAATGGCCATGGCGACTGCATTCATCGGCGTGGTGATGAACAGCCCGAGGCTGAACACTCCGGCAACGGGCAGAGCGGTGATCAACCCTCGTACCGGCGTTATCGATGACACATTGAGACGGAGGGAAGCCAGGAGGGCCTGGCGGTAGGTGCTCACCCCTGGATCGGCTCCACCAGTTCGACAGCGAGCAGTGGGGCCGATGCCTTCGAGATGCATTCGTTGAACTCGGAGAACCCTGTCGAGTCGGCCACGACACCGCCCCCGGCTTGCACGGTGGCCATGCCGTCACGGAGGGCCACGGTACGAATCGTGATCGCGAAGTCAGCGTCACCGTTGAGGGCGAAGTAGCCAATGGCCCCACCGTAGGGGCCACGCGCGGCTCGCTCCGCCTCGTCGATTAGCGACATTGCCCGCACTTTTGGTGCACCCGTCAAGGTGCCGGCGGGAAAGAGTGCACGGAAGGCGTCGAAGGCATCAACGCCACGGCGCAACGTGCCTCGCACTTGACTCACGATGTGCATCAAGTGACTAAAGCGCTCAACGTGGGCGAGGCGCTCTACTTGTACCGAACCAGGCTCGGCCACCCGGCCGACGTCGTTACGACCCAGATCAACCAACATGACGTGCTCGGCGATTTCCTTTTCGTCGGCCATAAGTTCAGCTTCGATGGCGAGGTCGGCTGCGTCATTGGCACCCCGCGGACGTGTTCCAGCGATGGGTCGTGTGGTGACTACGCCTCCGGAGACCTTGAGCAGCATTTCGGGCGAGGCCCCGACAATGTGACTGTCACCGTTATCGAGGAGATACATATAGGGCGAGGGGTTTAGGGCGCGCAAGACGCGGTAGAGCGTGAGTGGTGACGCAGCGAAGGGTCGGCGAAACTGTTGACTGGGCACCATTTGAAAGATGTCACCGGCCACGATGTGTTCCTTGGCGACATCAACAGCCGCGCTGTACGAGGCCAGTGTCGCGTTCGAATAGGAGGCGGCGCGAGTGCGAATGTCGATAGTGCTGCGACGCGATGGCGCAAAGGCAACCAATCGTTCAATGGTCTCATCGCTGGCGGGCGATGGTGCGAGCAAGGTGGCCACAATAGTGTCGAGACGTGCACGACGTTCGTTGTAGTGGGCAGCGGCGTCGATGTCCCCGAGAAATGTTGCGAGGACCACCGCGGTGGTGGTGTGACGAACGTGGTCGCAAATGAGCATGGCGCCTGGGAAGGAGAAGTCGACATCGGGCCACGGGTGCTCGCCCAAATCCCGGGGGAGTCGTTCGATGCGTCGCACGTAGTCGTAGCTCACAAACCCAACGGCACCACCGAGAAAGTTGGGCAGATCGTTAGGCTGAAAGAGTCGGTACGGCGAAAGTTTCTCGCGTAGAAGCACCATCGGGTCGACGTCGAGGGACGCCTCGCCGCGGAGTCGCTCTGCGCTGGGGCTGACGGTTAGGCGCCACTGCCGATCGAGGCCAATGAAGGAGTAGCGCCCGCTATCTTCACCCAAAGCAGCACTCTCCAGTAAAAAGAAGGCTGCGGTGCCGAGGAAGCGTTGATACAGCGATACCGGTGTTTCGCGGTCGAGCTGCAGGGTCTGCACCAGGGCAACGGTGTTGAATCCTTGGGCTCGGAGGGCTTCGACTTCCTCAAACGAATACGGTTCCATACCTCAAGGTTAGACACCAGTACGAACCTTTAGGATGACGGGGTGGCGAAGCAGACTCGAATACTGGTCATCGACAACATCGACTCCTTTGTTTTTAATTTGGTGCAGTACTGCGAAGAACTGGGCGCGGAGGTCGTTGTCCGTCGCGTGACTGACCTCCAACTCAATGAAGTGTTCTCCGGTGACTACGACGGCGTGCTCGTTTCACCGGGCCCGGGGCACCCCCGTGAAACACCCGTACTCTTTGACGTCATCCGTGGCTGCGCTTCACGCAACACTCCCCTCCTTGGTGTCTGCCTCGGCCTGCAGGCCCTCGCCGAGGCGTACGACACCCCGGTCATTGTGGCTCCCGCACTCCGTCACGGTCGCTCGTCGCTGGTGACCCACGTCGGTGAAGGCGTCTTTCAAGGGGTCGCCAACCCCGTCGTGGCGGGCCGATACCACTCCTTGGTGGCCGACCGAAGCGTTCTTCACCCTGATCTGCGCGTGACCGCTGAAACGGCGGACGGACTCATTATGGGTCTCGTTCACGCAACAGCCCCGCTCGAAGGGGTGCAGTTCCACCCAGAATCAGTACTGACGCAGGATGGGTACCTCATGGTCGCGAACTGGTTGGTGCGTTGCGGCGTGCTCGATGCTGTGGCCACTGCGCAGGAACTCAACAGGGCGGCCGAAGCGCGCCGCAGCTCCCTGCCGTCACCGTCTGGGAGCTAAAACCGCTGTCCGACGCCGACGCGAACTTCTTCAACCTCGTCGCCGACGAGGGCAACTCGATAGGCCGCGGGGCCCGTAACGGCGTTGACGTCCATGTCAGCCACGACCTCGGTTGCCTCGATACCCTCGTACCAGATACCCACGTGGTCGTCGGTGCAATAAGCGAGTGGTGTCACGATGCCGTCGCGCATCAGCGAGTGGAGTAGCGGACGACGCTGCGCTTCCGCGTCGTAGTGAACACCGTTGGCGTAGGGCAAGAGGGCTAGCCCGTTGGTGACGGGGCGCAGCGTTTGCCCGAAGGAGTCAGTCGTGCCTCCGGTGTGCCAGCAGATTGATCCAGCCGATACGCCCGACAGAATCACACCCTGCTCCCAGGCTTCACGCATGGCGGTGTCGACACCGTGCAACCGCCACAGCGCCAACAGGTTTGCCACTGAACCACCACCGACCCATACGAGGTCAGCACCCGTAAGCAGGGTTACTGGGTCACCGGAGGGCTGAGGGAAAAGACGGAGTTCGGTAACGTCGCAGCCGGCCGTGGAGAAAGCCTCGTAGTAGCGGGCGTAGCTCGCGTCTGGGTCGCCGAGCGCGGTACCAAGGACGCAGACCGTTGGGCGAGTCTTGCCCGTACGGGCGAGCGCGTCGAGCAGCATGGAGCCGAGGCGACGGGTCTGTTGTGTGGGGCCTTCGACAAAACCACCACTGGTCGCGAGAATTCGAGAAATGGTCATGTCGTCTCCAGGTGGTTGTTAAAGAATGCGATGGTACGGTGATACGCATCAGTGGCGACTGATTCGTTGAAGTTGTGAGGCCGGCCGTCACAGTGAAAACCGTGTTGGGCCTCGGGGTAGCGAACAACGTCGGTGGGCTGGGAACTCTGCTGAAGGGCCAGTCGAAATGCCTCGACTTGATCAATGGGAATGCCGGTGTCGAGGTCGCCGTAAAAGCCGATGACCGGACACGTGATAGTCGGCGCGCTATCGATTTGACTCGGCAGGCCGAAGCGCTCGACGGCCAACCCACCGCCGTAGTACGGGGCGGCCGCTCCAACAATGCCGATTGTCGCGGCGAACAAAGTGACGGTACCGCCCATGCAGTACCCCACAATCCCCGTGGACGACGGCGGGTGACCTGCCGCGAGGGGGAACTGACTGCAGGCCCGAAGGTCAGTCTCGATGTTGGCAGCGTTGAGTTGACCCATGTGCGTCATGGCCTCAGGGAAATCGTCGTAGGCAATCTCGGGTGAACCCGACCGGTGGTACAACAGTGGTGCAATGACGTAGTACCCCTGGGTGGCGAAACGCTCACACACCTCACGAATGTGATTTTTGACGCCGAAGGCTTCTTGAATGACCAGCAGCGCCCGTGGTGCCTCAGGGTCGCCGGTGACGAAGAGCGGCGTGGTGTCCGTGGTAACGACACTCACTCGAAGATCGGTCCCAATGTACGGCTGCGCTTGAGTTCGAAGAATCCTGGGAATGAAGCGACTGCCACGACACCGTCGTACAGACGTCCGGCATCCTCGCCCTTCGGGGCTGGGGTAACGACGGGACCGAAGAAGGCCACGCCACCGACGTGAATGACGGGGGTGCCCACGTCAAAGCCAACGGCGTCCATGCCGGCGTGGTGAGAACGTCGCAGTTCTTCATCAATGTGGTCACTTTGGCCGGTAGCGGCGATGTCGGCGTCGAAGCCGCAATCAGCCAGGACGGCGGCAATGGTGGCTGAGAAATCATCGCGTTCGTTGTTGATGTGGAACCGCTGTCCCCAGTTGTCGTAGAAAACCTCGAGACCTTCGTTGCCGTAGCGCTGTTCCACGGCGAGCATCACCCGCGCCGGACCCCAGGCTTGCGTCATCAGTTCAACATACTGTTCGGGTAACTCTCGGCCCTCGTTGAGAACCGCAAGGCTCATCACGTGAAGCTGTACCTTAACGTCGCGTACCGCCTCCACCTCTTTCAGCCATCGTGAGGTAATCCACGCCCACGGGCATACTGGGCAGACCCAGAGGTCGATTGTTTCAGTCATGCTTCATTCCTTTTGGTGAAGGCCGCCACGATGTGACTGACCGCGTTGGTGACGCCGACACACATGTCGAGGTCGAGCATTTCGTCGATGGCGTGGGCGTTCGAGTGCGGCCCGAGAACGCCGGTAGCGACGAACTGAACGTCCGGGTACCTGGTGGCCAAGCTCGCTAAGAACGGGATTGAACCACCCTCGCCGGTGAAGCCGGGTCCTCGTCCGAAGGCTTCGATTGAGGCTTCCTGAACAGCGGTGGCGAGCCACGGCGCCAGCTCGGGTGAACGCCACCCCTGTCCGGCAGCACTGTCACTGATGGTGATGCGAGCGCCGTGAGGTGGCGTAGTGGTCAGGGCTGTCGTGACGGCGGAGAGGGCGGCCAGGGCATCGGCCGTGGGCGGAAGACGTAGCGACAAGGTGGCTGTGGTGAAGGGGCGCAAGACGTTGCCCGCGATGGCGGTCGGAGGAATGCCGTCCATGCCGATGACCGACAGTGTTGGCTTCCAGGTCCGATTAATGATGCGGTCGAATGGTCCCTCACCCATGGGTACGAGCGAGGAAACAACGGGCAACGCATCGAGGGTGACGTCGCCAAATTCGTTTGCGGTGTCCGACGCGGCGGCGATGACGCTTTGTGGAATCTCGACGTGGAGCTCGCGAAGCAGCACGTCGCCCGTGGCCGCGTCCTCAATCCGGTCGAGCAATTGCCGCAGGATGCGGAATGACGACGGCACGACGCCCGATCCCATTCCGGAGTGGACACCCTGTTCGAGTACTTCGACGCGAACGGTGGTGTTGACGACGCCCCGGAGCGACGTGGTCACCCATAAGCGGTCGTAGCTGAGGGCGCCAGAGTCGAGACAGATGAGAAGTTCGACCTGACCCAATTTCGGGGCGAGATAATCGAGATACGCCTCCAGGTCGGGGCTGCCACTTTCCTCACTGGCCTCAATTAGTACAACGCATCGGGGGTGTGGAACGCCCTCTTGTTCGAGGGCTTCGATGGCCAGCAGTGCGGCAAAGGTCGAGTACCCGTCATCAGCAACTCCTCGTCCATAGAGACGATTTCCACGTCGCACCGGTGTAAAGGGATCGAGCCCCTCGGACCAGTCGCCGAGTGGCGGCTGCTTGTCAAGGTGACCGTAGAGCACGATGGTCCCTCGGTCATCGTCCTTTTCCTCGTCGTCAGTGGTGGCTTCAATAACGACGCACAGTACGGGGGTTCGGTTGTCAAGGCGGTGTATCGTCACGTCGGCGGCGTCAAAGTCGAGGCCGCGAGCGAAGTCGGCTAGTAATTCGGCGGCTTGATCGATGGCGCCATGCTCTTCCCACGCAGCGTCAAAGGCTGGCGATAAGCAGGGAATGCGGGTGTAGGTTTCGAGGACGGGCAGCGCGTCGCGCTCAAAGTCGGAAAGCGAAATAGCCATAGGTCGAGATTACTTCGCGCTTCGTGAGCGGTCGACCTCTTGCCAGCAGTACCACGCAACCGAAGATTCATCGCCGGTGAAGCGTTCCCCCTCTGATCGAAGATCCTTTTCGGTAATGGTCTCATCGAGTTGGTGCACCATTGACCAGCCCACCCGCACGCCGTAATCGCCCACCGGCCACACGTCGTGGCGACCGAGAGTGTGCATCAGGTACATCTGTACGGTCCACGGTCCGATGCCTTTGATGCGAACGAGTTCGGCAGTGATTTCGGCGTTTGAGCGACGGCCATGGGCGGAAAAATCCACGTCGCCACTGCTAACGGCCTGAGCGAGTGAAACCATCGCGTGCGCCTTGGAGCGATTGAGACCCGCAGCTTTAAGCTGGTCTTCGCCGCAGTGCACCAACGATTCAGGGGACACGACACCTCCGCAAACCTCGATCACGCGGGCGTGGATGGTCTCGGCGGCACGTACCGCGAGCAACTGCGACGTAATCGAGCGAACGACGTCGGCGAAACGGTCGCCCCCCGGTGCTGCCCTTCGCGACTGAGGAGGTCCCACGTGAGCAACGATGGATGCGAAGGCCTTGTCGGCCGCCACAATGCGAAGGGCGCGCTCGGCGCGGGAAGTCATCAACCGTCTCAGGCCACTAGTCGTTGGTGACGACGATGCCCTCGGGTACCTGACTGGCGTCTTGGACGACCTGGGCCAGAATTTTGCTCACTGCGCGCACCGGTGCGGCTGGGAAGCCGAAACGACGACGCACCAACACCACACGGCGCTGCGCGATGCCCCGAATCGGTACGGCGGCGAAGTTGGGTTGCAAGTGCTTCGAAAGCATCGTGGAGGGCAGAATGGACGGCCCATGTCCGTCGAACGTCAGCGACGCAATGGTCCTCAGGCCATCGATTTCGAGGAGCGGCTTGAGGGTGACATCGGCCCCCGACGCCGCTTCGTCGATTTCTCGTCGCAGCGGTGTTCCAGGATAGGGGAGCAGCAATGCGAGGTCGGCCACATCCTTTAGTGAAATGCTCTCGCGCGACGCCAGTTCGTGGGAACGGGCAATGATTAAGACGAGATCCTCAAGGTAAAGGTCAGAGTCGGCCAACTCGTGAGCGGCGACCGGCCAAGCGAGGACAGCGAGATCGAGGTGTCCAGACACGAGCTGCGGCTCAATGACGGAGTTAGTGCCCTCTGTAATTCGGAGCGAAATAAAGGGGTACCTGTCTCGCAACGCTTCCAGTAGCAAGGGCACAACCCAGCGCCCGGCGGTGCCGATCATGCCAACTGACACCAATCCCCGGACCTCGGCATTCAATTCGTGCACATCAGAGGCAATGGCGCTGAGTTCTTCGAGGATGCGCCGTGACCGCTTGACAACGACGACCCCGGACTCCGTGATGTCGCCGGAGGCACGGTCGACGAGCTCGCAGCCCAACTCGGCTTCGAGACGGGCAATGCGGTTTGAGATATTGCTTTGCACCGTACCAAGTGCTTCGGCGGCACCAGAAAACGTGCCGTGTTCGGCGATGCCGACGAGCGCTTCTAATTGACGAATTTCCATGACTATCGAGTATAGGGATGACCACTATGCCACCAATTCACCTGTGAGATAGGGGCTCGTGTAGGAAGATGTAAGGGTAGTTCGCTGACTTTATCCCCCAAAGGCAGCGAGCAACGTTTTTGCAAAAGGGCCAACCTCCCCCCGGTTGGCCCTTTTGTGCTTAATGAACTCGGTAGCCTTTTGCCCATGACGACACGAATGGCTCCCCGAGCGATGGTGGCACGATCCGCCGTACTTTTCGTCAACCGGCTCTCACGTGCGATGCGTCGGGGCGAGGGAACTGTGGCCGGAGGGCGAGTCGGGCTTCGTATTGATCCGCAGCTACTCCGGCATCTTTCCGCTGGTCGACTTCTCGTTGCGGTCTCGGGAACCAACGGAAAGACCACTACCGCTGCGTTACTGCGAGCCGCCATCGGCGGCGAGGTTGGGGGAAATGTGACCGGCGCCAATATGCCAGCTGGCCACGTCGCCGCGCTGGCGTCAGCATCAACGACGAGATTCGTGCTGGAAGTCGACGAGGCGTGGTTGCCCCACGTCATCAGTTCGAGCGCACCCCGTGTGGTCTGCTTACTGAACTTGTCACGCGACCAATTGGACCGCGCGAGCGAAGTGCGTCAACTGGCGCAACGATGGCGGATGATGGCGACCGAAGCGCCGACAACAGCGTTCGTCGCCAACGCCTCCGATCCCCTCATCGTTGATGCATTAACAACAGCGACCAACGTGACATGGATTTCAGTTCCTTCCTCGTGGCATGCCGATTCGTTATCGTGTCCTCGGTGCACCGCACCACTGGACTTTGGTGAACGCTGGCAGTGCTCGTGTGGCCTGGTGGAACCTGTCGCGTCCTGGCGAATTGACCCTGAAGGGGCGATTAGCACCAACGGCCGGGACATTGCTCTCTCGCTCTCGTTACCCGGTCTTTTCAATCGTGTGAATGCGGCCTTCGCACTCGCGGCCTGCCAGTTGCTCGGGATAGCTGTTGACGAAGCAGCCGCACGATTGTCGCAAATCGAGGCGGTCCAGGGTCGTTACGGCCTTCGCCGATTTGGGGCCCGACAAGTGCGACTCCTTCTCGCGAAAAACCCCGCGGGCGTCGCGGCGCTTCTCGACGAGGCCGGCACTCCCAGCTCCGAGGTCTGGGTGGCGATCAACGCTCAGGTCGCAGACGGCAAGGACCCGTCATGGCTCTACGACGCACCCTTCGAGCGCCTCGCTGGTCGTGACGTCACCTGTCTGGGGGAGCGTCGCCTCGACCTCGCTACCCGCCTCGAGGTCGACGGCATCGCGAGTCGCGTTGTTGACGACGTCGCATACTTGGACAACGCGGGACCGTTGGTGACCATCATCGCCAACTACACGGCCTTTCAATCATGGATGCGCGAGACCACCACATGGTGACCATTGCCCTGCTCTATCCCGAACTCCTCGGCACGTACGGTGATGGCGGTAACGCCCGAGTACTGGCTCGACGCGCCATCGCTCGCGGTATCGCCACGACAATTATCTCTGTTGGCACGGATAATCCGCTCCCCGACGCCGACATCTACCTGCTGGGGGGCGGTGAAGACGGTCCACAGCGGTTCGCTTGTGAGGCACTCCGGCGCAGTGACTTCACCGACCGCGTCGCAGCGGGGGCGACGGTGCTGGCCGTTTGCGCGGGACTTCAAATACTGGGGACGAGCTTCTGCGTTGAAGGTAACGACGCGTACGCTGGTCTCGGTGTGGTTGATGCGGTCACCGAACGCGGCCCCCAACGGGCCGTGGGTGACCTCCGGGTTTCGGTAGCTGGTAGGGCACTTATTGGCTTCGAGAATCACGGGGGGCGTACGACGCTCGGGTCGACAGCGCCGCTCGGTGTGGTCGAGTTCGGCGTTGGTAACGACGGCGTTGTGGACGGCTTTCGCCACCACAACGTCTTTGCCACCTACGCACACGGTCCCGTTCTGGCGATCAATCCTTGGTTCGCTGATGAACTACTAATCACGGCGCTCGGTGTCACGTTGGCACCGTTGCACACAATGGCTGACGAACTCTACGCCGAACGCTGCCGGGCAATCGTCCCCCGTTAGTACTCGTCGGCCGGATGCGTTCCGTACATGGAATCGCCACTGACCGCCCTACCTAGGTCCGCGACGGCCTCTTCAATGCGAATACCGAAGCGTCGAATATTCTCGTCTTCTGCGGCAACGAGTGGCGTTCCAAAAGTCACGGAGATGGCCCGCTTGCGGAACTGGGGGGCGAGGGTGAATTTCGGCGCCTTGGCGTACTTGGCCCCGCGGAGAAAGCCCGCATCGTGGATGTAGGTCGGTACGACTGGACAGTGCGCGCGGTCGGCGAGATAGGCGGCACCACCCTTGAAATCCTGGAGGTTGCCATCAGGGCTTCTGCCACCCTCGGGGTAGAGCAAGAGATGCCAGCCGTCTTCCACGAGATCAATGGCGAGCTGGGACGAGCGGCGATTGACCTTGTGTCGGTCAATTGGTATTGCATTGAACATCAGCGTGGTGAGAAAGGCCTTGCGAGCATCCATGAAAAAATTGTCCATGGCGGCCGCTACGACGGTACGCCGACGGACGTTGGCTGGCAGTGCCGATAGAACGATGGGCGTGTCGAGATGTGTGGTGTGATTCGCCACGAAAATGTAGGGGCCACCCGACTCGATGGTGGCGGCACCGTACACCTGTAAGTCGCCAATCCGCCGTATCGTTGGCGCCACGAAGCGCCCTATGTAGAGAGCCCGAACGATACGAGCGACGTACCCGCGGGCCCACTGCGTTGGAAAATCGAGTCCGAGTTGCACCATGGCTTAGCGACGGTTCGAGCGTTTCGGGGTGTAACGCTTCGAAGGGGCGGGAGCTGCGCGGTCAACTTGAGGGTTCGCATCTGCCGTCCCGGGAAGGCTCTTTGACCGAGTGCGGGAGGGTCGCTGAGTGGTGCCACTTCGTTGAAGGCGGAACGCACGAATAAGCAACCACGCGGCGAGGGCTAAGAACAAGAATCCCGCCGCGCCGGCGATGCGTCCGAAGATGAGGGCAATAACGATCAGCATTGCTCGGTTCTTGCGAAAGGCAGCGAAGAGCAGGAGCGACGCCATGCCGAGCAGGCCGTAAAACTCGAAGGTCCACCAGCTGTGGGTTTGTAGCACCACCCGCTCACATAGTGACACGACGAGGTGGTATCCCTTCGAGCAAAGGTGGTGCACGCTGGGCTTGGCCGTTTGGGTCAATTTGGTCGCCTTACCGGAGATGTAGGGCGGTAGGGCGAGACCCGCTATAACGAAGCCAATAAAGGCGGCGAAGAAGCCGAGGTTTCGTTCGAGAGAGTCGAGACCGAGAACTTGCGTGCGTGACACCGCCGTTCCAGGCTGCGATCGAAACATTGATCGACGCGGTTTCCCGCCTTCGGTGGCGCTGCTACTTGTATTCGACATGGCAGCAAGGCTACCGCCACGAGACAGACTCTGTTGCCGAGGGAGTAGGATAAATGCTTGGGGCGCTTAGCTCAGTTGGTTAGAGCGCAGCCTTCACACGGCTGAGGTCGAGGGTTCGAGTCCCCCAGCGCCCACCAGATTCGTGTCGACGCGGTGCTCGTGGCATCTGTGTGGTGACAAGGATTGCGAAAGCGAGACACCGTGGCCAAAGTGAGCCACTCGATTCCTGCGACACCCTGGCGAGCGGCTTCAACATGGGCCATCCGCCCTCGTATGGTGCTACCGCTCGTTGGCGGTCTGGTCTCCTTCGGCATTGGCGAGGGCCTGCTGGTGGTCGCCCACTGGGGAAGTACTCCCTGGACGGTGTTCGCACAGGGCCTCAGCAAGCAACTTCATCTCTCAATCGGTTTCTCGACGGCACTTATTTCTTGCGCTGTTCTTTTGGCATGGATTCCGCTAAAAGAAAAGCCGGGTCTGGGTACGCTGGCGAATCTTGCCCTCATCGCCTCGGCGCTGGACGTCACGGTGGCAGTTGTCGGAAGACACCATTCACTTGGCCTGCGAATGGTGTTTGTCGGGGTCGCCTTGGAGGCGATTGCTCTAGGGTCGGCCCTCTACTTGACGACCGGACTCGGACCGGGACCTCGCGACGGTCTTATGACCAGTCTGCACCGCCGCCTTGGCATTTCGATTGTCTACGTACGAGCCGGCATTGAAGGTACTGTTCTCGTGGCTGGGTGGTTGCTCGGTGGTGTTGTGGGCATTGTGACCGCCATCTTCGCTCTGAGCATCGGCTTCGCCATCGGCTGGAACCTTAGAATCGTTGCGTCACTCGCCACTAAGAAAGGGAGCGCATGAGCGGCCATCTCAGCGAATTCTTCGTGGCGTCGTTTCTGATTATTTTGGTGCCCGGCCCCTCCGTCACCTTTACCATTGCTCGGGCCGTAGCGTGGGGTCGGACAGTTGCGGTACTCACGGTACTGGGTAACTCGATGGGCACATTGTTGCTCGCCACCTTGATTGCGCTTGGTCTTGGACCTCTCCTCGCTCACTCGCGGTGGTTCTCCATCGCGTTGCAACTTGCTGGTGGTTGTTATTTGGTCTATCTCGGAATTGAAACGTGGCGGCATCGCGAGTCAGCGGTGGCGGCAATGACCACTCGAGAAGGAACTCGTCCCTCGCGGCTACGTATCGTTCGTCAGGGCTTCGTCGTTGGTGTGTTGAACCCGAAGTCACTGGTCTTTTTCGCCGCGGTCTTCCCACACTTCGTCGATCGAACGGCCGGTCATATCACGGCACAGCTACTGCTCTTCGGCTTGGTCTTTTCAGTCATGGCCTTCTGTTCGGACGGTACGTGGGGGCTCGTCGCTGGCACGGCCCGCGAGTGGCTCTCCTCGTCTCCCCATCGGCTGGTTCGTTTGCGGGTCGTGGCAGCGTGCGTGATGTGGGGACTGGGCCTCCTTATCGTTATTAGCGCCGTGCGTTCGTAGGTAAGTCGGTACGCTGGCAACAAGCTGCGCTCGCGCTGAGCCAGCGCGGCTTGGAGAGTCACGATGAGTATGCACGGAGCAGCGGGCGGCGGCCGCGCCGGAATGAAGTCGCTAACGAAAAATCGCGACATCTTGGAGCATCGGGTCAAACCCGGCACCCTGAAGCGGATGCTGCAGTTCGCTCGCCCCTACCGTGGACTTCTCATCATTTTTTTGCTCACGGTGATTGTCGATGCGGTCGTTTCGTCAATCGCACCGCTCGTCCTTCGAGCCATCATCGACAAGGGCATTGCGGGAAAGCGAGAGGGTCTTGTCATAGGCCTATCGGTACTGACAGCGGTACTCGCACTCCTCGACGCTGGCCTGTCCCTTTTTCAGCGTCGCACCTCGGCGATCGTCGGGGAGAGCCTGATCTTTGACATGCGCTCAAAGGTGTTCTCGCACATCCAATCGATGCCAATAGCCTTTTTCGCACGAGCCCAAACGGGCGCGCTGATTTCGCGACTAAACAATGACGTCATTGGTGCGCAGCAGGCCTTCACTGATGTCTTTTCCAATGTCGTTGGCAATGTCATTCTGGTGTTCATAATCCTGGGCACAATGCTCGTCTTGTCGTGGCAAATCACCCTGGTGGCCCTCGTGCTCTTGCCGGTATTTCTTCTCCCTGCGCGCACGGTTGGCCGCCGTCTGGGGACCCTTTTCAAGGAGGGGTATGAACTCAACGCCGAGATGAATACCGTGATGTCGGAACGCTTCAACGTCGCCGGCGCCATGCTGGTGAAGCTCTTCGGTCGCCCGAGTGACGAGCGGGCCTACTTTGATAACCATGCTGGGCGCGTCCGTGACATCGGCATCCGACAGTCGATGTACCAACGGTTTTTCTTCATTGCCCTTTCGCTGACCGCGTCGCTGGCGACCGCGTTCGCGTACGGCTTCGGTGGCGTGCAGGTACTGCACGGTGCGCTCATGGTTGGCACCGTGGTTGCTCTGACGGCCTATTTGACCCGTCTCTACGGACCGCTGACGCAGCTATCGAACATCAACATCGACTTCATGTCGGCCATGGTGAGTTTTGAGCGACTGTTCGAGGTGCTCGACTTGACGCCGATGATTCAAGAGTCTCCGAACGCCGTACCGATTCCCGAGGGACCGGCCCGGCTTACCTTCGACGCCGTCTCGTTCGATTATCCCGGCGCCGAGGAAGTTTCACTCGCTTCTCTCGAATCGGTGGCGAAGTTGGAAGCAGTGGGACGCACCCAGGTGCTCCATGATCTGAGTTTCGAGGTCGCGCCCGGCACGATGACCGCCCTGGTCGGACCCAGCGGCGCTGGCAAAACCACCGTCTCCATGCTGGTCTCACGCCTCTACGACGCGACCGCCGGCACCGTGCGCATTAATGGCGTCGACGTTCGCATGGCCACCCAGGCATCACTGAACGACACGGTCGGGGTAGTGACCCAGGATTCGCATCTGTTCCACGAGACCATCCGACAGAACCTCCTCTTCGCGAAGCCAGACGCCACTGAGGGAGAGATCCGTTTGGCCCTGACATCGGCCCAAATTGCCACGTTTGTTGATGCGCTTCCTCTCGGTCTCGACACCGTGGTCGGTGAGCGAGGGTATCGATTGAGCGGTGGCGAGAAGCAGCGCGTGGCGTTAGCCCGCCTACTCCTCAAGTCGCCTCGACTGGTCATTCTCGATGAGGCGACCGCGCATTTGGATAATGAATCCGAAGCGCTGGTGCAAGAAGCGCTCGCTCAGACTATGCGCGACCGTACCTCACTGGTTATTGCCCACCGACTTTCGACAATCAGAAGTGCCGATCAAATCCTGGTGGTCGAGGCGGGTCGCATTGTGCAGCGGGGAACGCACGAAGAGTTACTCGCCTTGGGCGGTCTCTACCGTGATTTATACGAACGACAGTTCGCCCCTCAGGAGCGTCAGCCCATTGAGTGAGCGCCGCCGTCGACGTGGATAATCGACGCGGTGGTACCGCGCAGCAGTGGTGACAAGAGCGCCACTGCGGTATCGGCCACGGCGGAGGAGTCGTTGACGTCCCAGCCGAGCGGAGCGCGCTGGGTCCAGGTGTCTTCGAACACACTGAAACCGGGAATCGACTTGGCCGCGATAGTGCGGATAGGACCGGCCGCCACCATGTTCACGCGGATCTGGTCAGGGCCAACTTCACGCGCGATGTAGCGCCCGAGTGATTCGAGTCCGGCCTTCATAACACCCATCCAGTCGTACATCGGGTACGCGCGGGTGCCGTCGAAGTCGAGCGCCACCACTGAGGCACCACCCACGGCCTCAGCCTTTTGCAGTAGGGGGCGAAATGCGCCAACGAGGGCGGCCAAGGAGTAGGTGGAAATCTGCATGGCGGTCGAGACGTCGTCAAAGGGTGCGGCGAACATTCCGTTGCCCAGACACAAGGGTGGGGCATAGCCAATGGCGTGTACGAGACCGTCGAGACGTCCGAATCGCTCCTCGACAATGCTGACGGCCGAGGCAATCTGCTCAGGATTTGTGACATCAAGTTCGATGATCTCTCCGACGTCGCCGTACTCGGCGAGTTTGCGGGCGGTACGCGCGGTCAACGAAAGACCCCGCCCCGCACCGGAGAGAGCCACAGTTGCGCCTTCCTGAAGTGCGCGCTTCGCGATGCCGAAGGCTATGGAATCATCGGTAAGAACGCCGGTGACCAAAATACGGTGATTAGTGAGTAGTGCCATCTTGTTAGCGTACTAAGAGCAGACTTCACTGAAAGGGACGTTATGACAACACTGGGAATCATTGGGGGCACGGGCCCCGCCGGACAGGGTGTCGCACTTCGACTTGCGTGCGCGGGTTACGACGTGGTGCTTGGTTCGCGTGATGCTGAGCGTGCCACCGAAGTTGCCGCGACCCTCGACGTCCGTGGCACTGGTGTTATCCGCGGAGCCGACAACGCTGGTGCGGCCGATGCCGACATCGTGGTTATTGCCACGCCCTGGGATTCTGCAGTGGCAACGGTGTCTTCGCTAAAAGCAGAGCTTGACGGCAAAATCGTGATCTCTATGGTGAACGCGCTAGCCCGCGAAGGCCGCGAATTGGTTGCTCTCTACCCACCGCGCGGTTCGATGGCCGCGCAAATTGCCTTCGCGGCACCCGGTGCCAAGATTGTCGGGGCCTTCCACCATCTGCCCGCGGCCCAGATGGTCAAGCTTGACTCGGGTCTCGATGCCGATGTGGTTATTTTCGGAGACGACGCCGACGCGCGCGAGGAAGTAGCTACCATTGTTTCGGCCATGCTGGGTCTGACGGCCGTCATTGCTGGTTCAATGTCGCTCGCGAGCGCAGTCGAGGCCTTTACGTCGGTGTGCATTTCCATCAATATTCGACACAAGGCGCACAGTTACGTGAAATTGGCGGGAATGACCCACTAATGCGCCTATTCGATACCGCCCGCGCCGAGGTGCTGCCCCTTCAGACAGGGCCGATTATCTCAATGTACTCCTGCGGCATTACGCCCTACGATGCGGCTCACCTCGGTCACGCATTCGTGTACTTGTCATTTGACGTTGTCCAGCGTCGACTTCGTGACGCTGGTTTTGAGACGCGTTGCGTGCGAAACGTCACGGACGTCGACGACGATATTCTCCGCAAGGCGCGCAGTCTTGGTGTCAATTATTTAGATCTGGCGGCCCGAGAAATGGCCCAGTTCGACCGGGACATGCAACTCATCAATCTGCTGCCGGTGTACGCGGAGCCCCGCGCCACGGGAGCTATCCCGGAAATTCTGACGCTCGTTGGGCAACTGTTTGACGCAGGTGCGGCCTACGAGGTCGATGGATGGGTTTACTTCGAAGCGGCGACCTTTCCGCGACTCGGGCAGGTCTCCCACGCCGACCGTGCGTCCATGCTTCTTTTGGCCGCGGAACATGGGGGCAACCCGGAAGATCCCCGCAAGCGCGACCCGTTGGACTTTGTTCTCTGGCAGCCGTCACTCGATGACGAACCGTCATGGGATTCTCGCTGGGGGGCCGGTCGACCAGGCTGGCACATCGAGTGCTCGGCTCTCGCGATGCGCGAGCTCGGACCTACGCTGGACATCCACGGTGGCGGTCGCGACTTGGCCTACCCGCACCATGACTGCGAAGCGGCGCAAAGTGAAACCGCCACCGGTCGCCCATTTGTCTCGCATTGGATGCACATCGGGCTCGTTGGTCTCGATGGCACCAAGATGTCGAAGTCGCTTGGCAACCTGGTCTTCGTGTCGGAGTTGGCCGAGCAATCGGAACCCGCCGCAGTCCGGTTGGCCCTGCTCGACCATCACTACCGGCACGATTGGGAGTGGCGTTCAGAACTGCTCTCGAAAGCCCAGTCGAGGTTGGCCACATGGCGATCGACCGCACTGAGTGGCCGCCAAGGAAATGTGCTCGACGATGTACGAGCTGCTCTCGATGACGACCTCAACACACCCGCGGCCCTCGCCGCTGTTGATGCCGCGGCTCACGCTGGCTTCAATGTTGCCCCAGCAGCGAGCCTGCTGGGTATTACGCTGTAGGCGATGAAAGGCCCCCATGTCGGTTATTGAAGTTCTTCTCCCGGACGGAAGCGTTCGAACCCTTGATGAAGGTGCGAGTGCACTGGATTTGGCCACGCAGATTGGCGCGCGTCTCGCGAAAGACGCCCTCGCGGCCACCGTCAATGGTGACCTCACCGATTTGAACAAGCCACTCCCCGCGGGCGCCACGGTGTCTATCGTCACGCCCGCGTCTGATCTTGGTAGAGAGGTTCTGCGCCACTCCACCGCTCACGTACTCGCGCAAGCGGTGACGCGTTTGTGGCCAGGTGCTCACTACGCCATCGGACCGGCAATTCGCGACGGGTTCTACTACGACTTCTCATTGCCCAACGGCGCTCGCTTCAGTGACGATGATTTGGCCCGCATCGAGGAAGAAATGCGCAATATCGTGGGGGAGAATCAGCCTTTCGTTCGCGAAGAGTTCTCGTACGATGACGGTCTCGCCCTCTTCGCCGACCAACCCTTCAAGGTGGAGATCATCACCGGTGTCCGCGATGGAGCTTCCCCGGAAGACGCCACCGAGGTGGCAGGTTCGGTGGTGTCGACGTACTCCAACAGCCCCGCCTTCAAAGACCTCTGTCGTGGACCTCACGTTCCCTCGACGGCTCGACTGGGGCACTTCAAACTGATGCGGGTAGCGGGTGCGTACTGGCGTGGCGACGAAAAGCGTCTCCAACTTCAGCGCATCTACGGCACGGCGTGGGAGTCGAAGGACGCTCTGGCCGCCCACCTCACGCAGCTCGAAGAAGCCGAAAAGCGGGACCACCGTCGACTCGGACAGGAACTCGACCTCTTTTCATTCCCCTCCGAACTCGGACCGGGTTTGGCGGTGTTTCACCCAAAGGGCGGCACGATGCGTCGCGTCATGGAGGAGTACTCGCGTTCTCGCCACGTCGCGGCGGGCTACGAATTCGTGAACTCACCGCACATCACCAAGGCGGAATTGTTCGAAACTTCGGGTCACCTGCAGTGGTTTGCCGATGGAATGTACCCACCAATGGACCTCGATGACGGACAGCAGTACTACCTCAAGCCAATGAACTGCCCGTTCCATGTTCTCATCTTCAAGGCTCGCCAGCGCAGTTACCGTGAGCTACCGCTTCGCATGTTTGAGTTCGGTACCGTGTACCGCTACGAGAAATCTGGCGCCGTCCACGGCCTCACCCGCGTTCGTGGATTAACCCAAGATGACGCTCACATTTTCTGTACGCGCGAACAGATGCGCGACGAACTCGTCAGTCTCTTGACCTTCGTGCTGGACCTGTTACGTGATTTTGGACTGAACGAGTTCTATCTGGAACTTTCAACCCGACCGGCTGGTAAGGCCGTTGGTACCGACGAAGAGTGGAATGAGGCCGAGGCGACGCTCGCCGAAGTGGCGACGAACGCTGGTCTCGAGCTCGTCATGGACCACGGTGGCGGCGCCTTCTACGGCCCCAAAATCTCGGTGCAAGCGAAGGACGCGATTGGTCGCACTCACCAGTTGTCGACGATTCAGCTCGACTTCCAATTGCCGCAGCGATTTGATACGAGTTACATCGCCAACGACAACGCTCGCCATCGCCCAATCATGATTCACCGGGCCCTTTTCGGGTCGGTTGAAAGGTTTATGGCGCTCCTCATCGAACACTACGCCGGCAATCTGCCAACGTGGATGAGCCCGGAGCAGGTGCGGGTACTTGGTGTGCGTGATGATCACGACGCCTACGCCTACGACATTGCCAATGCCTTAAAGGCTGACGGTATCCGTGTTGTGGTCGAGGCGGCCAATGAACCTCTCGGTGCTCGGATTCGACGTGCGAAGCTCGAAAAGGTGCCCTACATCCTCGTGGTTGGTGATGACGACGTTGCCAGCGGAACACTCGGTATCAACGCTCGTGGGGCGAATGACCCCGAACGTGGGGTCACGCTGGAGGAATTCCGACGACGTCTCAACGAAGAAATTGCGGCGCACGGTTCGCCGGAACTCACTCGTGGCGCTTGACCGTTTCGCCGCCTCGTGGCGAGAGGCGTACGTTACGAGCTCTGAAGCGGCGGAGAATGCCAGTCATGATGTCGCGTGCGTGTTCTGCCGTCTGGTGGCTTTAGGCGTCTGCGAGGAGTCCGGTGTTGTCTGGATGGATGAACACAGCTTCATAATTCTCAATGCTTTTCCCTATGGTTCCGGGCATCTGCTCGCTCTGCCCAAGCGCCACGTCAGCTCGCTGATCGACCTGTCAACGAGCGAGTACCTAAGTGTGGCGTTGACGCAGCGTCGCATGATCGCCGCTCTTGAACTGGCTTATGGCGCTGATGGCATGAATGTGGGTATGAATCTGGGGCAGGCAGCTGGTGCGGGCATTCCTAAGCACGTGCACATTCACGCGCTTCCTCGCTGGAATGGTGATACCAATTTCATGACGACAATTGGCGAGACCCGTGTGCTCCCCGAATCGCTGGAGTCAACCTGGCGCAAGGTGGTTGCCGCCCTCTCAACCCTCGCCGCCGACCCGTCACTAGACTGAACCTCGAAAGAGGGGCACGATGTTCGACGGCAAATTTCGCACCTCGGTAGATGGGGTAACCGCACCGATTGGGAAAAACCTCGACCGTGCTGGTTTTTCCGCCGACGCCCTCACTTTCTCCGGACTGCTGTTCTCCCTGGCCGCTGGTTGGGCAATCGCCGAAGACTATTTCTGGTGGGCTATCGCGCTGATTGCGATCGCTGGCCTCCACGACCTCATGGATGGTGCGGTGGCCAAAGCTTCATCGAGTGCGAGTCAGCGTGGCAGTTTTTTCGATTCGGTCGTCGACCGTGTTTCGGACGCCGCCATGCTCGCTGGTACGACGTACTGGCTCATTCATCACCGCCCCGGTAACTGGGTGCTGTTGCCCTTTGGCCTGGTGACAACGTTTCTTTTGATCTCCTACCAGCGCTCAAAGGCGGAAAGCCTGGGCATAGCGGCCAAGGGTGGTCTGATGGAGCGAGCCGAACGGCTTATTCTTCTCGCGGTAGCTTTGTCAAATCACCGGATCTTCCTACCCGTGCTGTGTGCGCTGTTCGTGTTGACAACCTTGACGGCGTTCGGCCGTTTCTATCGTGTGTGGCAGGCAGCCGCTTCCGCGCCACGAAGTGGCCGCTCCTAGCCCGTGAGGTCGTGGCTTCGCGTTGCCCTGCTCAAGAGTGCAGCGACCCTGCTCGAGTGGCTGCCACTTCGCTTCACCCAGTCAGTGGCGGCCTCTGTGGCTCGGCGCTTTGGCCCGCGAAGTGCGAAGGGGGGCTTTCTCTCCAGAAATATTTCGGTCATCGCGGCCTCGGGGAGCGAAGCACTCTCGGTGGAGCAACTGGAGCGGCACGTGCGTCGGTCGTTCGCGAGTTACGGCCGCTACTGGGCCGAGACCGCCAAACTCACCGCAATTGAGCTCGAGGAGCGACAGCGGCGGTTCGTCATTGGTGAAGGATTTGAATACTTGGAGGACGCCTACGCGACGGGTCGCGGCGTGATCCTCGCGATTCCCCACACCGGATCGTGGGACTGGGGTGGCTCAATCATTTCGTCAACGGGGGTTCCCCTCACCGTGGTGGCGGAGAAGCTGACGCCACTCTCTCTCTTCGAATGGTTCAAGAGAAAGCGTGAAGCGGTTGGCCTGAGCGTCATCGGTTTAGACGACGACACGGCGGCTGCGGTCGCCGGAGTCCTCAATGCCGGTGGGGTAATAGGTCTCTTGTGTGATCGTGACTTGCAAAAGAACGGCGTGGCCGTGGACTTCTTTGGCCATCGCGTCACATTGCCGGCTGGTCCGGCCCTCTTTGCGCTGCGAACCAATGCCGTGCTGCTCGGTGCCTGTTGCTACAGCGGGCCCAGTGACGGACACTACGCGGTGATGACACCGCCAATTGAGGTGCACCGCGAGGGGCGCCTGCGTGACGACATTGAGCGCGTAACTCAGGACGTCGCGTTCGAACTCGAAGGCCTGATTCGCCGAGCTCCGGAACAATGGCACGTGCTCGAAGACCGATTTGTGGGACCGACGTGCGAGTAGTGCTCGTCTCGCCCTACGCGCTCAGTGTTCATGGCGGAGTGCAAGAGCAGGTGGTGTCGATGAGCCGCACCCTCGCTAATCGCGGCCACGACGTCCTGGTTATTACCGCCGATGAGAGCGACTCGTCGTTCTACGATACCCCCGCCACTGTCGTACAGCTCGGCGCCCTATTCTCGCTCCCCGCCAACGGTTCGCGAGCGCCCATCACGCTGAGCCGACAGGCTCGTCGAGCGGCGCTGAGGGCCGTTGCCGATTTTGACCCCGACATTGTTCACGTCCACGAGCCGTTCGCCCCAATGCTCGGCTACCGAATTCTGGCGAGCCACCGCTGGCCCACGGTGGCAACCTTCCACCGCAGTGGCGGTTTCTCGTGGCTGCGGTACTGTCGACGATTGTTCCGTTGGGGGCGCGCGGGCATCGATCGCGCGGTGTCCGTTTCAAACGCCGCCGCCGCCACCGCAGAACACGACTTCGGTATCTCGACGGAAGTGGAATTCAACGGCATTGACGTTATGAGGCTGCGCCGAGCAGCGCGCCATAAACCCGCCCAGACCACTATCGTCACGGTCGGTCGCCTCGAGGAGCGAAAGGGCGTTGCCACTTTAATCGAGGCCGTTCTGCTCCATAATGAGCAGCGTCCCGATGACTCATGGTTACTCGACATCGTTGGCGCTGGTCCTGAGCGACAGCGCTTGGAGGCGTTGGCGCAGGGGAGTGACCGAATTCGGTTTCGTGGCGCACTCGACCACGAGCGAAAGAACGAACTTCTCCGCTCGGCCAGTGTGGTGGTGTGCCCCGCACTCCGGGGTGAATCATTTGGCATTGTTCTTCTTGAAGCTATGGCCTGCGAGGTTCCGGTGGTGGCGAGCGCGATCGATGGGTACCGTCAAGCGGCCGGTGGTCACTGCTTCTTGACACCTCCGGGTGAGGCGTCAGCGCTTGAGTCGACCATTGCCGGGGCGCTTCACGCGAGCTCGTCGTGGGTCGCTGATGCGGCGGCCTACGCCTCACAGTGGTCGATGGACGCGCTCGTTGATCTCTACGAAACCCACTACCAGGAAGCCATCGACAGGTTCGTAAGCCGGTAGCCTTGAGTCATGGCATCTCAACGCACCCGTAATCGTCGCACCGGCTCATCGCGAGATCGTGGTGCCGCGTACGTTGCGCCAACGCTCGATCCAAACTGGCAGAGTCCCTACGCCCCTTCCAAGGAGGAACGGGAGGGTCACCGTAGGGCGGTCGTCAACGCCACGGTTCAGGCCCTTCGCCTCCGTGGCGTGCTCGTTGGCGCTGTTGTCATCGCGCTCCTTTTCGCCGTTCTGTGGCAGCCCCTCCTGGCCGTCGTCAACCTCATCGTCGTCTCCGCACTTTTCGGCTACGACGCCTATCGTCAGATTTCATCCGCCGAGACGAAGGGCGAGCGACTAGGCGACCTGATGTTGGCCGCATTCGCACCCGGTGGAAACCCCGTAGAGCGACGTCGGCTCATTACGGTGCTTGACCGTCTCGCCGCCACCTTCGGCGTCAATTCAGTCAGTGCGTTCATTGTCTCGGACCCGACGTACAACGCGGCGTTGGTGCCGAGCGGTGAGTCCTACGCGCTCTACGTGACGAGTGCCGTTATGCGTGATTTCGAGCTCATTGAGCTGGAGGGCGTAGTAGCTCACCTGATGGCACGGCACCGCCTCGGGGTGTTGTCGCGAGAAGCCGCCGCGGCCGTCTTGTCACTGTCGCCCGCCAAACGTCAGGCCCTTGCTGGTGTCGGTTTGGCGTACCGAGCTGACGAGGTGGCCGCGGCCGCTATTCGCTACCCGTTAGGCCTAGCCAGTGCGCTGCGTAAGTGCGCTCGCCAAGTCGTTTCGGTGGACAGTTTTTTCGCTTCGGCCACCTATGACCAGTGGCGCTACATCTTCTTTGACATGCACAGCGACCGCCGCGACAACGACGTGTCGGACCTTGACGACGTCGAACTTCGGGCCATGGCGCTCGAGGAATGGTGATTCGTACTCACCACTAATGTGGTTGGCATGACTTCTTCATTTGCCACCACTGGATCCGCCCTCGTCAAGCGAGGACTCGCCGACATGCTCCGAGGCGGCGTCATTATGGACGTCGTTAATCCCGAGCAGGCCCGTATTGCTGAAGACGCGGGTGCGGTTGCCGTTATGGCACTTGAGCGCGTTCCCTCTGACATCCGTCGTGACGGTGGCGTTGCTCGTATGAGTGACCCCCAGATGATTCAAGAAATCCAGGCGACGGTGACGATTCCCGTGATGGCCAAAGCTCGCATCGGCCACTTTGCTGAGGCCAACATTCTTCAGCATCTCGACGTTGACTACATCGACGAGTCCGAAGTTCTCACGCCCGCCGACGAAGAGAACCACATTGACAAGTGGGGCTACACCGTCCCCTTCGTGTGTGGCGCCACCAATCTCGGCGAGGCCCTTCGTCGCATTGGCGAGGGTGCGTGCTTGATTCGTTCGAAGGGTGAAGCCGGTACCGGCAATGTCGTCGAAGCTGTTCGTCACCTGCGGACCATCAACGCCCAGATCCGTCGTTTGGCGGCAGCCGACAGCGCGGAGCTGTTCGCCCTCGCCAAGGACCTGCAGGCCCCCTTGCCCCTCGTCCAAGAGGTCGCCGCGACTGGCAAATTGCCCGTTCCCTTGTTCTGTGCCGGTGGCATCTCCACGCCCGCCGACGCCGTACTCGTTATGCACTTGGGCGCCGAAGCAGTGTTTGTCGGCTCCGGTATCTTCAAGAGCGACGACCCGATCCGCATGGCTACCGCCATCGTGGAAGCCGTTACCCACTATCAGGACCCTTCCGTGGTGACGCGGGTGTCGACTGGTCTGGGCGCCGCCATGAAGGGGTTTGAAACCGCCACCCTGGAACTCCGTCTGGCCGAGCGCGGCTGGTAATGAAGTCAATTGGCGTACTCGCCCTTCAGGGCGACGTGCGAGAACACGTGGCTACTCTGCGCCGCGTTGGCGCTAACGTCAGCGAAATCCGTCGCCCGTCGGATCTCGCCGGTATTGCCGGTGTGGTTATCCCAGGCGGAGAGTCGACCACAATTGCCCATCTTTTGGTGTCTTCGGGACTGCGTGAAGAACTCGCTTCCGCGTTTGCCGACGGGCTGCCCGTCTTTGGCACCTGCGCTGGACTGATTGTGTTGAGTAACACAATCGTCGATGGACGAGTCGACCAGTGGTCCTTTGGTGCGCTCGACGTCACGGTGCAGCGCAACGGCTATGGGCGACAGATCGCCTCATTCGAAGCGCTCGTGTCTGTGGTGGGTCTTGGTGAGGTGCCGGGCGTGTTCATTCGAGCGCCCCGCATCACCGCCTGGGGAGACGTTGAGGTCTTGGCCTCGTACGACCACGGCGATGGTGCCCACCCAGTTCTCGTCCGTAAGGACTCGGCCTGGGGATGCTCGTTTCACCCCGAACTCACGACCGATGGACGTGTGCACGAGTTGTTCGTCAATTCGATCTAACGAGTACGATTGGTTCGCCCTGCGGGGTAGGAGGAACAATGTCAGGTCACTCGAAATGGGCAACAACGAAGCACCGCAAGGGTGCTAAGGACGCGGCTCGCGCCAAGGTGTTCGCCAAACTGATTCGCCAGGTTGAAGTTGCGGCCCGCGAAGGTGGGGGAGACCCCGAAACCAACGCGAGTCTTCGCACGATGTTCCAGAAAGCCCGGGAAGCCTCAGTTCCCCTTGACACCATCGAGCGCGCCATCAAGCGCGGTACGGGTGAGCTTGAAGGCGTTCGCTACGAGGCTATTTCCTACGAGGGTTATGCGCCCGGTGGTATCGCCATCATCATCGAAACCCTGACTGACAATCGAAACCGCACGAGTGCCGAAATCAAACACCTACTCTCGAAGAACGGTGGGGCTATCGCTGAACCTGGTGCGGTGTCGTGGCAGTTTGACCGCAAGGGCATCGTTGAGGTCAAGGGTCCGATTGATGAAGATCAGCTACTCGAGTGGGTGCTCGAAGCCGGTGGTGAGAACTTCAGTGCCCAGGGCGACAACTTCGCCGTCACCACCGACCCCACCGAGGTGGGCATTGTTCGAGACGCACTGGAAGGTTTCGGTCTCGCCGTTGCGAGCGCCGACTTGACGCTGGTCCCGCAGAACCTTATTCCCGTGGAAACCGAAGCCGACGTGACCAAGGTGTTGCGCCTTATGGACGCGATCGACGATCACGACGACGTTCAGAATGTTTACGCTAACTTCGACATCTCTGACGAACTTCTCGCTAATTTTGAGGGCTAAAGAGTGGTAAACGGCGTACCGCCGGTGTACTATCGAACATATGTTCGTCTTGGGAATTGACCCTGGTCTCACTCGTTGTGGCTTCGGTCTCGTTGAGGGAAGTTTTGACGGTGTCGAAAGCTTTCGTGCGGTACGAGCCGGCGTCATTGCATCTGATCCAACATTGGACGTTGAGAAACGCTTAGGTAATCTGGTAACCGAATTCTCGTCACTACTTGACGAAATGAGGCCCGACGCCGTTGTGGTGGAGAAGGTGTTTTTCCAGCGCAATGCGAAAACGGCGATTCCCGTCGCACAGGCCAGTGGTGTGGCGGTTGGTATCGCGGCGGCACGCTCTCTCCCAGTGCGCCAATTCACGGCGCAGCAAGTCAAAATGGCCGTCACTGGCTACGGAGCCGCTGACAAGTTGCAGGTACAAACGATGGTTGCCAAATTGTGTGGTCTTAAGGTAATTCCCCAGCCACCCGACGCCGCCGACGCACTCGCTCTCGCCATGACCTATTTCATGGTGGAGCGAGTTGAGCGGCGGTTTCCGGTGGTGGCGCGATGATTGGCTACCTTCGCGGGTCGGTGCTACTCGACCGTTCACTGAGCGGTGGTGCGCTGCTGCTTGATGTCAACGGTGTTGGCTACGAGGTCACGGTCGCTTCCGATCAGGTTTTTCCCATTGGTTCGCCTCTGGAAATCTTCATTCACACCATTGTTCGGCCAGACGCACTGCTGCTCTACGGTTTTGTAACTCTCGGGGATCGAGAGTTTTTCGAAACGTTGCTAGGAACGCCGGGGGTCGGTCCGGCGACCGCGCTCGCCGCGGTGAGAACGTTCGGTGCTGAGGCGCTGGCGGCCGCTATCGATGCTGGCGACGTCAAGACGGTGGGCAAGATTCCCGGCGTTGGTCCCAAAACTGCCAGTCGCATCGTGTTGGAGCTGAAGGGCAAGCTCGTGTTGCAGCCAGCGGCCGTAGTGGTTGCGACGACTGCCCCCAGCGATATCGAGGACGCACTGCGTTCGTGGGGGTACACCGCGCAGGAGATTCGTGATGCGCTTCGTGACGTCACCTTGCCAGACGACGAGGCCGAAGCGCTTCGACTCGCCCTCACGCTCTTGAGGCGATCATGAATCGAGTCGACATTGATCTCGAGCGGATTGACGACCGCGTTGTTGTGCCTCTGGCGACGCCGACCGACCATACGTTCGAACTGACGCTACGGCCCCCTTCGCTTGATGAGTTTGTCGGTCAAAAGGACTTAGTTGGCCACCTTCGCATCGTCCTCGGGGCTGCTCGCTCCCGCGGACAACACGCCGACCACTTGTTGTTCGCTGGCCCACCCGGACTGGGCAAGACGTCGCTCGCAGCAATTGTGGCGACCGAAATGGGTGCAAACCTCCGCACCACCTCAGGGCCAGTGCTGGCCCGGCCCGGTGACCTCGTCGCCCTCATGACGGATTTGCAACCGTCTGATGTGTTGTTTATCGACGAAATTCACCGCCTTCCCCGTGCGGTTGAAGAAGTGTTGTATCCGGCCATGGAGGATCGACGGCTCGATGTGATGATTGGCCGTGGACCCTCAGCCCGGTCTATCCGTCTCGATTTGCCGGCCTTCACTCTTATCGGTGCCACCACGCGTACGGGCCTCGTGGCTGCTCCACTACGCGACCGATTTGGCTTCATTGGGCAACTCGACCTCTACGATCACGCGGAACTAGCGGGCATTGTCGCTCGTTCCGCCTCCCTGTTAGGTCTTCCCCTCAGTCCCGACGGGGCGGCTACCATCGCTCGTCGTTCCCGCGGAACACCACGCATCGCCAATCGACTCCTTCGCCGGGTCCGCGATGTGGCGTCGGTGCGTGGAGCCTCGACGGTTGACGGCGACCTCGCCGCGGCCTCCCTTGATCTTTTTGGTGTCGATGGGTACGGGCTCGACAAGGTTGACCGTCGCATTCTTTCCCTGCTGGTAGGCCAATTTTCGGCGATGCCCGTCGGTCTGACCACTCTGGCGCACGCCGTCGGGGAGGAGCCGGCCACCATCGAGGACGCCTACGAACCGTATTTGCTTCGGGAGGGCTTTCTCGTTCGAACCCCCCGAGGTCGAGTGGCCACCGCAAAATCGTACGAGCACTTGGGCGTGACACCACCGCAGTTCTCGGGTCAATAGGCACGTAATTCCAAGGGGAAGCCCCTTTGAACGGCTAGGGTTTCTAGAGTCCATTGACGGAGGAATCATTCCATGTTGTTTCTAGCCACAGCCACGGCCGCCAAGCACGGCGTCAACCCCGTGTTCATACTTTTGTACTTTGCGGTCTTCGGTGCGATGTACTTCTTTTACATCCGTCCCCGCTCGCAGCGCCAAAAGGCCGCTCGGCAGAGTGCGAGCAAAGTCGAAGTGGGCGATCAGGTCCACACCATCGGCGGCCTCATTGGCACCGTCGTGGCCAAATCTGATGACCATGTGACGCTGCGCACCGCGTCGGGAGTCGAATTGGACTTCGTTTCCAAGGCCATCGCCCGCCGCGTTGACCCGGTCGTGGTGTCGCCAAACGAAGGAGACCAGCACTGATGGCCGCTACCGTTGGATCGAAGCGAACACTCATCACCAGCCTCGTTCTGTCACTCGTTATTGCCTTTGGCTCACTGGGAGCAACTATTGGCTTGAACTGGAGCCCAAAGTTGGGCCTCGACTTGGCTGGCGGTCTCTCGGCCACCTACAAGCCCGCTACAAAGACCACGACCGCGAACATGCAAGAGGTCGTCAACATTCTGAGCGCCCGCGTCAATGGTCTCGGTGTCTCTGGTGCCACCGTCCAGTTGCAGGGCAAGAACGTCGTGGTATCGGCGCCCGGTGTGAAGGACGCTCGGGCGGTCCTGGCCGCAGTCGGCCAAACGGCTCAGTTGCTGTTCCGCCCCGTGCTGTGCTCGACAACTACCGGCAAAAAGCTCACTACGGTGGCGAACTTGCCGAACTGCGGGGCCAAGTATCTCGAGACACAGGCCAATCTGGCCGTGTTGCCGAACTCAAATAGTGCCGCCGGCTTCACTATGAACCAAGGTCTTCTGCCGGACCCCGCTTTCAACGGCGTAGCTTCGACAGCGCCGTCGGCGGACGACCCCGCGAAGACTGTCTTGCTTCCTGGGCTCGCGACGTCGCAGCGGTATCTCCTCGGCCCCTCGGTGCTCTCGGGTACCGCCATTGGTAAGGCCTTCGCCTCGCTCGACCAGGCGGGTGCCTGGGTCGTCAACTACACCCTCACCGGTGCGGGCAGTCCTAAGTGGGATCAGGTGACCAAGACGTACTTCCACCAGCAACTCGCTATCGAATTGGACGGCGTCGTCCAGTCAGCGCCATTGATCTTGCCGGCGTCAACCACCTGGACGAGCTACGGCGGACAGGGTCAGATTTCTGGATCCTTCACGCAGGTCTCGGCCAAGCGTCTGGCCATCGCGATGGAGTTCGGTGCTTTGCCCGTTCGTCTGATTCCTCTGACCACGCAGACTGTCTCGCCGACCCTCGGTCACAGTGCCCTCGTGGCCGGTCTGGGTGCCGGTCTGGTTGGCTTACTGCTCGTCTTGCTCTACACCATCGTGTACTACCGCCTGCTGGGTCTGGTGATCTTGCTGGGCCTCGCCGCTACCGCAGCCTTCTTGTGGGCGGTGATTTCGGCGTTGGGTCACACGGCGGTTGCTCCGAGTTTCTCGCTGGCGGGTGTAACCGGTCTTATTGTGTCAATTGGTATTACCGTCGACTCCTATATCGTCTATTTCGAACGATTAAAGGACGAAGCGCGTGCGGGTCGCTCCATTCGGACGTCAGTGGACCGTGGTTTCCACTCCGCGTGGCGAACCGTGTTAGCCGCTGACACCGTTAGCTTGCTCGCCGCAATTTTGCTCTACCTGATTGCCGTAGGTGACGTGCGTGGTTTCGCCTTCTTCCTCGGACTCTCCACGTTGATGGACATCTTCTTCACGTGGTACTTCACTCGCCCCCTGGTCGTCCTGCTAGGACGCCGTAGCTCACAAAGTGGTTCGGCCCTGTCGATGGCAGCCGGCATGAACACCGGAGGAAGCCATGAGTAACACCGTCACCGCCTCGACCCCCGGGGCCTTTGGTCGCCTCTACCAGGGTCTCACCACGATCAACTTCGTTGGTCGTCGAAAGATCTGGTTCTCCGTCTCACTCGCGATCATCACCGTTGGTCTCGTGTCGCTAGGTTTCCGTGGTTTCAACCTCGGCATTGACTTCAAGGGTGGCAGCTCGTGGGAAGTCTTGGCGCCGCACAGTTCCGTTGCCGCGATGACCACTGCCGTCCAAAACGCCGGACTGCAGCAGCCAGTAATTGAGAAGTTGGGTCAGTCCACCTACCAAGTGTCGGCCAACATTAACGACCTCTCAACCTCGCAGCAGGCCCTAGAGGCGAGCAAAGTCGCTTTGGCTATGGCCAAGGAAGCCGGCGTCAATTACAACCAAGTGTCGACTTCGAGTGTCGGTCCAACGTGGGGTTCCCAGGTCACGAATAAGGCCATTGAGGCGCTCTTGGCTTTCTTCGTGGCGGTCGTGGCGTATATCGCGTTTCGATTTGAGCCGAAGATGGCCCTGGCTGCCTTCATTGCCATGGTGCACGACTTGCTGGTTACCGTGGGCGTCTATTCGCTCTTCGGGTTCCAGATCACTCCCGACACGGTCATTGCCATCTTGACCATCCTGGGTTACTCCCTCTACGACACCGTCGTGGTGTTCGACCGAGTGCGAGATAACACCAGCGGTGTCTTGAAGACCGGCTCCATGACGTACGGCGACATGGTGAACCTCTCAATGAACCAAACCTTGGCGCGTTCTATCAACACGTCACTGGTGGCTATTTTGCCGGTGTTGTCGGTCCTCCTCGTCGGCGCGTATCTCCTCGGTGCCACGACATTGCAAAACTACGGTGTGGCCCTGTTTGTCGGTCTCGTCAGTGGTGCGTATTCGTCACTCTTCATCGCCAGTCCGATTTTGGCGGTTCTGAAGGAGCGCGAGCCCCGGTTCCAGGAGTTGGCGGTTCGCGTCGCCGCTCGCGGTGAACACCGTGTCTTCAACGCTGCGAGTGCAGCTGTCTTCGTCTCCGAAGGTAATCAGCGCATTGCGGGTGTGGCGTCGACGACTGGCGCAGTACGCCCTGACGGTTCGGTCATCGCGCCGCGACCGCGCAAACAAAAGCGTCGTTAGTGCGTAGGCTGGCGTAATGGTCAGTCTGACACCCCTGGGTCACGATCCGGCCCTGGCAGGGTCGATTGATCGATTGGTGGCGCGGTACTTGTCGCACCACGCCGATGGCACTGATACCCTGATTCGTCTCGCTGGGACGGTGGCAATCAACGCCCACGGCGGCCAATTGCGTCGCTCGGGTGAGCCCTACGTGACCCACCCAATTGCCGTGGCGGACATCGCCGCCGACCTCGGCTTGGATGAACTCACCATTGCGGCGGCGCTCCTCCACGACGCAGTTGAGGACACCGGCGTCACCACCGAATGGCTCGCGCGAGAGTTCGGCGACGACGTCGCGGCCGTGGTTGAAGGGGTCACCAAACTGGACCGCTTGGAGTTCGACTCCAAAGAGGCCCAGCAGGCGGCCACCATTCGCAAGATGTTGATTGCCATGGCCCACGACTGGCGAGTGTTGATGATCAAATTGGCGGACCGCACGCACAACATGCGTACGATTTCGGCCATGCCGATGGACCGTCAACGTTCCATCGCTCAGGAGACGCTCGACATTTACGCTCCGCTGGCTCACCGCATGGGTGTACAGAAGCTCAAATGGCAGCTCGAGGACCTTTCCTTCGCCACATTGCACCCGAAGCGCTACGCCGAGATTGAGCAAATGGTCGCCTCCCGACAGCCCGAGCGAGAGAGCTACCTCGAAGAAATTACGGCGTCGCTGCGGGCTCGCCTCGATGAGATCGGCGTCACTGGGATGATTACCGGTCGCCCGAAGCACTACTGGTCTATCTACGAAAAGATGGTCGTGGGGGGCAAGGAGTTTGACGAGATTTTCGATCTCGTGGGCCTGCGGATCATTGTCGATGACGAGCGTGAATGTTGGTCCGCGTTGGGTGCCGTGCACGCCCTGTGGTCGCCCGTCTCGGGTCGATTCAAGGACTACATCAATTCCCCCAAGTTCAACCTCTACCAGTCACTGCACACGACGGTCATCGGGCCGCGAGGAAAGTCAATCGAGGTGCAGGTGCGGACACAGGAGATGCATCGACGCGCCGAATTCGGTGTTGCGGCCCACTGGTCCTACAAGGAGGGTTCGTCGTCCCAGGAAATTGCCTGGATGCAACGCGTCGTCGATGCTCAGGAGCAAGATTCCGACCCCATTGCCTTCCTCGAGGCCCTCAAACTCGACCTCGGTCAAGACGAGGTCTACGTCTTCACCCCGAAGGGACGAGTCATCCCGCTAGTCGAGGGCGCTACAGCAGTTGACTTCGCCTACGCCGTGCACACCGAGGTTGGCCACCGCTGCGTCGGAGCAAAAGTGAACGGACGCTTGGCGCCACTCGATACTCGCCTCAACTCCGCCGATGTCGTCGAGATTGTCACCTCAAAGTCAGAGGACGCCGCTCCGTCGCGGGACTGGCTCAACTTCGTCCAGTCCTCGAGAGCGAAGGGGCGCATTCGGCAGTGGTTTCAGCGGGAGCGTCGCGAAGACGCTATCGAAACAGGCCGTGAGGAGCTCACTAAGGCACTACGTCGCGAGGGCCTCCCCATCGCCGCCTCTCTCGCGGGGCCATCGCTCGAAGCCGTCGTGAGTGCCCTTGGCCTCGACAATGTCGATGCCCTCCTCATTTCGATTGGTGGACATCAGATCTCGGCGGGCGCGGTCGTCCAGCGCCTCACCCGAGAGATGTCGACCGGCGAAGTAGCGCCACTCCCCACCACTGTGACTCGAGCGCCGAGCCCCCACCGAGCCGGCCGACGGAGTGCGGGCGTGTACGTCGAGGGTCTTGACGATGTCATGATTCACTTGGCCCGTTGCTGCTCACCAGTGCCGGATGACGGCATTATGGGCTTCGTCACCCAAGGACGAGGCGTTTCGGTCCATCGTGACGACTGTTCGAACGCAGTGGCACTCGCCAACCGTTTGGGGGAGCGCATCATTGACGTCGAATGGGACGGTTCAGCGCACGGGCACTACCGCGTGACGTTAGAAGTTATGGCCTTTGACCGGACGCGATTGTTACTCGATGTGTCACGGGTTGTCGCGGAATTCCACCTCAATATTGTGTCGTCTTCGACCGCTACTTCCGGCTCTCGCATCGTCCGCATGGTCTTTGATATGGAACTCGCCGATCCCAGCCACCTCTCGTCATTGCTGTCCGCCCTCAAGGGTGTGGACGGCGTGTTTGATGCCTTTCGCCAACTACCAGGACAACACAAGGGATCATGAGCACCCAGCCTCCATTTCAATCACCCGTTGGTACCCACGACGTCATTGGCGCCGAATCGGCTCTCTGGGAGGGCCTGGTCGCTCGCTTCGCCCAGATGTCCTACCGCTACGGCTTCTCGATGGTGCACACGCCGTTGTTTGAGGAGGTCGGCGTCTTCAACCGAGGTATTGGAGAAAACTCGGATGTTGCGAAGAAGGAGATGTACGTCTTCGAAGATCGCGGTGGTCGGGTCTACGCCCTTCGCCCCGAAGGTACGGCCTCGATTGTTCGGGCCTTCGTCGAGCATCAGCCAACGACGCCATTCAAGGCGTGGTACGTCACCCCCGCCTTCCGGTACGAACGGCCCCAGGCCGGTCGCTACCGGCAGCATCACCAGGTTGGTGTTGAGGTACTGGGTTCCGATGATCCAGCCGTTGACGTTGAGGTCATTTCGCTGGCCTGGCGCTTCTATCAGTCACTCGGACTCACCAAGGTCCGGCTGCTCATCAATTCGATGGGGCACGACGTCTGCCGCGGCACCTTCGTGCAGGCGTTGCGCGACGTGCTCACTTCAAGTGCCTCGTCGTTGTGCGATGAACACCAGAAGACCTTCGCTGAGAACCCTCTGCGCGTTCTTGACTGTAAAAAAGAAACCTGTATCGCCGTCACCGGTAGTGGCCCGTCGCTGCCGGATTTCTTGTGCGCTGACTGTCAACAGCATTTCTCTGCGGTTACTACCGGCCTCGACGCGATCGGCATTAGCTATACGTTGACGCCTCGGTTGGTACGAGGCTTCGATTACTACACCCGCACCACATTCGAATTCGTCGCCGACGCGCTCGGTTCGGCCCAGAACGCCATCGGCGGTGGCGGACGTTACGACAAGTTGGCTGAGCAACTCGGTGGTTCACCGACCAGCGGGATTGGCTTCGGATCAGGAATCGAACGATTGCTCCTTGCGCGCGAAGCCGAGGGTGTCTCGGAAGCCCTTATTAACCGAGTTCCCGATGTGTTTGTGGTTGACACGACGGACGCGGATGTGGCCACTCCTCTCGTTGATGCACTACGGTCGGCGGGGTACGCCACCCAACGGGCCTTTGACGGCCGTTCTATGAAATCACAAATGAAGGTGGCCGACCGTTCGGGCGCTCGTCTCGCTCTGCTCATTGGACCTCAAGAACAGGCGGCTGGGGAGATTACAATCAGAGACCTGCGCAGTACTGATTTTGAACAAACGCAGCAGCGCGTGCGAGCAAGTGACATTCTCAACGCGGTGCAAGAACGACTAGGTAAGTGACCCCATGACCCAGAACATTGAAGCAACCAGCCTGCGCGACCTCCTCTGTGGTTCACTGAACGAGTCGATGATCGGCGAGCGCCGCACCGTGTGCGGCTGGGTGGCCAAACGTCGCGAGCACGGCGAGCACTTGGCTTTTGTCGATGTTCGTGACCGGTCGGGCGTCGTGCAGTGTGTCGTTGACGGGTCGGTTGATGTGCGCAGTGAGTACGTCATCCGCGTCACCGGCACCGTTCGCCAACGACCAGAGGGCACCATCAATGACAAATTGGCGACGGGAGCGGTCGAATTGACCGACTGCGTCGTTGAAGTACTCAGCGCTGCTGAACCGCCTCCCTTTCAGATTGACGACCGATCCGATGTCGACGAACTCGTCCGCCTTCGGTATCGCTACATCGACATTCGGCGCGAGAATATGCAAAAGAACCTTCGACTACGTGCCGCTATCAACGCCACCCTGCGACGCTCGATGGAGCGTCAGGGCTTCTGCGAAGTCGAGACGCCTCTGCTCTGGGCTCCGACACCCGAGGGTGCCCGCGAATTTGTCGTTCCGTCACGTCTGCACCCTGGGGACTTTTACGTACTGCCCCAGAGCCCCCAGATCGCGAAACAGTTGTTGATGGTCGGTGGATTTGACCGGTATTACCAAATTGCTCGCTGCCTTCGAGATGAGGACCTTCGTGCGGACCGTCAATTCGAATTTACGCAGATGGACATTGAAGCCAGCTTCGTGACGCAGGAGGACATATTTGCCTTCGTCTCCGAAGCTGTTCTCGACGCCGCCGAAATGGCCACCGGCGAGCGGCCCGGGCCAATTGGTCGTATGACGTGGGCAGACGCTCTGGACCTCTACGGAACAGATAAGCCCGACTTGCGCTTTGGTATGGTCTTGCAGAACTTGTCAGAGGCCTTCGCCGCCACCGAAGTCAAGGCCTTCGGTGCTCCCGTTGTGAAGGCTATTCGCGTCCCCAACGGCGCCGAGTTCTCACGATCGAAGTTGGACGCGCTGACCGAACAGGCCAAGGGCCTGGGCGCGAAGGGTCTCGCGTGGTTTCGTATCACTCCAGAAGGCCTCGACTCGCCACTGGTTCGATTCCTTGATAAGGCGGAGCAGTCCGCCATTCGCGGTGTCGATGAAGCCGTGGAGGGTGACCTCATCTTGATTGTGGCAGACGAGTACGAACTCGCGTGCAAGGTGTTAGGTGCCCTGCGCCTCACGCTCGGTGCGCCGCCGGTATCCGCAGGTCCTCACACGTACGTCTGGATCACCGACTTTCCGATGTTCGAAGGTGTTGACGAAGAAGGAAACCTTCAGGCCGCTCACCACCCCTTCACGATGCCCAACCTCGAAGACCTCGACCTCATCGCCACTGACCCGCTCAAGGTGCGCTCGCAGTCCTACGACCTCGTACTCAACGGTTGGGAGCTGGGTTCTGGTTCGGTGCGTATTCACCGAGGCGACATCCAGGCCATGATTTTCTCAGCGCTGGGCATTAGTGACGACGAGGCAGAAAATCGTTTCGGATTCCTCCTGGGTGCTTTCAAGTACGGTGCGCCGCCCCACGCGGGCTTCGCTTTCGGCATCGACCGCCTGACGGCAATTTTCGCCGGTGAGGACAACATTCGTGAAGTCATCGCGTTCCCGAAGACCCAATCGGGCTCGGACGTTATGACCGGAGCGCCCAAGGAGATCACGGCCCGTCAGTTGCGCGATCTCCGCCTCAAGGCACCCACGAAGGGGTAGTGACGTCTCTCTTTGACGCTTCCGCGGCTGAGCGATTGCGCGCCACAGCGCCGCTCGCTCAGATTCTCCGGCCACGCTCGCTTGACGAGGTGGTGGGGCAGACGCACTTAGTGGGGCCGGGCGCGCCCCTGCGACGTCTGGTCGAGGCGAAGCGTCTCTCGTCAATGATCCTCTGGGGTCCGGCGGGCACGGGTAAGACGACGCTGGCCCGTCTCCTCGCCCAGACTGCGGGCTACCACGCCGAAGCACTCTCGGCCACGTCGAGTGGGGCAAAGGAAGTGCGGGAGGTCATTGAGCGGGCCAAGCAGCGACTGGGTGAACGCGGCCAGCTCACCGTATTGTTCATTGACGAAGTGCATCGTTTCTCGAAATCACAACAAGATCTACTTCTTCCGGCCACTGAGGCCGGGGAAATAACGCTGATTGGTGCTACCACCGAGAACCCCTACTTTGAGGTCAACGCCGCGCTCTTGAGTCGCACAACTCTTTGGCGCCTTCACAGCCTCTCCGCCGACGATCTCGCCCAGTTGGTCGCACGTGGTGTGACGATTCGAGGAACCACTATTGACGACGTCGCCATTGAGGCGTTGGTGGCCTCCGGCGATGGTGACGCCCGCTCGGTACTCACGACACTCGACACCGCAATCACCTTGGCGGGCGACGCAATGGTGACGAAGGACCACATTGGCGCGGCACGGGACGGCCGCATTGTTCACCAGAGTGCTGACAGCCACTACGACCAGGTATCGGCACTCATCAAATCAATTCGTGGCTCCGACCCCGACGCCGCGGCCTACTGGCTCGTCGCGATGCTGGAAGCGGGGGAGAGCGCTCGCTTCCTCGCCCGTCGGCTAATAATTAGTGCGAGCGAGGACGTTGGTCTCGCTGATTCATCGCTCTTGACCCTGGCCGAGAGTTGTGCTCGGGCCGTCGAGTTCGTTGGTCTTCCCGAGGCTCGCTACGCCTTGGTGCACACCACGTTGGCACTGGCACTGGCTCCGAAGAGTAACTCGGCGACCACCGCTCTGGCGGCAGCCACCGCCGCAGTACAGGCCCACGGTGCGGTGGTGCCGCCTCACCTGCGCGACGCTCACTACCGAGCAGCTGGCGTGCTGGGGCACGGGACAAACTACCTGTACCCCCATGATTTTCCGCAGCATTGGGTCGTGCAGCAGTATCTCCCCGATGAACTGGTTGGTACGAAACTGTTTTCGGCCGGCGAAACGGGTCAGGAGGCAGCGCTCGTGGCGCGGTGGCGCCAACGCACAGTCGCAAACGACCAGGGGGCGCCAACGGTAGAGTGAAGTGCGTGCAAGCAGCCCAACTCCGCTCAACGTTTCTTGATTATTTCGCCAACAATGGCCATTTGATTGTTCCGTCGGCCAGTCTCATTCCCCACGATCCGTCGTTACTTTTCACGGTGGCGGGCATGGTGCCATTCAAGCCCTACTTCCTTCTCGAGGAGACGCCCCCCGGTCCTAGCGCAGTCTCGATCCAGAAATGCTTTCGAGCGCCCGACATTGACCAAATCGGTACGACGCAACGACACCTGACCTTCTTCGAAATGATGGGGAACTTCTCGTTCGGTGATTACTTTAAAGAGGGGGCCATCAAATACGCGTGGGGCCTCATTACCGAAGGGTTCGGTCTCGACCCTGAGCGTCTGTGGATCACCGTTCACCACAGTGACGATCAGGCCGAGGAGATTTGGCGAGACCTCATTGGCATTCGTCCAGAGCGTATCCAGCGCCTCGGCGAGGACAACTTCTGGGACATGGGTGAGTCCGGCCCGTGTGGCCCGTGTTCCGAGATTTTCTTTGACAAGGGTCCCGCCTTTGGAGCCGATGGTGGTCCCGCCTTCGGTGGCGAAGACCGCTTTATCGAATTCTGGAACTTGGTCTTCATGCAATACGAGAAGAGCCCCGGCCAACCGTTGGTCGACCTACCGAAGCAGAACATCGACACCGGTGCCGGCTTTGAGCGAGTGCTGTCCATCCTCAACGGCGTTGAATCAGTCTTCGCCACCGACCTCTTCGTCCCATTGTTGGAGACAGCGAGCCGTGCCGTTGGAGCCCAGCTCGGTGATCACGAGCAGACCGACATCGCGATTCGTCGAATTGCTGAACACGGACGAGCTATGACGATGTTGGTCGCCGATGGAGTGCTGCCCTCGAATGAGGGCCGTGGTTACGTGCTTCGTCGGATCATTCGGCGGGCCATTTTGGCGGCCCGACGCTCCGGATCTGACGCCGCACTCGTGGAATCTCTCGTCGACGCGACTATCGAAAAGATGGGTGGGGCCTACCCTATTTTGGTGAAGGATCGCGAAAACATCGTGGCGGTGCTGGAGCGCGAAGAAGCCGGTTTCGGGCGAACGCTGCGTACCGGTATGTCGCTGCTCGAAACCGCCCAGGCCGACGTGGTGGCCACGGGCTCCACCGTCTTCCCCGGCGACGTGGCCTTCAAACTTCATGATACCCATGGTTTTCCCATTGAACTAACGAGCGAGCTCGTGGCCGAAGTTGGCCTCGAAGTGGCGCGCGACGAGTTCGATGACCAGATGGCCCAGCAGCGTGAACGGGCTCGTGCGTCGTCGAAGAACCTGCGCCTGGCCGACGATTCGCAGTACCGAGCGATCATCGAGTCCTACGGAACGACCACGTTCCTCGGTCGTGGCGTCTCGCACTACAGCCTAGAAACATCGGTGGTCGCCGTTCTGTCGCGTCCCGACGGTCTCAGTGAGGTGTTCTTGTCGTCCACGCCCTTCTACGCCGAATCGGGTGGTCAAATCGGCGACACCGGTGCCTTTGTCACTGAATCGGGTCGCTTCGAAATTGTCGATACCCAGAACGTCGCTGGTGGACTGTTCTCTCATCGCGGCACCCTGGTTGGTGACATGATCCCAGGACAGGTGGGCATTGCCACGATTGACCCCGATCGCCGCGAAGCAACCCGACGTAATCACACGGCTACTCACTTGCTGCACTCAGCGTTGCGAACGGTGCTGGGTGACCACGTCCGCCAGCAGGGATCGTACGTGGGGCCAGACCGGCTTCGCTTTGACTTCGCCCACGGCGCCGGTGTTCGTGAAGAAGAAGTGTCGGCCGTACTCACATTGGTTAATGAGGAAATCACCCTGAATGCGCCAGTCGAAACGGTACAGACCTCGAAGGCTGAAGCCGAAAAGATGGGGGCTATTGCCTTCTTTGGTGACAAGTACGGCGAAACGGTGCGTGTCGTGCGGGCGGGTAAGTACAGCCTCGAGTTCTGTGGTGGCACCCACGTCGATCGTTTGGGCGACATTGGTCAGATCCAAGTGGTGGGTGAAGCCTCAATTGGATCCGGTACTCGTCGCATTGAAGCGGTGAGTGCCATGGGCGCTTACCGGCGCAGCGCCGATATGGAGCGAACCCTCGGCACGGTGGCGACGCTGCTGAAGTCGTCACTCGATGACGTCGTGCCTTCACTAGAACGTCTCTTTGAGCGCCAGCGGGACGTGGAGAAGGAGATTGCCGCGCTCCGGCAGGCCCAGCTGTCGCTTTTCGCTGATCAATTGCACGCGGAATCCGACCGCCCCGTACTAGTGGCCCGAGTTGATGGTTACGCCGGCGAACAACTTCGCACGTTGGCCCAGGACCTTCAGCGCCGCGGCCGTCGGGCTGTGGTGCTCGTCGGTGCCTTCGAGGGGAAAGTCGTGCTGGTGGTTGCAAGCGATGCGACGCTTGACGCTGGCGCCACCGTCAAGCAACTAGCCCCATTAGTGAATGGCGGCGGCGGCGGATCAAAGGACCTCGCGTTGGCAGGTGGGCGCGATGTCGAGGGTATCGATCGTGTTCTGCAAGCTGCAGCCGCACTCTAGGTAATGGCACGCATCCTCGGTATTGATCCCGGCACCAAACGCTGTGGTGTCGCGGTGACTGATTCGGGGGAGACGATGGCCTTTCCACGACCCGCCCTGGCCTTCAGTCAGGCAAT
>Ga0136642_1000089_pt1 | contig 56783 bp, 44 predicted proteins | sample LowCatLa1302831Y_FD_115313 | JGI IMG/M metagenome (GOLD analysis project Ga0136642, IMG submission 115313) | Freshwater microbial communities from Lower Cathedral Lake, Yosemite National Park, California, USA - 13028-31Y | ecosystem: Environmental > Aquatic > Freshwater > Lake ... | reverse complement strand
TCGCCTTCAGCGCGCGGTTCACGACGAGGACGGTCGCCCTGCGGGATACCGGGCTGACGGCCTTCTTCGGCGACGAAGCCTTCGGGGCGGGGTTCGCGCGGTTCGCGACGAGGACCACGTTCGCCTTCGGCGCGCGGTTCACGACGTTCACGCGGTTCGCGCTGCTCGCGCTGTTCCGGGGCGTTCTGCTTGGCGAGGGAGCCGGTGAGGTTCTCGGTCAGCTGAGACGGGTCTTCGACGACGCCGATGGAGGGGCGGGCAGTCTGACCATTGGCGGCCGAGGGAGCGGCGCCACGGGGCGTACCACGACGACCGAATTGCTTCGGCGTGGTGATGGTTCCGGGTTTCGCGGCGGGTTCACTGGAGGCACCGATCACTGACAGCGGGGGGAGTTCCGCGTGGGCGGACTCCAGCTTAGCTTCGGCAATACGGGGTGCGGGGGTGCGGACTTCATTGGCGCCTGCGTCCGCGGCGGGCTGTTGGGCGGAGACTGGCTCCTGGCCCTGGGTTTGTTCTTGGCTCATGTTTCTTGTGTTAGGGCGGCCTTCGTTGTGGCCGACCGGATGATGCGGGCTGCTCCGTTGTGGGGCGGCGTCGCGGTTTGTCGGACCCTTGGTGACGGAGGACGAACCTCCTTGGGGTGCCGAAAGGCGCCGGGAGTGACTCCCGGAAAGAATGTGAATAAATAGACCCCCCTAGCTTAACAACAAGAAACTCCCTTAGCGGGCCTCTTCCGTGAACCTTTGTTCACGAATCAGCACGATTTTGACGGTTCCTTGATAGGAAAGGGTCTCTTCCACCTTAAGTCGGATGCGCCGGGCCAGTTCCGTGGCCTCAAAGTCATCCACCTTGCCTGGGTCGACGATGACCCGGAGTTCTCGGCCGGACTGGAAGGCGTAGGCCTCCCGGACGCCTTCAAAGGTGAGGGCGACTTCTTCCAGGCGGCGGACGCGCTGGGCGTAGCTCTCGAGGGTCGAGGAGCGGGCCCCGGGACGGGAGCCTGATGCGGCATCGGCGATCATCACCAGAGGGGCGTAGAGACTTTCGGCTTCGACTTCGCGGTGGTGGCCGGCGACGGCGTTGACGACGCGCAAATCTTCTCCCAGTCGGCGCAGGAGGGCGGCCCCGGCGAGGGCGTGGCTACTACCGGCTTCGGCTTCGATTGCCTTACCTAAGTCATGCAGCAGGCCCGCGCGTTTGGCGGGAATGGGATCGATGCCGATCTCGGCGGCGAGCATCGCGCAGAGCTGTGCAACCTCGATGGAATGGGCGAGCGTGTTCTGGTTGGCAGAGAGACGGAAGTGGAGTCGGCCAAGCAGCTCTTCGACCGAGGCATCCATCGGCGGAAGCCCAAGGTCGCGCACGGCTTCCCGGCCGAGGCGCCGGGCGTGCTTGACAACTTCTTCGCCGGCAGAGCGCACGGAGTCTTCGATGAGTCCGGGCGAGATCCGTCCGTCTTTTACGATGCGTTCAAGGGCGATGCGCGCGATTTCGCGCCGAACGGGGTCGAAGCAAGAAACAATAGCTAAACCAGGGGTTTCGTCGATGAGCAGCGTGGCCCCCGTGCTCTGTTCGAAGGTGCGGATGTTGCGACCCTCCCGGCCAATGAGACGTCCCTTCATGTCCTCATTAGGGAGCGAGACTGAGATCGCCGTAGCGTCTTGCGTCGTCGTCGTCGTGAGGCGTTGCATCGCCGAGAGAAGTTTGCGGCGCGCTTCGTCGTCGATGTCTTGCTCGACTTGGTCAAGCAGGCCACGGCGGAGGTGTTGAGCCTCTTTGCCGTATTCGGTGCGCATCTTTTCGAGGAGAAGTTGGCGGGCTTCGTCCGGGGAAATCTTGCTGAGGTGTTGGAGTTCGCGCTGCAGGAACTCCCTTTGCCGTTCGTTGTCCTTACGCATCTCATCGGCCGTGCGGGCCTCCTCCTCGGCGGCGGCTTTCAATCCGGCGGCCTCGCGTTTTTCGGCTTCGGCTTTGGAGTGAAGTTCAGCGGCTTCGACGGTGGCTTCGCGGCGGGCAAAATCAACCTCGGTGCGGAGGCGGGCATCGCGGATTGAGCCGAGGGTGTTTTCCCGCCACTTGGCGACGGCATAGGCCACGATGGCTCCAGAGGAGAACGCCACGGCGGCGAGGATGCTTTGGTCGGCTGCCACAGGCATGTTCGTCGCGGTTTCCGGAGGTCCGGGGTCGATACCCTTGCGTCCGAAGGCCCTTCCGCAAGCCCTTTCGGGAGGTTGACCTTGCCAGCGGGGGGCAAGGCGGGTTGCCTTCGGCATGTCACCAAACTTTATCGATGAGCCGTCTCCGGCCGCGGTCTGGTGGGACAAATTTGCCGATTATTCGTGGAGGACGGACTGGACCCAGGTTATCCTGATTCTCCTTTTGAGTACGCTTGGGGTGGTTGCGATCCAGTCGGCGGGGAGTGCTCGTGAGTCGACCTTCTACCAGCGGCAGATTCTTTTCATCGGCTTGGGGTGGGTTGCTTATTGGGCGGTCTCATCGGTCGATTACCGCCAGATTCAGCTTTTTGCTCGCCGCATTTATATTCTGTCCGTGGCGCTGCTTCTCCCGGTGGCAGTTTGTGCGTTACTAAAAAAAGACCTCGGGACCCTTATCCATAGCACCAACGGGGCGCGCCGTTGGATGGATTTCGGCCCGTTTTCATTGCAGCCATCGGAGTTCGCGAAGGTAGGGGTTCTGATTTTCCTAGCGGCATTGTTGGCTCGTTCGCCCATCGGAAATTTCCAGGCCACATGGCGGACCGTGTTGCTGGCCCTGGGGTCTGCGGTGGTCCCGTTTGTCTTGATTTTTGTACAGCCAGACCTAGGTTCTGCTCTCATCTACCTGCCGCTTTCATTCATCCTGCTATTTGTCGCCGGCCTGACCCATAGGTTCTTCATGGTGGCTGGGGTAGCTTCCCTTTTATTGGCGGGGGTAGTGGCCTTGGATTTGAAGGAATATGCTGCCACCGTGACTGCTTATTCCCAGTCGCATCCCGAGGATCGGGATCCGGCCCGAGTGGTGCGCGGAACCCATGAAAAGACGGCATGGTTCTTTCTGCTTAAGGACTACCAGCGCGAGCGAATCATGTCTTTTGTGGCCCCGCAGGTCATTGACCCGCGCGGGCTGGGGGTCACTTGGAATGTGAACCAAGCCGTCATTGCGGTGGGCCGTGGTGGCGTCACGGGTCAGGGCTTTGGTAATGGCACCCAGGCCCGTTACGGCTACCTGCCTGAGGCGGCCGCGCACAACGACTTTTTATTTTCGGGGATGGCCGAGGAAATCGGCCTCACCGGCGGACTCTTGGTGATTGGCGCATTTGCTCTGTTGTTCTGGCGGGTCGTGCGAACGGCAGCCCGGGCAGCGGATCGTTTTGGTTCATTGCTGGCTATTGGCGCCGCGATCGTGCTCGGCACGCACGTGGTCGTTAATATTGGCATGAACATCAACCTAATGCCCGTCGCTGGGGTCCCCCTTCCTTTCCTTAGCTACGGAGGGTCTTTCGTTCTCAGCTGTTTCTTGCTCCTTGGATTAGTCCAGAGCGTTCACCGGCATTCGTCCGGTGGCGGCGAAGACGGAGGCTCTCCGGCAACCGGCTTAACCGCCTGACCGAGATGCCCGACAATACCGAACCCGAAGATATTAACGACGAGTCGCCCGAAACCGGCGAACAAACTTCCCCGATCGACCAGCGCCAGCTCGCCGACGAGGCCACCAAGCGACGCAAGGAGCTCCCGCTCCTCCAGCGCATCGTCAAACACTTCTCGAAGGACCGCGCGGTCTACCGAGAACTCGTGATCAACGCCGAGACGCTGGAGAAGCGGGTCGCGCTCCTCACGAACGGCGTTCTCGACAAGTTCGAGATCGAGCACAAGGGCGAGAACCGCATGGTCGGCGCGATCTTTAAGGGGCGCGTCCAGAATCTCGAAGGAGGTCTCAAGGCCGCCTTCGTGGATATCGGCCAGCCCAAGAATGCGTTCCTCCACTACTGGGACATGCTCCCCGCTGCCAACGACTCGCAGGTCGAGTTCATTCGCGACAACGAATCCGCCGAGCAGAAGCAGCGCAAGGCTCGCTATCAGGCGAAGGACATCCCTCAGCTCTTCCCCTCTGGCTCCGATATTGTCATCCAGGTGGTGAAGGATCAGATTGGCACCAAGGGCCCTCGTTCGACGACGAACATTGCCCTGCCGGGTCGTTACCTCGTCCTGATGCCTTTCAGTGGTGCGTGTGGCGTCTCCCGTAAAATTGAGGAGGCCCCGGAGCGCGAGCGCCTGAAAGACATTCTCCGCTCCCTGACCATCCCTGAAGGTATGGGTGTCATCATCCGTACCGCTGGCGAAGGTAAGCAGGCGCGCTGGTTCGTGCGCGACTTGCATGTGCTGCTCAAGTGCTGGCAGGCGATCGTCGAGAAGATCAATGCTCCCGACCGCAAGCCTGTGCTCCTCTACCAGGAGCCCGGCCTCATCGAGCGCACTGTCCGCGACTTCCTCACCGAAGAAGTCGATCGAATTCTCGTCGATAACCCCGAGGACTTTAAATTGGTCCAAGACCTCGTCGGCGTCGTCTCGCCGCGTTCCCGTTCACGGGTCGAGCTCTACAATGACCCGATTCCCGTCTTCGAGCGTTATAATATCGAGCGGCAAATCGAGCAGCTCTTCCAGCGGCGCGTGCCACTGCCGAGTGGCGGCGAAATCGTTATCGATGAGACGGAGGCGCTTACCGCTATCGACGTCAATACCGGCGGGCACCGCGGTAAGGACGGTGCGAAGGACGGCAACTTCATCACCCAGGCCAATCTCGAGGCGGTGACCGAAGCGGCCCGCCAGATCAAACTCCGCAACCTCGGTGGCCTCATCATGATCGACACCATCGACATGAAGAACCCGAAGGACCGGAAGAAGGTCTTCGATACGCTCCGCGAAGCGATGGAAGACGATCGCGCCAAGCACCAGATTCTGCCCATCTCTCAGCTCGGCGTGTTGCAGATGACGCGTCAGCGTCACACGGAATCCAACACGACTTCCATGTACACGGCCTGCCCGCATTGTCAGGGGCGTGGCATCGTGAAGAACCCTCGTACGGTGTCCGTTGAGATTCAGCGCAAGCTACTGAGCACGATTCGGCGCCTCCGCGAGGCCGTCGGCCCGGATAAGGAACTGGAGATCAATATCCTCCTGCACCCCATCAACCTGGAGCGTATCATTACCGAGGACCGGGAATTCTTCCGCGACCTAATGAAGTCCTGCAAGGTCCGCCTCGGTACCAAGCCAGACCCGACCTACAGCATCGAAGCGTTCAAGCTCTTCGATGGTGCCGGCAAGGAACTACGCTGATCTAGCTGAATAAGTTTAATGAAAAGACCCCGGGGCTATCCCCGGGGTCTCTGTTTTAGCGCTTAGGCCGGTAGCCCAAGAGCCTCAGTCCGTTGAGGCAGACGAGGACCGTACTGCCTTCGTGTACGGCGACGCCGAGGGTCAGCGGGGCGTGGTTGAAGACGACGTAGGCGGCCATACCGAGAGCGGCGCTGATGGAGACGATGATATTGAAGCGGATGGCTGCCCGGGCTGTGCGGCTGAGTTCAATTGCATCCACCAAGCGGCCAATGCGGTCATCGGTGAGGACGAGGTCGCTCGATTCGAGTGCGGCATCGCTGCCTCGGCCGCCCATGCCGATGGCCACGTCAGCTGCCGCGAGGCTTGGGGCGTCGTTGACGCCATCCCCGACCATAGCGACCACATGGCCTTCGGCCGAGTAGCGGCGGATGGCCGCCATTTTGGCGTCTGGGGTGAGGGCGGCGGCATAGCTTTGCACGCCCACTTGTTTGGCCGCGGCCGAGGCGGCTTCTTCGCGGTCGCCGGTGAGCATCACCGTGCGAATGCCGCGCAGATGCAGGGCAGCGAGGGTAGGGGCACTCTCGGCGCGGATCTGGTCGACCAAGGTGGCCCGAACAATGACGGTGCCATCGGAAGCCCACACTTCGCTCACAATCGCACCAGCGGCCATTGGGGCGGGCGGTAGGTCGTGCCCACCGACGAACTCACGGGTGCCGACGCTCCAGCGGGTGCCGGCAACGGAGCCAGCGACCCCTTGGCCAGGGGAATTGGAAAGGCCAATGACAGGAATTTGGACTGCACCCTCTTTCTGACAGGCCTTCACCACGCCAGCGGCGAAAGGGTGGGTTGTTCCAGACTCCAAAGAGAGCAGGGCGTTGAGGGCGCGTTGCCGATCGGTATCCGCCGGGAAGATTTCCAGTGCTGCCACTTCCGGCTCACCCGCAGTGAGCGTGCCCGTTTTGTCGAAGCAGACGCAGTCGACGTCGGCCAGTCGCTCCACGGCGGCGCCCCCGCGGAAAAGGATGCCGTTGCGAGCGCCGGCGGCGATGGCCGCGAGTACGGCGGAGGGCACCGAGAGCACCAAGGCGCACGGACTCAGTACGACCAGTAAGGTCATCGCGCTATATAAAGCTGAATCTTGCCCGCCCGTGATGGGCGCTCCCCCGATGAGGCGAACGATGAAGAACGCACTTGCGGCCGAAAGCGTGAAGATGGCGTAGGTATCGCCCCATCGGTCGATGGTGCGCTGGGCGGGCGCCTTGCTCTCTTGGGCCTCGCGGATCAGTCGGACGATGCGCTGCAGGGCACTATCTGCTTCAGCCTTAGTCACGGAGACGACTAAGCGACCCCAGGTGTTAAGGGTGCCGCCCGCGACCTCGGAACCGAGCTTCATCTCCGCTGGTTTGGCTTCCCCAGTGAGATTGGATTCATCCACGGCGCTTTCTCCACTGAGCACTTTGCCGTCCGCCGGGACGAGTTCACCGGGTAGGATGATAATGCGGTCACCTGGACGGAGCGAGGCCACGGAGATTTCCGTTTCTGTGTCGTTTTCGCCCAGGAGGCGGGCCTTTTTAGGTGCACGGTCGAGCAGGGCGTCAATGGCACCGCGCGTCCGGTCCATCGCGAAATGCTCGAGGGCACCCGCCGTGGAGAAGAGGAAGAGGAGCAGGGCGCCCTCGGCGCGAGCACCGACGACCCAAGCGCCTGCGGCGACGACCAGCATGAGCAGGTGGACATCGATGCGTCGCTGCTTTAGTGCATCCCATCCGTCGATCGCCGCATCCCATCCGCCCGCCAGGCAGGAGGCGCCGACGAGCAGGAGTGTCCAGCCGCTCTGCTCGCCGACGAAGTGCTTTGTAACCAATGAAAGCAGGCCAAGCACGCCGCTGGCTGCGGCCAGAAGGGCGAGCTTTTTCCACTCACCCGCTTCTTCGTGATCATGGTCAGCGGAATGATCGTGCATGACGTTAATCTGTACCTTCGAAGCCGTGGGTCAACCTTGCGTGAGCATGCGAAGCGTATCGATTTCATGTTTACGCCTCGTCGGGTGAACGGATTTTTTACGCATCGTCCGACGCGCTTCCGCGACACGAAAGTTTCCTCTTGCGCAAGCGCAACTTATGCTTATCAATCTTACTAAGAGTTAACCGCAACGTGACGAACCGAACCGAAACCCCGAGCGAAAGTCTCATCACAGTGTCGCTTCCCCCGAAGCTCCACTCTGAAGCAGTCGCCTTTCAGCATCGGTCCGGATTCAGCACCTTGAGCGAAGTGATCCGTCACGCGCTCGATCGTTTCGATGACTCTCGTCCTTCCCTGGAGACCACCCGGTCCCGCCAGGTTTCTTTCCGCGTACCGTCGGAGCTCCGTACTCGTATCACCCGTCAGGCGCGTAACGCCCGGGTGAGCGTGGGGCGAATCGTCAGGGTGGCGCTTCAGGCGTTGCCCTCAAACCCAACAACGATCCAAAAAAAGGACACAACTATGGCTAAAAAGAAGGCTGCTGCTAAGAAGAGCGCCAAGAAGGCCACCAAAGCTAAGAAGAAGTAATTCTTCCTAGTCTTTTCCGTCCCTCGGGGCGGATGGCGCCGGCACCCCCGGTTATTACAAGGACCCTCGCAAGGGGGTCCTTTTCTTTTTCCCCTCATTCCCGGAGGCGCAGTTAGCGTATAGGCTTGAAATCGCCCCCCCGAAGGCGGTTTCTTATCGGTCTTAGACCTCATGAGCACCCCTGCATCCGGCCGTATCACTATTGCTAACGGCAAACTGACTGTCCCTGACCACCCGGTCGTTCCCTTTATCGAGGGCGACGGTACGGGCCCAGATATCTGGCGCGCTTCCGTCCGCGTTTTTGATGCTGCCGTCGCCAAGGCTTACGCTGGTAAGCGCAAAATCGAGTGGCTCGAAGTTCTCGCCGGCGAAAAATCCTTCAAGCAGACGGGCGACTGGCTCCCCGAAGCCACCCTGGCCGCCTTCCGTGATTATCTCGTGGGTATCAAAGGTCCGCTCACCACTCCGACTGGCGGCGGCATCCGTTCGCTTAACGTCGCCCTGCGTCAGCAGCTCGATCTCTACGTCTGTCTCCGGCCCGTGCAGTGGTTTACCGGCGTGCCTTCACCTGTTAAGAATCCGGGTAAAGTCGATATGGTCATCTTCCGCGAGAACACGGAAGACATCTACGCGGGCATCGACTTCGAAGCCGGTTCGGAGATCGCCCTCAAGACGCTCGACTTCATTAAGACTAATTTCCCGAAGGAGTTTAAGAAGATCCGTTTCGGCGACGAGCAGCCCGCCACCGTGGGCCTAGGTATCAAGCCCGTCTCCCGTCCGGGTTCCGAGCGCCTGATTCGCTCGGCCCTCCAGTACGCCATCGCGAATAAGCGCAAGTCGCTCACCCTTGTTCATAAGGGTAATATCATGAAGTACACCGAGGGTGCCTTCATGAAGTGGGGTTACGATCTCGCGAAGAGCGAGTTCGGCGCGGTGGAGATTGATGGCGGACCGTGGTGTAAGATTCCCGAAGGCAAGCCCGGCGCTGGTCTCATTATTAAGGACGCAATTGCGGACATCACGCTGCAGCAGATTCTCACGCGCCCGACCGATTTCGACGTCATCGCGACGCTTAATCTCAATGGCGATTACCTCTCCGACGCCCTGGCGGCGCAGGTCGGCGGCATTGGCATCGCCCCCGGCGGCAACATTAACTACCTGACTGGCCACGCGATTTTCGAGGCGACGCATGGCACGGCCCCGAAGTATGCCAACAAGGATGTCGTTAATCCTGGCTCGGTGGTACTCTCTGGTGAGATGATGCTCCGCTACATGGGCTGGACCGAGGCGGCCGACTTGGTGCTCAAGGGTCTCAATGGCGCAATCGGCGGCGGTCGCGTAACGTATGACTTCGCTCGTCAGATGCAGGGCGCGACGGAAATCAAATGTTCGGAGTTCGGCGATGCGATCATCGCTGCAATGTAATCCCACAAAAATTCCGACATCTCAAACGGTTGGCAAACCCCGGAATCCTTGGGGCTTGCCAACCGTTTTTTTGTGGGCAAAACAATAGGTCATAAACCCTCCATGAAGCATACCCTCAACGCCCTCGCCTTTGCTGCTTTTGCAGCTGGTGCCTCCGCCCAGAACGCCCCGGCTCCCGTGGCCGCCACCAATACCGATCTTGCCGTCCGTGGCAGCCTCTCTTGGAACGGTGCCAACGTCTTCCGCGGCGTCGAGCGCTCCAACAGCACGGGTCTCGTCCAGTCGGCGATCACTATCGAATACAACATCCCGGGTTTCACGGGTGTCTCCACTTACGTTAACTTCTTCAACGCCGACGGCGTTGAGCGCTCTTACACCCTTGGCGCCAAGAGCGACTCCCAATACGGCGTTCTCGACGTCGGCATCCAGCGCCTGACGGCCCCGACGGTGCGTACGCTTGCCTCGAATGGCTTCACCCAGATTCGCTCCAATGACGAAATCTACTTTGGCACGTCCCTCTCGACGGTCGCCTTCAAGCCTTCGGCCTATATCTACTACAGCAACGACCTGAAGCAGTACACCCTCGAGCTCGCTGGTTCTAAGACCTTTACGGGCGCCAACGTCGGTCTGACTGGCTTCGACATCGTCTCCAAGGTCTATGCGGGTTACACCCATGCGGGTGCCAGCTCTTATGATGTGAAGAACGCCTACGAGTACGTTGGCGCTTCCGTGGATCTCGTCCGGGCGGTCGGGCAGGGTGCCGTTCTGGGTGCCGGCGTGAATTACGCCTATAATAGCGACGGCCGGGTGCAGACGGGCAGTTCGGCGACTTGGCTCCGCGTTTTCGCCAACTTCAAGTTCTAAGCCCTCCCCCTATAAGGGAAGGCTGATTCGGGGGGGGCAGTCTAGGCTGCGCCTCCCTTGTTTTTGGCTTATTTTGCCCATACCTACCTTGGGGTGTATTCGGGTGTTGACGGAGGGGGGTCCTTTCTCATGTTCCCGCTTTCCCTCTTTATGAAGACCACGCTAGCCAAGAACGTGCAGCTCAAGGACAAGACCTGGTATGTCGTTGACGCCAAGGACCAAGTCCTGGGCCGTATTGCCGTCAAAATCGCCAATATTCTCCGTGGCCGTCACAAGCCCACCTACACCCCCCATGTCGACACCGGTGACTACGTCATCGTCATCAATGCCGACAAGGTTCGCCTCACGGGCTCCAAGGAAGAGGACAAGACGTACATGTTCTTCACCGGCTGGGTAGGTACCGCCTATCGTCGCACGGCTGCTGCCATGCGCACCCGTCGCCCTGAGTTCTTGGTCACCCACGCCGTCAAGGGCATGCTCCCCAAGAATCGCCTCGCTAACGACATGCTCCTTAAGCTGCGCGTTTACGCCGGCGACAAGCACGAGCACGCCGCTTCCAATCCGATCCCGTTCAAGGGTTAATCTACCGTCTACTTTGCAATGAGCGCCAAGTCCCCCGCCATCACCGCCGTCGGCCGTCGCAAGACCGCTTCGGCCCGTATCCGCCTTACCCGCGGCACCGGCATCATTTCCATCAACGGCAAGCCCGCCGAGGAATACCTCTACACCGAGGCCCTCGTTAAGGCTGCCACGTTGCCCATCCGTACCGCCGGCCTCGAAGGCCAAGTGGACGTTATTGTGCTGGTCATCGGCGGCGGCCCTAATGGCCAAGCGGGCGCCATCTCCCATGGCCTCGCCCGTGCGATCCAGAAGATGGATGCCACCCTGCGTGCCCCTCTCAAGAAAGAAGGCCTCCTTACCCGCGACGGTCGTATGCGCGAACGTAAGAAGCCAGGCCGTCCCGGCGCTCGTAAGCGTTTCCAGTTCTCCAAGCGTTAATCCGCGGCGAGACAGGAACCCACGAAGGCCCCGGCACCCCGGGGCCTTTTTGTTGCCCAGTTTTCTGTGTCCTTTCATCCATTCGTCATCTAATAACCACACACTCAAGCCATGTCCCAAAACCTGACCAAGGTCGGCATTGTCGGAGCCTCGGGCTACACCGGGGAGGAACTCGTGCGCGTGCTCGCTCGGCATCCCCGGGTGAAGCTGGCCGCCGTCTGCTCCCGTACGCTCGCTGGCAAACTCGTCGCCGACGAAATCCCGCGCCTGCGGGGCGTCGTGGAGGCGACCTTGGCTTTCTCGGCATCCTCCCCTGAAGAGTGTGCAAAGTCCGACGTGGACGTCTGGTTCCTTGCGCTGCCTCACGGTGTCGCCGCCGAGTATGCCCAGCCATTGGTGGCCGCCGGCAAGCGGGTGCTTGATTTATCCGCGGACTTCCGTCTGCGCGACCTCGCAACGTATAAGAAATATTACGGGCACGACCATCCCGCCCCAGCGCTCGCCGCGCAGGCGTTCTACATCATTCCCGAATTACAGACAGACGATGCTTGGAAGTCCGCGAAACTGATTGCCTGTCCTGGTTGTTACCCGACGAGCATTCAGGTCCCGCTGGTGCCGTTGCTGCGGGCTGGTCTCATTAAACCCGAGCCTGGTCGGCTAATCATTAACTCTTACAGCGGCGTTTCGGGCGCAGGCAAAAAGGCCGAGGTCGCCTTCCTGTTTTCGGAGCGGGATAGTTCGATGAAGGCTTACGGTATTCCCGGGCATCGGCATATCGCCGAAATCGAAGAGGCGTTCTCGGCCGCCGCTGGCCAGCCAGTCGTGGTCCAATTTAATCCGCACCTTGCACCCATGCATCGGGGCATTGCCACGACCATCGTCGTACCCGCCCCGGGAGTGACGGTCGCGCAAGTCGAGGCCGTATGGCAGCGGGCCTACGCGGGCCGGCCGTTTGTAACTTTACTCAAGTCAGGCGACTTCCCCGACACGGCACATGTCGCCAACACCAACCGGGTTGCCTTCTCCGTCGTCGCCGATGCACGTACGGGCAATCTGATCATCACCTCGGTCATCGACAATCTCCTCAAGGGGGCAGGAGGTCAGGCGGTCCAGAATCTCAATCTGATGATGGGCTGGGGTGAGGCGGAAGGACTTCGTTAATTTTCATGTCCATCGAATTCACCAATGATTCGCCCGGGATTTCCGACGTCCCTGGCTTCCGGGTCGGCGCAGCCGCCTGTGATATCCGCAATAAAGGTACGGACCGTCTCGACCTGACGCTCGTGGTCGCTGATCAGCCGTGCGCGGCCGCCGGCGTTTTCACTACCAACGATGTCAAGGCTGCGCCCGTCCGGTTCTGCCAACAGGTCTTAGCCGTCTCGGCGGATAAGATTCGTGGTATCGTCGGTAACAGCGGCAACGCCAACGCCTGCACCTCGCAGCAGGGCGATACCGATACCGTAGCGATGGCCAAGCTGGCCGCCGTCGCCACCAGCGTGGGCAGCGACCAGTTTCTGGTTTGCTCCACAGGCCGGATCGGAGAACTGCTCCCGATGGCCAAGATCGCCGAAGGCATTAAAATCTCAGCTGCGCGGCTTTCGCGTGACTCTGCGGAGGGCGTGCGGTCCGCTAACGCAATCCTGACTTCCGACACGCGGCCTAAGTCGGTGACGGCACGTTTCTCGTGGCAGGGAAAGACGGTCACGATTGCTGGTATCGCGAAGGGGGCCGGGATGATTGAGCCGAATATGGCCACAATGCTCGCCTTTGTGTGCACGGATGCGGCCGCATCGCCGGCCGAACTTAAGTCCGCGCTCAAGGCCGCCTCCGACCAGTCCTTTAACTGCGTCAGTGTGGATGGAGACATGTCGACCAATGACACAGTGTTGTTGCTCGCTTCCGGCGTTTCCGGGGTCGCCGTGGGCGCTTCCGCCGAGCCTACGCTTCGCCAGCTTTTCCAAGAGGCACTCGATAAAGTCTGCTTTGCTCTGGCCGAGAAGATTGTCGGCGACGGGGAGAAAATCACCAAAGTCGTCGCCGTCGAGGTCGAGGGCGCCCGCACCCGGGCCGACGCAGAGAAGATTGCGCGCGCCATTGGCAACTCGCTCTTGGTGAAATCCTCCTGGTACGGCGAAGATCCGAACTGGGGACGACTGGCGGATGCCGCCGGCTACGCCCGGACCGGCTTAGATGAGTCTAAACTCGATATTTTTTACGACGACGTCCCCGCCGTGCTCGGCGGCAAGCCGCTTCCGGAGAACAAGCCCCAGTGGAAACAGGTGGTGAAGGCCGCTCGTTTCGCCGTCCGGTTGAAGCTCAATCTGGGCGAAGCCAAGTTCCGGCTCCTGGCCGCTGACCTCACCGACGGGTATGTTAATTACAACAAGAGCGAGTAAGGTTTTCCGTTTACTCTGCCGACCGTAGTCCCGACACTTCGCACCGAAAGATGAGCACACCCGCCGCGCAAAAAGCCGAGGTCCTTCTCGAGGCGCTTCCCTATATCCACAAGTTCCGTGGCTCCACCTTTGTGGTGAAGTATGGCGGTAGCTTTATGGATGACCCGAATCCCGAGGGACGCGATCGGGTCGCCACGGACATCGCTTTCTTGGCGGCCGTCGGCATTCAAGTCGTTGTCGTCCACGGTGGCGGCAAGGCCATCACGCGGGCTATGGACAAAGCGGGTATTAAATCCGAATTCCGGGGCGGCATGCGCGTCACCGATGCCGCGACCGTGAAGATTGTGGAGGAAACCCTTAACGTGGAAATCAACGGGCAGATTTGCGAATCGTTGAAGGCCCGGGGGGGGAACCCGCTCGGCATGCCGGGCAACCACGTTAACCTTTGTGAGAAGCTCATGGGCACCGACGAAAAGGGTGAGCCCGTCGACATTGGCTTTGTCGGCGATATCAAGTTTGTGAAGACGAAGTTGATCAAGAAGGCCCTCGCCGACGGCTTTCTGCCGGTCGTCTCACCCATTGCCCTCGACGCGGAGGATCATCCTTACAATACGAACGCCGATGTCGCCGCCGCCGCCGTGGCACATTCGCTGCGGGCCCGCCGGCTGATTTTCATGAGTGACGTCCCTGGCCTGTTGGCTGACGCCAAGGACCCTGCCTCACTCATCACCACGCTGAAGGTGAGTGAAGTCGATGAGCTTAAGAAGAAGGGTGTAATCGCCGGCGGGATGATCCCTAAGGTCGACAGCGCCGTGAAGGCGCTGAAAGAAGGGGTGCGCCGCGTGCACTTCATTGATGGCCGCGTGCCCCATGCCTTGCTGCTTGAAGTCTTTACCGACAAGGGCATCGGCACGGAAATTATTCACGGTTGATGAACAATCTTTCTCCAGATCCCGCCGCTGGGAACTACGCGGCCAATGTCGCCCATAATTATGGCGCCCCACCCATCACTTTAGTGAAAGGGCAGGGGGCTTATGTCTGGGATGTGGCCGGTAAGCGTTACCTTGATTTCGCCGGCGGGATTGCCGTCAACTCCGTCGGTCATGCCCACCCACACTGGGTTAAGCGCGTCACCGGGCAGGCCGGCAAGCTCGTCCACGTTAGCAACCTTTACCGGAACGAGCCCCAGGGTGAGCTCGCCCATGCCCTGTCGCTCCACTGCGGGCCAGGTCGCGTCATCTTCTGTAATAGTGGTGCCGAAGCCAATGAAGGCCTACTCAAACTCGCCCGACTGCATGGCCAGCGTAAGTCTGGCGTCGAGGGTGCCTGCATTGGTGTAGTCGTCGCGGAGAAAGCCTTCCATGGCCGCACCTTCGGAGGGATGTCCGCCACCCCTCAGGAGAAAATTCAGAAAGGTTTCCGTCCGTTGCTCTCTGGCTTCACCGCCGCACCGCTCAATGATCTCGCTGCTTGGGATAAGGCCATTGACGCCAAGACCACCGCTGCGGTGCTGGTTGAATCAATCCAAGGCGAAGGCGGCGTGAATCCTGCGACGCCTGCCTTTCTTCAAGGCCTCGCGAAAATCTGCCGGGAGCGGAACGTACTTTTGATGATCGACGAGATCCAGTGCGGTGTCGGCCGGACGGGTAAGTTCTTCGCCTTCGAGTACGCGGGCGTGAAGCCTGATGCAATCGCCATGGCCAAGGGGCTGGGCGGAGGATTCCCCCTTGGGGCGATTTGGATGGCCCCGCCGCACGACGATCTTTTCCAAGCGGGCTCGCATGGTACGACTTTCGGTGGCGGCCCTCTGGCCGCCACGGCCGGGCTTGCGGTCCTCGAGATTATTGAATCCGAGAAGCTTGTCGCTAAGGTTGCCCAGCAGTCAATCGGCTGGCACGCGGAACTGCGCAAACTCACCGAGCTGCGTCCTGACCTTGTGAAGGAAGTTCGTGGCGCTGGCTATATGGTCGGCGTGATTCTCTCGATCGACCCCATCCCTGTGGTTACTGCCTTGCGTGATGCGGGGATGTTGACCGCGCCGGCTGGTGGCGTCGCCGTGCGCTTACTGCCCCCGCTCAATGCCTCTCCAGTGGAGTTGGCCGAATCGGTGGCGATTCTGCGTCAGGTGCTTGTCGGCTGGAAGGCCGCTTAGGCGGTTTTCTCCCTTATTTTCCTCTGTCCAAACGGTGCCGGAGGCTTATGTTCAAACGCTTTCCGAGATGCGTCATTTCCTAAAGGAGACTGATCTGACTATGGCCGAAACGGCTCAGGTCTTCGCTGCTGCGGCCGCACTCAAGGCTGGGCGGGGTAAGTCTGATGCGACGGCGCTGGCTCGTCAGTCCTGGGGGCTGATGTTTTTCAAGAAAAGCACCCGCACCCGCGTTTCCTTTCAGGTCGGCGTTCACGAGCTCGGCGGCATGCCGGTGATGCTCAATGCCGATGACTTGCAGATTTCCCGCGGAGAGACGGTCGCGGACACCGCGCGTGTCCTTTCACGTTATCTGCATGGCATGGTGATTCGTTGTCACGAGCACAGCCTACTCGAGGAGTTTGCTCGATGTGGCACGATGCCGGTGGTCAACGCGCTTTCGGATTTCCTCCATCCGTGTCAGTTCATGACGGATATGTTCACCTTGGCGGAGCGCTTCTCCCCGGGTCGCCCGGAGCAGTACGCCGCATCATTAAAGGGTAAGAAAGTCGCCTTCCTTGGTGATACCGCCTGCAATATGGCCAACTCATTTGTGCTCGGCGGCGCCGCTCTCGGCGTCGAGGTCGCCCTCGCTGGTCCAGCTGGCTATGAGCCCGGCGCCGAAATTCGCGCCCAGTTGAAGAAGGACGGCCTCAACGAGACTTTCACATTCTCCACGGACCCTGCGGTGGCCGTGAAGGGTGCGGATATGGTCTACACCGACGTCTGGGTGAGCATGGGCATGGAGGCCGAGAAGGCTGAACGCCTGCGCACGATGCAGCCTTATCAGGTCAATGCGAAGCTGATGGCCTTGGCTAAGCCGGGCGCCTACTTCATGCATTGCCTGCCTGCCCATCCCGGGGAGGAAGTCTCCGCCGAGGTGCTGGAGAGCAAGCAGAGCATCATCTTCGACCAAGCGGAGAATCGGCTACATGTGCAGAAGGCCATCCTCGCCCACCTCGCCGCCCATCGCGGTTAATTTTCCCATACACACATGAGCAAGCAGAAGAAAATCGTCCTGGCCTACTCCGGTGGCCTCGATACCTCCGTCCTCCTTTCCTGGATCAAGGAAAAGCATAACGCCGAGATGATCGCGTTCTGCGCCGACATCGGCCAGGAAGACGAACTCAAGGGCCTGAAGAAGAAGGCGATGAAGACCGGGGCCTCCAAGCTTTACGTTGACGACCTGCAGGCCGAGTTCGCCCGCGATTTCATTTTCCCGATGATGCAGGCGAGTGCCATCTACGAAGGCCAGTATTACCTCGGCACCTCCATTGCTCGTCCGCTCATCGCCAAGCGCATGGTTGAAATCGCCCGCAAGGAAGGCGCCACGGCCATCGCCCACGGCGCCACGGGCAAGGGTAATGACCAGGTTCGCTTTGAACTGACCTGTGCCGCGCTCGCTCCGGATCTCGAGATTATCGCCCCTTGGCGCAACGAAGACTTTCGCAAGGATTTCCCCGGTCGCGCTGAGATGATTGCATATTGCTCCGATAATAAGATCCCGGTCGAAGCCAGTGCTAAAAAGCCATACTCGTCCGACCGCAATCTCCTGCACATCTCCTACGAGGCCGGTATCCTCGAGGATCCTTGGATGGATGCTTTCCATCCCTCCAATAAAGCGATGTTCAAACTCTCCGTCGCACCTGAAGACGCCCCGGACAAGCCGGAGTATGTCGAACTCGAGTTCCGCCAAGGCGATTGCATCTCCGTCAATGGCAAGAAACTCGACCCTCTCGGCGTCATGCGCACCCTCAATAAGCTTGGCGGCCGTCACGGCGTCGGCCGCGTCGACATGGTTGAGAATCGCTTCGTCGGCATGAAGAGCCGTGGTGTCTATGAGACCCCGGGTGGCACCATCCTGCACTTCGCCCACCGCCAGATTGAGTCCCTGACCATGGACCGCGAGGTCATGCATCTGCGCGATTCGCTCGTCCCGCGCTACGCCACCCTCGTCTATAATGGTTTCTGGTATGCGCCGGAGCGGCTCGCCCTCCAGGCCTTGATCACCGAGTCGCAGCGCAACGTCTCTGGTACCGTGCGCGTGAAGCTCTACAAGGGCAGTGTGTACGTCGCCGGCCGCAAGAGCCCGCGCTCGCTCTACAACCCGCACATCGCCACGATGGAGGCCGATCCGACCAAGGCTTACAATCAGGACGACGCCACGGGCTTCATCCGTCTTAATGGCCTGCGTCTGCGCGTGAACTCCAAGGTCAACGGGGTGGCCAATCTCAGCAAGACGGTCCGCTGAGCGGCGGGTCAGTAAAGAAGAAGGGCGTCCCGGTATGGGACGCCCTTCTTGTTTAAACTGGAGGCGCGGGTCGGAATTGAACCGACGCATGGGGCTTTTGCAGAGCCCGGCCTTACCACTTGGCTACCGCGCCTGAAGACTGACTGGCACCCAAAATGCCCCCTCGAGGAGGGCGTTTCAAGGGTTTTGTGCATGGGCTTCCCTTTCGACGCTTTATCGCCTAATAATCTGCCATGGCTCCGCCCGTCCCACCTTTCCGCGTCGGTCTCGGCTACGATATTCATCCTTTGGCGGCTGGGCGTCCGTGTATCTTAGGCGGCGTCTTGATCCCTTCGGAGGTGGGCCCGGTCGGCCATTCCGATGCGGATGTCCTCCTGCATGCGGTGGCCGACGCTATTCTTGGCGGGGCTGGCCTGCGCGATATCGGCCATTATTTCCCTAATACCGACGACGCCCTAAAGGGCCTAGATTCCGCCATGATTTTACAGAAGGCCGTCGCCGAGGCCAAAGACCTGGGCTGGTGGGTCGGTAATGTGGACATTGTGTTGATTGCGGAACGCCCCAAAGTGCTCGCTCACGTGCCCGCTATCCGGGCTAGGGTGGCCGAAGTCATCGGGATCGACCCCGCTCAGGTGGGAGTGAAGGCCACCACCAACGAGGGCATGGATGCCATCGGCCAAGGCAAGGCGCTGGCCGTCCAGGCGGTTTGTCTGCTTTTTAAGCCCTAAAACCTGTCGTTTTCGACGGCTTGGGGGTTCGGGCTTGTCAATGGCTACTGAAAAGCGAATACTGAACGACCCTTCAGTCCGAAGGGGTCACCTATGGAAAAGACTCTTATCATCCTTAAGCCCGATTGCATGGAGCGTCGCCTCTGCGGCACCGTCCTGGCTCGCTTCGAGTCCGCTGGATTCGAGATCATGGCAAGCAAGATGGCCCGCCTGACGTCTGCCCAGCTCCGTGAGCATTACGCGCACGTCGCTGACAAGCCGTTCTACCCGGAAATCGAAGCCTTCATGTCCTCTCGCCCGGTCGTTATTGCCGTGCTTGTTGGGGACAATGTCATTTCCCGCGTCCGTGAGTTGCTTGGACCGACCAATTCTAAAGTGGCCCCTAAGGGCACCATCCGTGGCGATTTCGGCACCGAGATGATGCGCAATGTTTGCCACGCCTCCGATAGTCCCGCTGCGGCGGACGCTGAGGTCCGCCGTTTCTTCAGTTCTGACGAAGTCTTTGCCCTCGAGGCAAGCCGAGTCTGACCCGAGGCATAGCACCAAAAATAAACCCCGCAGTTCGCGCTGCGGGGTTTATCTTTTTATGGGCCTGGCGACCGGTTACTTCGCGGCCTTAGGGGCCTCCGCATGGACGGGTGCGACGGGCGGAGGGTTGAGCTTCTCGTAGAGTGGCCAGGCGTACACGAGATAGCCGACACCAATGGCTCCTGCGCAGAGACCAACAATCCAAAAAGACTGCTTCTTCATTAAGGCTGCGATGGCTGAGAGCATGATGGCGATTTGCAGGAACATGATCGCGAGGCCGAAGTTGCCGCCGCGTGCTTGGCAATAGGCCGCTTCCGAGTCGAGAAACTGGGCGTCCTTCATGATTTCGGCCTTCTCGCCCTTGTAGCGCTTGATCTCTTCGTCGGCCTTATCGATGGCCTTGCGGGCAATTACCTTGGCTTCAGGGGCCGGCGTGGCGGCTTCAATCACCTTGATGATGGTGCTTTCGGTGTCGCGGGCGGTCTCTTTCAGGCTCTTGGCCTGGTAATAGGCCCACTTGTTCGAAGCACTGACCGTGGCTAGTTGGGTCTTCGTTGAGAAGCTTCCGCCCTTAAGGGTCGCGAAGGCGGCGCACACGGCGAGGAGGGTGGTGGAGAGGGCGACCCACTTGGTCCAAGCGTCGGGGGCGGGAGCAGGGGTGTCTTTTTTGGCTTCAGTCATGGTGATGTCTCTGGAAGCAAAGGTTTTCAGCCCTTGGCTCAATGCATTTCTTTCCTGAAAGCTCGCGCACCAAGGGTGCGCGATAATTCCCCGTTGCCCTCCGGCGGGGGAATTGGGCAAAGTCGGCCCATGCTGGATCCCAAGTTCCTTCGTGAAAACATCGACCTCGTCCGCAAGGGCATCGCCCGGAAGAAGTTCCAGGTCGATCTCGATGCCGTCTTGGCCGCCGACGAAGCCCGCCGCCATGCGGTGGCCGAGTTCGAGGTCGCCCGCTCGGCGCAGAACGCCGCCAATAAGGAGATGGCGGCGATGCCCAAGGGCTCCCCGGAGTTTCAGGCCAAGGTCGCCGAGATGAAGGCGGCATCCGCTAAGGTAAAGGAGCTCGAGAAAAAGGTTTCCGAAGTCGAAGAGCTGATGAAGACGGTCGCTCTTTCGGTTCCTAATATCCCGCACGATTCCGTGCCCGAAGGTCGCACTGAAGCTGACAATAAGGTCGTGCTCGAGTGGGGCGATCATGGAAAACTCATCTCTGCAACCGCCAAGCCGCATTGGGATATCGCCTGGTTCAGTAAGGCCATTGACTTCGAACGTGGCGTGAAGGTCACCGGTGCGGGCTTCCCCTTCTACGTCGGCGACATGGCCCGCCTCGTCCGCGCGCTGATTCAGTACTTCCTGGAGGAGGCTGGCGCCAATGGCTACACGGAGGTCCACGCCCCGTTGCTCGTCAACGCCGCTTCCGCTACCGCTACCGGTCAGTTGCCCGATAAGGAAGGGCAAATGTACCACGCCCAGACGGATGATTTCTACATGATTCCGACGGCTGAAGTGCCCGTCACGAATTTCTTCCGCGACGAGATTCTCGAGGAGGCTTCCTTGCCCGTGAAGCGTGCGGGCTATACGCCGTGCTTCCGTCGCGAAGCTGGCAGCTGGGGCGCCCATGTGCGCGGCCTGAATCGCCTGCACCAGTTCGACAAGGTTGAGCTCGTGAAATGGGTCCACCCAGAAAAGTCTTTTGAAGAGCTCGAGCTCTTGCGTGGCGATGCCGAACGTCTCCTTCAGAAGTTAAATCTGCCTTATCGCGTGCTGCTTATTTGTGCCGGCGATATCGGCTTCTCCCACAGCAAGCAGTACGACCTCGAAGTCTGGGCTGGCGGTCAGAAGCGCTGGCTCGAAGTCTCGAGCTGCTCCAACTTCACCGAATTCCAGGCCCGTCGTGCGGGGATACGATTCCGCCCGAAGGATGGGAAGCCGGAGTTCGTCCACACCCTCAACGGTTCTGGTCTCGGCCTGCCACGCGTCCTCGCCGCCATCTTGGAGAACAACCTCCAAGCCGACGGCACTGTGCTCGTGCCCGAGGCGCTCCGTCGCTGGTACGGCAAGGAAACGCTGTCGTTCTGACGTCCGCTTTGGGTTGGCAGCGGTGCTTGGAAGTCTAGGCTGACGATGTGCCGACAAACTTGCCCAGTCCTGAAGCGTTGCGCTTGTCTGCGTTAGGCTTGCCGCGATTACCTTCTGTACCGCAGGGCACTGGACCTGTTGCGGTCGCGGTCTCGGGTGGTGCCGATTCAGTCTACCTACTGTGTGCATTGTGGGCCGATGAATCAGTGCGACCGCGCCTTCGTGTTCTCCATCTCGATCACCAGGTCCGGGGCGAAGTCTCTGCGGGAGACGCTCGTTTCGTGGACGCGCTCTGCGCCGCCCTTGGCGTGCCTTGCGCGCTGGGTCAGCGCGCAGGGCAGGGGGCGGCTTCGGAGGCAGACCTGCGCTCCGCCCGCGACACTTTCTTCGCCGAGCAGCGAATCGCTATCGGCTTTGAAATTCTTTGTACCGCTCACCACCTCGACGATGTCGTCGAGAATGCACTGCTGCGCCTCACTCGCGGTGCTGGGCTGGCCGGTCTGGCTGCACCGCGGGCCTTGCAGGAGTTTCGCGACGGCCATCGCCGCTGGCGCCCGCTCATTGCCGCAGGCCTCACTAAGGCCGACTTACTCTCCGCCCTCTATGTCGCCGGCATCACTTGGCGCGAGGATGCGACGAACATTTTGCCCATCGCGGCGCGCAATCGTATCCGCACCTGGCTGGCCCAAGGTGGAGAGCAAGCGCTCGGGGAAGGTTATCAGGATGGCTTTGCCCGTTCTGCCCGTATCATTGGCGAAGTTCAATGGGCGTTATCGCAGTGGGCGCAGGAACTGGGCTGTGTCATGGTCGATGGCGTTATGCCCGTGGCTCAGCTCCGTGGCCGTCCAGTAGCCTTAATCCAAGAATGCCTTCGCGGGTTTCTTTACGCCCAAGGCATTATCGATCCGAGCGGGCCTTCCCTTGAGTCGCTGACGGCCGCCATGGGTGCTGGTCAAGACGCTCAGTCGGCCGTGCGGGGATTGCTGGTACGCGTGCAGGCTGGGTACCTCTCGGTCTTGAAGGATTCTCCTGCATTCGGACAAGCTGAGCGCCCACTAAGGGTGGGGGTGCCGGATGAAGAGTGCGGCCTGCTAGCGGAGTTCACGGATGTCGATGCGGCGCTGTGGGTAAGTCTGTCTCGGGGGGACATTTCGCCCAATCGAGAGGCCTATCTTGTCGCTCCAACTGGGCCGCTTGTCTGGCGCGGTCGAAGGGAGGGCGATCGTTATCAGCCTCTCGGATCATCCGGTTCAGCCAAGCTGTCCGATCATCTTATTAATCGCAAAATCCCTGTAGCCCAGCGGGAAGCGTTGCCAGTGATCATGGCCGATGGGCAGATTCTCTGGGTGCCCGGATTGCCGCCGGCGGAATCCGCGCGTCTGGCTGGGCCGACCAGGGGGGCTCTCCGGTTGACTTGGCTTGGCCCCTGCTTAGGTTAAAACATCTGCCCATGAGCCAAAACGATAATCAGGATAATCGCAACGGGCCGCGCATGAACGCCAAGCCCGTGTTGGTCTGGTTGCTGCTCATGGCCGCGATCATCGCTCTTTTTAACATCCCGAACGCCTCCACGGTCGGTGCTCCCCAGAAGCTGACGGCCTCTCAGGTCTTAGCCGCCGCCCGGGAGGATAAGATTCAAAGTCTCACATTGCGTGGTGATCGCAGTGCCGGCGAGGGCTGGGTGCACCTGTCAGGGGAGCTCAGGGTTGCGGGGGCCAAGCCCGGAGATAACAACAAGTTTACCGCTGAAGGCTCCCTTACTCCGGCGGACCGCGACCTCTTGCGTGCCCGGATTCCGACGGATTCGTTTAAGGACGTCGCTGAACAGACCGGCTGGTCCATGTTCCTTTACAGCACGCTGCCGACGTTGCTCGTCTCCGGCATCGTGTTGTTCATGATGTATCGCTTTCTGAAGAATGCGAACCGGGGTGCGATGCAGTTCGCTAAGTCCCGGGCGCGCCTCAATGCCAACGAAAAGGAGGCCACCACTTTTAAGGATGTCGCCGGCTGTGATGAGGCGAAGGAAGAAGTGAAGGAGATCGTCGACTTCCTGAAGGATCCGAAGCGTTTCACGCGTATCGGTGCTAGTATTCCCAAGGGGGTGCTCATGGTCGGCCCTCCTGGCACCGGCAAGACGCTGCTCGCCCGTGCGGTCGCTGGCGAAGCCGGGGTTCCGTTCCTCAGCATCAGTGGCTCGGATTTCGTCGAGATGTTTGTGGGAGTCGGCGCCGCCCGCGTCCGCGACACCTTTGAGCAGGCCCGTAAAATGGCGCCTTGCATTATCTTTATCGATGAAATCGATGCGGTTGGCCGCCAGCGCGGGGCCGGCGTCGGCGGTGGTAACGATGAACGCGAGCAGACGTTGAACTCCTTGCTGGTCGAGATGGATGGCTTTGATGGCCAGGCTGGCGTAATCGTGATCGGGGCGACCAATCGCGCGGACGTCCTAGATGCTGCCCTTTTACGTCCGGGCCGCTTTGACCGTCAGGTGTTCGTCGACCTTCCTGACTTGCGCGGACGCGAAGCGGTCCTTGCCGTCCACGCCAAGCGATTTCAGATGGCTCCCTCGGTAGACTTGCAGAGGGTCGCGCGCATTACGACGGGTATGTCCGGTGCCGATCTCGCTAATCTTTTGAACGAAGGGGCCCTCCATGCCGGTCGCCGTAATCGCGAAAAAGTCGAGATGTCGGACATCGAAGAGGCTCGCGATAAAATCGCCTATGGCCGTGAGCGCAAGAAGGTCATGGACGATTCGGACCTTAAGAACACTGCTTACCATGAAGCTGGCCACGCCGTCGTGCAGGCGTTGATCGATGATGGTGCGCTCCCGCTCCATAAGGTCACCATCATCCCGCGCGGCCGTGCTCTCGGAATGGCGATGCTCATGCCCACCAAGGAAATTCTCGGCTACTCCCGCAAGCGCTTGCTTGACTACATCTGCATGGCGATGGCTGGACGCGTCGGTGAGAAAGTGATTTCCGGCGAAATTTCCAACGGCGCATCCAGCGACATCAAGCAGGCCACGCGTTTTGCGCGGCAGATGGTGTGTGACTGGGGGATGAGCGACCTCGGACCCATCGCCTTCGGCGAAAACTCCGACACGGTTTTTCTCGGCCGCGAAATTTCGCGCACCCAGAATCACAGTGACGAGACCGCTCGACATATTGATGAGGCCATCTCCTCAATCGTAAAGGAGCAGTATGCCCGCGCCGAGAAACTCATCGCTGACAACGCCGATGCCCATCGCAAGATCGCCGAAGCCCTCTTGCAGTATGAGACCTTGGATGGCGTGCATGTCATGGAAATCTTGAAGACGGGGGCGATTCAGACGCCTATCGTCGCAGTTCCGGAGACGCCGGTGCCTGCGGTGGCGGCCGTGCCGGCCCAACCTAGGGCCGAGCCAGACTCCGGGTTGCAGTCCGCCCCAAGCCCCGCTTGAGGTTTGCCTCACGGGGTAGCTCGGCTAGGCTGGGGTTATGGTCATCGGACTCACTGGCGGGATTGGCTGCGGGAAGTCCTCAGCGGCCGCATTCTTTGCCGAGTTGGGCTTTCAGGTCATTGATGCCGATAAACTCGCCAGGCAGGTCCTCGATTCGCCCGGCTGCGTGGCGCAGCTCCAGACCCGCTGGGGGCGGGCCTGTCTTGATTCAGAAGGGCTTCCCGATCGCGTCTGGATATCGGCCAAGGTTTTCTCCGACAAGGGCGAGCGTGATTTCTTGGAGTTATTGATTCACCCTGAGGTTGCCCGTCTTCGCCGAGATTTAATCTCACAGCATGGGGGTGACACGGTCGTCGAAATCCCGCTGCTTTTTGAGAAAAATTTAGGAGCGGAGTTTTCGAAAGTCGTTTGCATCGCAAGTTCTGACGCCATCCGTCGTGAACGATTGCGCGGTCGCGGACTTTCAGTTGCGCAAATTAATGCGCGAGTAAGTTCGCAACTAACTATGGAACAGAAGGTTAAGATGTCGGACTGGGTAATCTGGAATGACGGCACACTCTCTTTTCTACGTCAGCAGGTAGCCGAATTAGTTGCACGGCTCCGCGGCGTGGAAAATCGGTAGGTTTTCGCTCAATTTGCGGTTGCGGGCAAGGTTCCCCGATTTAGTTTATTTTCCCCGCCGTTCCTCTCCATGAGGCGCGGCATTTCTACCCCCATCTTCCGCTCCGGACTTCCCTACTGTGACGACCGCCGACGACTACGTCATTCAATTCATTCAGGACAAGGGGCTCGTGTCCCCTGCCGACGTGACGCAGGCCAGGGCCGATCTGGGGGCCATCCCGGAAGGTCAGCATCCCGATACGCTGGCTTTAGCCAAATTAGTAGAAACGGGAAAGGTTGCCTGGGGGAAGATTACCGAGGCCCTGAGTAAGGAATTTGACATGGAATTGGTGGATCTTTCCCAGATCTCACCGACCGAAGAAGTCCTTAAGCTGATTAGCCGAGACCAAGCTGAGCGCCATAATATCCTGCCCTTGCAGATGGATGGCGTGGAGTTGGTCGTCGCGATTTCCGACCCGCTCGACACGGAGACCATCGACTCCATTTCCCGCATGTTGAAGGTGGCGCTGAATCCGAAGCTAGCCCCGCCCGACGAGCTTAAAGCGACAATCTCTCGCTGCTATAACGGCGGCCAGATGAGCGTTTCCTATGATGATATCTTGGGCAAGTCCGAGGAGGGCGGCCTGTCGGTAGAGCTCCCGCAGGGTGGAGACGTTAAGGAAGACGACGCCCCCATCATCCGTTACGTCAACTCGCTCATCGTCGATGCCATCCGTCGGAAAGCTTCCGATATTCATCTAGAGCCCCTCGAGAAGCGTTTCCGCGTGCGCTTCCGTATCGACGGCGTCTTGCAAGAAATGAAGGGCCCGCCGAAGCGCTTGCAGGCCTCCGTGATTTCCCGACTCAAGCTGATGGCGGAGGTCTCGCTCGCCGAGAAGCGCATCCCGCAGGACGGACGTATTCAGGCCCGCACGGGCGGCCGCGACATCGACTTGCGTGTCTCGGTTCTGCCCACGGTTTACGGCGAATCTATCGTCATGCGAATCCTCGATAAGGAGGGCCTCAAACTGGGCCTGCCTGAATTGGGTTTCTTCGCCGACGACCAAGCTAAGTTCCAGGGGCTGATCTCGGGTTCGGACGGCGTTTTCCTCGTTACCGGTCCAACGGGTTCGGGTAAGTCCACCACGCTCTACTCCGCGCTCAATTATATCAATAAGCCCGACCGTAAGATTATTACGGTCGAGGACCCGGTCGAGTACCAGATGGCGGGTATCAATCAGGTCCAGGTGAAGCGCGATGTCGGTATGACGTTCGCCGCCGCGCTGCGCGCCATGCTTCGTCAGGCCCCTAATATCGTGATGATCGGGGAAATTCGAGATCTCGAGACGGCGGAAATCGCCATCAATGCGGCGCTTACCGGCCACATGGTTTTCTCGACGTTGCACACCAATGATTCGGTCAGCGCGGTGACCCGACTCGTTGATATCGGTGTCAAGCCGTTCCTCGTCTCCGCCGCGCTTCGCGGGGCGTTGGCGCAACGCCTCGTGCGCCGTAACTGCCAGGCCTGCGTCCAGCCTTACAAGCCCACAGCGAAAGAACTCTATTCCATCGGTATGTCTGAGCAGGACATGGCGGGCGCGACCCCGATGAAGGGGGCAGGTTGCGTCAAGTGCGGCGAGCGCGGCTACAAGGGGCGTCGCGGTGTCTTTGAAATGTTCGTCATCACCGAGGAAATTCAGGAGATGATTTACGGCGGGGCGAATCTCGTCGACCTCCGCCGCAAGGCCCGCGAGGCCGGCATGCGTACGATGCGCGAAGACGGCCAGCGCAAGGTCGCCTCCGGGATGACCACCATCGAGGAGGTCCTCGGTGCGACCGTCTCCGACGACATTATCTGAGCACGATGGCCTACGAGATGAACCAGTTGCTGGAGGTCATGTCCGAGAACGGTGCCTCTGACCTGCACATCCACGTGGGCCGTTCGCCGTGTCTGCGCGTTAACGGCGTCGTTGTTTCGGTGGATGGCCCCATTCTTACCGAGGCAGACGTGGAGAAGTTGGTGCGTGCCGTCGTCCCAGCAATCCAGCTCCCGCGCCTAGAGAAAGACGGTGGGTGCGATTTTGCTTTCTCTTTTCGTGGTAAATCTCGCCTGCGTGTTAACGCGTTCCGTGGGAAGGGTGCCTATGGCATGGTGCTTCGCTTGCTGCCTTCATCGATGTTTACCTTGGAGCAGTTGCGGCTGCCCGTTGTCGTCAAGGACATGCTTCGCCGGGCTCGCGGCTTGGTGCTCGTCACCGGGCCGACGGGCTCGGGTAAGTCGACGACCCTCGCCTCAATGCTCAACTGGATTAACGAGAACGAGCAGGGTCACATCATTACCATCGAAGATCCGATCGAGTATACGCACCAGCACAAGAATTGCATGGTGACGCAGCGGGAGGTGGGGGTCGATTTACCTTCATTCGCCGAGGGCGTGCGTGCGGCCCTTCGCCAGGATCCGGATGTCATTTTGATCGGCGAGATGCGCGATCTCGAGACGATCGAGGCCGCCGTGACCGCCGCAGAGACGGGCCACCTGGTACTCGCCACTCTGCATACCTCGGGGGCGGCTCGCACGATTGACCGCATCATTGACGCCTTCCCCGCCAATGCCCGCGAGCAGATTCGCGCCCAGCTCTCAACTTCCCTCACGGCGGTGATTTCCCAGTGCCTGCTGCACACCAAGGCCGACAAGCGTATCGCCGCCTTTGAAATCATGCTCCGGACGGATGGCGTCGCGGCCAAAATTCGGGAAGGGAAGACCTATCAATTATTGACGGACATCGAAACCGGCGGCGTCCGCGGCATGCGCACCCTGGATAGCGACTTGCTTGCCCTCTATTATCAGGACGTGGTTTCGGAGGAAGAGATCTTCAATTATTGCCAGAATCCGGAGGCCATGCGCGATCGCATTAAGGCCGGACCTGCCGCCCGCTAAAATTTCCACCCACTTATTTTATTCCCATGTTTGACGACCATAGTGACCTGATTCGCGATATCGCCCTCGAGGCCGGCTTGGTTTCGGCTGCCCAGTCGGAAGAAATCTGGGAGTCGCACGGCCTGACCGGAAAATCATTTTCCGACTCGATGGTCGATGCCGGTCTCGCCGACCGACCGACCATCCTCCAGGCCGTGGCCGATCATTTGCAGGTGCAGTTCTATGCCGCCGTCCCGCATGAGCTCGGGGATGAACTGGTTAAACTGCTCAAGCCAGCGCAGGCTCATAAATACGTGGTGCTTCCGGTTTCCGATGAAGCCGGCAAACTTACCTTGCTGGCCAAGGATCCTTTTAACTCTGCCGCCATCAATGAACTGACGTTTATTCTGCAGCGAGATATCGAGTTGGCCGTCGCCGACCCGGCCTTGGTGGAATCCGCGGTCATTCGCTTTTATGGCGAGCCGTCGGCTTCTTCGATGGAGGATCTCTTGGGTGAGTTCGACCAAGTGGAGGGCGGCGTTCCCGTCACGGATGAGGACGTCGTCAATCAGGCCAGCCAGGCCCCCATTATCCGTTTCGTGGATCTGGTCCTCCAGGAGGGCGTCAAAGCCAAGGCTTCAGATATTCACTTCGAGCCGTTTGAGCACGAATTCCGCATCCGCCTGCGCATCGATGGTTCACTGTATGAGATGGCACCCCCGCCCAAGAATCTAGCCTCGGCTGTCATCGCCCGCGTCAAGGTGCTCTCCTCGCTGAACATCGCCGAGCGGCGCGTGCCTCAGGATGGTCGAATCAAGACCACCATTAGCGGTCGTGCCATCGATTTGCGTGTGTCGACGCTGCCGACTCAGTTCGGCGAATCCGTCGTGCTTCGAATCCTAGACAAGACCGTGGTTAACCTGAGCCTCGATGCACTGTCGATGCAGGACGATATCAAGGAAGGCATTCGGGCGATGGTTAGCCGTCCGAACGGCATCTTTATTGTCACTGGTCCAACGGGCTCAGGTAAGACGACCACGCTTTATTCTGCTTTACGCGAGGTGAATACCGAGGACATGAAGATTTTGACCGCTGAAGATCCGGTCGAATACGAAGTGGAAGGTATCATGCAGGTTCCGATTAACCATCAGGTCGGACTTACCTTCGCCGCTGCATTGCGCTCTTTCCTTCGACAGGATCCCGACACAATCATGGTCGGGGAAATTCGTGACCTTGAGACCGCCCAGATTGCGGTGCAGGCCTCGTTGACTGGCCACGTCGTGCTCTCGACGCTCCACACCAATGACGCCCCCGGCGCCGTGACCCGTCTGATTGATATGGGGCTCGAGCCATTCCTTATTTCGGCCTCATTGGAGGGCATCTTAGCGCAGCGACTCCTTCGCCGTGTCTGCAAATCATGCCGCACGGCCTATGAGCCCGATAAAGACGTGGTCAATATGCTCGACGTCGATGCCCTCGAGATCTCCAACAAGAAATTCTACTTCGGCAAGGGCTGTCCGGAGTGTAACCGCTCTGGCTATCGCGGCCGCCAAGGACTCTTTGAGCTCATGAGCATCAACGACAACATTCGTACGCTCATCACCCAGAAGGCGCCCACGCTCGTGCTGAAGCAGAAAGCGATTGAATCCGGCATGCGGCCCCTCCGTGAGGACGGCTTGCGCTGTATTTTTGATGGCCTAACTACCATCGAAGAAGTTCTCAAGTACACCTAACCCCTCACCCTAGACACCCCTATGCCCGACTATAAGTACACCGCCATCGACCGAGGCGGAAATCAGACCTCTGGAACTGTCGATGCCGACAACGATGCACAGGCTCGCACGAAGCTCATGGCACGTGGTTTAATGGTCACAACATTGGCCGCCAATGCCAATGCCTCCAAGGCCCCGGCCAACCCTGCTGCCGCCAAGCCTGCGGGTTTCACCATCCCCGGCTTCGGTGCCAAGGTTTCGTCTGATGACGTCACCATTATGACGCGTCAGCTAGCCACGCTGATTATCGCAGGCTTGCCGCTGTTGCGGGCGCTTGAACTCATCACTAAGCAGGAACGCAACCCTGCCTTTAAAACGATTCTCGCCAACATCGCCGACAGCGTCTCGCAGGGTAATAACCTCTCCGAGGCCCTGCAGGCACACCCGAAGGTCTTCGATCGTCTTTTCGTCAACATGGTCCGTGCGGGTGAAGCTGGTGGCGTCCTCGACAAGGTGCTCGACCGCTTGGCCAAGTTCCGCGAAAAAGCCTCGCGCATCCAGAAGAAGGTGAAGTCTGCGATGGTGTACCCGGGCGTGGTCATGTCCGTGGCCGTCATCATCGTTTACATCCTCATGGTGAAGGTCGTCCCGTCCTTCCAGAAACTACTCGACGGCCAGAAGACGCAGATGCCCCCGTTGACCCAGTTCGTCGTCGGTATCTCCAAGGCTCTCACCGTTTACTGGTGGGCGACCCCGGTGATTATTTTCGGCTTATACTTTGGGTTGAAGAGCTGGCTTTCGACGGACAAAGGGAAGGAGGTCTTTGACCGCATTATCTTCAAGCTCCCTAAGGTTGGCAGCTTCGTCCAGATCGTTTCAGTCTCTCGCTTCGCCCGTACCTTCGGCACCTTGATGGCTTCGGGCGTGCCGATTCTCCAGGCAATCACAATCACTCGTGACACCCTCGACAACGTCGTCATCGCGAAGTCGCTGGAGAAGGTCCATGACCGCGTTCGCGACGGTGAGCCGCTTTCTGTACCCCTAGAACAATCGGGCGTCTTCCCGCAGATGGTGACGTCGATGATTCAGGTCGGTGAAGAAACTGGCCAGTTGCCAGAGATGCTTAACCGGGTCGCAGACATCTATGACGAAGAGGTGGATAACGCCGTGACCGCACTCACTTCGATTATTGAGCCTATCCTCATCGTGTTCCTGGCTGTAGTGGTCGGCACCATCGTGCTCGCGATGTTCCTGCCGCTCATCGCGCTCATCACGAAGATGACCGGGGGCTAATCAGACCTTCAGCAAAACAGAAAAGCCCGGTCCAAGTGGATCGGGCTTCTTTGTTTTGTTCAGATTCGTGACCCCCTAAAAAGGAGGCGGCTTGCATACCCCTATGCAAGCCGCCTGTTTTTTACTGCTTTATCTTACTTACCCCATTGTCCCGTAGGACAAAGTTAATACCTGATACCGTGCAATTAAATCGGCCTCCTTCAACACTAATCCGCCGACTTTTCAGGTTCTGTTGATTAAACCACTATCAATCAACGATTTAAAATTGGGTGCAGGGGTAGGATTTGAACCTACGACCTTCAGGTTATGAGCCTGACGAGCTAACCGGGCTGCTCCACCCTGCAATAAGTGGGAAGCGAAGGAGAAAGGGGACACCCCCGAGTCGCAAGCCATTTTTTAGGCCAGTTCTAGGCAGGCTCTTTGCCGGCTTCGCGGGTCAAAAAGGGTTGAAGCGGGGAGGGGGTGGTCAAAGATGTTCGAACCCCCTAAGCGATGAGCGAAGAACTTCCTGCGAACCCTCCTGGAGAGACCGTCCAGTCAGCCGCACCCGTGCAGGTTGAAACGGCTTCGCTTGGCTCCAAGCGCATGAAGCTCCCATTTTGGAAGCGTATCGGTGGCGGGGGTCTTACGGTGTCGCTCGCCATTCACGGGGTGCTTATCTTTATCGCGGCGGCTTTTGTCGTCTCGACGGTCACGGATAACGCCAAGAAGGACCCTAAGACTTTTGCAACCGGAGCCGGTGGTGGTTCCGGTGGAGAGCGCGTGAAGAGCACGCAGCACAAGATCCAGCCCAAGAACGTCAAGTCGCTGGCCAAGACGACGACTCGCATTACTTCCAAGAGCGCTTCGGCTTCAATCGCTTTACCGGACATTCCCAACTCCGCCTCCGCCTCTTCCATGGTGTCAGGAGCGATGGCTGGCGGCGCCTCCAAGGGCTTCGGCGGCGGTGCCGGCGGCGGCATCGGTGCCGGCAAGGGGATGGGTTCCGGTGGCGGCAAATTTGTCGCGAAGCCCGTCCTGGGGGCGAACATCTTTGCCCAACGCTTAGCGGTTTATTTTGACGCCTCGGCGTCGATGCTGCCCTACCTTGAGAAGGTCGAGGCTGAGATTCGCGATAAATTTCCCGACGCCGATGTCTTTCTCGGTGACGGGGTGCATATCGACATCCATGACACCTTGGTGGTCGGTGGTGATAAGTTTAAGGGGCAGCCCTTCCTCAATCGCCCCACGGGTGGCGGCAAGAAAAAGACCGCTAAGGGTGAAATCGTTGAGACGGATACTAATCCGGCCAAGCTGACGAGCGCCGGGCGCAATATCCTCAAGAAATATGGGCAGAACTTTAAAGTCGGTTCTGGGGGGGCTTGGCTCGATGTGCTTAAGGATGAGCGTGCCTATGACGCGTTGATTATCTTCTCCGATTTCCAGGACGGCGTGCGCCAGGTTCGGACCAAGGGCTATAAGCCTGACAAGGGTATGCGCCCTGACCCGCCCGTCGTCTTCTCCGACTATGCCAATGCGGACTCGGGTGGTTTTAAATCCGCTACGATTATCCCTACGGGTGGATCGTCTGGGCAGCCTGTGGTCTTGACCAAGGACACGAAGGATCTGGAGGTTGGGATGTTGGTGGTGGGTTCCGGTATCGCCCCCAACTCCACGGTCACCGAAATCAAACCGAACGTGAGTTTCACTTTGGATAAGCCGCTCAAGAGTACGCCGGCCGGGAAGCTTTCCTGTAATAATGGCGGCGATAAGCGTAATCCGGAGGAGAAGAAGTGGGAAGAGGAGTGGATCAAAGCTTTTGCCGCGGCGAAGGATAATAAAGGACCTCGCCTATACCTGCTTTCCATTGATCGCGAACCGAAGGGGGTTCTTGCTGCCTGCGTGGAAGCTTCAGGTGGTCAGGTTAAACTCGTGAAGGGTTTGCGTACGCTTGAGCCCACCGCTTTAGCTGGAGTTAAGCCTCCAGTGGCTGGTGCTCCAGCGGCGGCCACCACACCTGCTGCGGGAGATACCAGTGCCGCGATCAAGGGCGTCACGACCAAGGCCGGTGCTAAGCCAGTTCGCTGAGCCAGGCCTAGGTGTACCCTAACCATCGCCGGAGCTGAATGGTTCCCCTGCGGTTATTGCTGGGTTGCCCGCTGGGTGATGCCTGAGCTTGGGCGGGTTTGATATTCGGAGAGGCCTCCTAGAATGGTCGCATGGAATCCCGCGAATCTGTGCGTCCACGCCTGCGTGCGCGCTCCCTCTCCGGATTGGCTTTTTCCATCGCGGTACACGTGGTATTAGTGATGGCCGCCTGCTGGATCGTGTGGCGGCAGGCCGGCCCGGAGCAACGTGCGCAGGAGTTTGTCGCCCATGCGGTGGCGGGCGGACGCAGTGGTGCGTCGGTAGGTGCCGTGGTCCATCCGGTGAGCCATCCGAAAATCAGGATGCCGCGAGCACGCTTGGCGACGAAGTCTGCCAGCGCCACGCTTGCACTGCCGCCGATGGCTGCGCCGAAGCTCGGGGCCACCATGGGCGCGGCGATGGGCCGTGGCGAGGCTTTCGGAGGAGGCATCGGTCGGGGAACGGGCGGCGGTCTAGGCGTAGGCCTGGGTAAGTCCGCTGGCTCCGTAGGCCGACCAGTGATGGGCGCTTTCATCCAGGCCAAGCGCGTCGCGGTCTACCTGGATTGCTCGGGTTCGATGCGCTCGTATCTGCCGCGTGTCGAGGCCGAGATCCGGAAGGAGTTTCCGGACGCAGATGTGTTCCGGTTTGACGGTGCCCGGGTCGTCGGCTTGGGCGACATGATTGTTTTTGGCCGACGGTTTCAAGGCGTCGCACCTCGCCTGCGCGAGGGTCCGACGCAGACTGCACTCGAGACGTTGACGCCGAACGGTCGCTCCGTGCAGGCCAAGGTTCGGACAGCTTGCGAGAAGGGCTCGCTGGGAGCGTGGATGGATCGGTTATTGGCGGAATCCTACGACGCCTTAGTGATCTTCTCCGATTTCCAGGACGGCGTCAGGCTCTATGAAACTAGGAAAGGCGAACCGAAGATGGTCTATTCGGATAGTTCCTATCACAAGACCGGTGGCGTCCAGAAAGGATACACCCGTTGGCAGCGGGAGTGGCTGGAGGCCTTCGCCAAGGCCCCGCACGGGGCGGGCCCGCGGCTTTATCTCTTTACCGTCCAGCAGGAGCCGCAGGTTTTCCTGCAGGCTTGCGTGGCGGCCTCAGGTGGTACCTCGACCTCGGTATCCTGGCTGAAGAAAGGGGCACACAAGGCGTCGCCTTGACGGTTGCACCCTTGGGCGGGACGGTTTGGATAGGCGTATGGCCCCTTTCACGGCAGATTATCGCGCCAATTTCTCGGACACGGACGCCGCGGGCATCGTGCATTTCTCGACGATCTTTTTCTGGGTCGAGGCCACGGAAGAGGCTCTCTTTCGCCAATTGAAATTGCCGTTTATTCGGGCTGAAGGGGCCAAATTGACCGGCTTCCCCCGCGTGCGCGTCGAGTGCGACTTCCTTTCGCCGATTCACCGTGAGGATGTCGTGGCGGTCTCCCTTTTGCCGACGGAGATCGGGGACAAGAAAATCGTCTGGGGCTTCGAGGCCAAGGTGGGTGATCGCGCCGTCGCCAAGGGGGCATTGACGACCGTCTACGCCTGGCGCGAAGGGCAGGGCCCGATGTCGGCCGCGTTGGTGCCACTTGAAATCAAGACGGCGTTGCAAAAGCACTTTGGCGTCTGAGTTATGAACGAAAGTGCCCCGAAGAAGCCGTGGGTGTGGCTCGGTCTGGTCGCCGTGTGCTTCGCGTGCTTCTCTTTGCTCGGCTTGCAACCGCCCGTTTTTACGTCGCACGCGCATGCCCAGCCTTTGCATGCCGACGAGGCGGTGCAGTGGTCGCGGGCTCTGGAGTTGTCCGAGGGCATCCCGTATAGTTCTAACGAAGACCGTTTCCACGGACCGACCTTGGCCCTATCGCTGTGGGCGGCGGCGAAGGTCACCAAGACTGCATTCATCGATATGTCGGAGACCTACTTGCGCAATATCGCGGGATGCTATCTGGTGCTGCTATCTTTGGCGGCCTTGGCCTTACCCAGTGTCGGTCTGATTCCGCGCATCACCGCCTCTGTATTCTGTTTCCTCGTCGGCGGGGGAGCTCCCTTCGGATTTTACTATGTGCAGGAGGTGCTTCTGGTGGCGGGGCTCGCCTGGGGTGTTGTGTTGTGGCTTCGCTCCGAGGCCTCGGAGTCTCCCAGATCTAGAGGCCTCCAGCGCTTACTTGCCGGCGCAGCCTTCGGTTTCGCCCTGGCCTGCAAGGTGACGGCGGCGGCCTATCTGATTTTATTCTTCCTCGCGCTAACGATCATGCGCCGGGCATGGGTCGATCGAAATCTGGGGTTGTTCCTCTTGGGGTTAATCGCGAGTTGGGTGACGTTTCAGAGCGTTGGCTTTAGGGATATCCATGGCTTGGCCACTTGGTGGGTGCAGCTCGCTCGATCGCTGGGCGTGGCCAGCGGCCATTCGGAAGACACGCTGATGGCGCTTAACTACTGGCCGTGGATTTGGGCGGCACTCTGGTTTGGGGAGTTTGCACTCCAGCGCTACCTGACGCAGCGACTTATCCCGTTCCGCTGCGGGAGATTCGACTTCACCTTAGTTTTTGTCGGCTTGATCTTCGGCTTCCATCTTCTGCTGCCGTACAAGACGCCCTGGTTACTCTATGGCGTCATGGCTTTACCCTTGGTTCTCATCATGCCCTATCAGCTCGGTGGCGGCAGATTGCGGGATGGCATCCTCTTAGTCGGCTTATTCATCGGAGCGGCCTGCGCGGCTGGAGATTTCGCTTCGCATTCACCTACGGCCGACTTGCGGGCGTTCGAGGCGGGAACGGCTCGCCTCAAGGAAGCCTACAAGGGGAAGCCCTTTTACGTCGCCGTGGAAGGGGGGCATTACTGGCCGCTCCCGTATTACCTTCGTCGTTACCAAGTCGGCTATGGCGACTTTCCAGCCGCCGCCAATGCGCCCCTACGGCTGATTCCGATGACAGATGACAGCGAGCCGGTCGTGCCTGGCTTTGCGGTCTCAAGGTTGACCCTCAGAGAGGGAGGGGATCGCTATTGGGTGCTGGTTGCCAAAGGCTACGAAAGCGTTTTTATCGGAAAATAACCCTCATGGAAAGCACCCCTGTAATCCACAACTTCTCCCACGAGGCCTTTGGCTCTCGCTTTTGGATTCGCATCGCCGCCGAAGATGCCATCTACGCCCGTAATGCCTCAGAGGCCCTGTTCCAGCATCTCGACGACTTAGATTTCCAGACCGACCTCCGTCACGACAGCGGACCGATGGCCGCAATCAATCAGATGCCCGAAGGCGCTTTGGTGGCCGCCTCAGAGCACGTTCAGGCTCTCTGGAATTTCTCCCGCGATGTTCGCGCGGACACCGGTCGGGCATTTGATGCCACGGCGGGTGCACTTTTCAGGTACTGGAAAGACCGCGGCAATCTGCCCTTTAATCCCGACGACGATGTTTGGCAGCAGATTTGGACGGCCTATCAAGACGGAGAATTTAAACTCGAGGGCTGCGAGTTTTCCTGTGTCAAATTTGGGGCATCGGTCGACTTTGGCGCTATCGTGCGCGGCTACGCCCTTGATCGGATGGCCGACATGCTCGAAGGCAGCTGGGGCATTCATCGTGCTCTGCTGATGGCCTCAGGCAGTGTCACGCTGGCACTTGATCCGCCTGGTGATTCCGTGGGCTGGCGTATCGGCGTCGGCGCACATGAGGAAATCAAACTGTGTCGTTTTGCTATGGCGAGTAAGATGGCGGACCCCTCTCGTGCTAATATCATCGACCCGCGCACCGGGCAGGCCGTCTCCTTGATTGCTCCCATTCGGGCGATCGCCACGTCGGCCATTGAGGCCGAAGGCCTAGCGGCCGCGGGCTGCGTGCTCCCTCTGGCGGAGAGCGAAGAATTTGTAAACCGCGGCTGCAGTCGCGGGCTATGGCTGCCAGATGGTTCTAAATTGGGCTCGGCGACCTACTTCGAGGTGACCGAGCGCCCTATCTCGGAACCGATCAGTTGATCAGGGCCGCGATATCGTCCAAGAGCTTGGAGCGATTGTCGGAAAAGATGAAGGTGTCGGAGTTGAGTCGACGAAGTGAGGCCTGCAGTACTTCTTTGGGCGGCCGGCGATTCTGCATCAGGCGACGCAGGTAGGTTTCTAGGTCGGCGGAGATTTGCGCATGCTCGAGCTTCAGGCGGACGATTTGCATCAGGATTGCCTGATTGGCTTCATTCTGAAGATGGGCTTGGATGAGCACGTCGTTAGCTTCTTCAAAGTGCCGGGCAGTGATGAGTTTGCGGCTCGCAGAGATAAGGACTTGGGGTGGAACATTGCGATTCTGTAGAAGTTTCTGGAGATTAATGGAGCCGATGTCGGCCTGCCCATCGGCGAAGTAAGCGATCATGCGTAAGGCCTCGAAGGCGATGCGGGTCTCCGTGAGCCACTGTTCCCTCTCGGCGCGCTTGTAGAGCTCGTCGACTAATTGAATCGTTTCACGAGGCCGGTTGGCATTGAGCAGGCATTCGACGTGCACGAGCGTGAAACGGACGCGGTTGGGAAAGCGTTTTGCTTCAGCCAGTTGCTGTAGGCGGAGTGTCAAGCTGGGCTCGGCGGTGTCATTGCCGAAGCGACTGAGGTCGAGCATCGCTTGCTCCTGATTGCCGAAGCGGGCGATAATTTTCTCGATCAAGCCTTCCCGCTGGGCCCGATTTTCTGGGCCTGGCATCAGGTAGAGCGATTGAATAAGCGGGGAGGGTTTATCTGGCGCGTTAATCGCCAGGAGGGCGAGGCAGTCCTGAGCGGCGGTGAGCCGGCCCATCTCCTTCAGCCAGGTGGCTTTAATTTCGAGTAGGCGTATGGCGGAGGAATTGGCGGCAAGGGCGAGGTTGAGTTGCTCTAAGGCGGCGGTTCGTTCGCCCGTTTCCCAGAGAATCTGGCAATGGAGTAAATAGCCTTCGGCGGTCAGGGTGAGTTGGTAGGCTTTGACTAGTCGGCTGGCTTCGCCGAAATTACCACGCAGGAAGTTGGCCTGAGCGGCGGCAATCTGCAGGTCTTTCTTAATCTCCGGAGCAACCTCTGGGTCGTCCATGTATTGATTGGCCGTAGTGATGATGCGCTGATCTTGATCCAGCATGAAGCAACGCTGGAGGTAGATGCGGAAGTGCTCCCGGTCTTGCTTGGCGAAGATCATCGAGTCTTCGAGGAGCTTATAACTATCCAACGGACGATTAAAGGCGAAGAAGAGGTCCGCGCAGAGCCGTTGGGCCTCCAGGTCCGTCGGGCGGAGGCTGGAGCCGGTGCCGATATATTTGGCGAACTCGGCGTAGTCCTGCCTGGTGAGTGCAGCCTTGGCGATTTCGATGTAAAATTGCCCTTTACGCTGAAGGTGGGCGATTCGTCCATAGCCTTCGGCCGCATGGATGATTAAAGCTAAGTCGCGACGGCGGATGGCTTCCTTGCCGCGGAAAACATTACCCACGGAGTTGGCAATCGTGTCCGGAAAGTACAGGTACATATCGGCCCGCCGCGTCGTCGCGATGCCGTTCATATATTTCTGATTAAATAGGTAGAGCTCCGCGGTGATCACCCAGAGCCCCGCCAGGAAAATCGGGAGGAGCAGGCAGACTCGGCCCCAAGCTAGCCGGTAGCGGCGATCTTTATAGCCGACGATATCCACGATGACCATGCCCAGCAGGATGCGCTGGGTGGACCGGGAGTATTGCCCTTGGCCGTAGACATAGTGGGGGTCCGATGACATGCCTTCACCGATGTTCCCTGTCCGCTGGTGGCGGGCAAGTGTGGAGTGGCGTTCAGCGGAGCAGACGGGCGGCGGCCGAGGCTTCGGAGGCCTTGGGCAGGCAAACCTGTCCGAGGCAGACCACGTATCCCGAATCCGCCGGTGAAGGTAATAAAAACACGGGCCGATAGGGTCGCTCGTGGGGTGGGGTGGCGTGGCCGCCGAGCAGCTCCGCTCTAAATTCCGCCCAGTTATTCGCGGCCTTCACGGTGGCGTAGCCGAGTGCGTGGCGGACGATGCCATCGAGTGCGTGGGAGACTCCGTTGGGCACATTGCGCGAAAGCCCACCGTAGGCGGTGGCTAAATCCGCGAACCCATGGCCCCATCGTCCATCATCTTCCAAGCATTGCATCATGCCGAAGCCGTGGAGCAGGGAGGCGTTGCCAGAGGGGATTGCATTATCAAACCAATCCTTCTGGCGAACGGAAAGGTCTTCACGGTCCGCCGGCACAATGAAGTAGCCCACGGCATGAGGGTCGGCAAAACGATCCTTGGCGGCGTTTAGAATCAGGGAGGCGCGCTGTTGGTGGAGCGTGCCCGCGGCTGGATTTACCCAAGGCGCGAAAGCCGCTAAGGCTAGTTCGGCTTCGGCCATCCAGGCGTGATCGGCAAGGCCCGCTGGTAGGCTAGCCTTTTCGCCATGGGCGACACTCAGGAGATTCAGTCCGGGGTTTTCCTTGGCCAGGATGGTCCAGAGTTTCACTTCAGTCTGTGCGGCGAGCTCATACCAGTCTTTGCGATTCATGATCCAGCTGGCTTTGGCCAACCCGGCGATCACCAGGGCATTCCAGCCCAGCAGGTTTTTACTATCACGTTCGGGCTGGGGGCGCCGGTTGCGTTGAGTGAGTAGCTTGGCCCGAGCGGCCGCAAAGCGGGAGCGCGTGGCGTGATCGCCGCGCAACTTGGGAATATTGGCGCCCTCGAAGTTACCTTGGTCGGAAAGGCCGTAGGCTTGGGCAAAGGCAAAAGCGTCCCCCCCCAGGATCTCCGCGACCTCGGCGGACTTCCAGACGTACGTCGTCCCTTCTTCGTGGTCGGTGTCAGCATCGAGCGAGGCCGCGAATAGGCCGTTCTCCGTGCGCATTTCCCGGAGCATCCAATCGACCGTCTCGGCGCAGATATCCGCATACAGTGGGTCGCGGTAGCGTGCCCAGGCTTCAGCGTAAACGCCAAGGAGCTGGGCATTGTCATAAAGCATCTTCTCGAAGTGCGGCACGGTCCAGTCACGGTCCACGCAGTAGCGATGGAAGCCGCCACCGATTTGGTCATAAAGCCCGCCGCGGGCCATGGCACCGAGCGTGATGGTGAGGACGGCATCCATCCGGGTGGCGAGGGTGCGATCGGCTTGGACTTCAGGGTCGGCCCGCATACCCAGAAGAAAACTGAGCGTATGGGGTGAGGGGAACTTGGGAGCACCGCCGAAGCCGCCATGTTGATCATCGTGTTGCTCGCAGATCCGCCGAACGGCACTCATGAGGTCGGCCTTGGTTGGGGCTAGTCCGTCAGCATCAGGTGCCCTTGTGAGGTGTGTGAGGTTCTGGGCAATCGCGTCAGCGTTGGCGCCGAGCTCAGTTTTGTTGCGATGGTAGAAGTCGGCCACGCGCATGAGCAGCTGCGGCCAGGGGACTTGTCCGTGTCCACGATCTTCGGGTGGGAAGTAAGTGCCGCCAAAAAAGGGCCGTCCGTCCGGCAGGCAGAAGCAATTGAGCGGCCAACCCCCGTGGCCCTGGATCATCTGGACCGCATCCATCATCAACTTGTCGACCTCGGGGCGTTCTTCGCGGTCAACTTTGATACAGATGAAATGCTGATTCATCAGATCCGCGATCCAGGTCTGTTCGAAGGATTCACGGGCCATCACGTGGCACCAATGGCAGGACGAATACCCCACCGAAACGAGGACGGGTTTATCCTCGGCGCGGGCGGCGGCGAAGGCCTCCGGCCCCCATGGTCGCCAGTGCACGGGGTTATCCCGGTGCTGGTGGAGGTAGAGGGAGCTTTCTTTGCTCAGGAGGTTCGGCACGCCTGCAAGGTTGGGATACGGCCACGGGGTGCAACAAAGACCGTTAGGTCGCCCTTCGACTTGCAGGAGGGCCAATGTCGGTCAAGGCTCGGGGGATGAGGCCCCTAATGCTTATCGCCCTGCTGGCTGCTGTCGCCGGATTGGCGTTGGAGGTGCGGGTCCAACTGCCCGAGCAGGGGGTGGACGATCGGCTAAAGGCCTTCGCTGCTCGTTCGGAATCTCTGGTGGTTGAATGGGAGCCTAGGGTGGCGGTGGCCCTCGGAGTGCCGGTGGAACGTCGGCCTAAATCCGTCACGATTATTTTCCGGGACATGAAGGGGGTCGCTTATTGGGATGGTAAGGCAATCAACGTCGCGACGGCTTGGGTGGCCGGGCATCCGGATGATGCTGGTCTGGTCGTCCATGAACTTACCCACGTGCTGCAGGGTTACCGCAAGGCCCCAGGCTGGATGACGGAGGGGCTGGCCGACTATGTTCGCTTTCAGCTGATGGAGAAAGGGAAGTTCGGTATCCGTATCGACCCCTCCAAAAACAAGCCTACGGACTCTTATCGTGTGACTGGTTATTTCTTAGCCCAAGCGGAGAAGAACTATCCTGGGCTTATCGTGAAACTTAATCAGGCCTGCTTCGAGGGTGTGCCCGTGGACAAGGTTTTTGCCTCCCACTGTGATGGGCGGACGTATGAACAGGCGTGGGCTGAACTGGTGGTGCCGGCCAAGAAGTAGCTATGGCGACCATCCGCATCCTGGAAGATACGGTCGCTAACCAAATCGCCGCCGGCGAAGTGGTTGAGCGGCCCGCCGCGGTGGTCAAGGAACTGCTGGAGAACTCGCTCGACGCTGGTGCCCGGCGCGTGACCGTAGACTTCTCCCGCGGGGGCAAGGCGCAGATGATTATCGATGATGACGGGAAGGGTATGACCAGAGATGAGGCGCTGCTGAGTCTGGAGCGTCACGCGACGAGTAAGATCCGTATTGCGGCCGACCTCGACCGCATCGCCACTTTTGGTTTCCGCGGCGAAGCCCTCCCTTCCATCGCAAGTGTCGCCCGCTTTACGATGCAAACCCGCCCGACGGAGGCACCCTCTGGCACGGAAATCTCCGTCAACGCTGGTAAAATAGTCCATTGCCGCGAACACGGGATGGCTCCAGGCACTCGCATTGAGGTGGCCAATCTTTTCCACCCGGTCCCGGCGCGACTCAAGTTTCTGAAGTCCGATGAGACCGAGGCAGCGCACATTGTTCGGCTAGTCCGCCTCTATGCAGTCGCTCATCCAGAAGTTGGGTTCCTCTTGCGCGAAGATGGCCGCGAGATTTTCCGGTCGCCGGGTAATGCGCCTTTACTTGATCGCGTCCGTGAAATCTGGGGTCGGCAGGTGGCGGAAGAGGTAACGCTCATGCCGGTCTTTGCCCGCCCAGGGATGAAGCTCAGTGGGCTCCTCGGGAAGCCTGGGGTCAGTCGTGGCACTCGGCAGGACTTGGTCACGGTAGTGAATGGACGCCCGGTGGATAGTCGCACGATGGCCTTTGCGCTGACGGAGAGCTATCACACGTTGATCCCTAAGGGCCGATATCCGCTCGCCTTCGTTTTCCTCGAAATGGATCCGGCGTGGGTCGATGTGAATGTCCACCCCGCTAAGCGCGAGGTGCGTTTCCGTGATGAAGCCCGCGTCCGCAATTTTCTGATTGAATCCGTGCTCGCCGTCCTGCGTTCGCACGGTGGTGACGGCTTGCCCGCCCAGACGGTGCCGGCGGTCGCCCCATTGGTCGCGGGAGTCGCTCCCGTGGTCAGTATCGCCGCGCCTGTTTCACCCACGATTCCCATTCCGACATCTACTGGGGTGGCGGTGCCGGCACCCGTGGCGTCTGCACATGCTCCCGCCGTGCGACTCGGCTGGAGGCTGCTTTCGCGCCTGCGCGAAGAGCGTGCCGTCTTTGAGACCCCGACGGGGTTGGCGATTCTCGACATCGGTGCCGCGCATCAACGTGTGCTCTACGAATCCATCCTTAAGCAGTTCTCGGAACAGAAGCCGGTCAGTCAGCCCATGTTGATGCCTTTGGCGATGGAGCTCGAACCGCTACCAGCCGCGGTACTGCGTGAACGCCTTCCGCTACTCATGTCGGCGGGTTTTGATTTCGAAGAATATGGCCGTAATTTCTGGAGGATTGCGGCACTTCCCGCATGGCTCGAGCCGGAGGGCGCCTTAGATTTTGTACGCGATTCACTCGCTGAAATGGCACGTCGGGAGGGCGACTTTGGTCGGCCGTCGCTAGCGTATGACGCGCTCGCAAAACTGGCCGTAGGGAAAGCCCGCCGGAAGGGCGACGCCATGTCTGAAGGCGAACTGATGGAGCTAGTGCAGTCTTTATTCCGGACGGCTCAACCTGGGACGTGCCCGCGTGGTCGACGTACTTATGTCGAATGGACCGATGCCGATCTCGGTCGTCGGTTCGGCTGATTAGCGCCGTCCGCGTTTACGAGTAGGGGAGGCGGGCTTACCGGTGCGGAGCGATTCAATTTGGTCGCGCAGCACGGCGGCACGCTCGAACTGAAGTTCATCCGCCGCTTCCAGCATCTCCGCTTCCATGTCGGCCAGCACTAAAGCGATGTCGCGATCGTCCGTCCCTTCGGCGACGGCGAGGGCGTCTTCAGCTTCGGCTTCGACGAGGCTTTCTTCAATCGGACGCATGGTGCCCTTTGGAGTGATGCCATGTTTCAGATTGTAGGCTTCTTGGCGTTTGCGACGGTCAGCGCAGATGGTCATCGCGCGACTGAGCGAGCGAGTCATGACGTCGGCGTAAAGCAGGACCTTGCCCTCGACGTGGCGAGCCGCCCGGCCGGAGGTTTGAATGAGGCTCGTTTCACTGCGAAGGAAGCCTTCTTTGTCCGCATCGAGGATGCCGACTAAGGCGACCTCGGGGAGGTCTAGGCCTTCGCGGAGTAGGTTCACCCCCACGAGGACATCGAACTGGCCAGCGCGCAAGCGGCGCAAAATTTCGACGCGCTCGATGGCATCAATATCCGAATGGAGGTATTCGACCTTCAGTCCGCTATCCCTCATGAAATTGGCGAGGTCTTCGGACATCCGCTTGGTCAGCGTGGTCACCAAGGTGCGGAAGCCGCGGGCGGCGGTGGCCTTGGCTTCGCCGATGATATCTTCGACTTGCCCGGCAATAGGGCGCACTTCCATGACAGGATCTAGTAGACCAGTCGGACGAATGACTTGTTCGGCAACCACCGTCGAGACGGCGTATTCGTGGGGCGCTGGGGTGGCTGAGACATAGACGGCCTGCTTCACTTTCTCGTCGAATTCATCCGGCATCAAGGGGCGATTTTCCAGGGCGGACGGCAGACGGAAGCCGAATTCCACTAAGCGCTCTTTGCGGGCGCGGTCACCATGGTACATGCCCCGAATCTGCGAGACCGAGACGTGGCTTTCGTCGATGAAGACCAGCATGTCATCCGGAAAGAAATCAAGTAGACAGTGCGGGCGCTCGCCGGGTTTACGCCCCGACATATGCATCGAATAGTTTTCAATGCCTGGGCAGAAGCCCGTTTCGCGAAGCATCTCAAGGTCGTGTTCGACGCGCATGCGGATACGCTGGGCCTCGACGAGCCGGTTGTTCTTTTCGAAGTAGTCGACGCGCGCTTCCAGTTCATCGCGAATGGCTTGACCGGCGGCTTTCACCCGTCCGGGTGCGGTCACGTATTGATTAGCTGGGTAGAGGTCGAATTTATCCAGCTGTTTGCCGGGTTTCACGCTTATGGGGTCGAGCTCGCGGATGGCCTCGAGGGTGTCGCCCCAAAATTCAAGGCGAATCGCGGACTCCATGTAGGCCGGCCAGACATCAATCGTCTCGCCGCGGGCACGGAAATTGCAGCGCTCCAGGATGGCATCATTGCGCGTGTATTGATTGGCCACCATCTTCGCCAGTAGCTCATCACGTCGCATCGTCATGCCCGCTTTCAGGGAAATCATCGCGGCGATGAAATCTTCCGGTGAGCCAAGCCCGTAAATGCAGGAGACGGAGGCGATGACGACTACATCGCGCCTGGAGAGGAGGGCGGAGCTGGCGCTGATGCGCAGGCGTTCAATGTCTTCGTTGATCGCCGAATCTTTCTCAATAAAGGTGTCGGTCGAAGGCACGTAGGCCTCCGGCTGGTAGTAGTCGTAGTAACTGACGAAGTATTCGACGGCGTTCTGCGGGAAGAAATTCTTGAACTCGGAGTACAGTTGGGCGGCGAGGGTCTTGTTATGGGAGATGACCAGTGCGGGGCGTTGGGCTTGGACGATGAGGTTTGCCATCGTGAACGTCTTGCCGGAGCCGGTGACGCCCAGGAGGGTCTGGCGGGCGTTGCCGGCGCGGAGCGACGCATCCAACTTGGCGATGGCTGCAGGCTGATCGCCCATCGGCTGGTAAGATGATTTTAACTGAAACTCCATCTCAGCTAAGGCGGCCGCGGGCGAGCCACTGCGGGTCTACTTCGGAAAGGTCCTTCACAATGCGATGGGCGCCAGCGGTGACCAGCTGCTCGCGGGTATTGGTCGTGGCCAGGGCGATCGTGATGAAGCCGCCATCGATCCCGGCTTTCAGTCCGGAGAAGGAGTCTTCGAAGACAAAAGAACTCGCCGGTTCGCCACCCCCGAGGGCGCAAGCCTTCAGGAAGACTTCTGGGTCGGGCTTGCCGCGGCTAACATCCTCACTGGCGATCGCCCCCAGGAAGTAGTCGCCGATGCCGAATAACTCGAAGGAGAGGGCGAGGTTCGCCTTGTGGGTCGACGTGCCGATCACGCAGGGAATGCCGAGATCGCGGAGCGCGCCGCAGAGTTTGCGGACGCCCGGAAGCAGGTGAACATGGCCGGTGCGGGCGATATCTCGGTACAGAGCTTCCTTGCGGTCGGAGAGGCGCTTCACCTCAGTCTTATCGTTAGCCCAGCCCAAGATATCCGGAATGATCAGCTCGTTACGCTTGCCGAAGCCGCGTTTGAAATGGTCAGCAGGTAGCGAAAGTTTCTCCTCGGCTGCCAAGGCTTCCCAGGAGCGTTCATGGGCGATGGAGGAGTCGATGACGACTCCGTCCCAGTCAAAGACGGCAACAGTGCGGGGCATGGCTCAGTGCTTATCCCAAGGCAGTGTCACCTTCACCGGACGATGTTCCCAGACGTTAAGCGGGTCAAAAATCTGGCCAGGGGCGAGGATGCCGTTGGGATCGAGAGCCTTCTTGACTGCCATCATCGCTCCAATTTCGGCGGGCGTATGCTGCAGGCGGAGGAAAGGAGATTTCGCGATGCCAATGCCATGTTCGCCCGTGATGGCTCCACCGAGTTCCACGACTTTGGTCATCACTTCGTGGATGGCTTTCTCCGCTTTGCGGCAATGCTCGGGATTGTCCCGGTCATACATGATATGAACATGGAAGTTGCCGTCGGCCGCGTGGCCAAAAGTCGGCGTTGCCAGGCCGATCCGGTCGCGGACTTCGCGCGTGTAGCGGATGAGCTCAACATAGGACCGGAAGGGGACGACGATATCTTCGTTGAGTTTCGCATTGCCCAGCGAATACATCGCTTGCGAGCAGGTGCGGCGGATGTCCCAAAGTGCTTCGGCTTCGGCTTCGACGTCGGTCTCACGGAAGGCGATGGCGTGGCGGCTGATCCAGGCCCGGACTTTCACTGCATCCTCCGCTAGTGCGGCCGGGTGGCCGTCGATTTCGACGAGGAGGATGGCGTGGGTGTCGGCGAGCCCTTGGAGCTCGGTGGCCGTGAAGACGCGGCTGCCGCGTTGCTTCTCGGCGGCCTCGACGGTCTGGGTGTCGAGGAATTCGAAAACGGCGGGGTTCACGCGCAAGCCCATTAGTTCGGCGGCGGCTTCGAGGGCTCCTTCGTCGGTGCGGCAGGCGATCAGGAAGGTGCGGCGGGCGGCGGGCTTATTGACGAGTTTTAGGGTGGCCTGTGTGATCACGCCGAGCGTGCCTTCGGAGCCAATCCAGAGGTCACGGATATTAAGGCCGCTAACAAATTTGCGGAGTGGCGCGGCCCAGCGCACTTTTTCACCCGTGGGGAGAAAGCCTTCGAGGGCGTAGACGTGGTCACGGACAACTCCGTACTTCGCGGCGCGGAGGCCGCCGGCGTTGGTCGCGATATTACCGCCAATGCTGCAATACTTGAGCGAGGACGGATCGGGCGGAAAGAAGAGCCCGTGAGGGGCGGCGAGTTCGTTGATGCGGGCGGTGATTGCCCCGGGTTGCACGGTCGCCATTGCGGAGATCGGATCGATCTCGATTTTATCCCAGTGGTCTAGGTGGATGACCCATCCGCCTTGGATTGGGGAGCTGGCACCAGTGTTGCCGGTGCCGCGGCCGCGGACGGTCACCGGGATGCGGTATTCGTTGGCGAGCTTCAGGACGATTCCGATGTCGTCCTCCACGCCTGGGCGGATGACCGCTTCGGGCATGAAGGAAAGGCGCATGTTGTCGAACGACGCGGCGAAGCAGGTAGCTTCATCGGTCAGCACCTTCGCTGGGCCGAGTTTGGCCAGTAGGGCTTGAGTGGCGGGAGGATGCGTCTTCACGAGGGAGCTCACGCCCGCCATCGTGCACCCTTAGCCCAGTTCGGCAAGCCACGCTGTCGCTTCGGCGTCGGAAGGCATGCGCCAATCACCGCGCGGCGAAAGGGCTAAGGACCCGACCTTGGGGCCATCCGGCATCGCGGAGCGCTTATATTGCTGGGTGAAGAAGCGGCTCAGGAACGAGCGGAGCCAATGGCGGATCTCCGCTTGGTCATATTTTCCGGCAAAGGCGTGTTCCGCGATCCAGAGCACCTTCGAGGGGCGGAAGCCGTTGCGGATGACGTGATAGAGGAAGAAGTCGTGCAGCTCGTAGGGGCCGACAATCATCTCCGTCTGTTGGGCGATTTCACCGTCGGCTCCGGGAGGGAGTAATTCGGGGCTCACGGGCGTGGCGACGATGTCTTCGAGGATGCTGCGTTCTGGGCCGACGTGGCGCGCGTGGGCGGCCCACGAAACCAGATGCTTCACGAGCGTCTTCGGAACGCCGATGTTCACGTGGTACATCGACATATGGTCAGCGTTGAACGTGCACCAGCCGAGGGCGGCTTCGGAAAGGTCGCCCGTGCCGACGACGAAGCCCTGACACTGATTGGCCGTGTCCATTAGGATCTGCGTGCGCTCGCGGGCCTGGGCGTTCTCGAAAGTGACGTCGTGTTTGCCAGCCGGGTGGTGGATATCCTTGAGGTGTTGATCGACGGCCTCGTTGATAGGAATTTCGCGGGCCGTGATGCCGAGTGTTTCCATCAGGCGCATTGCGTTCATGCGGGTGCGGGCCGAGGTGCCTGGGCCCGGCATCGTGAGTCCAATGATGCCTTTGCGATCTAGCCCGAGCCGATTGAACGCTTCGAGGGTGACCAAAAGGGCCAGCGTGGAGTCGAGTCCGCCTGAGACGCCAATGACGATGTGCTTGAGTCCCGTATGTCGGATGCGACGGGCGAGTCCGGTTGATTGGATTGCGAAGATTTCTTGGCAATTCTCGTCGCGCCGATGGGGGTCGGAAGGGACAAATGGATGCTGGCTGAAGCGACGGCGCAACTTGGGGGTCTGCCCGACGGGCGTGCCGAGTTCGAAGCTGATGACGCGGGGGCGGAGGGTCGACGGAGCACCGAAGAAGGTGCTATTACGACGTCGTTCGGCGGCCAGGCGGTCTAGGTCGACCTGGGAAACAATCAGGGCGAGATCAAAGCGGAAGCGTTCTGATTCGCCGAGTACTACGCCGTTCTCGGCGATGAGTCCGTGCCCGCTATAGACGATGTCCGTGCTCGATTCGCCGGCGCCGGCGGCCGCATAGACATAGGCGGCGAGGCAGCGGGCGGACTGTAATTTCACCAGGTCGCGCCGGTAGGCAGCCTTGGCCAGGAGTTCATCGCTGGCCGAAAGGTTGCAGAGGAGGGTGGCGCCGGCGAGTGCGAGGGCTCCGCTTGGGGGCTCGACGGCCCAAAGGTCTTCGCAGATCTCGATGCCGATGACACAGTCCGGCATGTCTTTGGCCTGGAAGAGCAGGTCGGTGCCGAAAGGGACTTTCTGTCCGAGGAGATCAACTTCGCTGACTGAGGCGACACGGGCCGACGCGAACCAGCGCTGTTCATAGAATTCCCCGGTATTGGGCAAGTGGGTCTTGGGGACGACGCCGAGGACCTTGCCGCGGGAGATGGCGACGGCGACATTGAAGAGGCGTCCATTGACCTCCAGCGGCAGTCCGACAAGGGTAGTTAGGCCAAGCTTAGCGGTAGCCTCGCAAACCTGTCCTAGGGCCTTCAGGGCACCCGCTAGCAGGGTGCGTTGGCCGAAGAGGTCGCCGCAGCTATAGCCGGTCAGGCAGAGTTCGGGTAGAACCACCAATTCCACCCCCTCTTGCGCGGCCTTTTCCAGAGCCTGACAAATCAGGTGGGCGTTGGCCGTAGGGTCCCCCAGCCGGAGGGCCGGCGAGGCGGCCGCGACGGTCAAAAAACCGTTCTGGTGGATGCGGTTGGACATCAAAGGACGAGAAGCCGTTATGTTCACCGTTGACCGAAGGGGAGGCAACCCGAAAGGTCTGCCATTCCCTGTTCAAAGGGGCCAAATGACCACCCAGCCGCTCAAAGAAGTCCGGATCTTTTCGCCCGCCACCGTGGCCAATGTGGCGTGCGGTTTCGATGTGCTCGGTTTCGCCATCGACTCACCGGGAGACGAAATCGTCGCCCGCTTCTCGTCCAAGCCCGGACTGACCATCTCTAAAATCACCGGCGACGACGGTCGTCTACCGCTCGACTCCAAGAAGAACACGGCCGGCGTGGCGGCCCATGCGCTGTTGCGCCACCTGGGAAAGAGCGACGTCGGCATCGAGATGGAGATTCACAAGAAGATGCCCTTCGGCAGTGGTCTCGGCTCCAGTGCCGCCAGTGCGGTCGGTGGGGCCTTCGTGGTGAATCGTCTGCTCGGTGACCCGCTGACTCGCCTGCAGTTACTTCCTTTCGTCGTCGCTGGTGAAGCCGCGGCCGATGGTGCCTGGCATGCCGACAATGTGGCGCCCTGTTTGCTGGGCGGAATCACTTTGATTCGTTCCAATGCCGAACTCGATGTGATGGATGTGCCGATCCCGGATCGGCTCTGGGCCGCCGTCGTCCATCCGGACATTGTCGTGCTGACCAAGGTCGCCCGGGAGATTATGCCGCGGCAGGTGCAACTGGAAACCTCTACACAACAGAGTGGCAATCTTGGTGGCCTCCTCTGCGGCTTCTTTAAAAGCGACTATGCTCTCATCGGCCGATCGCTGCATGACTTGATTGCCGAGCCACACCGCCACCGCTTGATTCCGGAGTTCTATCGTGCCAAGGCCGCCGCCATGGCCGCCGGAGCGCTTGGTTTCTCCATTTCTGGTGCCGGCCCCAGCGTCTTCGCTTTGTGCGAAGGCGAGGAGACCGCCCGCAAGGTCGCCGCCGCGGTCGCCGCCGTGTTTGCTTCGGTGCCGATTAAGGCCACGCCTTACGTCTCGCGTATCAATCCCAAGGGTGTCCATGTCGTCTCTGAGTCCTAAGTTGGAATTCGTCTCAACGGCTGACGCTTCCTGTCGCGGTTCTCTCCGCGAGGTATTGCTCTCGGCGATGCCCGCCCGCGGTGGGCTATGGGTGCCAACGCACATTCCACAGCTCGCGCCCGACTTCATGGAGCAGCATCGGCATGACTCGTATGCCGAGTTGGCCGAAGCGGTGATCGCCCCCTATTTCGCTGAGGTCCTCGGACCCTCGGTGTTGCGTCAAATCTGCCAAGAGGCCTTTAACTTCCCTGTGCCGCTGGTGCATCCAGAACGGCTCAAAGGAACGCCAGCGGAGCGACTCGCGGTACTGGAGCTCTTTCATGGGCCTTCCGCCGCCTTTAAGGACTTTGCCGTGCGCACGCTCGTGCGCGTCACGGCTCGCGTCCTCGGTAATGACTTCCCGCAACTGACGGTCTTGGCCGCCACCTCCGGTGATACTGGGGCCGCGGTAACTGAAGCCTGCGCCGGGGTGCCCGGGGTGCGTGCGGTCGTGCTTTATCCGCGCGTCGGCGTGAGCGGCGTGCAGGAGTCGCAAATCGCCCGAGCGCGTCCCGGCGTCGTCGCAATCTCCGTCGATGGCACGTTTGATGACTGTCAGGCTATCGTGAAGCGCGCGTTGGCTGACGAGAGCCTGCGCCGCCGTCGCCCGTTGCTGACGGCCAATTCTATCAACCCGGTTCGCCTCATCGCGCAGGTGCCCTTCGCTTTCCATGCGAAGCGCCTTCTGGCTTCAGGTCGGCGGATGGGTGTCGTCGTCCCTTCGGGAAATCTCGGCAACGTCGGCGCCGTTCAGTTGGCCCGTCGGATGGGCTTGGAGGTGGCCGCGCTTGTTGCCGCCACGAACACCAATTCACCCTTACCGGAACTCTTCGCCACGGGGCAATATCGGGCCCGCCGATCAAATCCCACCGCTTCGAACGCGATGGATATCGGCGACCCGAATAACCTCGCTCGCTTGCTTGCCTGGCGAGAGGGCGGCCCTTCGGTCGAGGCCGTGACCGTCGATGATTGTGCCACTCTGGATGCTATGCGCCGCGTGAGAGATGCTAGCGGTTACGTGCTCTGTCCACATACCGCTGTCGGCTGGAAGGCTGGCGAAGACCTACTCGTTCGGGCGGGCGCTCAATTGGATGACGTGGTTGTCTTCGGTACAGCCCACCCGGCCAAGTTCCCTGATGTGCTCCAGGCTGCCTTCGGTGACGCTAGTGTTTCGCGTTTCCCGGGCGAACTTCCTCCGCCAGAGCCGATTAAGATCGGTAATGACTTTGAGGCAGTGCGCGCCGTGCTGGAGTCTGAAGCGGGCTTCCGTTGAGGAGGCTTACTTCGACTGGCTATCCGTCGCCGGCTTCGCTTTAGCAGCAGGGGCGGGCGCGGCGGTTTTAGGGTCGCGGGGTTGCTCGAACACGATGATGCAGCCCGAGAGGGCGAGGCAGGCGAGGGCAATGGCGGCGAGCAGGACGGTCTTCATAGACCTTGATTTAGGTCCACTCAGCCCCGTTGGCAAATCTCCAAAATAAAAAGGCCGGCTTGCGACGGCCTAGGAGGGCGGAGGCCCCGTTGATTATTCCGTGTCGGCGACCGCGAAGGTGACGTTCGAGATATTCGCCTTCGCGAGGCAGTCGAGGACGTTGATGACGCGCTCATAGCGGGCGGTCTCTTCGGCCTGCACGGTGATCAGTAGCTTAGTCTTGGACTGTTCGGCGGCCTGGCCCATCTGCTTCATCTGATTGTAGAGGCTTTCGAGCAGCCTGTCAGCAGGGGCGCCGACAGGGTCTTCGTTCAGGGTGATTTCGCCGCTTTCGCTCACGCCGATAGTGACCTCGTCGGGCATCTCCATTTCCTTAGAGGTCTCGGCGTTGCCCGGAAGGGTAGTTTTGAGCTCGTGCTCCACTTTCACTGCACCGGCCATCACCATGAAGAAGAGCATGATCACGAAGACCACGTCGATCATCGGGGCAATCTGAAAGCCCGGGTTGGCGTCAGCTGGCTGTTCTAGTTGTTTCATGGCTTATTCCTCGTGGTTAAGGCCAGAGAAGGCGATGTTTTCGATGCCAGCTTCGGCGCCCCACTCGAGGGCCTTGGAGATATATTTCGCGTGGCAGTCCTTGTCCGCACGGACGAGCAGGCGGTACTTCGGATTGTCGCCTTTGCGGGCGGCGAGCTCCTTGGCGATGCCGTCCTTGTCGTTCATATCAAGTTCGCGGTCATCCAGCTTATACTTGGCCACACCCGTGGTCTTATCCCAAGAAATATTAATGAGGCCGGCCGCGGCCTTGTCGTCTCGCTTCACGCCGTTGGCGGCGACAGGGAGGGAGATGTTCTTATCGACCTTGAGCACCTGCGACGAGGTGATGGACATGAAGAAGATCAGCAGCACCAAGAGCACGTCGATCATCGGCGCGACCTGGAACTCTGGTTCCCCTTCTCCGCCTCCTCCTCCGCCTGCCATGGCTGTTTAGTTTATTAGGGGGTGGAAGGTGCGCTTAGGCCTGAGGCTGGTCGGCCGCAGAGGCGTTCCAGTCGGGCTTTCCGGCGTAAATCTCTTCGTCGCCCACCTTGCGTCCAGCGACTTCATCGTAGGGGAAGGCACGGAAGAGGCCGGTGGCGATTTCGGTGATGTCGTGGATACCCTTATTGATACGATTGGCCAAGAGGTAGTAGGACATGAACGCGGGGATCGCGATGAAGAGGCCCGAGGCGGTGGCCACGAGCACTTCGCCGATAGATTCGGCTAGTTTAGAGGGGTCGCCTACGCCAGAGGAACCGAGTTTCTCGAACGCCTTCATCATGCCTGTCACCGTTCCGGTGAGGCCGATCATCGGGGTGCAGACGCCGATCACGGAGAGGTAGGAAGAGCGACCTTTGAGTTCGGCTTGGATGCGCGAGATTTCGGAGAGGATGGCCTCTTCGGTCATCGTTTTTCCATCTGGGGTGAACGCGACGCCAGCTCGGACGACGTCAGCGACGGGCGAGCCGGCGGTCTTAGCGAAGGCATAGGCGCCGACGTAGTCTCCGCGCTTGAAGAGCTCGCGGAGCTGATGGACGTGGTCGACGGGGTAGAGTTTACCGGCCGAGGTGCGAATGACGCCATCGACGATGAACCAGATCATGGCGACGGAGCAGATTGTGATCGGATACATGACCCAGCCGCCTTCGTGGAAGAGGTCCTTGAGGGTCTTCTCATGTTTCACGACAACCGCGGCTTCTTGGGCGGAAGCCAGGACGGTCATGAGACCCAGGAAAGCCAAGGTCAGGGTGGTCTTGCGGGAGTTCATCTTCATTGGGATGATGGGGTGTTGGGTAAGTTTTAGGTCGGGTTTTGGAAAGGGGCAAGGACTCACTTATTGCCTTCGACGGCCTCTTCAGGTCGCAGCTTGGGCTTGGCCATAATGACGCCTTCGGGGAGCGGGCCGCCTTCGGCGATCTTCTTTTGGTCGGCCTCAGCTTTGGCACGCTCTTCCTTGGGGAGGAGCTTCTTGGCTTCTTCTGCTTCTTTGGAGACGGGGAAGGTGACAATGATGTCGTAAAGGTAGCGATTGGAGATGGCTTCTAATTTCTGCTCTTTAAGGGCTGGGCTATCCATGCCGCGGAATGAGCGGGCTGCGCCGAGGAGGGCCTTCGGGACGTGTTCCACTTCGGCGCCGAAGAAAACAGGGACGCGGAGGTAGGCGTTCATGGCAGCCTCGTATTTCTTCGTCGCAAGCAGTGAGTTGCCTTTAACGATATGCAGGCGGGCTTGAATCTCGGCACTATCCATCTTGGTGATGAGCTCCGTGGCCTCCGCGATCACGGCTTCATGGTCGCCCTTGCGGGCACGCTGCATCAGTCGGGCGAGTTGAATTTGGGTGGCGACGGCCGGCTGCTTGGCGACGTCTTCCTTCTCGAAGGCATCGAGGAAACTGGCCGTGGCGGCGTCGTTCTCGAGTCGGTCAAGGGCGTCGAGCTTGATGAGCGAGGCCTTGGTCCACCAAGAGCCAGGGACGTTTTTCATCGGCTCAAAGAGGCGTAAGACAGCTTCGGCATTATCCAGTGCCTTGCCGGGCTCGCCGCGATTCACGTTATTCTGTGCCTCCGTGAGGCGGGCCGGCATGGGCCAAGCGATGTCGACGACTTCGGAAAGTTTGCGGGTCAGGCCAACTTCGATGCCGCCCTGATTGGTGGTGCGATCGATGGTACCCTTCACGGCATTGATGATGCCTTTTTTGGGATCGGGTGTCGCTGGCTTCGGCGGGATGGACGTCGTATCCATCTTGAGGGGGTCATTAATTTCCCAGCGCTCCCCGCCCTTGAAGACGAAAGTCTGCGCTTGTGTGGCCGAAGCCACGAGAAGGGCGACGATGGAGACGAACGGATGCCGGACGAAGTGCTTCATGTGATCAGAGGGTGAGGATGAGGGCTTTGGCTTCGGTGCCTTCGCGGGTATCTTTGATGCGATCCTTCTCGAGCATCTCCTTCAAGAGTAGCTTGGCGGCGTCCTTCTGGTTGAGTTTGCCCGCAAAGAGCTTGGCGGCGGAGAGGTAGGACTTGGCTGACCAGTTTTCGTATTTCTTCCAAGTCATGTAGCAGCGGCGATAGTAAGCGACGGCTTCAGTGTAGCCTTTCTCGTCGGTGGCCTGGCGTTCGGCCATGAGGCCGAGCCAATAAAGGGCGGCAGCGGTTTTTTCGCCGCGCCATTCCTTGGTCTTGGCGATTTCTTCGAACTCTTTTTTGGCCTCTGGGTACTTCTGCATTTCGGCGAGGCAACGAGCGCGGATGAAGCGAAGGTCGAGCTCCTTCGACATGAGGATATTATTATCAATCGCCTCGTTGCAGAGGGAGAGGGCTTCCTTGTATTTCTTGTTGGCGAACTGGATTTCCGCGAGGCCAGCGAAAGCGTAATCGGCGTATTCCGACGAGCGGCCGTGTTCGAGGATGTAGCCGAAGTATTCCCCGGCTTTCTTGTGGTCACCCTTGGCGAGGAGGTTATCCCCGGCCATGGCGAGGATTGTCGGGCTGAGCTCCTCGGCCTTGTAGTTCGCAGCGATCTTGCCAAAGTAGAGCGTGGTTTTTTCAGGCTCACGGTTCAGGGCGGCGAGCTGGCCGAGCGCGAAGAAGCCGCGAGCCTGGGCGACGAGTGAGTCGCGGTGCTCTTCGAGGCGCAGTAACTTGGTCATCTCGGCTTCAGCGTTCTCGGAGGTGTAGGCGCCGGGCATGGGCTTTGCGCCAGGCTTGATGCGCTTCACCTTGCGGGAAAGTTTTTCCCCCAAGAAGGCGATCAATTTTTCGGTGCCTTCCTGGGTGCGGTCATTAATGGATTCGGAGACGGCGTCCGAGAGAATCTTGAGTGCGCGCTTCTTTTGGTCGGAGATGCTGGTCTGGCGGTCAGCTTCGACTTTATCGAGCTCGACCTTGAGTTCGGCGGAGAGCTTGGCGACCGCGGCCTTGCCGGCCTTCACTTCATCCATGGTGACCTTATCGCGGCGTTCGAGCTCATCGACCTTCTTCCGGGCTTCGCCCAGCTTGATGCTGAAATCCTTCTGGATCTTCTCGGCACGTTGGCCGAATTCCGGCATATCGCCCATGCGTTCGGTAGAGCGGATGACCTCGTACAGGTAGGTCATCGCCTTGGGGTCGTTATGATTCCAGTCGAAGATTTCCTTAAACAGATCGCGCATCCGCTTGTGGTCACCCCGGCCGGGAAGCATTTTGCGAAGTTCTCCCAAGGCGAATTCAAGGGCCTGCGGATTGGTGCGGGCGCTCTTGGCGGCCAGTTCATAGGCGTCGATGGCCTTACCTGTGAGGGCCGATTTTTCATTTTCCAGCTTAGCCTTAATTTCAACGAACTTAGCTTTGTCGGGGGATTTGGAATTGAGGCGTACGTCGAGGTCGGCGGCCTTGATTCGCTTATCGATTTCATCCGCGAGGCGGATGTTGGCGTCGCCGATGAGCGTGTAGACTTCCGGCATCTGGTTGATGACTTCGTCGGTGCGGTCCTTCTCGTAATCCTTGAGCCACTTCTCACAGAGTTTGAGGGTGGCCGGGATGTCGG
>Ga0136642_1000088_pt1 | contig 56838 bp, 57 predicted proteins | sample LowCatLa1302831Y_FD_115313 | JGI IMG/M metagenome (GOLD analysis project Ga0136642, IMG submission 115313) | Freshwater microbial communities from Lower Cathedral Lake, Yosemite National Park, California, USA - 13028-31Y | ecosystem: Environmental > Aquatic > Freshwater > Lake ... | reverse complement strand
GAGCGTTTTTTCACGCAAGTAAACAGAGTTGCGCGAGGCATTCGTGACCACGCCGAGCACGGCAGCGAGCCCCATGGCTGCAATCGCTAACGCAACGAGTACCTCGATGAGCGTAAAGCCACGACTACTGCGCACGTTTTTGCCCCGCGTGAGTCACCAAAAGCGTGCCATCGGCCTGTCCGTCGATGTGAAAGGTGTATTCAGTTCCTTCGCGTGTCAGCGTCAACTCATAAGGAGAGACATCGCCACTGGAAAACAGCTGCACTTGGGGCGCGGGGGGTGTGTCAGTGGTGCTATTTGCGCCAGATGTCGGTGCTGTCGGTGGCTTAGGGGGTACTAGGCTGATTTGTCGCCCTTCAAGAGTAAGGGTAGCTACGATGCCGGTAGGTAGCTGGTAGGTGGTGTAGAGCGCATCATTGGCGACGGGCTCCCACAGTCCATGTGTTTGTGAATATTTCAGAACCGTATAGCTGTTGACCAAGAACTGGATGCCATAGTCGCGCCCTTCGAGCTGCGCCTGCTCGAGAGTGGCGGTCATTACATTTGTGATGCGATCACCTTCCGCATCCAGACCACGATCGCCACCCAAGACGCCGAGCGAGAACACTGCAACGCCTGTGACAATGGCTATAACCACCACTACCACGAGTATCTCGACTAACGTGAACCCACGCACAGACTGCAGATCATGACGCACGGCGTGAGCTTGCGATTTGTGCGTATGTTATTTGGTGTCGCGATAACTGATGTCGGCATCAAGACCCGTGCCGCCGACAGCACCATCGGCCCCAAGCGAGTACAGATCAAACGGTGCGCCATTGGTGCCTGGTGACACATACACGTAATCATGGCCCCAAGGGTCTTTTTGGATCAGCTGGACGTAGCCATCGGCACGCCAGTTAGTGAGGTTCGGATCGGCCGGTTTTTTAACGAGTGCATCCAGACCATAGTCTGTAGTTGGATACTTAAAATTATCCATACGGTACATATCAAGGGCGCTCGCATAAAGACGCAAGTCGGCCTTCGCTTTGGTGACGCGTGCCTCATCGATTCGTCCAAGAATCTGTGGCGCGACGAGTGCGCCGAGTATGGCGAGGATCACCACGACCACCATAATTTCGATCAACGTAAAACCGCGCGGTCGGGTGCGGGGGTTCTGGTAGCGCTTGCTACAAGCTTGCTGGGTCAATAAGGGGTGCATATATCTACTCCAACGTCACAGGCCCTTATAATACCAGAGGCGTATCGGCCTGCCGGGCCTTCGCGTACACAATCCGCTGCGCGTTTTCCGGGCTAGCACGCTTGTGTGACGCGCTTCACGCTAAGGCAGCTATACTTAGCGCTCTGTCACTGGAGTCGCCATGTCTGTTGCTGCCGTATTTCCTGGCCAAGGGTCACAATCCATTGGGATGTTAAGCGCTTTGGCTGCTGCCGAGCCTGCTGTGCGCGCGACCTTCGCGACAGCGTCCACCGTGTTGGGTTATGACTTGTGGCAGCTGACTCAGAACGGTCCTTTAGAGGATTTAAATTCAACCGAACGCACGCAGCCGGCGATGCTGGCTGCGGGTGTCGCTGTCTACCGTGCGTGGCAAGCGCACGATGCGCCACGTCCGACGGTACTTGCTGGGCACAGTCTGGGCGAATTTACGGCTCTGGTGTGTGCGGGAGCGATGGATTTTGCGGATGCGGTAGCACTCGTGCAGTTCAGAGGTCGCGTGATGCAAGAGGCAATGCCGGCAGGGCAAGGCGCGATGGCGGCTATCCTAGGTCTTGATGATGCTGAAGTTGAAGGAGCATGTGCCGACAGTGCCTTGGGCGACGTGGTGGAGCCCGTCAATTACAACTCGCCCGGTCAGCTGGTTATCGCAGGACACGCCCAAGCGGTTCATCGTGCGATCGAGGCATGTAAGGCGCGTGGTGCTAAGCGGGCACTGTTATTGCCGGTGAGTGTGCCGGCACACAGCTCGCTCTTGCGGCCGGCTGCAGAGCGGTTGGGCGAGCGCCTTGAGACCATGGCGATTCGCGTGCCGGATGTGCCAGTGTGCGCCATGGGCCGGCAGTGGCACGATAGTCCAAGTGCCATACGCGCCTTGTTGGTGGCTCAGCTCGCAAGCGCCGTGCGCTGGTCAGATACAGTGGCTCGCATCATTGGGGATGGTGCGACTCATGTCGTTGAATGCGGTCCTGGTAAGGTGCTGACGGCGCTTAACCGGCGCATCGAGCGTAATAAGGAAATTTCCATGACCTTTATCGAGGATCCGGCGTCACTGGCGAGTGCGCGACACGTAGGAGCTGGCATATGACATCAAGCATCGCGAGTCCATTTGGGTTGCATGGACAACTGAGCATGGTTACGGGGGCATCGCGCGGGATTGGTAGCGCGGTATTGCTCGCACTCGCTCGGGCGGGGGCGACAGTGATTGGGACGGCGACGAGTGCTGCGGGCGCCTCTCAAATCACGTCCACGCTGCAGAGCGAGGGATTGCAGGGTCGCGGCATCGTGCTCGATGTGGCAGATCAGGCGAGCGTGGATGCGGCGCTTGCTGACATTGAGGCGCATGAGGGTGTTATCGGGATTTTGATCAACAACGCGGGTATTACCCGCGATGGCCTGCTGATGCGTATGAAAGTCGATGATTGGGAAGCAGTGATTGGCACCAATCTGTCGGGCGTGTACCGGCTCTCCAAAGGCGTATTGCGGGGAATGATGAAAGCGCGCACGGGCCGAATTATCAGCGTGGCCTCGGTGGTTGGCCTATCGGGTAACGCCGGTCAGACCAACTATGCTGCCGCAAAGGCCGGTATCGTGGGCTTCACCAAATCTTTGGCCCGGGAGGTCGCGTCCCGCAATATCACCTGCAATGTGGTCGCTCCGGGCTTTATAGACACCGATATGACCCGTGGCCTGGCGGACGAGCAACGCGCGGCCTTGTCATCGCAGATACCACTCGGTCGGCTTGGGGTCCCTGAGGATATTGCGCTCGCGGTTCTCTATCTTGCGTCGCCTGCCGCGGCCTATGTGACCGGTCAAACGCTGTCGGTGAACGGCGGAATGTACATGGGTTGAGCGCTCGCCAAGACCCAAAAACCACAAGTAATTGATATATATAATAAACATGGCGATGGCGGCAGCGAGCCGTTTGCCATAAAATGCTCACTTCGCAACTGGGAACGGTTCTTCGTTCCCTCGGTGTCGGCGGCTAAGTAACGCGTAAGCGTCACAGAGGATTACTAAACGATGAGCAGCGTGGAAGAGAGAGTCAAAAAGATCGTCGCCGAGCGGCTGGGTGTCAAGGAAGAGGAAGTCACGAACACTGCCTCTTTCGTAGACGATCTCGGGGCCGACTCGCTCGATACAGTCGAGCTCGTCATGGCACTTGAAGAGGAATTTGAGACCGAAATTCCGGACGAGGATGCCGAGAAGATCACAACCGTTCAGCACGCTATTGATTACGTGAACGAGCATCAGGCAAAAGCTTGATCAGCTGACGTCAACCTCCGTGCTTAGGCGCGGAGGTTGACGCGTCTTCACGTGAGTCTAGCAATTCGTCAATCAGCATCTGCGGAGGCGCGATGACAAAGCGTCGTGTCGTCGTCACAGGTTTAGGCATTGTCTCACCCGTTGGCAGTCAGATCGCTGAAGCGTGGGACAACGTAGTTAATGGCCGAAGCTTTATCGGTCCCATTACCCGGTTTGATGTCAGCGCCTATCCCACGCGGTTTGGTGGGGACGTCCGCGGGTTCAATGTCGATGCCTACTTGCCGCCGAAGGAATCGCGGCGGATGGATCCGTTCATTCAGTATGGCTATGCCGCAGCTGCCGATGCGCTGAAGGACTCAGGGCTTGTCATCGACGAGAACAATGCCGCCCGCGTGGGTATCGCCATGGGAGCGGGCATTGGTGGACTTGAGACGATTCAGCTGACCCACGACAAATTGCTTGAGGGCAAAGGCCCCCGCAAAGTGTCGCCGTTCTTTGTGCCCGCCAGCATTATCAACATGATCTCAGGTCATGTTTCGATTCAGTATGGCCTGAAAGGCCCAAATCTTGCGCTGGTCAGTGCCTGCACGACGTCGACTCACAATATTGGTATTGCGGCGCGGCTGATCCAGTACGGCGATGCCGATGCCATGCTCGCAGGCGGTGCTGAGATGGCGATGAATCCGCTAGGTCTTGCCGGCTTTTGCCAAGCCAAAGCGCTGTCTGAGCGGAATGATGCGCCAACCGCTGCGAGTCGACCGTGGGATCGGGATCGCGATGGATTTGTGATGGCAGACGGCGCGGGTGTCATGCTGCTAGAGGAGTATGAGCATGCCCGTGCCCGCGGTGCGACTATTTATGCCGAATTTGTCGGGCTTGGGATGAGTGGGGACGCGTTTCATATTACCGCCCCTCCAGACGACGGCGCAGGCGCCAGCCTTGCGATGACCAACGCGTTACGCGATGCCGGTGTCAATGCAGAAGAGCTTGATTACATCAACGCGCACGCGACGTCGACGCCGTTGGGTGATATCGCCGAAACTGTGGCCGTCAAGCGCACGCTAGGCGCGCATGCGCACAGCGTCAAGGTGAGTTCGACCAAGTCTGTCACGGGCCACCTCTTAGGCGCAGCCGGCGCGGTCGAGGCAATCTTCACGGTGCTTGCACTGCGTGATCAGGTCGCGCCGCCGACTATCAACCTCGACAATGCTGACCCGAAATGCGATTTAGACTATGTGCCCAACACCGCGCGTGCGATGAAGATCGGTGTCGCGCTATCCAACTCGTTTGGATTTGGCGGTACCAACGGCAGTCTGGTATTTCGTCGACTGCGTTGATGCGCAGCGCGTGTCTATAGCGTCTCACCGATCGGATGGATGTATCGCACGTCGCGTCTGTGGCGGGCGCGTGGATTTTCTTGTCGCGCATACGAAGGATCCAAAGGCCTACCCATTTCTGCTTGAGAGTGCCAGCGTCGGTACGACCGGTCGCTATGACATGTTGCTGGCGGATCACGGAGAGCGTCTCTTACTTGAGTCCACAGGTCTTACCGGGTGGTCCACCGAGGGCTCGTTTTTAAGCGCCCTTGATGACTGGTTCCGGCAGGAGCGAGTCGTCAATACAAGCGGTCTTGAGCGCGTACCGTTTTGGGGTGGCTGGTTTTTGTATTTGGGTTACGAACTCGCAGCCCAGTTTGAGTCGCGCTTGAACCTGCCGTCTCCTCGCGGGCTCATCGCTGGCGCGTTTCGTGTTGCTGTGGCTGCCATCTATGACCACGAGCGCAACGAGACGTGGGTTATCGGTGAGGCCGGTACCGACAGCGCGGTGAGCGCACTCGTCGAATCGCTGGAGGCGGCCATGCGCGAACAAAGCGCACCACAGACTGGACTGACCCTGTCGCTGCAGGAGGACGACGCAGATCGATACCTGCATGCTGTGCGGCAGGCGCTTGAGTACATTGCTGCGGGAGATATCTATCAGGCGAACTTAGCGCGCGAGTGGCGGGGTAGTGTGCCGGAGTCAGTCTCGGCGGCGTCACTTTACAATCGGCTGCGACTTGCCAATCCGGGTCCGTTCGCGGGCATCGCCGCATTGCCTGGAATGACTGTTTTATCGACGTCGCCGGAGCGCTTAGTGCGCGTTCGAGATGGTGTCGTTGAAACGCGGCCCATTGCGGGTACGCGGTCGCGGCAGGGTGATGATGCGCTAGTGAAAGCCGAGTTGCGGGCGAATGAAAAGGAGCAGGCGGAGCATGTCATGCTGCTCGATCTGGAGCGAAATGACATTGGACGAATTGCCATTGGTGGCAGCGTGCGCGTCGATGAGTACATGACGATTGAAAGTTATGCGCACGTGCATCACATCGTATCAAACGTGGTTGGTGCGCTGAGCCCGGGCGTTACGCCGGGCGAGGTAATCCGCGCAGTGTTTCCTGGGGGTACTATTACCGGCTGTCCGAAAGTACGCTGCATGGAAATTATTGCCGAGCTTGAAGCGAGACCGCGCGACGCATACACAGGCTCCTTTGGCTATCTGTCGCGTGATGGGAGCATGGATCTGAATATACTGATCCGCACGGCCACGCTATGGCCACAGAGTGCAGGTGCGTCTGAAATTAGCTTAATGGCCGGTGCCGGAATCGTTGCTGACTCTGATCCGCAGCGTGAGCTCGATGAAACTCGCGCGAAGGCGCGCGGTTTAGTTCGAGCACTGACAGGAAGCGCGGGCTTGTGATTTTACGTGATGGGCTGCCGCAGGCGGAGGATGTCTTTGATCGGGGCCTCGAATTCGGCGATGGCGTTTTTGAGACCATTGCGGTTATCAATGCACGCCCACGTTTGCTGGAACGGCACTTGGCGCGCTTGGCGCTGGGGTGTGAGCGTCTCGGGATTGGAGGCGTTGATATCAACGCGTGCCGGACAGAGCTTGAGCAGGTAGCTTCCGAAAAGGGTGTCGGTGTGCTGAAACTCATCGTCACCCGCGGGCGTGGTGGCACTGGATACTCCTCAGCGGACTGCCCGCCAACACGCTGGCTGGCAGCAATGCCCGCGCGTGAGCGCCCAAGCCACTTTTCGGCACACGGCGTGCAGTTACACTTGTGTGAGCTGCGCTTGCCGAGCGATCCACGCCTCGCCGGTATCAAACATTTAAATCGGCTCAGTAACGTGCTCGCCCGACGCGAGTGGCAAGATGTGGATATTGCTGAGGGGTTGATGCGTACCGAAGACGGGAGCATCGTATGCGGGACCATGAGTAACGTATTTCTGGTTCAGCATGACACGCTCATTACGCCCGCAATTGTGACGGCCGGCGTCTGTGGCGTGGTCCGTGCCGCAATTTTAGATGCGTGTCGCGTGGAAAGCATCGCTGTGCGTGAGCAGCAAGTGACGCTACAAGATATGGCCAACGCCAGTGAAGTGTTTGTCACTAACGCGCTGATTGGAGCGTGGCCTGTACGCGGGCTTGCTGGGTATCGCTGGGAACCGGGCCCTTACGTACGTCGCGTACAGGAGTGGTTATGCGGATGGTAAGGCGGCTACTAATAGCGTTGTTCGTGCTCGGCGGTCTCATGACCGCGGTGGGCATGCTGGCGCTACGCTGGTATCGCAGTCCCATTGCTGAGTTAACGAGTGAGACGATGCTTGAGATTCCAACTGGGCTGTCGCTCACAGGAATCGGTGCGCTGCTGAAATCACGCGGTCTGGTTCGCTATCCGGCGCTGTGGGCGGTACTAGCGCGTGGCGATGGCTACGGATTGAAGCTACGTGCAGGCGAGTATGTGCTCGAGCCCCACACGTCGCCGCAGGGACTGGCACGCCAATTTGCGGAGGGACGGGTTGTGCTGCACCCGGTCACATTGGTTGAGGGCTGGAATTGCGAGACCGTCCGTCAATTCATCCACACGCACGAGGTGCTGCACCCGACGGGCGCGCTCGCAAGCACGAGTGGCATCATGGCGGCCGTTGGAGTGCCCGCTATGGGCTGCGAAGGGGAGTTTTTCCCTGACACATATTTGGTGCCGCGTGGTACGCGCGATCTTGATGTATTAAAGCTCGCGCATGCGAGCATGAATGCTCACTTGCAGGCCGCGTGGGCGAGTCGTGACCACACTGTGCCGCTAAAAACGCCGTATGAGGCGCTGATCCTCGCGTCCATTGTCGAGAAGGAAACTGCCGCCCCCGACGAACGGGCCCGGATTGCTGGCGTTTTTATGAATCGCTTGCGGCGAGGTATGCGTTTGCAGACCGATCCGACTGTCATTTACGGCATGGGCTCGGCTTACCAGGGCCATATTCACACGCGAGATCTACAAACCGATACGCCTTACAACACCTACACGCGCGACGGGTTGCCGCCAACGCCCATTGCATTACCAGGAGCCGCCGCCATTAAGGCGGTTATGCAGCCAGCGCCTACTGATTCGCTTTATTTTGTTGCGAGTCCACGTGCGGACGGACACCATATTTTCTCGCGCACGTTGGCCGAGCACACGGCAGCGGTGGCACTGTACGTCGCAAGCTTGAAAGCGATGCCGACGCCGTCTGTGACGCCAGCACCGACACCAGCGACAGCACCAGGCCCAGAGGCAGTGACTCCATGACCACGCGCGGTGTGTTTGTGACTTTTGAAGGGATCGAGGGCGTGGGTAAGTCTACGCAACTTTTGCGTTTAAGGGCGCGGCTTGAGCGCTTGGGACGCGAGGTGGTGACTACGCGCGAGCCGGGTGGCACCCCGCTGGCAGAGGCGATTCGCGGCTTGGTGCTAAACGCAGCTGGTGAGGCAGTACCGTCCTCTGCGGAGCTGCTGCTCATGTTTGCGGCGCGTGCTGTACACGTTGAGAACCTCGTTCGGCCGGCCCTAGCACGTGGCGCGTGGGTGCTGTGTGATCGATTTTATGATGCGACCTACGCCTACCAAGGGGGTGGCCGCGGCGTTGCACTGAGTACTATCGATCAGTTGGCGAGCTTGACGCTCGCTGGGTTAAGGCCCAATTTAACGTTCTTGTTGGATGCACCTGTCACAACGGCGCTAGCCCGTGCCAGAAGCCGTGGTGCTCACACCGATCGCTTTGAAAGTGAGCACGAGCTATTTTTTGAGCGCGTCCAAGCAATGTACCATCAGCGGCTCCAGCAGGAGCCAGGGCGCATTCAGTTGCTTGATGCCACCCTTGCGCCGGATGTGGTTGAGAGCTTGGTATGGGAGCGTATCGAGGGATTGATGAATGCTGAGAAAGGCGCAGCGCGATCATGAGCATAGAATCGCCCCCTATGCCGCGTGATTTTTTGGCACCGTGGCTGACGGTCGCGCGACAGTATGTGGCGCGGGCGATGCGGGATGACAAGCTGACACATGCTTTTTTGATTCAAGGTCAGACGGGTTTGGGTCAGCGCGTGTTGGCAGAAAGTATTGGGCAGCTCGTGCTGTGTGAAGGCCTGGGTGTGGATGACAGTCACGCATGTGGTAGTTGCGCGTCATGCGTACTTTACTTAAGTGGCGGCCACCCTGATGTGCATCGCGTGGGTCTGGTTGAGGAGAAAAAACAAATCGCGGTTGACGATGTACGGAAGCTCAGCGCAGAGCTACAGATGAAAAGCTATCGCGGTGGTGCCAAGGTTGGCATCATTGATCCGGCGGATGCCATGAATCTAAATGGTATGAATGCGCTGCTCAAGACTCTCGAGGAGCCGAGTCGTCACACGCTACTGATACTCACCTGTGCTCGGCTTGATCGCTTTCCAGCGACGATCGCCAGTCGCTGCCAGCGCATTAAACTACGCGTGCCGACGCGGCAGGTCGCGCGGAGCTGGCTGAGCGCTCTGGATCCTAACGTGGCGTGGGATAGTTTGCTGGACTTAAGCTCGGGCGCCCCGTTTGCAGCGCGCGAGTTGGCCGCGGCGGGCGCACTTGAGATTGATGCTCAAATGGCAACGGTCCCAGAGCTTCTGGCTCGCCCCAATGCGGATTTGGTTGAGTTGGCTGAAAGGTGTCAGGGGTCGTTCCCGGCGGAGCGGTTTCGGTGGCTCGAGCTGTGGGTGTCGGATCGTATCCGCAAGCTGTTCGTGACCCCCTCTGCCGGCTCTGGTACTAACTCACCGGTACTTAGCGCGGCGCGCCGGCGACACCTTCAGGGTCTATACTCCGTCTTGGATATGCTCAAGGTCAGTCAGGGGGCGTTGCGCGGTTCTGCCAACGTGACTTTACTGTGGGAGCAGGTGCTCGGCAGTTTGTCGCGCGAGTTGTTACGGGCGCGCCCGGTCCGCGGGCGCTGAGACGATTTAGGAGCGTGTCGATGTCAGTCAATATGAAAAAGCCCGGGTTGCTGACGTTGACCATTAAGGATAAGAGTGCGCTGTATCTTGCGTATATGCCGTTTGTGGCGAATGGTGGTTTATTCGTGCCGACAACTAGCAACTATGCGCTGGGCGACGAAGTGTTCATGCTGCTGAACCTCATGGGGGATGCCGATAAGATTCCTGTTGCCGGCAAGGTGATCTGGATCACGCCGAAGGGGATAACGGGACGCCGCGTGCCAGGCATAGGTGTCCAATTTTCGACGCAAGATCAAGGTGAGACACAGCGGAAGATCGAGACATATCTTGCTGGTGCAGTGACTGGTGAGAAGATGACTCATACGATGTGATGTGAGAGGGCGCTCAAGAGGCGCACGCGCTGTTGCATGATGAAACAGCGTTACTGCGCCTCTGAAGGACCTCATCTGAAGTTGGTGACTTTTGTGCCACGTGTTGCGATGTGAAGCCGCGAATGGTTTAAATAAAAGGGCTTAGAGCGTCTTAGGACAGATATGAACGGTATGGCGGGTCACATGACGGCGAATGGCGGCGGTGATAGTGCGCCGTTGGCCTTTACGCCGGAGATAGAAGCCGAGACTGCTCCAGTTTGGGAGCGCTTGCGGGCGCGTATGCCCGCAGTCGAGTGGCCCATACACGCGCCTTTGATTGCAGCAATCAATCGCTTGAAGCGCGCTAAGCATGCTGTGATTCTTGGTCATAACTATATGACTCCTGAGATCTTCCACGGCGTAGCAGATTTTGTCGGGGACAGTCTTAGCCTCGCTCGTGAGGCGGCCCGTACAGATGCACGGATAATTGTGCAGGCTGGTGTGCTGTTCATGGCCGAGACATCGAAGGTGTTGAGCCCTGATAAGACGGTGCTCATCCCTGATTTGCAGGCAGGCTGTAGTCTTGCCACATCGATCACGGCTGCCGATGTGCGCCTAATTCGGAGTCGCTACCCAGACTTGCCGGTGGTGACTTATGTGAATACGACTGCTGATGTCAAAGCCGAGACAGACATCTGTTGCACCTCTGGTAATGCCGTACAAGTCGTCGAGCATATTGCTCGCGAATGGGGCGTCAATCGCGTGGTGTTGTTACCGGATGAGTTTCTGGCACGCAATGTCGCGCGTCAGACGTCTGTACAGATTGTTGCATGGGCAGGTCGTTGCGAAGTGCATGAGCGCTTCACTGGGCGCGAGATTGACGAATTGCGTGTGATGTATCCGCACGCGCAGGTTCTCGCCCACCCTGAGTGTCCACCCGATGTCCTCGCCGCCAGTGATTTTGCGGGTTCCACCGCCGCAATGACCGACTATGTGACGCGACTTAAGCCGCGGCAGGTGGTGCTCGTTACGGAGTGCGCGATGGCCGACAATGTGGCAGCCGAGTCGCCGGAGACTGAGTTTTTACGTCCCTGCAATCTATGCCCCCACATGAAGCGGATTACCTTGGCCAATATCTACGACGCACTACGGCATGATCGCTACTGCGTTGAGGTCGCCTCTTCAGTAGCAAGTCGAGCGAGGCTTGCCGTGCAGCGGATGATTGATCTGCCGCCGCCGCCGGCACCGGCGCGATACGATTTAGTGAAGGCGCGCTATCATGTCAACGTTGAACTCATCTGAGGCGTAGTAGGCGAGGTCACGCTGCTGCTTGGAGATCGATTCGTGGTTGAAAACGTGAAGCATCTGCAGTTTGATGGCGTGCTGGTACTTGGGGCCGGTCTCGCGGGCCTGTCTGCAGCGCTCGCTGCGGCCACCCGTCAGGTAATGGTGATCTCGACCGATGTTCTCGGCGCGCAGTGCTCTTCGGCTTGGGCGCAAGGTGGGGTTGCCGTTGCGTTGGGCGTGGACGATACGCCGCGATTGCACGCAGCAGATACGGTTGCGGCAGGTGCTGGCCTTGTGGTCCCAGGTCGCGCGGACCTTTTGACCCGCGAGGGGCCTGCGGCCGTTGCAAACTTGATACGACTCGGCGCGCCGTTTGATCGAGATGGTGCAGGGCAGCTGCTGCAGAGTCTGGAAGCTGCGCACAGTCGTGCGCGAGTGGCCCGGGTGCGCGGCGACCAAACCGGTGCTGCCATCATGCACGCGCTCGGGACCGCGCTGCGCGCAACGCCGACCGTGACCGTGTGGGATTGCGCGCGGGCACGGCGTTTGCTGCAAGATGAGCAAGGCCGCGTCATCGGCGCTTTGATAGAGCGTCACGGGCAACTCACCGCAGTGACGGCTGATGCGGTTCTGCTGGCGACCGGTGGTATAGGCGGCTTGTACGCTGCTACCACGAACCCGGCTGCTGTCCGGGGCGAGGGGCTCGGGCTTGCGGCGCAAGCCGGTGCTGTCATTGTCGATGCGGAGTTCGTGCAGTTTCATCCGACCGCGATGGATTTTAAGGTGGATCCCGCACCCTTGGTGACTGAAGCGCTGAGGGGTGAGGGCGCGACGCTGATCGACGCCAGCGGACACCGATTTTTAGTGGCAGCGGATGCACGGGCTGAGCTTGCGCCGCGCGACGTTGTTGCGCGTGCCATACACCGTCAGTTGCTCACAGGCGGTGGTGCATTTCTTGATGCGCGCAGCGCGATCGGTGCGCGTTTTCCGGATGCGTTTCCCAGTGTGTTTCAGGCGTGTATGGCCCACGGGCTTGATCCGCGCATACAACCCATTCCGGTGACACCGGCAGCGCATTATCACATGGGTGGTGTCGAAACAGATATCGACGGGCGCACCAGCTTGGAGGGCCTCTATGCGGCTGGGGAGTGCGCCTACTCGGGCGTCCATGGCGCGAACCGCTTGGCATCTAACTCGTTGCTTGAGGCCGCCGTTTTCGGCGCCCGCGCGGGCAGAGGCGCTGCCGCCGGACCGGCCGGCGGTTCCCGTGGTGCGGCAGTGCCCGCGGTGGCGGCTCCTGACCTGCCCGAGGCTGCCTTGCAGCGACTGCGGGAGGCCATGACGCGCCACGCGGGGCTTGAGCGCAGTGCGATAGGCCTCGCTAGTTTGCTGACCCTGGTTGGGGAGCTGTCACACCTCCACGGCGAGCCGCCGACGCTCACCAGTGCGCGTCTCGTCGTGGAAGGAGCGCTGGCCCGGCGCGAGAGCCGCGGCGCCCACTACCGCAGTGACTTCCCCCAGACGGCGCCGGTGGCCTTGCACGGTCGCGTGACCTTTGACGCCTCAGCGCTGACCGATGCAGCCGCTTAAAATGGCCGTGGACGCGCTGCCTGACTTAGTGATTCGGCCAGATATCGAGCGTGCACTGCGCGAAGATCTGGGGCGGGCAGGTGATCTGACCGCCGCCCTCATTCCGGAGGGTGCGCGTTTAGAGTTACAGTTCGTGACGCGGTCAGATGGCAAAATCGCAGGTTTACGCTGCGCTGAACTCGCCATCACATTGCTCGATGCATCGGCACGAATCAACAGGCTCGTGACGGACGGGGCCGATGTGCGTGCCGGTGCGGTACTCGCGCATGTCGAGGCGAATGCCCGTTTGTTGTTAAGCGCAGAGCGCACAGCCCTTAATTTTCTTGGCCGACTGTCTGGAATCGCGACGCTGACAAGCTGCTATGTGACGGCCGTTGCCGGAACTCGGGCTGCGATCGTGGACACACGTAAAACAACCCCTGGATTGCGGGCACTTGAAAAATTCGCAGTGCGCTGCGGCGGCGGCATGAACCACCGATTTGGACTTGATGATGCTATTTTGATCAAGGACAACCATATTGCCGCTTGTGGCGGTGTGAGTGCAGCGCTGACGCGCGCGCGCGAGGTGGCGGGTCACTTGGTGCCGATTGAGGTTGAAGTGGATACGCTCGCTCAGTTTGATGAAGCACTGTCTTTTGCGCCAAGCGTGATCATGCTGGATAACTTCAATATTGCAGACCTGCGTGTTGCCGTAGTGCGCAATGCCGGTCGGGTGCGTTTGGAAGCCTCGGGTGGCGTCAACTTAACCACCGTAAACGCCATCGCCGAGACGGGCGTCGATGCAATCAGCGTGGGAGCTCTAACCCACTCAGCGCCGGTACTCGACATCGGGCTTGATGCCTGTTGAGCTGTAGGGCTTAGCGCGTCTGGTAGATCTCAAGTGAGCTTAAGCCACCAGTGAGCACCGATGATTTAAAGCCCCGTTCTGCGAGGATATAGGCAGCAGCTGAGCTGCGTCGACTTGTATCGCATACGGCGATGTAGTGTGTGTCCGCATCAAGCTGTGCGAGCTTTAAGCGCAAAAAATACAGCGGTATGTTTAATGCATCTGGTAGGTGACCCGCGTCGAACTCAGACGGTAACCGCACATCGATCCACTGAGCCTTTGTCGTGCCTAGCTTTGCGCGCGCGGCATCGTAACCGATCCAATCGAGTAGCGGCTCGATCAGTAGATCACGAAAGTCCGCTTTACCAAGACGCATCAGTGAGCCGTGGCTGTTCATGGTCACGGTGGCACTTCGTGTGGCATCAGAGATCAGCGCCTCTTCTCCAAATGTCTCACCAGGTCCGAGTTCGGCCAAGCGCACTCCGGTCTCACTCAGTGGGGTCTCGCGGGTCACAATGGCACGGCCCGACGACACCACATAGAAATAATCGCCCTCATCACCTTGCTTAATAACCACATCACCAGCGCTGACGTTAACGCGAGTCATCCGTGTAAATACTGACTGCAAATTTGAGGCTGGTATACGATAAAACGCGCGCGTTTGCAGTAATGCGGTCATCCAGTCGGTGGTGGGCAACGGACTATCCGGATTTAGCTCGCTAACCTCGTACTTGCCGGTCTGATCCCAAGTTAGCAACACATCAAGAAGATCGCTGTCGATGATTAGGTAGGTGATTTCAGTCGCAGCCCGCGCGGTGAAGCGGCGTGGTTGGGCAGGGGCGAGCGGGTTTTTTGCCTCAATGGTGTCGGCGGTCACACGGTAAGTCGCGTTGTCGTCATCGATGATATCGACGGCGCCGCTTTCCAGATAGAAGGTCTTCTTGTCCAGATCGCCTGGCTTGAACAAGGTGGTGCCGCTGGGGGCTCGGACCCGTACCGTCTTGGCAGCCAAGGCCGTCACGCTGTCGCGTTTGAGGGACTCAAGCGGCGCAAAGCTGCGCAGGCGGTTTGGATCAATGGGCTCGCTGGGCATGGGTCAAATGTGCTCGAAAAAATAGCGACTCAAGGTAATCCCTATAGGGCCAGTCATCCCGCACGCAGGTGGCGGGCGCCAATAGTGTCATGCGCGAGGCCGAGTGCCAACTGGCATGGTCACAAAAAAGGACTCAGGCCGGCGTCGTGATCCGCAGGTCGCAGATCAATGGCAGATGGTCTGAGTAGCGCACCTGAGGCACTTGGAAGTCGGTGACCTCGATACCCGCGCCATACAAGATAAAATCGAGCTCTCGGCGCGGGTTATGGCTTGGGTAGGTCGGTAGATGGCTGATATTCGCACTACGTAGCCCGGCGGCCTGCATGAATAGATAAATTTCATCTTCGCCAAAGAAGGTATTGAAGTCCCCCGCGATGATTGCGGGTTTCGTGGTTTGGCTGACAAGCTCATGCAGCGTGCGTAACTGCGCATGCCGGTCACGGAATTTCAAAGACAGATGGACTAAAAACACCACGCAGTCGTCAAGTTCCAGCTCGATGATCAGCCGCTTCATCCCCGTATCAAAATAGTGAAAGCGCTGTCCGCGTAAACGCGGACTTGCCAAAAACGCGTTGCACTGCTTGCGCACAATGGGGACATAAGAGGACAACGATTCAACGCCGTACTTACACTCGAAGATTGAATAGTGGCCAAGACTCTGCGCGATGAACTCTGCCTGGTTGAGCATGCCGGTGCGTATTGAGCCGGTATCTACCTCAACGAGTCCCACCACATCAGGATCAGCCCCTCTGATAAACTCGGTTATGGACTCGAGGACGGGACGGTTGCTACGCAGATACCCAGCCCCGGGGAGCGGTAGGTGAAAGGCAGCGCCCGTGCCAGTGGCATAGCGTATGTTGTAAATAAGTAGTCGCATTCGGCGCGTGTAGCTGCTGCAATGTAGAGCTGGATTCTAGCGTGTTTCCGCGTATTGGCGCTGAGATATCGTCATACAAAAAAAGGTCGCCCTGTGTTTTCAAATAATCCAATCAGTGTGTTTGTGAGTCACCTGTGGTTGGTTGATGACGACTACCTACGCGTGTTTGAGTATCTTGGTAGCGCGCGCAATTTTTTTTACAAAAATACAGCAGATCCGGAAGTGCGCGTGGCTCACACGGTGGAGGCACAACGCGAGCAGTTGCGTACTCAAATCAGTGCAGCAGAAGTTGTTTTAATGCTGAGTGCCCACCATGCGAAATCCGCTGCGCTTACTGAGTTTCAAGCGAACTTTGCAAAATCGGCAAAAAAGCCGTTAGTGCTTCTTAAGAACTTTGGGCTAGAAATTTCACCACCAGCGAGCTTACAGGCGATCGCGGATGAAGTGGTTGACTGGAATGAGCGCAGCTTGGCCGACGCGTTGCGTCGGCATGCTCGCCATGAGGACACCTCGCGCTGGGATTCTATCGACTACACGCCGCCTTGATCTGCGCAGCTGTTTGAATTGAACTTAATGGCTGCGATCGTAACGCAACGTTGCTTGGCGCGGGCTGTGGATATCGATAGTGGTGCTCTGTACCGCCGCATCGGGTTCCGTGGGGACTGCCTCTACGCGCAAGCAATGACCGTATAAGTCCACAATGCGCGCAGCGCAGGCATCCGCCTCGGCGTTGGACATTTTGCGGATGGTCGCGTGGATTGCCGTCTCGCCACGCAGTGGCATCACGGTCGTGAGCGATTGCAACAATGCGGCAAATAGCCCTTGCGCAGCCACCGGCAGATCGGCCTCCGAAATCGTACTGAGGTATTTCGTGACGCAGTTGGCGAGGCGAGTCTTACCGGGGTCAGATTTGGTCAGTTCGAGTACCGCCGCGTGCAGGACTGGTCGCGCTGTCATTTAATTTTCCAAAAGTCGTTATAAAAACAATCACTTACGGTATTTTTCTACTTACTAACTTCAAATAAATCACTTGAAGGAGTAGGAATATATTATCTGCAGTCACGAACAGAACTATAACCAGCACAGATCAAAAAGCAAGCAACGCGGTCGCAGAATCCCAGGAAATGTGTCCGGCCTCATTGCATACGCCGGACGCGGACCCCATCTTGTTATGAGAGCAATGGTCTCGGAGGTGGATCTGGAGCCCCCGAGCAGTTACTGAGGAGTTACCGAGGAGTTAGCAATGAGTCGTGCATTCGTCAAAGAGAACGACGACGGTATTGACCGCGATCTGCCGGAGCGGCCCCTGAGCCCACACCGAAACCTCGTGACGAGTTCAGGTCTTGCCGCGATCGAGCAGACCCTGCGCGCGCTTGAAATCGATCTTACAGCCGCCCGTGCGAGCGAGGACGCTGCAGAAGTTGCTCGGCTCCTGCGGGACGTACGCTACTGGCGCCAGCGGCGTCATACGGCAGAACTTGTGCCTATACGGGCCGAAAAAGACCATCGCGTTCGCTTTGGTTCCACGCTATCGGTGCGACTGTCCGGTGGTGACACTCGCCGGTTTCGGATTGTGGGCGAGGATGAGGCGGACCCTGCCCTTGGTCTGATTAGCTATATCGCGCCGGTTGCCAAGGCGATGTTGGGAGCCGAAATTGGCGACGTGGTTGGAACGGGGGCAGGGGACGGCGAGGTGCTCGACATCAGTTGACTGTCGCCTGCCCGGCGCCGATTTAGCGGCGGCCACCACGCCGCGGCACTGCGATTGGTGCGATCACATCGGCACTAGGCGCCGCAGGACGCCAAGCTCGAGTTCGGCGTCTTAATTCAACAGTGTGGACTCACTTGAACATCGATTGGTTGTGCACAGACCGCGAGCCTGGCACTTGGATAGAGTCTTTCTGGTGTCTGGTTGGGGTTGGGTGCACCCCGGAGCTCGACTCATTTGGCGCATAATGTATATTATGTTAAATAACGTGCTAGATATGGGATGGGCGGCTAGACGAACCGCTCGCCTGTGATGTCTTGGTGTTAGCGCCCCCCGCGTGCCCGATAGCCTGAGCCGACCCTGTACGCAATGAGCGACAAAGCAGCCGTAATGGCAACACACAACAGCCCGAGTTGACCTAAGCTTGCGCCACACGCTTTTAGGCCATCGTGTATCCAGCCGGAGGTGGCATCGCTGCCTCGATAGATCACCGTATCGATCAGGTTTTTGGTTTTGTATTTCGCTTCCGGATCAAGCACGGTGTACAGCATGTCGCGGCTCGGTTTGGCAACGCCAAATTCGAGGACGCGAAGCCCGATGTTGATGAACACCAGCACGCCGATGACTGGAGCCACGGCGAGCGCCACAAAGCCTAGACTCGAGGCCACGACGGAGCCCGTCAGAGTGGTTCGGACTCCAAAGTTGCGCGTCAATACACCCACGACCACGAACTGCACCAATAAACTCAAACCGTTCACCCAAAGATCGCGCGTCGCAAAAAATGCGGTTCGCGCTGTGGACGTGGTGTAGATAGCGCTCGCAAAGCGCGCGAGTTCGATGTAGACAATCATACCGAGTAACGACCCGAACACGGTCATTGCTGCGATTCCAAGTAAATACCGCGATCGAGCCAAGCGTTTGATGCCTGCGAAGATCTCGCCGCCGACGGGCTCGCTTAAGATACCGATGCCATCGCTTGTTGGACGACGTTCACGTACCAGCAGCATGATCGGTACGATGGTTAAGCTCAAGAGTGCTGCGGCCCCGAAGGCCACACCGGCAATTCCATAATTGGGTAAGAGCGCGTGCGTTAGTAGCGGACCGCATAATCCACCGAAGCTTCCCCCCGCGGCAATCACTCCGAAGACGCGTCGACCCTCCTCCTCCCGCCAAATATCCGCCATGAAACTCCAAAATACCGACACGACGAACAAGTTAAAAACAGTCGTCCACACATAAAACGCACGTCCCGCCCACACCGCAGCTGGTTCGGTTAAAAAAATGGTGCCGAAGGCCGCGAGGTGCAGGCTAAAAAATCCGTACGTCAGTGGCAGGAGCCAGGCGCGCGACACGCGCGAGACCAATGCGCCAAAGACGGGCACAACCGCCAACATCACAAAAAACACCATCGACGATAAGTATTTGATGGTCGCCGGTCCGCTGCCAGCGGCCAGCGCGTCGCGCAGTGGCCGCACCATGTAGTAACTTGCGAGCAGCAATGCGAAGTAACTAAACGACAGTGCGAGGCGTCGGAAGTGTGCCGAGCGAGTCTCCGGCATTAAAGTGTGTTGCTCGGTCATGCGCTAACGCACGACCGAGCTGATTGACACTTGAGCGACGTCAGTATGTGCAGGATCGATAGCGATCTCGCCACTAAGATCACCTTTTGCAGCAACGGGCTCCCCTGACAGTGAGTAGCGAGCAACGATCACCAAGTGCGTGGCGCTTGCAACCGTGCGGTTCGGGAGCATCGCATCTTTGCTGCTTAATTCAACATCGAGCGGCAAGGTCGGTGTATCGAAGCGCTTGACCGCAAGCGGCGGGCCAGGTTGTGCGGGATCGCGTGCAAGAACAAACAGCGTGTTGTGTGCCGGGACCTTGTTGGCGATAAGCGGATCGATCGTCACGCGTACATGAATGGTGCGCTCAGCCGTTTGCGGTGTCGCGACTGGACGGTCTGCCTGGGGGTCAGGCGCGCTTGAGGGGCCGCCCGCCGTCGCCGCAAGTAATGCAGCAATGCGGGGATTCACGGGACGATTACCGGCATTTGCGAGTGCCGTTAGGCGTTCGGCAACAATGACTTTAATATTTTGGGGCAAAGCTTGTTGTAACAAGGTCATCCAACGCGACTCGGCGAGCTCGCTTTGGCCGTTGATCGACGCCGCGAGTCCCCCAAACCACAATGCTTTGGGATTACTAGGGTCCAATGCTAACGCTGTCTCGAATAACTCCCCTGCCTTGCCCTTGAGTGTAGTTGGGTCACTTAACGCGAGCGTCTCCGCATAACCGAGTAGTGCCTCCAGATCCTGACCTTTGGTTGCCCGATACGCCTCGCCATAGGCGTGCGCTGCTGCGTTGTAGTCTTTCAAGACGTACTTTGAGCGACCAAGTAACAACCAGCCATCGGCATCGTCCGGATGCGTTTTTAAGCGTGCTTCAAGTTGCGCCATCATTTGGCTGACATCCGGCGTGTCATCTGCCGCAGCAGCGCGCAGCTTAGGGTCCCATTCCCAGCTTGAAAAGTGGGTGTACAGCAAGGCGGCCACAAGTGGTAATAAAAGTGCGGTCACACCGAGCGCGATCCGACTCGCCGCGCGCTCTACGCTCGCATAGCGCAGTAGGTTGCGCCCGATGGCGGCAACTAAAACGAGCGTGAGTATCGCTGCGCTAAAGACGAAGCCAAGCATCATGACCGTGAGCCTGGTTCGCGAAAATCAGGGCTGAGCGCCATACGCGAGCGACGCACAATGTTGCGTACGGCCACTCCCACGGTCATTAGCACCAACAGAATTGGTGCTGCCCATAACAGGTAGGTGCGCGCCGTGAGGGGCGGGTCATACAGCACAAAGTCACCATAGCGATCTGTCATGAAATGACGAATCGCCTGGTCCGTGTCGCCGTGCTCAATCATCTCACGGACGATGCGCCGAAGGTCCCCGGCAAGGGGCGCGTTTGAATCGGCCACTGACTGATTTTGGCAAACGAGGCAGCGCAGCTCTTGCGTTAGGTGCTCGTAGCGCGCTTGTTGATTGGTGTCGGTGAAAGCGGCTTCGGTGTCGATCGCAAAGCATCCTACCGAGACGAGCAAGGCGCATGCGAGCGTCAGTCGCTGTAGCAAGCCTGTGCTCATCGGCTGGCGCCATTTGTGATTTTTGGTGCGAAAGTGCTGCGCCAAACAGTATCTGACATGACGCCCACGTGTTTGGCGAGGATGATGCCATCGGCACTGATCAGAAATGTCTCCGGTGCCCCATACACCCCAAAATCAATAGCCACCCTACCCGCGTCATCGGCAACCACGACGCTGTAGGGGTTACCCAGTTCCGTGAGCATTGCCCGAGCGCTGGCATGGTCGTCCTTCCAAGCCATACCGATCAGGGGCACACCCGCCACGCGAGCGAGCGCAATTAAAGTGGAGTGCTCCTCTTTGCAGCCTTCGCACCAACTGCCCCAGACGTTTAATAGGTAACTCTGTCCGCGCCAGACATTCGAGTCAATCAGATCGCTCGGCTCCAACAGTGAGGGCAAGGCAAAATGCGGCGCCGCTTTACCGATGAGCGGTGACGGGATTTCGCGCACATCCAGCGTACCCCGCCCGATCTTGGTTAAGGTGAAATAAAAAATCCCACCGAGTCCCAAAAAAAGCAGCGCAGGAATTGAGTAACGCCACTTCATCTACGCTCCCTTCGCGACACTGCGATAGCGCCGATCCATAACAGCGATCAGGCCGCCTAGGGCCATGATCAGCGCGCCGAGCCATATAAATCGCACGAGCGGCTTATATTGGATGCGCATACTCCATTTTCCGGCGCCTAGATCCTCGCCAAGTGCCACAAACAAATCCCGGCTCCAGCCGACACTGATGCCGGCTTGTGTCATCGGCTGATGCTGAGCACGAAAGGTCCGCTTTTGTGTCGTTAACTCATCCACAAGCATATCGTGTTTGCGAATCACCACGCGTCCTTCAATAGCGTCATAGTTTGGGCCCGCCACGGGGCGTGCGCCCATGTATTCAAAACTGTAGTCCGCAATCTGTGCTTTCTCACCGGGAGCTAGGCTCAAATCCTTTTCCACCTTGTAGGCCGATACGCCCGTCACGCCGATTACCAAGACGCCGACCCCAGCATGGGCAAGGGCCATGCCGAATGCAGCGCGTGTCAGATGTTGCTTCGTGAGCAGCCGATGCAGTACGAACCACGTCGAGGAGCCGATCACGAAAAAGCCTGCTGTGAACCCCACAATGGTAAGTAGTTGCGCACTGTCATAACACCCGAGCGCCACGAAGGCTGCTACAAGAGCCGCGCCTCCCGCAATACCAATGAGCGCATTGCGCTTTGAGCTCAGCATGGCTCGCGTCCACCCGGCATGCATCCCGACTCCCAGTAGTGCGATGAGAGGTAGTGTTGGTATCAGGAAGACCAAATTGAAGTACGGGGGTCCTACTGAGATCTTGCCTAAGTTAAATGCATCCATAAACAATGGCCACAATGTGCCAGTCAGGATTAATGCGGCCGCTGCGACTAAAAGCGCGTTATTTAACAGCAAGAACGACTCACGCGACACCAGTGCGAAACCTGTATTCGTTTTTAATGCGCTTGCTCTGACTGCGTAGAGCACTAGTGATCCCACAATAAAAAACAAAAGCAGCCCCAGAATAAATAGCCCTCTTGATGGATCAGAGGCAAACGCATGCACCGATACCAAGACTCCAGAGCGCACAAGAAAGGTACCGAGCAAACTTAGCGAGAACGCGAAGATCGCCAGCAGTAGCGTCCAACTTTTGAACAATCCCTTCGCCTCGGTCACGGCGAGTGAATGAATGAGCGCGGTGGCAGTGAGCCACGGCATGAAAGACGCGTTTTCAACTGGGTCCCAAAACCACCACCCTCCCCAACCGAGTTCGTAGTAAGCCCACCAGCTACCAAGGGCAATGCCGATGGTTAGGAACAGCCAGGCCATGACCGTCCACGGACGCGTCCAGCGCGCCCACGCCGCGTCCATTTGCCCTGACAACATGGCGGCGACCGCAAACGCGAAGGCGACTGCAGTTCCAACATAACCCATATAGAGTATCGGTGGATGCGCGGCGAGCGCCGGATCTTGTAGGATGGGATTGAGGTCCGCCCCATCGAGTGCCGCGGGTATCAGGCGCAAAAACGGGCTTGAGGTCGCAATGGTGAAGCTTAAAAAGCCAGCCGCAATCAAGCCGAGGACTCCCAACACGCGCGCGCGAAACGCCGCGGGTAGCGTGCTCGAGCACAGAGCCACTGCCAGTGCCCACGAGGCCAAGATCAAAATCCACAAGAGTAATGAGCCTTCGTGTGCACCCCACACAGCTGCCACTCGATACAGTAGTGGCAGTGCTAGATTCGAATTATTGGCAACGTAAGCCACTGAGAAATCATGACTGACAAAGGCGTAAGTGATGCAGCAGAAGCTTGCGGCCATGCATACCCAGACACCCATGGCAGTTGGCGTGAGTGCTTCCATCCAGGAGCGATGTTGCAGGTGCGCACCGCCAAGTCCGAACACAGATTGAGCAAGAGCCAGCACGAACGCGAGTATGAGGGCGTATTCGCCTAACTCGGGAATCACGTACCTGCTCCAAGACTTGCAACTGGAGGTTTGAGCGACTTGGCTACCTCGGGCGGCATGTACTTCTCGTCGTGTTTTGCAAGCACCTCATCTGCCATAAACAGGCCGTCCTTGAGGTGGCCGTGCGCAATAACACCTTGGCCTTCTCTGAATAAATCGGGTAGCAACCCACTGTAACTGACCGTAACGCTGTGCTGGAAGTCTGTCACGACGAAGTGCACTTCCAAGCTCCCCGGCTCACGTAGCACGCTGCCTTTGGTGACCATGCCGCCTACCCGAAAGGTCTTGTGCAGCGGAGCGACTCCCGCGGCGACCTGACTGGGGTCATAAAAATAGAGCATGTTATTGTTGAACGCCTTGAGGGCAATGGTGGCAGACGCGGCGACGCCAGCGACAATCGCAATTAATGCATACAGCCGTTTGCGGCGCGGGGTCATCAGGGCTGCTCGGCTGCTTGTGACTCAGCCGACGCGACTAGCCGTTGGCGGGCCCGCTTAATCGCTCGTGTATGCGACTGTCTCGCAGACACAATATTCCACAGATAGACGCCTGCAGTCAGTCCGTAGGCTGTCCAGACGTACGCGGCGTAGCCGCCCATCTGAATAAAATGAATGAATGGTGCTAACGACATAGTGTGGCTGTAGTTTACTCGTTCCGCGACAGCCAGTTGGGGCTACGCTCTCGGTTTAAGACCTCTGCTTGTAAGCGTACACACACAAGTGCCCCATAGCAGCAGGTATACGCAAAAAAGCACAGTAGTAATGGCACGAGCATGGAAGGCGGCATCGACGGGCCGCCGGCGCGTAGCACCGTCGAGCCCTGATGCAAGGTTGACCACCAATACACCGAGTAATGAATGATAGGCACATTGACAAGACCAATCACCGCCAATACTGCACTCGCTCGATCTGCACGCGACAGCTCGTCAAACGAGTGTCGCAGAGCCATGTAACCCAGATAGAGGAAAAAAAGGACGAGCTGTGAGGTAAGGCGTGCATCCCATACCCACCAGGTACCCCACATCGGGCGTCCCCACAAGGAGCCGCTGACTAAACACACCAGCGCGAAGGACGCCCCGATGGGTGCGGTTGCTGCTGCAAACGCATGCGCCACCTTCATGCGCCAAACTAAACCGACCGCCGCGGCGAGTGCCATGGTCGCGTAGCACAGCAAGGACAGCCAAGCAGCTGGGGCATGCACATAAATAATTCGAAATGAGTCCCCTTGCTGGTAGTCGGCTGGCGCAGTGATCAAGCCACCGTACAATCCCAGGATGAGGATAAGCACGCCCGGGACGGCAAACCAGCGTGCGAGTCGACCGGCAATCCGATAGACGTGCGGCGGAGACGCCAGTTTATGAAACCAGACCCAAGTTGCCATTGCCACCTACTCCAAACTGATCCGCACTGCAGCGGCCGTCGCCACCGGCGCGAGCGTGAGCGCCAATACAAATAACGAAACCAGCAACCAAACTGCATTTGCAGCAGTTTCGGTATGCACCGCAAGGTCGGTAGCGCGCGCGCCGAAGATGATGACCGGAATCATCAGAGGAAGCACGAGCACTGATAAGAGTACGCTACCCTTTTGCGCTGCGAGTGTAAGAGCGGCCCCCGCCCCGCCAAGCAAGCTCATGACGCCGGTCCCGAGCCACAACGCCAACATTGAAGTCAGCTGTGCGTGGGCCGGCACTCCTAGCATCGCGCCGACGAGCGGTGACGCCATTACCAAGGGCCAGCCACTCACGCACCAGTGCGCCAATAATTTGCCGAGGAGCAGGAGTGATAACGGCTGACCGGTCAGCAACAACTGCTCCAAAGTGCCATCCTCGCGGTCCATCTTAAACAAGGACTCAAGACCCAGTAGCGACGAGAGTAGTGCGCCCACCCACACGACGCCTGGTGCAAGCGTTTGTAGCAACAGCGGCTCAGGCGCGAGTGCGAGCGGAAACAAAGCGCCGATAATCACAAAGAAAACCACAGGCTGCAGTAGCTGCCCCCAGCGCCGCCAAGCAAGACGCAGTTCGCGCGTGTAGACCAGCCAAACCGCGTGAGATGTGCGCGTCAGAGGCATTATGACAGCACCAGTTGGCGCAGTATGGTCGTCGGCAATGATAGCTCGGAATGGGCGGTGAGAATAACTAGCCCACCACGGGTGACATGAGTCCCGACGAGACGCGTGAGTTCATGCGAACTGCTTGCGTCAAGGTTGGCTAAGGGCTCATCCAATAGCCAGATCGGTGCATCCGCCAGCAACACGCGTGCAAAGGCTACTCGACGCCGCTGTCCCGCGGAAAGTGTGCGTATGGGACGATCCGCGAGCGCGTGCAGGTGCACACGCTCCAATGCGCTGACAATCGCCCTTGGGTTAACGTCTGTGCGCATGCCTGTCGCGTACGATAAATTCTCAACAACGGTTAAATCCGCTTTGAGGCCGTTGTCGTGACCGAGGTAAGCGAGCTGGCGTGTATAGCTGTCTCGGTCTTCGCTGATGACAGTACCGCGCCACAGAATGGAGCCACTGTCTGGCCACAGAAACCCCGCCAGCGTACGTAACAGGCTCGTCTTGCCACAGCCGTTGGCTCCTGCAACGTGCAAACACTCGCCCGCATAGGCCGCGACGCTCAGACCTTTTAACACGTGTGATTCACCCCGCCAGAGGTGCAGCGCGCGTGTTTCAAGTGTCGGCTGGGTCGCCTGCTCCACTGTTCTGTTCCCCTCATTTTTGCGTTAATCGATTGTATCAGCCCACGGTCAGCCGTGCCGGACCGAGGTGGACTGCATGTCGGCATTCAGGGGGGCGTGGATCTACTGTTTGGCTGACTCAAACTAGTGGGGCTGGTAGAAAAGCGTAGAGCTACAATAGAGGCCTACAGAGGAACTTCCAATGCGTACAGCCGTTGTGACCGGAGCCGCCCAGGGTGTGGGATTAGCAACCGCTAAAGTACTGGCGCGAGCGGGATATCAAGTGATTCTTACTGACCGGCAGCCGCTTGCTGCCATTGCCGTGAGCTTTGCTGCTGAAGGTCTAATCGCGCATCACATCGAGGGAGATGTTTCGCAGGAGTCTTTTGTTGGTGCACTTGCGGGATTTGTGGCGGACCGCGCCGCGGCAGCAGATGTCCTTGTCAACAACGCTGGCGTTAGTCTGATCTGCAAAGCCGAGGACACGACTACTGAGCAGTGGACTCGGGTCATGAATATTAATCTGCTTGGGCCGTTCTTACTTTGCAAGTATTTAGGTGCCGCCATGCTGACGCGGCGCAGCGGCAGCATCGTGAATGTCGCCTCGGTCGCCGGGCTCGGTGGGGTGAGTCATCGCAGTGCGTATAATGCATCAAAGCATGGGCTCATCGGGCTGACCCGTACACTGGCTGGCGAATGGGGTGGCCGCGGTGTGCGTGTGAACGCTGTGTGCCCCGGGTGGATCAAAACGGAAATGGACATCGCAGATCAAGGCTCTGGCGCCTATACGGATGATGACATCACGAATCGGATACCGATGGCACGCTTTGCGCGCCCCGAGGATGTGGCATTGGCGATTGCGTATTTGGCGGATCCCGAAAAGAGTGGCTTCGTGAATGGCGTGTCGTTACCGGTTGATGGTGGCTGGACAGCCGACGTCAGTTGGGACTCGTTGCGTTTACAAAACCGCGACTGAGACCATCAGACGCACTCTTGTTGGTGCGCACGGAGGGACTCGAACCCTCACACCTTTCGGCTGCGGATTTTAAGTCCGCTACGTCTACCAATTCCGTCACGCGCGCAGCCCTTAATTCTAACATGCGCGCGCGCATGTCTTGAGCAGGGTTTATCCCAACGCACTGTCGGCAGGTGGTGGCGCCAGTTGAAAAAATATGGGCAAGGCCAAGCGCCTTTGTAATCGGTCGCTGTAGCCAGCAGCTCGCTTCCCGGCTGTCAGTGTGCTCGGCGCGGCGTTGCGGGCCAGCCCCATGCACTACACGTATCTTAAACAATATATATCAACAAGTTAAATCAATTATATACTATTTTTTCGAGGAACCTTTAATTGCAACTGTCGCGTCAATCGTCCTGTCCTATCGTGATCGAAGGCGCGACGTTGGAGCCTTTATGCTTTCTGTACGTTAGTGCTTGCCAGCCTTATAGGAAAACTTTTGCCCAGACAAAGTCGCCTCGTACATGAGTCCACCTTTAGCGATGCTAAAAACGACCATACCGTCGTAATACTCCCCCGCCGTCAAAGCATCTTTCTTACCGCCACTGGCAGCCGCGCTCACACCCGTTGTACCACCAGACGCGGATGCCGCTGCTGTGATCGCAACAGCGCCGACATTCGCGCCAAACTCAAAATTCCCAGAGGTAAATCGTTCCAGCGCAGCTTTGTTCTCAAAAAAGATGATCTGACTGTAGGACTGCCCGCCCCACTGTAACCCTAGGCTCAGTTGGCTCATCGACACCGTGCCGATTTCTTGGCCATGTGCATACACACGACCCTTACCGTAGGCACCTCCGATTCCGATGCCCGCTTTGCCGATCGTTGGGAACACTGCATAGCCGTAACTGGTGTGGAAAAAGCGACTGCTCTGCTGCGCCTGCTTAAATAGATCCATGGTCGACGTATAGGAGTCCGCATAGGCAACATTCATAAGGCTGAGCGGCAACATCAAGCACCAAGCCAGTAAACGGTTACGCATTGTTCCTCCTCAAAAAATCATGAAACAATCAAGACAAGTAAGCGCTAATTTATTCAGCGATTGCACTGGGCGCGAGCACTGCTAGACGCACTCACTGAGCCTCGCATAAAGTCACGAACAAGTGCAACGTGACTTACCACTATGAGCTGTTGATGCCTGCGCTCAGCGATGCCCTTCTCAGGAGAAAACGGGACGTTCCTTTCACCGAAAGAGCGATTCGGCCAAAGTCCAGGCGCCCGTACGGCATGTTGCTTACACAGGTGTGGCTCGCTACAGTTGGCCGCCGTGCTTGGCGTGAATCGTTAATTTAAAAAAGGACTGACCATGCAGCTTTCTCGCCGAATCGTGTGTGCTGCGGCTTTGGGTGGTGCTGCCGCGACATCGAGCAAAGCGCTATTTGCAAGTGCTGGCGTCAGGGCGCCTACGTCAAAGCATGCGATGGCGAATAGCGTAGGAGGACGGTCAAGTGCCAGCGGTTTTCCAATCACGGAGCATGTGTTAAAAACAGATCGTCACACGAGTTTTTATCTTGCGTGTGGTGATGTGAATTCACCCCTGATCATCTTCGTGCATGGATGGCCTGAGTTGTCGCATAGTTGGCGCCATCAGTTGCCAGTATTTGCAGCGCTCGGCTTTAGAGTCATTGCTCCTGATATGCGTGGCTATGGCCGCTCTAGCGTCTACAGCGCGACGTCTGACTACACGCTTGAGGCAATCACGGCCGACATGCGGGAACTCCTCAACGGACTTGGCCGCCAAAAAGCGATTTGGGTTGGTCACGACTGGGGTAGTCCGGTCGTTTGGTCGCTTGCCTCCCACCACCCAGAGATTTGTGAGGGCGTCGCAAATCTGTGTGTGCCCTATGTGCCAAATGGCGAGAGCTTCCTGTCATACATTGATCGGAGTGTGTATCCCGCTGACAAATACCCTGTTGGTCAGTGGGATTATTGGTACTACTATGCTGAAAACTTTACGAAAGCCCATACGGAATTTGAGGCCAACGTGTCCGGCACTGTGAAGGTACTTTTCCGTAAAGGGAATCCGGAAGGTATGGGTAAGCCTGCCTTCACGGCATCCATCCGAGCCAATGGCGGTTGGTTCGGAGAGGCGCATGCAGCGCCCGATGTGCCGCGCGATGCGGACGTGCTGACTGAAACTGATTTAGACACTTACACTGCAGCGCTCACTCGAAACGGCTTTGCAGGCCCCGACTCTTGGTATATGAATCCCGCCGCGAATGCAGCCTATGGCGCGAATTCCGTAAACGGCGGCCGTCTTACCATGCCAGTGCTGTTCCTCCATGCCCAATATGACTATGTGTGTCAGACAGTCACCAGCGAACTTGCCTCGCCTATGCGCGCTTACTGTAACGACCTCACTGAGGGCATCGTCCGCACTGGGCACTGGATGGCGCAAGAAAACCCGGTGGCAGTCAACAAAGCGCTGGCTGCCTGGATCAGTGCGACGTTGCCTGATCTTTGGTGGGCGTAGCTGGTGCTCACCGAGATGTTCACTGTGTACAGTCTCAACGCCGTTGATTCGCACGGTTGCTGCGAGCGGCTTACTTTAGGGAGGCCAGCGTGCGCGGATTTAGGCTGTGTTGATCAGGTCTTTAAGTGATTAACCACATAAAACTTACCGCGAGCATTTCTGGAATCAAAAACCCCAGCAAGTCGCCCGGTGCAACCCCGACAAATGTATTGGTCAAGGATCTAGCGAATGCGACCGCGGGATTTGCGAAAAATGTGGAAGACGTGAACCAATATCCTGACGTGACGGCTAAGGCCAGCAGCATCGGCAGCTTTTCTTTGGCGACGTGATCGCCGATCCGGATGACCCCTAGCAGGGCAAGCGTAGACACAAGTTCACTGGCCCAAATACCAAGTCCATGGCGCGGCTTCGTGGAGAGTTGGATGATCGACAAGCCGAACATAAAATGGGTCAGCCAAATGCCCGCAATCGCACCGGTAAACTGGCAGAGCCAATACCCGAGCAGTTGCCGAAGATCCAGATTTTCAGACCGGTACATAAGTAAGCTGACGAGTGGGTTGAAATGCGCGCCAGAGATCGGGCCCAGCAGCGTGATGAGGACATACAAGCCTGCCCCGGTCGCAATACTATTACCTAGCAAGGCTACGGCAGCATTTCCAGCCGCAAGGGTATCCCCCATCAAGCCGGATCCCGCGACGATCGCGAGTAGGAATCCGGTTCCGACAAATTCAGATATGTACCGCTTCATGCGTCCCCGTGGATCTTACTAAGACTCAGAGTGTCCAACGTGTCCAGCGGTAAGGCCCCCAATAGATCGAGCCGCTTCCTCAGTCCCAGCATCACACTGACGAAGGCCGCCTTCTTCTCCTGATAGGTGCCTTCTATCCTTGATGGATCCGGGAACCCCCAGTGCGCTGTTACGGGTTGCCCCGGCCAATAGGGGCACGCCTCGCCCGCCGCGTTGTCGCACACGGTAATAATGAAATCCATCTTCGGCGAGCCGGGTAGACCATACTCATCCCACGATTTAGAGCGTAATTTACGCTCGTCGTAACCCATGGCTAAGGCCAATTCTCTCGCGATCGGATTTATGGACGTACCGGGAGTAGAGCCAGCGGAATAGCCCACAAACCGATTGCTTGGATGAGTCGAGGCTAGGGCCTCACCCAATACCGAACGCGCTGAGTTATGGGTGCACAGAAAAAGAATATTGAATTTTCTCATTTTACGGCAGTCCGTTTATCCGTTTTCTTTGGTATGCAGGTCCTGCCACCACAGCAATTATCCAGCAGGAATTCACTTAAGCTCTGTATAAGACCGACATTGGGCGTATAAAACAAGTTCCGACTTTGACGCTCAACGGTGAGCAGGTTAGCGTGGGTCAGTTCTTTCAAATGAAAACTTAAAGTCGCGCTGGGAATTCCTAACTCGTCAATGATCTGCGTAGGCGTAAGTCCAACATCGCCGTGCTGCACGATAAGTCGAAAAACGCTGAGGCGCGATTCTTTGCCAAGTGCTAAAAAAACTCCAATGGCGTCTTTTGCAATCATAATTCCATAATGACAAAAATATCGAATACACGCTAACGGAAAGATACGTCAGACGCACGTTCGCAGGCACCTAGGAACTCGCCCGTTTGCGCTCACAGGAACGGGTGCACTATCACCCCGCCCCAAAAATACCTAGCAGCACTACGGCGATTCTTAGGCGCTCGTCGACGATCCAAGGCGCGCCTGTCGGGCGACGCTCTTAGGGCCCAGCCGTCATTCGAGGCGCTGACCACCGGGTCCAGACCAGCCCACCAATCAAAGCTTCTGTCGACGCGACGTCGCCCCAACGGCTGTCTGAATCAGCGAGTTACAAGCATTCCTTGCACCGTTCCCGTGGCGCCGACCGTATACTGTCACCTTTAGTCACCGCGGCTGATCAGTCCGGCTTTTATTGAGAATCACTATGTCGCCCCTCAGTTTACAGCGCTTTCAATCTCCCTTCGGAGCAAAAGCCAGCCTATTGCTCGCTGGTCTATCGCTCGTGCTTTCCGGTTGTGGACATAGTGGGCGCCCGCCGTTGCCTCCTCAGGGCGTCAATGTTGCCAGCGTCGTGGAACGAACGACGTCAGAGTGGCGCAGCTTTAGCGGGCAGCTTGAAGCGATCGAGTCGGCGGAAATACGCTCCCGGGTGAGCGGCTACATTAGCCACGTCGCCTTTGCTGAAGGAGGAGACGTTAAGCAAGGTGCTGCGCTCTTCACGATAGATGACCGGGAATACCGTGCAGCTGTTGAGAATGCTCTGGCGAACGACGACCGAGCTGAGGCGCGTGTCGTTTTGGCAACACGTGAGCTCACCCGTACCGAGACCTTACAGAAAACGGGCGCCGCTGCTGATAGTGAGTTGGACCAGCGTCAAGTGGAAGCGCGTCAGGCGCAGGCAGACAAAAATGCCGCTGCCGCTCAAGTCAAACTCGCCAAACTTAACTTGGAGTTCTCCCACATTGTGGCGCCATTTGACGGTCGTGTGGGTAAAGCGGAGTTTCGTGTAGGTACCCTTGTCGCGCCAAACACGACAGTCTTAACCACCCTCGTTCGCTTAAATCCAATGTACGTGAGTTTCACGGCCGACGAACAGACCTTTCTCGCTTTTAAATCGCGTGGTCAAAAAGTCAAGGTGCGTGTTGCTCTGGCAAACGAGTCAGGCTTTCCTCATGAGGGTGAGCTAACCTTTGTTGACAATCAGCTCGATCGTGCCACGGGAACGATTCGCTTGCGAGCACAGATCTCAAACTCGGATGGCGAGCTATTGCCTGGACTGTACGCAAGAGTTGAGGTCGAAACCGCACCACCGGCGCCGCATTTGCTGATTAGTGCTCGTGCAATTCAGACGGATCAAGATCGGCAATACGTTTACGTCGTCGGAACTGATAATAAAGCTATACGCAAAGATATCGTAAGCCACGGTCGTATTGACGGCTTACAAAATGTTGTTTCTGGCCTTAGTGCTTCCGACCGGATTGTCGTTGACGGCACACGAAAGATTTTCGCGTCTGGGCAACTGGTGAATCCAAGACTCGTCGAGATGGCGGACCCCGAAGGCACTGCCGCAATTGGCGTGAAGTAAACTCATGGACTTTTCGCGCTTCTTTATTGATCGGCCTATCTTTGCAGCGGTACTTTCGATCCTGATTGTGTCGGCGGGTTTAATTGCCCTGCCGAATATTCCAGTCAGCGAATACCCATCAGTCGTTCCTCCAACAGTGCAGGTGAAAGCAGTCTATCCGGGGGCCAATCCAACGGTGATATCGGAAACGGTTGCCGCCCCATTGGAGGATGCGATTAACGGCGTCGAGGGATTGCTTTATACCAAGTCTGTCGCGGGCTCAGACGGCAGTATGCAACTCGATGTGACTTTTAAACTCGGGACCGACATCGACCAAGCCGCGGTCCAGGTGCAGAACCGAGTTGACCGAGCGCTTCCCCGTCTTCCAGACGCCGTGCGCGCATTGGGCGTCACGACGCAAAAGCGCTCACCGACGTTAACCATGGTCGTCCACTTGGCATCTCCTAGCCATCGCTACGACGCGCTTTATCTTTCAAATTACTCGGTGTTGCATGTACAAGACGAGCTGAGTCGATTGCCCGGGGTTGGTCAGGCGCTTACCTTTGGTGCCGGCACCTACGCGATGCGAGTGTGGCTTGATCCGAATAAGCTCGCAGCGCGGTCTTTGACTACGGGCGATGTCGTGCAGGCACTTCGGGAGCAAAACGTTCAGGTGTCTGCCGGCTCCTTGGGCGGTCCCCCGCAAGCGCGGCAGAGTGATTTTCAGGTCGCCATCAACGTGCAAGGGCGACTAAAAACTACCGAGGATTTCGGCAATGTGGTGATCAAGGCAGGCAGTCACCAGGATTTGATTCACCTACGCGATGTCGCGCGTGTGGAGCTTGGTGCGTCTAGTTACTCGCTTCGTTCGAAGTTAGGTCGAGACGATGCGGCAGCAGTTGTCATTTTTGAGGCACCCGGGGCGAACTCCATCGCGTTGTCTGACGCCGTCCGATCAAAAATGACTGAGCTTGCAGCTCAGTTTCCTGACGGGATGCAATGGGAAGTTGCCTACGACCCGACTGTTTTTGTTCGAGAGTCGATCAGTGCGGTGTTTCATACCTTGTTGGAAGCGACATTGCTCGTGGTCTTGGTTGTGCTGGTCTTTTTACAGACGTGGCGGGCCTCAATCATCCCGTTACTCGCGGTTCCAGTGTCCGTGATCGGCACCTTCGCCGTCTTATGGATGCTCGGCATGTCTGTTAACGTTTTGACCCTATTTGGTCTGGTTCTTGCGATCGGCATCGTCGTTGATGATGCAATCGTCGTTGTTGAGAACGTCGAGCGTAATATCGAGCACGGTCTACTGCCCCGTCAGGCTGCCCACAAAGCCATGTCAGAGGTATCGGGCCCGATTCTAGCGATTGCGCTGGTTTTATCTGCAGTGTTTATTCCAATTGCATTTTTAGGTGGCGTGACCGGGCAGTTTTATCGTCAGTTTGCGGTGACGATTACAATCTCAACAATTATTTCTGCCATTAACTCTCTGACTCTGTCGCCTGCATTAGCCGCCGTATTGTTAAGGCCAGTAGGAGCCCCTAAGGACCGTCTCGCAAGTTGGTTGGATGGCGTGCTTGGCGCGTTTTTTGTGCGCTTCAATCGAATTTTTAACGGTGCGTCGCACAGTTACTCGAGCCGAATCGGCGCAGTATTAGGTCGCGTTCCTCGCTTGCTGATCATCTACGTCGGGCTTTTGGTTTTGACGATTGTGGCGTTTCGCTCGGTACCGCCAGGGTTTATACCGACGCAGGACAAACAGTATCTGTTCGGAATAGCGCTGCTGCCCGAGGGGTCTTCGATTGATCGTACGGACGCCTTTGTGTCAAAGATGACCGATATCGCACTTAAGACCCCAGGTGTAAAAAGTGTGGTCGCTTTCCCCGGTCTTAACGCAGTCCATTTTATGAATACCCCCAATACGGCAACTTTATTCATAGGATTGAAGCCGTTTGATGCGCGCTCCGTGTCAGCGGGTGACATTGCAGTCAGCTTATCGACTCAATTCGGGGCACTAAAAGAGGGCATTGGTTTTGCGCTACGACCGCCCCCAGTGCTTGGATTAGGCAATGCGGCTGGAATCGAGGGCTATCTACAGGACCGAGCAGGTCTTGGGTACGGCGAGCTCAGCAGTAATGCGCAGTTGATGGCGAGCACGCTGCGCCAGACTCAAGGCTTTGACCCCTACGCTGTGTTAAGTGCGTACCAGGCCAACGTACCTGAGTTGACTGCCGTCGTTGACCGCGAACAGGCGCGCCAGCTCGGTGTACCTTTAACAAATGTGTTCGACACCCTCCAAGTGTACTTAGGGTCGTCCTATGTCAACGACTTCAATTTATTTGGTAAGACACTCGGTGTGTACGTGCAGGCTGACTCACCGTTTAGGCAGACTCCTGAGGATGTGTTAAACCTGAAGACTCGTAATACGATGGGCCAGATGGTTTCCTTAGGATCGCTGATCCATCTCACGCACAGCTATGGCCCGGATCCGGTGATACGTTTTAATGGATATCCCGCGGCAGATCTGACGGCAGGTATTGACGCTTCGCACATGTCGTCCTCCCAGGCGCTAGCCACGGTCGCGATGTTGGCCAAGACGACACTACCTCGCGGCATGACCATGGCATGGACAGGGCTCACATTCCAACAGACGACCCAAGGAAACACTATTTTGTGGGTTTTCCCGGTGTGCGTACTGCTGGTCTTTTTGGTCCTCGCAGCACTGTACGAGAGTTGGTCGCTACCGCTTGCGGTGATTCTCATCGTGCCGATCGGCTTGTTGGCTGCAATGGGTGGCATTTTCGGCGTCAATTTTATCCATGGTATGGCGCTAGCGCTTAGTCCACCGAAAGGTCCACCAACATTCCTCGACAACAATCTTTTTACGCAAGTTGGGCTGTTGGTCTTGATGGCGCTGTCATGTAAGAACGCGATCCTGATCGTTGAATTCGCACGCGAGCTAGAGCGACAAGGTTCGAGCATCGTGGATGCGGCGATTGAGGCCTGTAGGCTGCGCCTACGTCCAATTTTAATGACCAGTTTTGCATTTATTATGGGCGTGATACCGCTTGTGTTCTCGCACGGTGCAGGTTCTGAGGTTCGAACCGTAATGGGCATTACCGTGTTTTTTGGCATGTTGGGCGTCACCTTTTTTGGCCTGTACTTAACACCTGTTTTTTATGTTGTGATTCGAAGGTTGGTGGCACGCAGCGTGTCGGCGACATGAATAGGGATAACATGGGTCACCGGACGCGCCTCAGATACAGGGTTGCCACGACTGCAGTCGCGATCTTTGGCGCCACATGGCTCGTCACGGGGTGCGTCTGTATCACGAGGCCACGACCCACGGCGCCGCCTGTCCCAATCACATTGCACGCAGATGGTGACTCATTCGATAGCGCCGCTGAGCCGTCAGGTCAGCTTTGGCGCGGTTTCAATGATCAGACGCTGGATCTATTGATTGATACGGCGCTAACGAATAATCGCTCCTTGGCCCAAATAGTGGGTCGCCTTGATGAAACGCGTGCCTTGCGAGGAATTGCGTTGAATGGTTTTTTTCCATCGGTGTCAGCAACGGCGCGACGCAATACCCAGGTCTCAAGTACGCTAAATCCCTTTGTTCCACCCTCGATCGGTAAGACCACAACTTTTGCCTCAGGCTTTAGTAGTTCTTGGGAGCTTGATTTGTTCGGTGCTACTCTAAATGGAGTTCGCGTCGCGAACGCTGATGTCTCATCAGTCGAGTTTGATTTGCTTGCGGCCCGACAAGCGGTCGTAGCCGAGGTCGCGCAAGCCTATTTTGCGTTGCGAGCTGATCAGCAGCATCAACACTACTCAATTGAGCGTGTTGAGTTACTCAAAAATCAGTTGCAGCTTGCAGTAGAGCGGCGCAACGTGGGTCGCACAAATGGTCAGGATCTTGAGCAGGCCAAGAGCGACCTTGCGATCGCCGCTGCCGCTGCTGCAAGTTTAGACGGACTGGTTGCCCAAGATTTTAACCGAATAGCGACCCTGACCGTCATGGCAGACGATAGCGTGCACAGTCAGTTGGATGCGCTAGCCTCCCTACCTCAGGTACCGGAGCTGGTTCCTGTGGGTATGCCGACCGCATGGTTTGGGAGGCGACCGGATGTGCATTCAGCTGAGATGCAGTTCCTGGCGGCCCATGCCAGCGTAAATATTGCACGCGCTGACTACTTCCCCCATATCGATTTAAATGGCTCGTTTGGTTGGAACGCACAACGATCGACTGATCTTGGGCGTAGTGCGGCGCACGAGTGGACTTTCGGTCCGAGCCTTAGTTGGAGATTTCTTGACATCACGCGCACTCGGCAACAAGTTAAAGCTGCGGATGCACGCTCACGCATCGCGCTGGCTCGCTTCGACGAGACGGTATTGCGAGCACTTGAAGAGACGAATGATTGTTTTAGCGTCTATCGTGCAGCGCACGAGGCACATGCTGAATGGGATACGGCGCAGAGCGCGGCCCTCACTCAGTGGCAACTGGCGCGCGAGCGCTCAGCGGTCGGATCTATTGATCAGTCAGTCCGAATAGCGGCGAGGCTCAATTTCCTCAATACGGCAGATCAGTCAGTGGCGGCTCACGCTCGGGAAGTCTCGGCACTGGCTGCTCTTTATAAGGCCTTAGCCGGCGACTTTGCTCACAAAGAATGACGTGTTGCGCCTGCGATACGGTGCACATTGGGCCCGTCTACGCGTGGGCGGCTCGCTTAAAATCGGGCAATCGATGCTAGACGAGGTGATTCGGGCCTTTACGTTGTTGGCATGTTTAGGGGCAAGTTAAAGCCTAAGATCAAGGATAGCGCGCTCAAATATCCTCCTCCCCAGTCCGCACCCGCTTTTGACCGTGTCCGGGGCCTCGCCCGCCCACCGAGGTGGGTGAATTGAGCTAAGGTGTGGGGTGAAACGAGCCTGCGGATCGCTGCTTTCTGCAAAAGTAAACAGATGAAACCAACTATCAAAATAGACTTCGTGTCGGACGTGGCCTGCCCGTGGTGTGCAGTGGGGCTCGGCAACCTCAATCACGCCATCGCACACTTAGGCGATAAAGCCAGCTTTGAAGTGCATTTTCGTCCCTTCGAGCTAAACCCCAATATGCCCGAAAGCGGTCAAGATGCGATTGAGCACCTAAAGCAAAAGTATGGATTAAGCGAGAGTCAGATTAAAGCGAACCAAGCCAACATTCGCCTGAAAGCGCGCGAAGCTGGATTCGAATTTCATTCGGAGGGCCGTAAACACGTCTACAACACATTCGATGCGCATCGTCTCCTGTACTGGGCGGCAGAAGAGTACGGATTAAATGAACAAGCGGCCCTCAAGAAAGAGCTGCTCACAACATACTTTTGTCTTTCGGTACATTTCAATGAACATCAAAGCCTACTCGATGCAGTCGATCGAGCTGCTTTGAATCGAGGCAGAGCGACTGACGTTTTGAATAGTGATAGCTTTTCGCAGGCAGTGCGGGATGAGGAAAGAACGTACATTGATTTAGGTATCACAGCTGTTCCTTCAATCATTATTGACAGCCAATACCTGCTTCAAGGGGCACAGCCGCCTGACGTTTTTATAAATGCTTTTGAAAAAGTCTTAACTGGCCATGAGTGATGGCGACCACGCTTCAGTTTTGGAGTGGTGTAAATGTGCCGGATGCCACGCGCTGACAGTTGCCGAGGAGCCCGCTCCCCTGAGCTGGCAGGCAGTCGCTCGGCCACTACCTGATGCATTAAATCGTACGGGGACGGGTCCCTAGCAGACTGCATTGGCTAAGGCAGGTCGGCTAGGCGCAGGTGAGCGGGCCCACAGGGCTTGTACGGGCCCTAAGTGCCTGTGTTAATTAAAAAAAAGAAATGCCCAGCCAGCGCGGCGGAGTGCGCTCTCGGGACCGTACGCCTCCTTCATGGGAGCTTCATCCAAACAACGCTAGGTCCCCGCCCAGATCTTGAAATTTTGCGCGTAACACGGTACTTTTCAGGCGTGCAAAATTTTTAAACGATGGGTTAAACCCTCAAGGGTCAATAAACTGTAGGGTCAATAAACTCAGCATAGAAAGTTTCACTCGTGTCGCTTGTGTCACCGTGAAGTCGTCATTTTTAAATAGGGGATAAAATGAAATCATCCAATTCGCACAAGGCAATAGTTGCCGTAGGTGCCGTCTGTTCACTAGGACTCATTAGTAATTCAGCTTGGGCATCTTCCACCATATTGCAACCGAATGACTTTGTCGGTATCACCTTTTGGCTGATCTCAATGGCTCTGGTTGCGTCAACCGCGTTTTTCTTTCTAGAACGTGATCGAGTCTCCCCTAAGTGGAAGACGTCGCTGACTGTCTCCGGTCTGGTAACGCTGGTGGCCGCAGTTCACTACTTCTACATGCGTGAGGTTTGGGTAACAACCGGTTCAACACCAACAGTTTATCGGTATATTGACTGGCTGATTACCGTGCCTTTGTTGATGACAGAGTTTTATCTCATTCTGTCAGCAATTGCTAAAGTCGCAGGCGGAGTGTTCTGGCGCTTGATGATCGGTACGTTGGTAATGCTCGTCGGCGGGTACCTTGGCGAAGCCGGATACGTCGCAGTATTACCCGCATTCATCATTGGAATGGTTGGTTGGGCATTTATCTTGTACGAAATTTTCGCGGGTGAAGCGAGCAAGATCAGCGCAACTAATGCGCCGCGCTCAGTTCAGTCGGCGTTCTCAACCATGCGTTGGATTGTCACCATCGGTTGGGCAATCTATCCGCTCGGTTATTACTTCGGCTACCTCACAGGCCATAGCCCAGCCGATAGTGCTGGCACGCTCAATGTGATTTATAACCTCGCAGATGTTTTGAACAAAATCGCGTTTGGTTTAATCATTTGGAGTGTTGCCGTCACTGAGTCAGAATCGAAGCACTAAGTTCGGTACCAAACAAAAATCTCCGGGACAGCCCGGAGATTTTTTCTGCACCAGATTGGTGACCCAAATTAGTGTTTGTCACCGCAATCTTCAACTCGCACCTCTGAGATCGGGCCAAGCTTTCGTAGCAATCCGATGACGGCAGATCTCTAGCAAAGAATGTCATATGCATGCCCTAGTCATTGGCGGCGGATTTGGTGGCATTGCTAGTGCTCTACGAATTAGAGCGAAGGGTTACCAGGTCACCTTAATTGATCGCTGCTCACAGTTGGGCGGAAGGGCCCAATGCTTTACGCGAAATGGCTTTCGCCATGATGCGGGACCTACCGTAATTACCGCACCCTTTCTGTTTGATGAGCTATTCGAACTTTTCGATGAGCGATTTTCAGACCACGTTGATTTGGTTCCCTTAACGCCGTGGTATCGTTTTGAATATGCTGACGGCGATCATTTTGACTATGGGGGCACTCTTGAGGAAACGGTAGCGGAAATAAAAAGAATCGAGCCGGACGATGCGGCTGGTTACCTTAAGCTATTGGCGCACTCTAAACGAATATTTGACGTGGGTTTTACTCAGTTATCAGCCAGGCCATTTGATAGCTGGTGGTTTATGCTGAAACAACTCCCACAATTGGTGCGACTTAAGAGTTATAAAACAGTTTGGTCCCTCGTCACCCATTACTTAAAAAACGAAAAGCTCCGTCAAGCATTCTCAATTCAGCCTCTATTAGTGGGCGGCAATCCGTTCGAAACAACCAGCATATATAGCCTTATTCATTATTTGGAACGGGCCTATGGCGTCCATTTTCCGATGGGCGGCACGAATGCCATTGTTTCGGCGCTCGAGGGCCTAATGGCTCGCCAAGGGATCGTGACGAGGCTGAACAGCACTGTTGAATCTCTTAACATTGAAGGGACAACCATCAAAGGCGTGACCTTAGACACTGGCGAAATAATCGCGGCAGACCTGGTTGTCTCTGACGCGGACCCCGTTCATCTTTATCGCCACATGATTGCGAAAACTAAGCAGTCCTGGGCAACGCGCATAAAAGCGAACAAACCTAAATTTTCGATGGGTCTGTACGTGCTTTTTTTTGGAACCACTCGACAATATCCCCAAGTCGCTCATCACACCATTTGGCTCGGCACTCGATACCAGGAGTTATTGCAGGATATTTTTGTTCACAAGGTGTTGTCGGAAGATTTTTCGTTATATATACATCGCCCCACCGCTACTGACCCAAGCTTCGCACCATCTGGGTGCGACAGTTTCTATGTCCTGTGTCCTGTACCGAACCTGCTAGGTCGACAGGATTGGGCAACTGAGGGCCCTAAACTCAGGAACCAGATCGTGGCGGCACTTGATCGAACCACCCTACCGAACCTGAGCCAGACTATTACTGATGATTTTTATATGACACCAAAAGATTTTGAGTACAACTATCTGAGCGAGCACGGCGCTGGATTCTCAATTTCCCCGCTGTTCAGTCAATCTGCTTGGTTTCGATTCCATAATAAAGCTGAGAAACTAAAGAACTTGTATCTAGTTGGTGCTGGTACCCACCCAGGCGCAGGCTTGCCCGGTGTCGTTTCATCAGCCAAGGTTCTCGATTCGCTCATTTCAAGCATAAAATAAAGTGCCTCATTCGTCACATTTTCTCAGTGCCGAAAGCGTTCTTGCGAACAAGGGGAAGAGCTTTTATTGGGCACGACGATTGTTAGGGGCCGTGCATTCCACGCGCACGACCCGGCTCTATCGTCTGTGTCGCTACGTTGATGATCTGGCGGACGAAGAGCACTCGGTGCAAGTGTCAACACAAAATTTGCTAGACGCTAAAAAAGCGCTCATGTCAGGCCATTCCGACAATGAAGTGTTGCTTGACGGCTTACGTCTTTTGAATGAATGCGCTATCGACAAAGAGATCGCACTAGATCTAGTTGCTGGGGTCACCTCCGACACCCAGCTCGTCAGACTTGAGAATGACGATGCACTGATTCGATATTGTTACCAAGTAGCCGGCACAGTTGGCTTAATGATGTGCAAAGCTCTGGATACGCATGAGGAGCCAGCCTACGGTTTTGCAATAGACTTAGGTATCGCGATGCAGATTACAAATATTTGCCGCGACGTTCAGGTGGATGCCCTAGTTGATCGGCGTTACATTCCGGCAAGTTTGGTTGGCGACCTCGAACCAACTGCGCTTATAGTGCCTGATAAAGAACTTGAACCGCGTGTTAAAACAGCTCTGGAAAATCTGCTCAATTGCGCAGAGAAATACTATGCTAGCGGCGAACGGGGTCTATCTTACTTACCGCTAGAGGCGCGCCTGTCCATTCTTGTTGCCGCTCGTGTGTATCGAGAAATTGGTAGAAAACTCAAGAAAAAAGATTATGAGTATTGGCATGAACGTATTGTCGTATCAAAAGCGCGAAAAGTAGTAATTACGTTGCAATGTATAGCGGCGATGCTGACGACGTCGCACTTTTGGGCGCGCGCCCAACCTGTTGAGCCCGTTTTCCGACGGACTTGTTCTGGGAAAAGTCAGGCTCAATCAGAATCCTAAAAAGCATATGGATACTGATCACGATCTAATTATCATTGGTGCAGGATGCGCGGGTTTAAGTTTAGGCACGCAGCTAGCACTCATGGATAAGCTCGCTCCGAGGACACTGTTATTAGAGCAGCGAAAAGTTTATCAAAACGATCGTACCTGGTGTTTTTGGGGCGATTCCAACAATCCGTTTTCCGATCTGGCAAGCGTTCAGTGGAATACAGTGGTTGTGCAATCTGGTGATCAGAGCTGTCGTTTAGATTGTACGTCTGTCCCCTATCAACTGCTGTCTGCAGAGAGTTTTTATGCCCACGCAATCGATTTGATTTGTCACAATCCGTTTGTGACGCTGCAGACTGATGTCGCCATCACGAAAGAACCTGAATTTCACGACGGCAAGTGGGTTATCGAAACGTCTTCAGGATTAGTCCGGTCACGGTGCGTGGTAGATACGAGGCCTAAAAAGCCACTTAAGCAAATAAACGCCACACTCTGGCAATCGTTCGTTGGGTATGAAATTGAATGTCAGCACGCGTCATTTGACCCAAATACAGCAGTGCTGATGGATTTCTGCCCCGCCAACTCGGCGTCCGTGGCTTTCAAATACATTTTGCCGCAAACCACAACACGCGGATTAATCGAATTTACAACCTTTGCAAAAGATCCTTTTGACGAAAGCGAACTGCGAGCTAACCTTGAGAGTGCGATTGTGGAGTATCTCAATAACGGTGCGTTCAGTATTGTGAGAAAAGAGTCGGGCCTTATTCCAATGGGTTTCGATGCTGATTACGCCATCCCCAACGGCAGTCATCTGTACCCGACCTATGTTTATGCGGGGCTTTCTGCGGGCGCGGCGCGGGCATCAACCGGCTATGCTTTTCAGCGAATTCAACGTTGGGCCGTTCAGTGTGCAGGTTCGATGGCCAAAACAGGTCTGCCGACGGGCCACGTCGCAGATCAATTGATTCTTCGCACAATGGACAGCATTTTTCTTAAGGTCCTTAGAAGTAAACCGGAATTAGGGCCAATGTTGTTTATGAATCTGTTCCGTAAAGTGAAAAGTAAACGATTAATCCGCTTTCTGTCGGATCGAGGCCAATTGTTGGATTACTTGGCCGTCATAGAGGCTCTTCCCGCCGCGCCGTTTCTAAAAAATATACTTGCTTCATCAGTCGAATGATCACAAAAATCAAACTTCACGGCGTTTTGTTTAGTTTGCTTGCGTTTGTGGTGACGCTTTTTGTGGGGTTTTCTGGGCGCACGGACTTTCCTCATATTTTGCCAATTGTCGCCCTTTTGATTTTTTTCTTAGGGGTTCCTCATGGAGCACTCGACCCGGTTTTTGCGAGTCGGATACTTTCTTTGCGGAACTGGAAAGACTGGTCGCTATTTGTCTGTGCGTACCTTGTTTGTGCGCTCGCTGTACTGTGTATCTTGTGGCTGTCGCCGCGGGTTTTTATTGCGAGTTTTTTTGTTTTCTCAACAATGCACTTCTCTCGGGATCTATCGTTGCAAACCCCAAAGGTGATTGGCCTGGTGTACGGCGGGTCGGTGATTGTGTTGCCAGCGCTTTACCACTCTGCTGATCTGCGCTTACTTTTGTCCGCACTAGTCGATCCTAACATTGCAAGACAAATCACATGGCTGCTACATGTTTTAGCGCTGCCGTGGCTGCTGGTCGTACTGCTCATGGTGTGCAGTGAACTTTTTAAAAAGAGACTGCAACTTGAGATGCTTGCATTAACTCTGCTAGCGGTAGTGGTCACACCGTTAATCGCTTTTGCTGTCTATTTCTGTCTGATGCACAGCATGAGACATTTTTTACGCACTCTGAATTACGCGCGTATGCCCATTAGTACCTTGTTCAGAATCTCACTGGCGCCCATGTTCGGCGTCGTTTTTATCGGTCTTTTGGGGTGGCTCTGCTTACCGACACTGCCCAATGATGAGAGGCTGCTGCGATTGTTGTTTGCCGGACTCGCCGCTTTAACCGTTCCCCACATGGTACTGGTCGATCGGGTTAATTATCGCGTCTAGTCATCAACGCAGGTCGTTCGGCTCGCTGCGCGGCGCGAGTGACCAAAGTGGACACCTTTGGTCTCTCTACCATGAAGGTGTTGCTATAGTCCGCTGATGCGCTTTACATCACGCGGTACCAGCAACTCCGCTCAAATCGAGCCGAATCCGAACCCTAGCGATTATCGGGCGTTTTATTTTTCGCCATATCTTTGAACTCAGAAATTGTCAGCGCGATGCCGACAACAAGCAGCCCAAAAACTATAATTGCGAATACTAAGAGTTGCTCTGGCGTCATTTCTTTGATCCCATCAAAGCACACAGTTTAAAGTATATGCCGAATGTAAAAATTGCTGGGATCCAAATCGCAGTGAATATTGCTTGCTGCGCGTCTTTTTGAACAAACCATAAATAAGCCGAAATCACGAAGGAAATCATGACTGAGAGAATGATAAAGCCATCTGATTTTTTGAACATTTACTTGCTCCTAAAACTTACTTTTGCACATATTCCAAGGCGCCATAACCAATTGCTGATAGTAAGCAGCCAGCAATAGCTACCGAGCCGACGATCCGGATGCCCGAGGAAAGGCCGTATGCAAAAATATCCAAATTGAAATAATGACCCAAACCTAAGACCAAGCCGGTACAGCCAATGATAGTTAGCGCAACACCCACCCTTGCGATCAAGCGGAAGATAGATCGACTATAAATCATCGTATATTCACTTGGACACTATTCAATCTACACCTACTCACAGAACGCGCAGGCTGTTCAGTTGTTAGAGACCTCAAAAGGCTCAAGACCTAAAGACCTTAAGCCGCATGCCGCTGCCTACTGCAGCGTGCAAACTACTGCGGAGTCTACCGACTGTGCTCGTTCGCGTCGTGCGAGCTTCCAGTGCCGCCCCCATACTAAAGCCCATGACACTAATCTGCACGCAATGCTTTTACACAGCGCTGCATTGACCTATGCGGGTGTGGAGGCGTCGGCCAGAATCGAACTGGCGTACACGGATTTGCAGTCCGCTGCGTAACCACTCCGCCACGACGCCAAATCAGATTTGGAGCGGGAAACGAGGCTCGAACTCGCGACCTCAACCTTGGCAAGGTTGCGCTCTACCAACTGAGCTATTCCCGCACGCGGACAGTCGTTAATTCTAACCTGCGGGCCTGTGGTGTCAAGCCGAAGCGTCGGTTTTTCCTGATAACTCAGGCCAAGCAGCCCGTAAATAGATGGCCATCGACCACAAAGTGAGCACCGCGGCAACGACGGTTAGACTCAAGCCAATGCGGTAGATCGGTAGGCCAAACAGATCGTAGTAATACAGCATCATCGCCAGCCCTGTGATTTGCGCTACGGTTTTGACCTTACCGAGTGCGCTCACGGCAACCCGACGGCGTGCACCAATCTCGGCCATCCACTCACGCAATGCTGAAATCGCAATTTCACGCCCTATAATCACCGTTGCAGTGAGGGTCACGTACCACACTGGGTTTCGTGTCACGATGAGCACGAGTGCGGTGGCGACGATCAGCTTGTCTGCCACAGGGTCTAAAAATTCGCCCAGTGGTGAGACTGTGCCCATGCGCCTGGCGACATAGCCATCCAGTGTGTCGGTAATGCCAGCGAGCGCAAAGAGTAAACCCGCGAGTATGTCGCCCCAGCCGTACGGTAAGTAAAACAGGCCGACGATCACAGGGATGAGTAGGATTCTGAGCCCCGTCAACGCATTCGGAATTGTGTAGGGACTTTTCACGCGTTAACCGCCTGGGTGCAGACGCTCGTAGATGGACTCTGCCAAGCGCGGGCTGATGCCGTGCACCCGTGCCAGATCATCGACTCCAGCCCCCATAATGCCTTGCAGGCCACCAAAGTGCTTGAGTAGTTCACGTCGCCGCTGGGGCCCAAGGCCCCTCACCTCCTCCAACACGGAACTTTGGCGCGCTTTGCCACGCCGCGCGCGATGCCCTGCAATGGCAAAGCGATGCGCTTCATCTCGTACCCGCTGAACCACGTGCAAAGCGGACGAATCACCGCCAAGCACAAGTGGCTCATCACGGCCCAAGATAAATAACCGCTCTTTGCCTGGCCGTCGCTCCACCCCCTTGGCCACCCCCACTACGGCCTGCACGCTGACCCCAAGCTCTACCAGCATCTCAGCGGCTTCTGTTAACTGGCCCGGCCCACCGTCGATGAGAAGTACATCCGGCACGGCCGCCTCCCCCGCCTTCAGTCGACGGTAGCGACGCATCAGCGCCTGGCGCATGGCGCCGTAGTCGTCTCCAGGCGCGAGACCTTCAATATTAAAGCGCCGGTAGTCCGCCTTGATTGGCCCATCCACCCCAAAGACCACGCAGGAGGCGACTGTAGCCTCGCCGCGGGTATGACTGACATCAAAGCACTCAATACGCCTAGGTGCTGCCACCAGCCCCAGTACAGTGCCCAGTTGGGCGAGTTGGGCGGCGATGCCAGCGTGCGTCGCGAGACGCATTTTGAGGGCACCCACCGCATTCGTATGGGCCATCGCGACCCAGCGGGTCTTAAGACCACGCACCGGGCAATGAATGCTAACGCGTTGACCGGCGTGCGCGCTGAGCGCCTCGGCCAGGACATCACTGTCAGGAATCGGCTCACTGATGAGGAGCTCACTTGGTGCTGCATGGGTCAGGTAATGTTGCGCAAGAAAAGCAGCAGTCACCTCTCCAAGATCAGCCAGCGCGGCACGGGTGAAATAGTGCGTGGTTCCTAAGTTTTGCCCGCCGCGGATAAACATTAGTGCAATGCAGTACTCTCCGGCCGCCTCAGTCACCGCGATGGCATCGCATTCAAGGTCTGGGTCGGCAGTGACGATCTGCTTCGCCTGTATGGCTTTCAGCGCAGAGAGTTGGTCGCGTAGTGTCGCTGCCTTTTCGTAGTGTAGTACCTGTGCGGCATCGTCCATGCGCTTGGCTATATCGAGAGCGACAGCGTCGTTGCGCCCCTCAAGTACCAGAACAGCAGCGTCAACGTCTGTCGCATAATCCTCTCGCGTCACGTGACCTACGCACGGTCCTGAACACCGTTGAATCTGATATTGCAAACAGGCGCGGGACCGATTGGCGAAGTAGCTATCTTCACAAGGCCGCAAGCGGAATACTTTTTGGAGCTGCAAAAGTGTGTCCCTGACCGCTGGTGTGCTCGGATAGGGCCCAAAGAATTTTCCGGGAATGCGGCGACTGCCACGGTAAAAGCTCAAGCGCGGAAATTCGTGGGTTGTACTTAGGTACAAAAACGGAAAACTTTTATCGTCTTTCAGCAGGATGTTGTAGTGCGGGCGAAACTTCTTAATCAGATTAAATTCGAGTAGCAAGGCCTCGGTATCTGAGTTAGTGATAGTGACGTCAATTCCGCAGACCTGTTGCACGAGTGCCACCACCTTCGGGTGAGGCTGGTCCGCCCGAAAATAACTGCCGACACGTGACTTCAGGTTACGCGCCTTGCCGACATAAATTACGCAGCCCTTGGCATCGAGCATGCGGTAAACGCCCGGGCGTGTCGGTAGGTTGGCGACGACGGCCAAAGCATCAAATGCGGTGACAGGAGTCTCGTCGCTGGACGATCCCGCCTCCGGCACGGTGGCTCCGAGCGATGCGCTCACCGTGAGCACGTGATTGGTGGCATCGATTGGTCGTGTGGTGGGTGGCGGCACAGGCCCTATGGTCTGTCGGCTACCACCCACGATGCAAGAGCTAAGAGTGCCTAATTTAGTGGTTGAACTGCTCTTCCTCGGTCGAGCCTTTCATGGCCGTGACCGACGATAAGCCTGCCGTGACGGCGGTCGTCACCGCATCGAAGTAGCCGGCACCGACTTCACGCTGGTGCTTCGTAGCAGTATAGCCGTCTTTCTCAGCGGCGAACTCAGCCTCCTGTAGAGAAACATAAGCCGACATCTGTGACTGCTTATAGCCCTTGGCGAGCTGGAACATCGAGAAGTTCAGCGCGTGGAAACCGGCCAACGTGATGAACTGGAATTTGTAGCCCATGGCACCGAGTTCGCGCTGAAACTTCGCGATCGTGGCGTCATCCAGCTTTTTTTTCCAGTTAAAACTTGGCGAGCAGTTGTAGGCAAGCAGCTTTCCCGGGTACTGTTTATGAATTGCCTCTGCGAAGATCTTGGCTTCGCCAAGATCCGGATGTCCCGTCTCGCACCAGATCAAATCTGCATACGGCGCGTACGCGAGTCCTCGTGAGATTGCTTGCGGTAAGCCTGCGTTCACATAAAAAAAGCCTTCACTCGTGCGGCCCTTGGATTTGTCGATGAACTCGACGTCGCGAGCGTCTACGTCAGCGGTCAGCAAGTTCGCACTCTCCGCATCGGTGCGCGCCACGAGTACTGTCGGGACCCCTGCAGTGTCAGCAGCCAAGCGAGCTGCAACCAGCTTGTTAACAGCCTCCTGCGTCGGCACGAGCACCTTGCCGCCCATGTGGCCGCACTTCTTGGCAGAGGACAACTGGTCCTCGAAATGCACACCAGCAGCACCTGCATCAATCATTGCCTTCATGAGCTCAAACGCGTTCAGCACGCCACCGAAACCCGCCTCAGCGTCAGCGACGATCGGCTGCAACCAGTCAATGCTGTCGTTACCTTCGGCATGATAAATCTGATCGGCGCGCACCAACGTATTGTTGATGTTCCGTACGATGGCCGGTACGGAGTCGGCTGGATACAGCGATTGGTCTGGGTACATGGCGCCTGCCTTATTGGCATCGCCGGCGACCTGCCAGCCCGATAGATAAATTGCATTAAGCCCAGCCTTGACCTGCTGCATCGCCTGATTGCCGGTCAATGCACCGAGGGCATTGACGAATGGCTTCTCGTGCATAGACTTCCACAGCTTTTTCGAAGTGATGTCAGCGATTGTGTGCTCGACACCAATCGAGCCACGCAAGCGAACAACCTCTTGCGCAGAGTAACCACGCTTGACGCCCTTCCACCGGGGATTCGTCGACCAATCTTTTTCAAGCTGCTCAGCGGTCAATAGCGTCATCACATCACTCCGGTGTAGTTATTAGTTAATTTCACGATACGCAGACAATGTTAAGAAACTTGCAAACACAGGCTCCAGCGTCACCTTATTAAAAAGCTCTGCCGCGCGCACATAGTTGCCCTTGGCATAGACCGCCGGCCCGACGTTTGCCTCGATGCGTGCCAACTCCTCAGGGACCAGCACGCCAAGCAGCGTCCTTGTCACCACGCGCCCATCGCTGAGCGCACGGTTTTTGTGCAGCCATTGCCACACCTGAGCGCGCGAGATCTCAGCAGTTGCCGCGTCTTCCATCAAATTATTAATCGGTACGCAACCATTGCCGCCAAGCCAGGCCGCTAAATATTGTATGCCGACCGAAATATTATTTCGTAGACCCAGCTCAGTGATATCCCCTGGAGGAGCTTGGAGCAGGTCGTGCGCCGTAAATGCGCGTCCTGACAGTGTGCGAGCGAGATTGTTGGGCGTAGGCATAAGCCTATCAAATACCTCGCGTGCGATAGGCACGAGCGCTGGGTGCGCGACCCACGTGCCATCATGACCGTCGGTCGCCTCACGTTCTTTATCTGCACGCACCTTGGCAAGTGCAGCTTCATTGGCTGCAGGATCGTTTTTGATCGGAATTTGGGCCGCCATGCCGCCCATCGCAAACGCGCCCCGACGGTGACACGTATCTATCAGCAGCAGAGAATACGAGCGCAGAAAATGCGTGGTCATTGTCACCTGCAGACGATCTGGTAGCACGCAACTCGGATCGGACTGCAGCTTTTTAATGTAGCTGAATATATAGTCCCAGCGTCCGCAGTTAAGACCAACGATATAGTCGCGCAGCTCGTACAAAATCTCATCCATCTCAAAGGCTGCGAGAATGGTTTCGATAAGTACCGTGCACTTGATCGTGCCAGAGGTCAGTTGTAGGTAACGCTCCGCATGCTGAAATACGCGACACCACAAGCGCGCCTCGAGATGGCTCTCAAGCTTCGGTAGATAAAAATAAGGGCCTGTGCCGCGCGCGCGCAGTTCGGCATGGTTGTGAAACAAGTACAAGCCAAAGTCCACGAACGCACCAGGCACATTCTCGCCGTCCACTTGCCAGTGCTTTTCGTACAGGTGCCAGCCGCGCGGTCTGACAATCAGCACAGCCGTTTGAGTGTTGAGCGTGTAATGCTTGCCTTCTGGGCTCGTGAGCTCAATCGTGCGTCGTACCGCATCTGCAAGATTGATCTGGCCGCCAATCACGTTGTCCCAACTTGGGCACAGTGAGTCTTCGCAGTCCGCCATAAACACATTGGCGCCTGAGTTCAGCGCATTGATGATCATCTTGCGCTCGGTGGGCCCGGTGATCTCGACGCGACGATTGGTTAAGTCGGCGGGAATGGGTGCTACCCGCCAATCACTGGCGCGTAGGGTTTCGGTTTCCTTAAGAAAGTCGGGTTTGTGGCCGGCATCGAGTGCTTGCTGGCGTACCTCGCGTGCCGCAAGCAGCGTCGTCACGTCCGCCGCAAACTCATGCGTCAGTGCGGCTACAAAGGCCATGGCCTCAGGTGTTAAGACACGCTCAAAGCCTGCTGATAGAGGACCGCTGAGCTGGCTATGCGCTGCCGCTTGAATTGAATCGTGGGTCATTCGTATAAAGACTCCTGAAAAAGCGCTCATCAAGCCCTACTATCGTGGCCTGATTGGGTGCGCCCTGTTGCGGCGCACAAGCTTAACGGCCGGCCCGTAGTCATGCAACCGGCCATTTTTGAGCCGCTGGCAGCGGCGGTTAAGGGGAATTTGCGTATGCGACTCGTGCTGCTGAATAAGCCTTTTCAGGTGCTTACCCGATTTACCAGCGAGGATGGGCGCCGTACGCTTAAAGAGTTCGTGCCCATCGAGGGGATCTATCCGGCCGGACGGCTCGACTTTGACAGTGAAGGTCTGCTGTTATTGACCGATGACGGTGTGCTGCAAGCTATCATTACCGAGCCGCGCTTTCGGCTCGAAAAAACCTATCTAGTACAAGTCGAGGGGCTCGCCGATGCGCCAGCCCTGGCCAACCTGCGTCGTGGCGTGTTGCTCAATGATGGCGCGACCTTGCCGGCGAGCGTCGAGGTGGTTGAGGCTCCTGCCAATCTGTGGGAGCGCGACCCACCAATCCGCAAGCGTGCGCTCATCCCAACGAGCTGGCTCAAAATTGCGATTCGGGAAGGACGCAACCGTCAGGTGAGGCGTATGACGGCTGCCGTGGGCTTGCCGACGCTGCGGCTCATTCGGATTGCAATCGGGCCGTTTCATCTCGGGTCACTGCAGCCCGGTCTGTACCGCGATGCAACGGGTGAGGAACTCCGTGCGCTCAATACACTTAGGACGCAGGCAGGCGGGCATGACGCGCGATCCGCATCGCCACCTCAAGGGCCTGCTCGTAGTTCAAGCGTGGGTCGACAGTCGAGCGGTAGGCCTGGGCTAGGTCGTCGTCGGTAAGGCCGCGTGCGCCACCGGTGCACTCGGTGACGTTATCGCCAGTAAGCTCCAGATGTACGCCGCCCAAGATGGAGCCCATTTGCGCGTGGATGCGAAACGCGTCTTCGAGCTCACTTAAAATGCTATCGAAGCGTCGCGTTTTAAGGCCGCTTTCGGTACTTTCGGTGTTACCGTGCATCGGATCGCACACCCAGACCACACTGCCCTTCAGCGGCCCCAGTGCATCAATCAGCTTTGGCAAGCCTGCATCAATTTTTGCCGCCCCTAAGCGATGTATCAGCGTCAAGCGACCGGGTACCGCGTCAGGGTTTAAGGTGGCAACGAGATCTTTCAGATAGTGCGGGTCACTCGTGGGACCAACTTTCACGGCGATCGGGTTCGCTATACCCCGAAAATACTCAATGTGCCCGTCGGTCAACGCCGCTGTACGTACGCCGATCCATGGCAAGTGGGTTGACAGGTTGTACCAACGCTTACGCCTTGGAATAAAGCGTGTTTGTGCCTGTTCATAGTGTAGATGCAGGCCCTCGTGGCTTGCATAAAACTCGACGCGCTGCGAATCCGCGACTGCCCGGCCCGACACGGCCTCAAAAAAGCTTAAAGAGTCGCTGATCGAGTCCACGATGCGCTTGTACTCTTCATACTTCGGCGAGTGACGCATGAAATCCAAATCCCAGGCGCTCGGGTTGTGCAGATCGGCAAAACCACCATCGATGAGGGCTCGCACAAAATTCAAAGTGAGCGCCGCGCGCTCGTAGCCGCGCAATAGCAACTGCGGATCCGGCTCGCGCGAGACGGCGTCAAAGGGCGCACGGTTGACGATATCGCCACGGTACGATGGCAAGCTGACCCCATCGCGTGTCTCGAGGTCAGCCGAGCGCGGTTTTGCGTACTGACCTGCCATTCGCCCGATGCGAATGATTGGTTTTTTGAGCCCGTGCATAAGCACGAGACTCATTTGCAGCAAGATCTTGAGCTGTTCCACCACTCGATCAGAGGTGCATTCGTCCAGCGATTCAGCACAGTTGCCACCATGCAACACAAAGGCCTCGCCAACTTGCGCAAGCGCTAGCTGGCGTTGCAGTTCATCCACCTCGTAGGACACCACGATCGGCGGCAAGCGCGCAAGTTCAGCAACGGCGCTGGTTAATGCCACCGGATCACGGTACGCCGGCTGCTGTAGGGTTTTTTTTTGCTGCCATGACTCAGGGGTCCACGTCCCCAGGCTTTGGTCTTTATCTTGCGTTTTCATAACAAAATCCTACACATCGGCGCACTGTTTGCACTGCAATATACACAACTTAAGCCCGTTTGCGCTGGCTAAAACGTTGCTCAAGGTCGGGTCAAGCGCCCTCAGGCTATTGTCCCTGCGTCTCACGCAGCTTAGCCGCGCGCCAGTACGACTCGAGCGATGACAAGTCATGTCGTTGGGTGCGAGCACTCTCCTGCTCCACGTGCCGAAACCGGCTCTCGAAGCGCTGATTCGCGCCTCGTAACGCGCTTTCTGGGTCGATCTGCAAATGCCGCGCAAGATTCGCCACAGCCAAGAGCACATCGCCGAGTTCAGCCGTCACCTCGCGCTCGGCTCCACGCGCCCTCGCGTCAGCGAGTTCCACGAGTTCCTCTTGCACTTTCGCCCACGGGCCTTCAGCGTCCGGCCAGTCAAAGCCAATGCGTGCAGCGCGGCGTGAAAGCTTCACAGCCCGGCTCAGTGCCGGCAGCGCGAGCGGCACATCATCAAGGACGCTGGAGGCTCTGCCCGTGGCGGCCTTCTCTGCAGCCTTAATGTCCTCCCATTGCTGGGCTTGAGCCGCGCCCGTCGGGTGGGCGGCACCACTAAACACATGCGGATGACGCCGAACCAGTTTTGCGATAATTGCCTCGACGATGTCATCGAAGGTGAACTGCTCGCTCGCCTTTGCTTCGTTCTTCGCGATCTCGGCATAAAAGACGATTTGAAATAACAAATCGCCGAGCTCGTCGCGTAACGCAACCGCGTCCTTGCGCTCAATCGCGTCTATCACCTCATAGGCTTCCTCTAAAGTGTGCGAAGCAAGGCTTTCTGACGTTTGTTTCAGGTCCCACGCACAGCCGGTCTCGGGATGTCGCAGGCGGGCCATCACGGCGAGTAGTCGATCAATGGGTGTGCTCATGGCACCCGTCCAGTGGCGGCAAGTACCTCACAGAGGTTTCGCACCATACCTGCGGTTGCACCCCAGATAGTGTGCTGCTGAAAGGCGATCTCGTAGACTTGCACGGTATTGCCCCCTAGCGTGCGTGCGCGCACTTGATAATGATCGGCATTGAGCAAATGCGCGAATGGCACTTCAAACACGCTCGCCACTTCAGCAGCATCGAGCCTAAATGCGTTGGGTGGCACGACCAGGCCCACCACCGGCGTCACACGATAGCCCGTAAAAATAAGATGATTTGGCAAACAACCAAGGACCTCGACTTGCTCCTCGGCAAGACCAATTTCTTCAAATGCCTCACGTAATGCAGCGGTCACGGGGTCAGCCTCGTCGGGCTCGAGGCGCCCACCCGGGAAGGAGATCTGGCCCGCGTGATGTCGAAGATCAATGGCCCGTTCGGTGAACAGCACACTAAGGCCGGCAGGGCGCTCAACAATGGGGATCAGCACCGCGGCTGGCGTTAATACTGGCGGTAACAGGTGTTTGATCTGGGTGCCAGCGCCGACCGACAGTCCCGCTACCCGCTCGTCTGCCTCGTGGGAGGGCCGCGTACCGGCAAAGGCACGGCGCAGCCGCGCACGTAACGCTATGGTGTCGCTCGCGTCGAGTGCGTTTAACACGCGCGACCCCAACTCCGCTGAGGTGCGCCTGCCCTACCGACTTGTGCCATCGTGTGTCGCATCCATAGCCATCCGTTTACACGCAGTTAGCCGAAGGTTGCCGCCCAAATCGGACGACCTGTGCCCCTCGCGCTCGGTCGGGCTGCCAAGGCGCCAAACTCACTCTATTGAGCGCGCGGGCGGCCGCGAAGACTCGCTCGGACCGATCACGGTCGGCTAAACCGCTCGCGTCACGCTAGACTACAGCGAGTATTCTAGCATTTTTTAGGGGTAGCACTCTGTGACTAACGCCGACACAACACGCTCTGAAGCCATCAACGCGCTATCTCCTGTGGACGGCCGCTATGCGGATAAGTGCGCCGAGTTGCGCCCGTTTTTAAGCGAAAACGCGCTCATACGTCATCGGGTACGTGTGGAAGCGCACTGGTTTTTGTTTTTAGCGCAGGACCTGTTGCTGCCTGAGTTGAAAGGCATCTCACCCGGCGTACTCAAAGCGGCTCAAGCGTTAACCCTCGCCGCACCCACCGACGAAGCCGCTGCCGTCAAAGCGTACGAAGCGCGCGTCAACCACGATGTGAAGGCTGTTGAATATTTTGTGCGCGACCAACTGAAAGCGGCCGGTGCCAGCCATGCGCAGCTGGAATTCGTCCACTTTGCGTGCACCTCGGAGGACATCAATAACGTGGCCTATGCGCTCATGCTAAAGGCTGCGCGGGAGCACGTGCTGGTGCCGGCACTGGCGCGTGTTGAGGGGTGGCTGGCGCGTGAGGCCCATAACTACGCAGGACTCGCGATGCTCGCCCGCACCCACGGGCAACCCGCAACGCCAACAACGCTAGGCAAAGAGCTTGCCAATGTCGCGAGGCGCTTAACGTACGGGCGCACACAGTTCATGGCTGTTGCAGCGTTCGCCAAAATGAACGGTGCAGTCGGCAACTGGAATGCGCATCAAGTGGCCTATCCAGATATTGCCTGGCGCGCAGCGAGCGAGCGTTTTGTCTTAAGTTTAGGGCTGCAGTTTAATGAGTACACGACGCAGATAGAACCGCATGACTGGATTGCGGCTTATTGCGATGCGCTGGCACGCGTTAACACCATGCTGATCGATTTTGCCAGAGACACGTGGGGGTACATTTCGCTCGGGTATTACAAGCAACGCGTTGTCGCGGGCGAAGTGGGCAGCTCGACCATGCCGCACAAGGTGAACCCCATTGATTTTGAAAATGGTGAAGGCAATCTGGGTATAGCCAATGCGCTCCTCAAACACTTTTCAGAAAAGTTGCCGATTTCACGTTGGCAGCGCGACTTGACTGACTCCACGGTCCTGCGCAATGTGGGTGTGGCTCTGGCCCACACCTTGCTTGCCTACAAATCGATCGAGCGTGGCCTTGGACGGCTCGCGGTTGCTCCAGATGCGATTGCTGAGGATCTAGGTGCCAACTGGGAAGTGCTCGGCGAGGCAGTACAAACGGTTATGCGCCGTTTTGGCGTCGAGAACGCCTATGAACGTTTGAAGGACCTGACGCGCGGACAGCGCATTGATGCAGACTTGCTGCGGGCATTCGTCAACACGCTGCCGATACCCGATGCGGAGCGCGTCCGCCTCGCAGCGCTCACGCCGCAGGACTATCTGGGGTTGGCCCTGAGCCTTGCCAACGATGCCTGACTCCATAGCACCTGTAGGCGTTCGGGTGTGCCTCACCGACTGGTCCACCGATGAGGCGGCGCTCAGCCAGGTGAGACAACAGGTCTTCTGTGTAGAGCAAGGGGTCCCGGTAGAACTCGAGTGGGATCGCGCTGATAAAGACGCGTTGCATGTGATTGCTTGGCGCGATGGTGAGGCAGTCGGTACCGGCCGATTACTGCCTGACGGCAAGATCGGACGGATGGCTGTGCTACGTGCGTCGCGCCGGCTCGGTATCGGTCAGGCATTGCTGCATGCGCTGCTTGATGCGGCAGCAGCGCGTGGTGACGCGCAGGTGTACTTGCACGCACAAGAAAGCGCTGTGTCATTTTATGAACCCCATGGCTTTATTGCTGAGGGTGAGCCTTATCGTGAGGCCGGCATCATGCACCGCACGATGCGCCGTGTGATGGTCGCTCCATGAGTGAGCGCATCGTTGTCGCGCTATCGGGTGGCGTGGACTCTGCAGTTGCAGCATTGCTACTGCGCCGTGCAGGCCACGAAGTACAGGGCTTGCACATGACGAACTGGGAGGATGATGAGGCCGGATACTGTACCGCGGCAGCTGATTGGCAGTCGGCGCGTTCGGTTGCAACGGAGCTTGGTATTGTGCTTCATCGGGTCTCGTTTACGGCTGAGTACCGCGAGCAGGTTTTCAAGCACTTTTTGGCTGACTATGCTGCGGGGCTGACCCCAAATCCTGACATTTTATGCAATCGTGAAGTGAAGTTTGGTGTGTGTCTTGAGTACGCGCAGCGCCTTGGAGGTCAGCAGTTAGCGACCGGGCACTACGCGCGCATTGTGCAGGACTCCGATGGGTCTGCGCGGCTGTATCGGGCGCGAGACACCAATAAAGATCAAAGTTATTTTCTGCAGGCAATGCCTTCCGCTGCACTGCGTCTTGCGGCGTTTCCACTCGGCGATACTCTGAAAGACGAGGTGCGCGAGCACGCTCGTCGCGCCGGATTGCCGGTCCATGATCGCCCTGATAGCACCGGGATTTGTTTTATCGGCGAACGTCCGTTTCGCGAGTTTTTG